>TARA_R110002033_G_scaffold2822_1_pt1 | contig 26999 bp, 22 predicted proteins | sample TARA_R110002033 | Tara Oceans TARA_R110002033 (sample SAMEA4397051) | marine metagenome | biome: Polar Biome; feature: [SRF] surface water layer (ENVO:00010504); material: water (ENVO:00002006), including particulate matter (ENVO:01000060) such as... | depth 5 m
TGTGATATTGCAATAGTATAGTACACAGTTTTTGTATTATTAGATTGTGTACCTGTTATAAAATATCCGAATCTTTCTTTTGTAATATTTACATTAGAAAGTTCTACATTTTGGCTCCAGGTATGAAATTGCATTTTTACTTTCACATTGTTTCCTGAAGAAGAAATAGACATACTTTCTACGGTCTTTTTACTTTGAAAATTGTTACGGTCATTGAAGGAAGTTTCAATATTTTCAATTTTAATGATATCGCCTTTAGTCAAATTTAGAGGTCCAGAACCAAAAGTGGTAAACGGTAATTCTACATTGCCATCTTTTTTAATTGTTGAAGAACTTACATGGGCGTTGAAAATAAAGCCTTCATTTATTTTAGAGACCAAACGCGCAAACACCGCATTGGTATAATCTGAATTTACACACGGTAGCGTTGATTTCAATACTGCGGAATTATTTGCTGCTAGACTAATGTTAGAAGTGAATACCGCTAAAGTGAATACCCCTAATAGAATTGTTTTTTTGTAATTTTTCATAATTTCTGTTTTTATAGTTTATTAAATAATTATTCAATCCAGATTTTTGATATCGCCATATTGCAACCGGTTTTACTTCTAGAATCAAATTGAAGTCTTATATAATCGATATCAGAAAAGGTGAAGCTTTCTCCTGTTGGTTTTATTTCTGTAAAAGGAATAGTGAATACGAATTTACTCTCACGAGCCGGTACATGCTTGCCATAGGCAGCATATGTGTTATTAGTGAAAAGATTTAAGTTAATGCCGTTAATGGTGCTTTTAGCGTCAAACTCAACCTTTAGGGATTTGTATTTACTTAAGTCAAGGTTTAAGGGGGCATTTCCACTTATATTAATGCCGTAATTAACATATGTTGTACCACGGGTATCATAAGTATAACTCATAATCAATAGACCTTTTTTAATACTTAAGTTCATATTTTGTTTATGTGGATTTTGGTTTAGTTTCGCATAAATTTGGCGGTAACTACCTATTATATTTTTGCCAGATTGTATTTTTCGTTGGTCTTTCATATCTGTAAAAATCAAATTATCTACTTCACCTGTTGTAAAGTCATCAATTACCAGTTGTGCATGCATTACATTGGTTATTATAATTGCAATTAATGGGAGTACTATTCTCATAATTTTGTTTTCAGTTATATCAATTCATGTTGTAACAAACAAAAGGTTAACATTCACTTTAATTTTTTTACTTTTAAGTGTTAACTATTTATCCATAAATACATTAAATGGAAAATCATTCAGATACATCTTTATTTGATGCACTAAAAAAAGGCTCTGAATCTGCTTTTAAAAAAGTGTATGAAGACAATAGAGAACTGTTTCTAAATTTTGCGAAACGATATTCTCTTGCAGATGAAGAAGTATTAGACGCTTATCAAGATGCCTATGTGGCGTTATATGAAAATATCCAAAATGGAAAGTTGGTAACGTTGAATAGCTCTTTGAGTACATATTTAATAAGTATTGGTAAGTACAAGATTATGGAGCGATTAAGAAAGAAAAGCAAGCATACCAATAATGAATTATTATTGAGTAGGATAGAAGAGGTAGATGCTGAAATTGAAGAATTTGATATTGACTCGGAGCAACTATCTCCTGAACAAAAATTATTGCGTACGTATTTTGGGAAATTAGGAGAAAAATGCAAGCAAATTTTGAAGCTGTTCTATTATCAACGGTACAATATCAAAGAAATAATGACAGAAGGAAATTACAATAGTGAAAATGTGGTAAAAAGCCAGAAATCTAGATGCTTAAAAACATTAAAGGAAGCCATTAATAATGCCCCCAAAATATGATGGACAAAGAAACTTTATTATTAAAATATTTTGACGGTTCATTATCCGAAAAAGAGAAGGTTATATTTAACCAGTTTTTAGAAGAGGATGATGAGTTTAAGTCGCAATTTCAACTTGAAAAAGATGTGCAAGCGGTAATTAGAGAAGAGAACCGTACTGGATTAAAGAAAAAATTACAGCGTTTTGAAACAGAAAGAGAGACCGTTTCTACTGGCAATAAACGAACCTGGTGGAAACCATTAAGCATTGCAGCAAGTATTATACTTTTATTAGGGGCAAGTTGGTTACTGTTTAATTCTAATGCCTTTAATGGACAAGAACAATTGTTTGCTAATAATTATGAAAAATACCCGAATACGGTATATACAATTACACGTAGCGATGTTTCAGATGATTCTTTAGAACGTATGGCTTTTGAAGCCTATGAAACCAATAATTATGATGCAGCGATTGAATATCTTCTAGACTTAAAAGAAAAAACTAGATTGGATTATGTAGATTTCTACCTAGGGCAATCATACCTGGCTAATGAAAACTATTTAAAAGCCATAGATAGATTTAAGGAAATTATAGTGATTAATAGCGAATTTAAACAGGAAGCATATTGGTATGCTGCTCTCGCAAATTTAAAACTTGATCAAAATAAGGAAGCCAAGCAGTTATTAGAGGAGCTTGTGCAGAACAAGAAATATAAATTTAAAGAAGCCTCTGAATTACTTAAAAAGTTGGACTAATTGCTTTCTACCTAAAAAAAGAAGCAAGATTACTATACTGCCATAAAAAATCCACTGCCATTTTGAAGATGATATTAAAGGTTTTGTGTTTCCTTGAATAATATAGCCAGACCACCAGTATGGATGAGATAAACCGTTCTCTTTATTCTTTTCTAGAAAAGTAAGCTTGGCTTCTCTTAAAGATTCGTCCTTCGCTTTTCCTTCGGCAAGATTTAAATAAAAATTCCCCATTAAATCTGAAGAAGAGTTGTCGTTTATTTTCCAAAGTGTACTGGTAATGCTAGCTGCACCGCTATAGAAAAATCCTCTAGCTAGACTCAAAAAACCTTCTCCACGTTTGAGTTCGCCAATACCACTTTCGCATCCACTTAAAGTAACGAGACTAGCATTTAAGGTTAAGTTATATAGGTCTTTTACAAAAAGCAAGTCGTCAGATGCTGTATTAGGTGTAAAGGCTAAATAAGAATATTCTGGATATTTATCATCAAATACAGCATGTGTTGCCAAATGTAAAACCGAATAATCAGATAAAGTAGCAGTGAAATTTTGAAGCGTAGCTTGGTCATCAATAAATGACTTACCAGTAAAAGATGTCAATATCTGCTGGACTTCATTTCTGTTGTGCGGTAAATGACCTAATAGTTGAGAACGGGAGTCGTCTGAAGGTATATTAGCATCAAAACTAGGTGCAAATGCTAGAAGCTTAGCACTGTTTTGCTTTTTGCCATTTAATTGAGTCCATAATGTGGCTGAGTTAACATAACTGATGATTTTATCTTCTATCAAGTAGCGACGCTCTCTCTCATTAATAACCAGACTGCCAAAGGGAATATAATTTAACAATCCATCTGGGGCAAGTATAATTCTTTCTTGAGGATGCAATTTTAAAATTGGACCTAGTATCTTTTGATACAGTTTATGACTCAACTTGGAAAGTGAATCTGGGTTCGATTTAGCATTCGAGAGCATAGCATGAACTTCACTAATATGGTTTTCAAGCTCCTCTGTAATCGTAATACTATGAAAGAACTTGTCATTCTTTGAAATAGCAATTGTATAAATATTCTGGTTACCGTAGAAGTAGGAAATAAAGAGGTCATTTTCTGTGAGGTTATCTTGTACTTCAGGTAGTGTTTGTATTTTATTATTGTACTTTAAGTCATAGTATGCTGGGTAGTTGGTTTCTAAATCTACAATTAAATTAATATGTTCTTGACGTAAATTGAAAAGCTTGTCTTCAAGCCCAACTTCAATATTTATCGAAGAAGAAAGTTCTTTTTCAATATTTGTAATTTCAGATTTCAGCTGATTTTCATAAGTCACTTTTTCTTTTGGAATCTTGGCGAAAGTCGTTGCTTGTGAAGATAATAATGCTTCTAATAATAATACTGATTTACTTTTTTCAAAGTATCTAAAAGCTTCTTCAATATAATAATCATTTTTAGAAGATTCGTACAAACTATGAGCAGCTATTAGTCCTGATTCAAAAAGAGGAAACGCATTTTCAATTAATCTTAATTTATCATTATTATTTAGGAAACCTGTTTTAAGATCATCTAAAATTTTGATACTTAAATCAGTGGTGTTAAATGCTGATAAATGACTTTCACTTGTGTTTAAAGTGTTTAACACAATAGCCTTATTTCTATATACTTGAAATAGTTTATTTTGACTATTTTCTGAACTTGAATTAGAGAGTAATAATATTGCCTTGTCGTAAGTGTTAAGAGCTTTGTGATAATACTGATATTGGTTTTGTAACAATCCTATTTTATTAAGTATATGCGCCTTCTTAAAAGAACTATTTCCGCCCCAATTTGTACTGACTAATGTTAAAGCCTTTTGAAATTCTTTTAAGGCTATATCGTAATTGCCATTTTTTTGTTGAGTTTCGGCACTGACTTGATAAAAACTAGATTCTTCTGGATCATTTTTCTTAAGTAAGCTTCTAGCTATATTGACATAATATTTTGCGCTATCAGACTGTGAAAGAGAATTGTAATTCTGGGCAATATTCAAGACTGTCAATAAATCATTGTCTTTACTGTTTTTTATATTAAAACGATATGTTTTAAAAAGGAATGAATTCGCTTCTTCGTAGTTTTTTTGCCTTTTTAATACTTCTGCTAAAAGATTATAATTCGCGTGCAGCGAAGATTTATCCTCTGAGTTATTCTTTTTTAAATTTCGAATATTTCTTTCGTAATATTTTCTAGCAAGATTTAGTTTTCCTTCATTGCTATACATTTTGGCTAAATAACCATAAGCTGTAGATAGATACGTATGTAAATCAACATCCATTAATTTTTTTGGTTGTTGCTCTATAATATTGATTATTTCATTGAAAAAGACACGCGATTTTTCAAATCTATTTGTAATGTAATAGTAGTTTCCTTTTTGGTATGCAAAATGAACTCTATAAAAAATACCATCATCAACGTTGGTTATAAAATTGTAATGGGTTTTAAAAAGAGAATCAAGCTCAATAAGTGTTGAATCAAGTTCAGATAGATCACGATGGTATTCTAAAACTTCAGCTTTGGCAGTTTTGGCATCAATGATTGATTCAATATCATCTAATGCATAAGTCTCCATTAAATCAAAATAAAATAAAGCGGAGTCTTTATTTATATAGAAATGCTCATATCCTTTTTCATAGATTAAATCTAAATTTTCGGTTTTATCTTGAGCTTTGGCAACGATTATAACAAAAAATGCAAATACTATTAAATTGAAATTTTTAATAATGAGATAGCCTTCAATCCTAAGGTTGAAGGCTATCATTAAACTTTGAATGCTCATTTATTTTTGAACTATAGTTGAAATTGAATATATGAAATTCATACCATTTTTATCTTTTCGTTCTATACTTAAAGTAATATTTTCATTTACTATTAATTCATTCACATTCACTTCTTGAATTTGTATATATCCCTCAGTTCCGGGTAATGGAGAAAGGTACCCATTATCAGATTCTAACACGACTTGATTATTTTCATTAGATCCTTGAACTAGGATCGATTCTAAGTTGTACCCTAAAATGTATCTTAGTTCATTTGGTAAAACATCTGGGCGAGGAGGTCTTGGGATATTGGGTCCTCGACGACCTAATTCATCAAGTATATCTGAAAAAGATGGTACTGTTCCATTAAATGCTACTAACTCTGCATGTAATTGATTAGTTTTTTCCAACTCCTCTTCTAATGACAAACCTTTGCCAGAAAGTGATTTAAGCTCCTTAATACGTGCTTCAAGCGAATCGATATCTTTATTTAAAACAAACTTTAGAAGCTCTCCTTCATAAATGTAGTTGTTTTCGGTTAATATGATTTCTTCATCTTTACCAATGTCCTCTTTACCTATATCTCCATATGGTAATTTTGAACATGCGCATAAAACAATACTGCACATTACTATTAATAATAATTTTGATTTCATGATGTAGTTTTTAAATTTAATAAATAGATTTAATTAGAGTTTAAAGGTCAGTTGGTTAACTCAAAAATATATGGTTTGCCATCTAGTATCTATGAAATATGTAACAGGTGCTATATGGTATGTAACACTGGTAGGTATTACAGTATGTTTGATATCAGCTAAGTTTTTTTAACATCAAGAAAAAGTACTTTTAGACTTTCTTGTTCTAGATGTCTCTGTAACTGAAATACCATTATGGTAACCTGAATTATGCGTAAAATTGTTTTCATCTTCCTTGTTTTAATTGTTATTTACAATTAATGCGGTTAGGTGAAAAAGGTTAACATTGTTCAGAAAAAAAATCAAGAGCATGTTGACGCTACATTGCTTTTTCTAGGACATGATTATTATTGTCTTTTAGTTTAAAAGAGGCTTGATTAAAAAAAGTTTCAAACGCTTGTCTTAAATCTTTTCTTAAGTTTTTGGAGTAATCTTTATGAATTGGTTTTTGGTCTTTTCTTGCAAATTTTCCACTTATGGTTATACCCTGTACCTTAAATTGAATGGTATCGGCAGTTTTCATAGGGTTGAGTAAAAAACTAATATAGGTGTCACCAGACCATTGAACTATATGTGATGACGAATCTGAAGTTCTGTGAACACATGAGTATTCATTTAGTTGACTTCTAATGTTTATAGTGTCTTGCGTACTAAATTTTAAAGTCAAAAAAATATTCCCGTATTTATTAGCTCTAAAATTGGTTTCAATACTGGTGGCAGGCTCAAAATTGTATTTGAAGTATATTGGACCAGCTTGTCTATTTTTCGTTTGTTGTAATGGTTTTTTTATTGTGGTAGAGTCAATTTCTGGTGAATTATCTAGCTTATTTTTAATAGAAAGAACAGTAGTTTCTTGGTGCCATTTAAGTTCGGCCTTATTATCTGTAAAAGTCACTTGAATGTTGTTTGTCGCCTCATTATTTAAAATTTCAACAAGATCTAGAACTTCATTTTGTGTCATTGATTGACAGTAGCAACTAAATGTTGATAGTATCAGAAGTATATGTGATATTACTCTTTTCATTATTTAATACGTTTCTTTTTTTAGTAATTGGTCTATTTTCTCTCTTGAATATATTCTTCGGTATACATGGGTGAAACCATCATGCATTTCATCACGTATATATAATATATTGTTGTAAACAGTAAATGAGCCCCAAAAAGTAAATTTATCATCTATTTGAATATTGTACACGCTATCTGTACTACTATATATTGATGTGGATTTCCATAAATTAAAATTTGAAGAGGATTTTAATGTGTTTTTTAAATAGGCCTTGAATTTGCAGTCAGATGAAAATATAATAGCATTGTGATTTGGTTTTGAATGGTCATTTCCACCTAATCCACCACTTATTTGTATAAGTTTTCAGGCACCAAATAAACTGTCTGGTAAAGATTTTGAGTATGCAGATTTTGTGCAGATGAGAATTGTTATTAAGCTTGTATAAAAAAATATTTTTGACATTTTATACTATTTATGTGCTAATTAGGTAAAATCAAAACGTCTACCCTTCTATTCTTGGCCCTATTTTCATCGGTGTCATTTTCGACCATGGGTTGTGATTCTCCAAAACCTTTTTCTTTCCAACGGAAACCACTACTGGGAATTAGTTTTTTCAATTCGGCAGAGACGCTTTTGGCTCTAGCTAATGATAGTTTTTGGTTGGTTTCTGCGCTTCCTACATCATCTGTATGACCTTCTACTATTACATTACCTTTTTTAAGTACAACTATATTTTCCGCAAGCTCTTTTAAAGCAATAATACCTTCTGGTTTTAAATTAGATTTTCCTGTTTCAAATAATACTTTACTATCAAGATTTAAGCGCATAGCAGCGCCTATTGCTGCAATAGCATCAACATCGGCACCTGGTAATCCACTTTCTTTCTTTAAATCGGTAAGACGTACATAATAGAAAAGTTCCCCTTGTTTTACAAAAGGTGAAATATCTACTTCGGCCACACCGCCATCAATTTTTCCAACATGAATCCAATTTTTTCCGTCTTTGGATATTTCTAAATCAGTAGGTTCTATTTGTCCGATTTCAAAAATGTAAAGGTCAGGACCATTAACATCTGTCAATGCATTATCTGTAAATTGTACTGTAATAGTACCGCCTAATCCAAGACTGTGAATTCCTGTAATATCTTCTATGTCATAACCTTGTAGCACATCTGGTTCTCCAAGTACATTCTTTACTTGCTGCGTTAGTAATAAGGGATGATTGTAGGCTACAACAGCATCAGCGAACGATAATTCTCCTAGAGGCAGGTATACTGCCTTTTTCATATGCCCAACATATGTTTCGCCGGCTTCATCACCAAAATAAAGATCTGGGTTTAATTTTTGGAATTTATCCTTCGCTGCTTTAGCCTTTCTCTCGAAATCTTTTTGGAATACCTTGACAATTTTCTTGCGATATTGTATGGTTTCTTGATATCTAGAACTCGCTTTTAATGTGCCAGAGTTGATGTCATTTTCAGTTTTTTCAAGATCAGCCAAAACGCTATTTGCTTCTTTGACACTATGTAACTGTCCCGTTACTTTTTTCAGCACTTCAATTTTCTTGGTCTCTTCGACAGTAGGTGGTTCTTCATTTTTGCGTTCAATATCGCGCATAACATATCCTGCTTCGGTCAAGTCCAATTTTTCCATAACATTGGTGCCCGCTAAAGAATCAATAGTCTTTAGTTTTGCCATGGTAGCTTCAGGTCCAGATTCTGCTTGTACTATTAAAATAGCTTCTTCAAGCGAAACTCCCGTTGGTGTATTTTTAGAAGTCAACTGTTCTTTTGATAGCTTACCTTTTAATTCTGGTTCGTTTTTAAGCTCTAACTCTCTATTCTTCATCGCTTCTTGAGCTAGAAGCTTTAGACTATCTGGGTTGTTTATCAGTTTTTGCATTTCTTCTCTAGACACACCGCTTGCTTCTAATAAATCAAGTATGGCATCTGATTTTAGCATATCACCAAAAGAACCTAGGTCTTGTGAGCCATGAGAATCAGATCCGCTCATTTCTAAAAGCTTCTTTAAGGCATTTGTTTCTGGAGAACCTTCATCTTTACTCTCTTCATCACCGCCCATATTAAACATACCACCCAATTGCTCCATTGATTTTTCTAAATCATCAGATGATATATTGGCTTCTACATCGCGGTCTGATTGTAGTTCTAGCTGTTCTTCAGAAATTTCTCCATTTTTTTTAGTCTCACCGCATGATAGTATAAGTACGAACGAAGTCAGATATATCAAATAATTTCTCATGATTATTGTCTTTTGTATTTATCCGCCATAAATTGAAAGTAAATGAAGCCTGCATGGTTATACCAATTGTCATAACCCAACATGGATTCACAATTCTCAATTGCCCTTAAATTTTCTTCAAGTGCGTGAATCATTTCTGCATATTTGTCATCATACGCTTTGTTCAGAGTAGGAATGGATTCTGTTAGTATAATCATTTTTTGACTTTGCCAAGCTAAGCCAGATACGCCATGAACGCCAGATACGTTATCGCCAAATGCTATACCCGCATTTATTTTTTTCATGGCATGGGAGTAAATTACACGCAGTCGTTCTAAGTTCAATCGTCTGTTATTTAAATTGGCATATTCTTTTTCTAAACAAGCACAACCTGCTTCATTATCGTTTTCATCTGGCATCATTGCCGTAATCAATCCTAAAACAGTTGCTTCTTCATAGGTGGTATTAAAGACTTTATATTTTTCGATATTTAAACTGACTTCTATATTATTAATGGCATCTGATGTTTTCAATGCTGCCATCGGTATTCCATTAGGAGGGTTTTTTTTAGTTTTTTCAATGTTTTCTTTATTATTTACAGGGAAACCACTATCCTTGTTTTGTTTTGGAGGATTTGAATTATCATCTTTATGATAGTCTATAGGATTGCCATTGTTGTCATATTTAGGGCGGTCATAATTATCATATTGAATAGGTTTCTTATTTGCATCTAATGCTGGTCTAGTTTCTGTTTCACCTTCTGCATATCGAATGGGATCGCCGTTAATGTCATATTTAGGACGCTTATCGTCTCCAAAAACAGGGTACTCAATAGGTTTGTTGTTTCTGTCATATACAGGTCTTCCATAAGGTCCAACTTCATCATTATGAACTAATTCACGATACTGGATAGGATTACCGTTAATGTCATATTTCGGGCGACCTGCATCGGTGGTTATAGGGTAATTTATACGTTCGTTGTTGCTATCATATACTGGAAGTCCTGAAGAGTTATATTCATCATAGTTAATATTATCACTACCATCAGAATTAGAATTTGATGATGATGTAGTAAGAGGTTCATAAGATGAATCTGAGCTTGATGAATTACTAGAGCCTTGCATACCTGGGTCAGAAGTGTTGTTGTCACCATTTCTGTTAGTTCCAAATTGCGGTGGTATACATGAAGAGGGTAACCTTGGGCCTCCTCTAGGATCTGCGTTTGCTTGAGCATCGTCGTCGTCGGCACTTAACCGCCTCATGATTTCGTTCGCAACATTATTTGCCCCCTCAAAAAAATCTTGAATTCCGTCATGATTTTCATGAACAAATTTCAATGCTCCAGTAAATACTTCAGAAAGGGATGGTCGAGCACCAGCAGAACTAATTTGTTGACCTAGAACAAAGCAAATTAAAATGAGAAGCGTTTTTGCAGATTTCTTTTTAACCAATAGTAGTACTAATAAAATAGTGATAATGCTGAAAAACCCTATTACAACGTAAAGTATTGTATTCGTGCTATTTTGTACGATACTATTTTGTGCAGAAGAATTAGAGTTTGAGGTATTAAGTACTTGACCACTTCTCTCAGCAGCTGCTTCATTGGCAGGATAATACAAATTACCCATGAACGGTATATTTTCACCAGTAGTCCAAACGGCAAGTTGAAAAGGAACATTAAGTTTTGGACCGGTTACTACAATACCAAATTTACCTGCTGTTTCAAAAGCTTCCTGAAATATACCGTTGTTGGTCAGCCCGTTAATTTTACTGTCTGTCCAGTTATCTTTAACGATATCCACTTTAATATCAGAATTTTTATCGGTAATTACCGTAACCATTACTTTTTGTAATAGCGTAGTACCTTCTGCCCAAAACCGCAAAGAATCTTTTTCAGTTTCACCTTGCATATAAGCAGAAATCACTTCTTCATTCTGTGAATCTGGACTAAACTCTAAGGTATAGACTTGATTGCCCGTATCTAGTTCGGGCATTTTTATTTCATCTTGTGCGAATGCAACAAAACTGAACAATAGAATAATATGGAGTAGTAGTTTTTTCATGACATTGCTATTTTCTATGTTTTTGCAATAAATAGTTCGCTAGGTTGGTCATTTTAAGACGTAGCTCTTCGTGCTGCTCTTTGGTGCGATTGGTATTTGCGCTTTTAATTCCGTAGTGCATTAAAAATGCTTGGTCATAATTTTCATTATAAATGATTATTCTTCCATGAGCGGGTTGTTGGGCGATATAAGAATCGCCGGTTTCAGCTAACTCTATGTCCATCCCCATAATCTTTAACCCAGATTCTTTACGTTCCAAATAGCTGGCAATTTCTTTTTTGTTTTGTTTCTTTGAACTAGGTGCAGACCTCCATGAAATTCTTGAGTCACCATCTAAAGTATTTGTACCAAACCCTTTCAAGTCAAAAGAACATTTGTTTTCACCGATTTTGTCAAGCATATCAAGGTTTGATTCCGGTACTTTGAGCACTTCGGCCAATTCAGCAATACTCATATCACAATCGTCATTATTATATAGAGAACTGTAATCGCCTGAAGTATTTGAACTACTTTCTACTTTTTCTGATATAACCTGTTTAGAATCAGGTTCGCTTGTATCTTGTTTTTTAGGGGTATCGTTACAGGCTATCAAAAGTGAAATAAAAAAAAGCGCTAATGTGTGTCTCATGGCGAATGTTTTAAAATGGTTTTTCATAATCTAAAGTGTTAATGCTAAAGTCTTTCTCTATAAGTTGTGTACAGATCATATGAACTGGTTTCGCATTTTTCTGTGAATAATCGATCATATCCATTTCAAGTACTAAACCGTCTATAATACTTAACCACGATGGGTCAATTCCCTTTTTTATGTTTTTAAATTTCTTTTTTCGTAAACTTGAATATGCGGTATTGAATGAAATATCTGCATCTTGTGTTATCCAAACAGTACCAGATAATTGTGGACCGGTAACTTGATATTCATCACACTCATATCCTAAAATATCTTTGGTTTGGCCTGTGTTCGATACTGAATAATCATCGCTATCCATGTCCAATTCAGGCGCATCTTCTAAATCTAATTGTACCGAATTTGTTGTTCGCTGTCCGCCCATGTTCATAAAGGTGTGTATAGCCTCATTGGGTAAATCCATTACGGTTACGAATTCAGAAGCATCTTTCATATTAAATGAGCTTCCTATATATTCATCATCATTGGTTAAATAGTAGGTGATGTCGGTCGTCCTTCCATCACTCTCAATTTCCATTACATATTCGTGGCTAAATGAATAAAGCTCTAGCTTTTCGGCTTTTTTGTTTTTAAACATTCTACCTTTATTGTTAAAGACAGTGTCGAAAGATTTTTCTGTTTCACGCTCTGTTTTTTCAGCTACTTTTCTCTCTATAGTTTGTGCTGCAGCTTCCTGTGCACGTTCTTTAAGTTTTTTAAAAAATTGTGCGTTAGCATTGGTAGTTATGCTGAATACAAACAAAATTGCTATTAGTTTACATGTTTTCATGATGTTCTTTTTTAGTCGTTTGTCTTTTAATGACACGATTTAAAAAAGGTTAACATCAATCTTTTTTTCGGAACGATATTTTTTTGATTACCTTATTGTTATGAAGGATTTTTAATATGTAAAGCCCTTCTTTTAATTGATTAATATTCAAGTAAATCTGTTTTTCAGGTAAATTGTCAATTGAGCCTTTAAGACTATTATCGTCTTTCTTCATAGTCAGTTTGACTTTGCATTTTGAAATACACGAGTTTTATTAAATGTGAAATTAATACAGATGTTTTTATGGTACTACATTGTATGTAACAATTACTATATAATATGTAACCAATTGGTAGGTAGTCTGTTATTGTATTTTGGTGTTGTGCGAAGCAATATATTCTGAAGGAGTGCAATGATATACTTCTTTAAAGCATTTGCTGAAATATGCGTGATTATTGAAACCAACGCTATAGCCGACTTCTGATATATTTATACCAGGTTTTTTTAGCATTTGTGTAGCAAGTTTTAAACGTTGAGAACGTATGAATTCTGTAGTGGAGAGACCTGTAAGCGCTTTTAATTTTCTGTGAAGTTGCATTCTGCTCATGTGAATTGCAGTACTAAAATCAGCTGCGTTAAAGGCGGGGTCTATGAGTTTGTTATCAAGAATTTTTTGAAGTTTGCTCAAGAATTTTTCATCTACAGACGATATCGCAATTTCTTTTGGTCTTAGAATTATTTCTTGACTGTACCTTGATTGCAACTTTTTTCTAAGCGCTACCAAAGAAGCGGTTTTACGCTCTAGTATTTTTTGATTAAATGGTTTTGTAATATAATCATCTGCACCAAATTCTATACCCGTTAATTCGTTATCGTCACCAGCTTTTGCCGTTAAAAGTATAATGGGAATATGACTGGTACGCTCATCATTTTTTAAGGTTTTTGTTAGCTCTAGACCATCTTTTTTAGGCATCATCAAGTCTGATATAATAATATCGGGTATTTTATTAAGTGCTATTTGAATACCTTCTTCACCATCAGATGCCTGTATAATATAGTACATGTTTTTAAAGGTGTTATGAAGCAAAGTTCTTACATCTTTATTGTCTTCCACTATAAGTAAAATGGGCAAATCGTTCTTAGGTAAAATTTCTTCTTGAGTAGTTTTAGATACAGTAAACGTAGTAACTTTTGAATGTCTAGGCTCAATACTTTTAATGACCTCTATATTTTTAAGCTTTTTCTTGTCGATACATAGAGATACATCGAAAAGCGTCCAGTTTAGTTTGTCGCTGCTAACGTTTATTTTACCACCATGTAGTTCAGTAAGTTCTTTTACTAGTGATAAACCAATACCTATACCTTCGTTATGATCACTGGTCTGATAAAATCTATTGAAAATGGTTTTCATCTGTATAGTAGAAATGCCATTACCGGTGTTCTTTATTGTAATCTTTAAGTTATTTTGAACGATCTTCGAACTAAGAAGAATGGTACCTCGCTCTGGCGTATATTTTGTGGCATTACCCAATAAATTTATGACAATGTTCTCTACAGCATTATGATCAAACCAACACAGTTTATCGGTATCTGAAATTTGAAGTTTAAAAGCTATATTCTTTTGCAAGGCAAGAAATGAAAAAGACTCGCTCCAAGCTGCAATCAGTTGGGTGGCATACCCTTGTTGTATACGTAATTTTCTATTGCCGCTATCAATTTTAGATAGTTCTAGTAGTTGGTCTACTAAAGAAGATAGTCTTACAGTACTTTTTTGAGCAATCTCTAAATGGTTTCTTTGATCATTGCTGAGTTTTGTATTGGTCAGTGCTTCTTGAATTGGCGCCGAGATTAAATTTAAAGGAGTTCTAAATTCATGAGATATATTCGTAAAGAAGTCGGTTTTTAAGGCGTCAACTTCTTGTAATTTTCGATTCACTTTTATTCTGTTACGATATAGAACAAATACTAACAGGGCAACTAAAGAGGTAAAGGCTATGATCCCGAATAAAAAATTACGCTGTGCTTTTTGTAACATATCGGTCAGTTCGTACTGTGCTTTTAAAAGGGCTACTTCTTGTTGTTGCTGCTCCTTAAAACGTAATTGTTGATTTAATATAAAACCGTTGGCGTTTTCTTGCTGATTGAGATACTCGACTTGTTCGTCGTAAGCTAGTTTAGTTCGGTATGCGTTGGCATAATCCTTCACTAAATCATAATACTTAATTTCTACCCTATTTAGTTCTGTTTTAAAACCTAATCGATCTGTAACATCAGGATGCAATCGGGCTTTTTCTAAATGAAACAAGGCTTCTTTTGGTTCATTGAGCGCTATAAAAAGCTCTGCCCAATGTAAGTGAACTACTCCTGCTAAAGTAGAAGCTTGTGGTTTCTCTATTAAATACCTTACGTTGGTCAGGTATTTTTCCGTTTTGGCATACTCCTTTTTTTTAAAATGCATTTTGGCAAGTCCTATGGTTGCTACTACTATTGCTGTTGGATCACCAATTTTGTTGCCCTGAGTTAATAGCTGTTCATATAATTGAATGGCTACATCAAAATTATTCTCTTGAACGGCAAGTTTAACCAAAAGTCTATTGGCTTCATATTCACCAGGCGGATAATCTACTTCTTTAGATATGGCTATGCATTGCTCTATGTAGTTCTTGGCTAAATCATTATTTCCTTTGGCATCCAAATAAATTTCCGCCATATATCCTTTTACCCTTGCCAATAACGAAGTTTGAATATTGTTGGTTGTGTAAAGGGAATCTATCTTTAAATAAAGATTCATTTTTTTGCTAAGATCTGGCTCTGCCGAAGCAAACATGCTGTATGCCGAAGCTATGCCTTCTAAGTAGTCTACTTTTTTAGAAAGCGCAAGAATATCTTCATATCTCAAGAGACTCTTTTCCATTTCACCTTTAAAGTATTCATGGTTTGCCAACCAAATATTACTGTTTATGGCTAAGGAGTCATTGCCTTGTAAACTACTAATATCATATGCCTTTTTATAATGATGTTCAGAAGAGTCTAATTGACTTACAAAGAAATAATATTGACCAAGGTTTTGGTGATAATAGTAAGATGGAAAAAATGAATTTGTTGCATCTTTTTCAATCTTTAATTTTTTAACATAGTGCAAAGCCGAATCCGGATTTTTGAAAATTAAATCTTTGAAGCTTTTATGATTGACTGTATAATTATTTGAATTTTGGCCATAGGAAACTAGAGAGCAGAAAAATATAAGTATAATTAGTAGTTTCCTCATACTATGATGATTTGTACTAAATATAAGAATAGGATATAAAAGGAGAAGCCTAGAATTTATTTTTCGACCTTAAATTGACTTATGAAACAATTAGCGTGTAAGCGAAATCAACTCTGTGGCATATAGCGGCATCAATTTGGTAACAAATTGTTTACCTACAAATTACTTTATAGCTAGGTAAGAGCAATAGTTTTGTAGCGCCTTTTAGGAGGATACGTTCTTAGTTTGAGTTAGTTTGGTAAAGCCGATTTATTCAATCGGCTTTTTTATTGCGATATAGTGAAGGCCAATGTTTTTAAAACAACTAACCTGTGCAGATTTAATTCTTGTTTTCACTAAAAAAGAATACCCATAAAAAGGCTACTATTAAACAAATAGCGAAAAACCCAAAGAGATTAATGTAATTAGACATAAGTAGGAATTTTCGGCTAAATTATAAAAACTAACATGGGGAAAGGTCCATATCAAATTATTTTCGATGAACGGTACGCTGGTACGAGTTATGCTTAATTGCCTAGTAATCAGTCAGTATTTGGTATTAACAAGCTGAATTTAAGTAATGTTTTCATATTTAATTCTTCATAAAATGCAGACTAAAGTCTTTTACTCCAAATTTCATACATGGGTTCTCCTTTACTGTTCTTACCCGTATGGTGCCAATCGTTACCCTTAAGTTTGTAATTGAATTCTAGCTCTGCACCAACTCTTGAGTTGTCTTTTGAGAAAAACTCAATTTGTTCTTTATATATTTCATTTAGGGAACTGTAGCTGCCGCCTCCGGTTCCAGAGAATTTAAAAGATTCTGTATCGTAAGCAATCCATTGAAAAGTATTGTCCATTAAAAACTTTAAAGTTTTTCTTGAACTTTCTTCACCTCTTCTGTCTTGTCCAGTATCTGGTCCTCTAGTAGCAAATAACCATGCTCCATCTAAATCTTGAGTACTTGGAAATTGAGGTTTAAGGGCAAGTTTTTTGAACCAATTCATTTTAAGTATTTTACCATCCATTTCAATAGGTATAGAAAGTTTTTGAATTTTGTCTTCACTGTAATTAGAATTGAATTCTAAAAGTACGACCAAAAGACTGTGCGCTGAAGTCTCTTCTATTTGTATAAATCCTCCTAAAGTTCTAATGAAATTTGCGGGTTCAATTTCATACTCGTTATAGATGAAATAATCCTCATTTATTTTTACTTGATGCACTCTTTTAGAACCATTAATTTCTAGGGTATCTGCATAAATTCCAGTTGGAATTTGGCTGTTAGCGACAAAACTTACAGCAAAAAAGAAGAATGCAATTATGAAATGACTTTTTATATTGAAATTATTCATTTTATTAATTTTGGAAATTTATTTTTAATAATCTAAAAATAAAACAGTTATGCTTTATTTTGAAGTTTTTTTTAAACAATAATTTAAAATTTCACCATAGGTCGTAAAAAAAATAAAAACCCTTGTTTTTTCAATTTTTTTGATTTCATTTGTCCTGTTCTAATACACTACTTAGTGCGTTAGGGATTTCAAGCTTTTAGCTGAACATTATGTATCGTTATTCTATGTTCGGGTTTGAGGGAAATTGGAAGTTTTTCCCACAAATGGCTTATAAGATAGGTTGCCGATTAGTAAAGCACACTTCCATTACTTATTCTACAATCATGCAAAGTCAGCATGATTACTTCTTTATTCCTACCACACAGATGCAAATCTTGGTGTGATCCTTTGCTTAAGATGGTTACGTTTTCTTAACTTTAAGTCTTTAGGCTTGTTACTATATTTAACAAATATCAAATTTCATTATAATTCAATTTCATGAATACCAAATACATTGATCTAATTGATCAAACTTATTATTTTCCCCAAGAAGAGTTTAATTTAGATGGTGAGCACTTACAATTTCATGGCATACCATTAAATGAATTAGTTAAGGAATACGGGAGTCCTTTAAAATTCACGTACCTGCCAAAAATTTCTGATAATATACTTAGGGCTAAAAATTGGTTTGCAAACGCTATAGAAAAAAACAACTATAAGGGTAAATACCATTATTGTTATTGTACAAAAAGTTCTCATTTTCAGCATGTAATGCATGAGGCTTTAAAAAACAATATACATATGGAAACCTCCTCTGCTTTCGATATTAATATTATTGAGAAGCTTAAAGCAGATGGCAAACTAACAGATGATACATATGTCATCTGTAACGGATTTAAACGCGAAAAATACATTGATAACATTGCTAGATTAATTAATAATGGTCACCAAAATTGTGTTCCTATTATTGATAATTATGAAGAAATAGATTTGCTGTCAGAGGTTATAAATGATACTTTTAAAGTAGGTATACGTATTGCATCTGAGGAGGAGCCTAAATTCGAGTTCTATACGTCTCGTTTAGGTATTGGCTACAAGAATATTGTACCTTTTTATGAAAATCAAATAAAGGATAATGATAAGGTTGAGCTTAAAATGCTTCACTTTTTTATTAATACCGGTATACGTGATAATGCGTATTACTGGAACGAGCTTGTAAAGTGTTTAAAAGTATATGTTCGTTTAAAGAAAATCTGTCCTTCTCTAGATAGTTTAAATATTGGTGGAGGTTTTCCTATTAAAAATTCATTGGCTTTTGAATATGATTATCAATACATGATCAATGAAATTTTAAACCAGATCAATATTACGTGTTCAGAAGCAGATGTGCCTGTTCCTCATATTTTTACTGAATTTGGTAGCTTTACCGTAGGTGAAAGTGGCGGTGCCATTTATGAAATCTTATACCAGAAACAACAAAACGATCGTGAAAAATGGAATATGATAGATTCTTCTTTCATAACCACGTTGCCAGATACTTGGGCGATTAATAAAAGATTTATCATGTTGCCAATTAACCGTTGGAACGATGAGTACGAAAGGGTGTTGTTGGGCGGACTTACTTGTGATAGTGATGATTACTACAATAGCGAACAAAACATGAACGCCATTTATTTACCCAAATATAAAAGAGAGAAGCCATTGTACATTGGGTTTTTTAATACTGGTGCATATCAAGAATCAATTGGAGGTTATGGAGGGCTGCAACACTGTTTAATTCCGCAACCAAAACATATTTTGATTGATAAAGATGAAAACGGTAACTTCACTTACAAACTTTTTAGAGCCCAACAAAAGGCAGAAGATCTATTGGGTATTTTGGGTTATGATGTTGAAGGAGGGACTGAATAAAATTAGTTTGGCTGCAAAGGCCGATGAACATAGAATTACGTATATAAAATTAAATAGATTACTAAAAAACCACTTAACAATAGCTAAAATATCATGAGTACATCTAAGAATTATGCCGGAATTTCCGATGAATTCGCACAACTAGAAAAATCCAAAGTTATCTTAATACCTGTTCCTTATGATGGAACAAGTACTTGGGGTAAAGGAGCGGATAAAGGTCCTGAAGCTTTTTTAGAAGCATCAGAAAACATGGAATTGTATGATATTGAAACCGATTCTGAAGTTTATAAACAAGGAATTCATTTAACAGCGCCAGTTACAGAGAACAGTTCTCCAGAGGCAATGGTTAATGCGGTGCATAACATTACAAAAGACTTTATTAAACGTAATAAGTTTGTAACCTTGTTTGGCGGTGAACATTCTATTTCTATTGGTTCTATACGCGCCTTTAATGAATGTTTCGATAATTTAACGGTATTGCAGATAGATGCTCATGCCGATTTAAGAGAATCTTACGAAGGTACAAAGTACAATCATGCTTGTGCAGTGTATGAAGCTAACCAGACCACTAATTTGGTTCAGGTAGGTATACGTTCTATGGATATTATAGAAAAGACCTTGATGGATGAAGAAAAAACATTCTTCGCCCATGATATGATAGCTGATGAGTATTGGTCAGATAAAGTGATTGAGGCAATGACAGAAAATGTGTTCATTACTTTTGATCTAGATGCTTTTGATCCTTCGATTATGCCTTCTACCGGTACTCCAGAACCAGGCGGTTTGCTTTGGTATGAGACTTTAGAATTCTTAAAGCAGGTTTTTGCCGATAAGAATGTTGTTGGTTTTGATATTGTAGAGCTATGTCCTAACAAAAATGAAAGGTCGTCAGATTTCTTGGCGGCAAAATTATATTACAAAATGCTTAGCTATAAGTTTGCTGGGCAAGACATAGATCAAGAGTATGATAATACTTTTGATGTAGATTATAAAGCAATCACAAATTCAAAATTTGAAGATGACGAAGACTAAAGGTGCAATCACCAATTTTATAGAAAAATATTATTTACATTTTAATGCTGCTGCCTTGGTAGATGCCGCTAAAGGGTATGAAGAGCAATTAGATAATGGTGCCAAAATGTTGGTGTCCTTAGCTGGTGCAATGTCTACTGCAGAATTGGGTAAAATTTTTGCAGAGGTAATACGTCAAGATAAAGTTCAGATTATATCTTGTACAGGTGCCAACTTAGAAGAAGATATCATGAATTTGGTAGCGCATTCTCATTACAAACGTGTACCTAATTACAGAGATCTTACGCCGCAAGACGAGTGGGATTTGTTGGAAAAAGGATTAAACCGTGTAACCGATACTTGTATTCCAGAAGAAGAAGCATTTAGAAGATTGCAAGAGCATATCTTCAAAATCTGGAAAGATGCAGATGATAAAGGAGAGCGTTTTTTACCGCATGAATTCATGTACAAAATGCTACTTTCAGGTGTTCTAGAGGAATATTATGAAATAGACCTTAAAGACTCTTGGATGTACGCTGCTGCAGAGAAGAATTTGCCTATTATCTGTCCGGGATGGGAAGATAGTACTATGGGTAACATTTTTGCCAGTTATGTAATGAAAGGGGAGCTGAAGGCTAGCACTATGAAATCTGGTATCGAATACATGACTTTCTTGGCAGATTGGTATACTGCAAATTCAGAAAATGGAATTGGATTCTTCCAAATAGGTGGTGGTATCGCAGGCGATTTCCCTATTTGCGTAGTACCAATGTTATACCAAGATATGGAGCGTACAGATACTCCGTTTTGGAGCTATTTCTGTCAAATAAGCGACAGTACAACTAGTTATGGTTCTTATTCTGGTGCCGTACCTAATGAAAAGATAACTTGGGGTAAATTAGATATTAATACTCCTAAATATATTATAGAAAGTGATGCGACGATAGTTGCGCCCTTAATTTTTGCTTACCTATTAGATATGTAATTATGGACAAGAACGCACATTTAAATAGAGTCATCGTTGACTTTAAAAAATTGACGCCAGAAGTTCTTAAACTTTTGGTAGAAAGATATCCAGATGGATATGACGACCGTAACATTATTTCCTTTAGAAATGCACAAGGAGAACGTATAGAAGCTGTTGAGGTTTTAACCGAGGATACTAAGTATTTGGTAAAGATCAGTGCTAAGCTTGAGTATACTATGGAGAATTATGACGAGGATGATTATGAAGATTTCGATGATGATGATCCAACAGCAGTAGTAGAGCCAGACCCAGAAGATATGGTCGATGGTGAAGACGAAGATTAAATCTTTCGTCTGGTTAAAAGAATAGTTCACAAATTACAATTCCGGTTTGCAATTAGTAAACCGGATAATATAGTATTACCATAAAAAATAAATTAAATATCGTTGTGCTTACAACAGGTATATGAAAATTGATGAAATTGAAAATATTGAATTAAAGTTTTTAGATCTTGATGACTATCAAGAATTGAAAACAGCTATGATTTCTGCGTACACCAATATGCCAGGTTCATATTGGAAAGAGGAACATATAAAATCTTTAATCGATAAATTTCCAGAAGGTCAAGTAGTTATAAAAATTAATGGTCAATTAGCGGGTGTAGCATTATCTATTGTTGTTGATTATGATGCTTTTGATGATACCCATACCTACGAGCAAATTACAGGTAAATATAGTTTTGATACTCATGATGATGAAGGCGATGTACTTTATGGTATTGAGGTTTTTATAAAACCTAGCTTTAGAGGTCTTCGGTTGGGTCGTCGCTTATATGATTACAGAAAAGAACTTTGTGAGAAGTTGAATTTAAAAAGTATTGCTTTTGGTGGTCGTATGCCAAATTATCATAAGTATGCATCAGAACTATCGCCAAAAGAATATATCGATAAGGTTCGTCGTAAAGAAATTCAAGATCCAGTACTCAATTTTCAAATCAGCAATGATTTTCATCCTGCCAAGGTAATGAAGGGGTATTTAGATGGTGATAAGGCATCACAAGATTTTGCTATTTTAATGGAGTGGGATAATATCTATTATCAAAAACCTTCAAAGAAAGCGGCAACTAAGAAAACGGTTATTCGCCTTGGATTGATTCAATGGCAAATGCGACCTTATAAGGATTTAGATGAATTGTTGGAGCAGGCGGAGTACTTTATAGACGCCGTATCTGGTTATCGTTCAGATTTTGCATTGTTTCCAGAATTCTTTAATGCACCGTTGATGGCAGGTAATAATCATATGTCTACGGCAGATGCTATTAGGGAACTTGCAAAACATACACAGGCAATTGCTCATAAATTTTCAGAATTCTCCATTTCATACAACATAAATATTATAACTGGTAGTATGCCAGAAATGATAGACGGTCGTTTGTATAATGTTGGATATTTATGCAGACGTGACGGTACTATGGAGCGTTATGAGAAACTTCATGTTACACCAGACGAAGCCAAAGTTTGGGGTATGCAAGGTGGCAATCAAATTAAGGCGTTTGATACGGATTGCGGTAAAATAGGGGTGTTGATATGTTATGATTCTGAGTTCCCTGAACTTAGTCGTTTATTGGCAGATGAGGGTATGGATATTTTATTCGTTCCTTTCTTGACAGATACGCAAAATGGGTATTCTAGAGTACGTCATTGTGCACAGGCAAGAGCTATTGAAAATGAATGTTATGTGGCTATCGCAGGTAGTGTAGGAAACTTACCAAATGTTCAGAATATGGATATTCAATTTGCGCAATCTATGGTATTTACTCCGTGTGATTTCTCTTTTCCTACTAACGGAATAAAAGCGGAGGCTACACCTAATACCGAGATGATTTTAATTGCAGATGTAGATATAAGTTTACTTCGCGAGTTAAATCAATTTGGGGCAGTACATAACCTTCGTGATAGAAGAACTGATTTATTTGAATTAAAAAAGAAATAAGATAATTCCGGTAAATCGGAGTCAAAAAAAACAAATATTGGATAATTTACAGATTATAGGTAGTGAAGAATGGTGTGTGTTTAATGAGTTAGGCATTCCTGCAATTAAGGCAAGAGTAGATTCTGGCGCAAAAACATCTTCTATTCAAGCAACCAATTTAAAAATAATTATAAAAGGCGGTCATGAATGGGTAAAGTTTGAGGTTAGTCCTTTACAAGAAAACCGAAGTATTGGTATTGAATGTCAAGCAAGATTGGTAGATCGCCGTATGGTTAAAAGCTCATCGGGTATTTCTGAAGAGCGCTTGGTTATTAAAACACCCGTTACAATTGGCGATTCTACTTTTGATATAGAATTGACATTGGCAAATAGAGATACGATGGAGTTTCGCATGCTATTGGGTAGGGAAGCTTTAAATGATCGTTTTATAGTAAACCCAGCTTTAAACTACCAATTACAATCTTTTGAAGATAGTGAGGTAAATAAAAAATACGCTCCTTATTTTAAAGAAAAAACGGGATTGAAAATTGCTTTATTGGCAAGTAACCCAAACTTGTATAGCAATAAAAGAATTATGGAAGCCGCTCAAGCAAGAGGTCATGAAATTGATTTTTTAAATGTAGAGCAAGCCTATATGAAACTTGATGCACATTCTCCAGAAATTAGATACCGTGGTGGTATTATTTTAAAGGATTATGATGCGGTTATTCCTCGTATTAAGCCTTCAGTAACTTTTTATGGTTGTGCATTAATTCGTCAATTCAACAATCTAGGTGTGTATTGTCAAAACTCTGCAGAGGCTATAACGCAATCTAGGGATAAGTTGTTCGCTTCTCAGTTATTCTCGAAAAATGATATTCATATACCTATAACTGGTTTTGCAAAATCTCCAATGGATACCAAAGACTTGATTAAAATGGTTAATGGTGCTCCTTTGATTATAAAACTTTTAGAAAGCACCCAGGGTAAAGGTGTTGTTTTAGCAGAAACGAATAAGGCTGCAGAAAGTGTTATTAACGCCTTTAAAAGTGTTAATACGAACATTTTGGTACAAGAGTTTATTAAAGAAGCAAACGGCCAGGATATACGATGTTTCGTGGTAAACGGAAAAGTAGTGGCTAGTATGCAGCGTCAAGCTCAAAAAGGAGAGTTCAGAGCCAATATTCACCAAGGCGGTACGGCTTCTATTATTAAAATAACTGCAGACGAAAAGAAACTTGCTTTAAAGGCAGCAAAGGTTTTAAATCTAGCAGTTGCCGGTGTAGATATTATTCGTTCAAATAAAGGTCCTTTATTATTAGAGGTAAATTCTTCTCCAGGACTTGAAGGTATAGAAAATGCTACAGGTAAAGATATCGCCAATGCTATGATAGTAGCTATTGAAAAGCGATTGAAGTTTATAATTTAAAAATTAAATAAATTTGAAGAACAGGCTAAACTCTGTTCTTCAAATTTTCTAACATTGTTTCCGTAGTTTTTTGAAGGTTGAATTCTGCCTTCCAATTCCAATCTTTCTGTGCAATTGAATCATCAATACTACTTGGCCATGAATTGGCAATTTCTTGTCTAAAATCTGGCTCGTATGCTATTTTGAATTTTGGGATAACAGTTTTAATGCTTTCCGCCATTTCTTTAGGCGTAAAACTCATTGCAGCTAAGTTATAAGCAGATCGTTCTTTAATTTTTTCTGCAGGGGTTTCCATAATCTGTAACGTGGCGCGTATAGCGTCGTCCATAAACATCATTGGTAAATTAGTGTCTTCTTCTAGAAAACACGTGTATGAGCCTTCAGATAAAGCTTTGTGGTAAATTTCAACTGCGTAATCTGTCGTTCCGCCACCTGGCATAGTTTTCCAACTTATAAGTCCTGGGTAACGAATGCTACGGACATCAACATTAAATTTATTAAAATAATATTCGCACCATCTTTCACCACTCTGTTTACTTATACCGTAAACAGTACTAGGTTCCATAATGGTATTCTGTGGTGTATTCTCCTTTGGAGTAGTTGGTCCAAATACAGCAATACTTGAAGGCCAGAAAATCTTCTCTATTTTTCTCTCCTTTGCTAAATTCAATACATTGAAAAGTGTATTCATGTTAAGATTCCAAGCACGCATAGGAAATTTTTCTGCAGTAGCGCTTAACATCGCCGCCATTAAATAAACCTCTGTAATATCATGATAGGCGATGACCTCTTCTAAGGCATCATAATTGGTGGCATCTAAAATTTCAAACGGTCCAGACTCCATTAAATCGTCGTTACCTTCTCTAATGTCACTTGCAATAATCTGATCATTGCCATATTTTTCTCTAAGTGTTAAGGTAAGTTCTGTTCCTATTTGACCACAGGCCCCAATAATCAATATATATTTTGACATTAAAATTTGCGTTAAATGAATTTGAGATAAAGATACCTTTTCTTAAAATTTGTACATTCGCTTATGTCCAAAATTTTATATTTTTTAGTACTAGTAACCTTGGTCGCATCTTGTAAAGATGCTGTATCGGATACTGCAATTGTTCATGAATCTCGTTGGGAAGATGTTACGGACAGCTTACCAGGTAAGATTAGAGTTGATGCAAAAGCCCAAACCATCTTAAATGATTGGCTTGAATACAATGCATTGGAAAAGAGTTTTGACAAGATATATACTTCTGAATATATAGAGGATTTTGAGCTTGTAATGGATGAGCTGGTTGAGAATCAAAAGAAAATGGAGATGGGTGAATACCCTAAAAAATTTGATATTCAGCAAATAAAAGGGCGTCAGAAAGTATTTAAAACCTATATTTTAAAAACGAAGGGTGATTTGGAGTACAGACAAAACCCTAAGGAATCTATGCTGCAAATGATTACTGCTTTCAACGATTTAAGAAACCAATTTAATGTTGTAATCAATAACACCTTACCAGATGAATTACTCGCAAATGAAGAAAATTAGCCTATTACTAGTTCTTGTTTCAACCGTACTTTTTGCTCAAGATGACAAGAAAACACAGATTATTAAAACATTAGATGATTGGCACGCTGCTGCTGGTACTGCGGATTTTGATACTTATTTTGAACTAATGACCAGTGATGCCGTGTTTATTGGTACTGATGCTACTGAAAATTGGCAACGAGATGAGTTCATGAGTTTTTCTAAACCTTATTTTGATAAAGGTAAAGCTTGGAATTTTACAGCAGTAGAACGAAACATTTATATTGATGACACTGCAGATATGGCTTGGTTCGATGAATTGTTAGACACACAGATGAAAATTTGTCGTGGATCTGGAGTTCTGAAAAAAGAAGATGGAGAATGGAAAGTAGCCCATTACGTATTATCCATTGCCGTGCCAAATGACTTGGTAGATAAGTTGGTAGAACTCAAAACCGAAAAGGATGATGCTCTTTTAAAAGAGCTTAAAACTAACTAATAAAAAAAGCGAATCTTAATGATTCGCTTTTTTTATTTCAATAACACTCGGTTGTTATTTTTTCTCTTCCGGAGCCTCTTTTCTAGAGGTTAAAGCTTGCTTGCTTAAACTTGCCAAATTAAAACTTGGATCTATTGCTAAAGCTTCGTCCAAGGTAGCAATGGCTTGATCAATATTATTTTTGTCCATGTTATACTGTATAAGTGCCTTAACATGAATGAAAGCTGCTTTCAAAGAAACTTCATAGGGTTGTTGACGCTCATAAAAGGCATATTTCATATCATCTGTTGCATTGGCAATACCATATTCAACATGTTTCATAGCA
>TARA_R110002033_G_scaffold55_13_pt1 | contig 26941 bp, 17 predicted proteins | sample TARA_R110002033 | Tara Oceans TARA_R110002033 (sample SAMEA4397051) | marine metagenome | biome: Polar Biome; feature: [SRF] surface water layer (ENVO:00010504); material: water (ENVO:00002006), including particulate matter (ENVO:01000060) such as... | depth 5 m
GTCTTTTAATGCAACTTCTAGGTTAGAAAACTTAAATAGAAAGCCATTGTTAATTAATTTTTTTGGGATTACATTTCTACTTTTTAGTACTAATTCTGTTTCAGTACCAATTAAGCGTGCTCCAATTTTTAATAACCAAATAGGTTGATTTAATCCAAAAGGAATGTTTAGAATTTTTCTTAATATTTTCATTAACGTTTTATTATTGGTTGGTTTAGGCACGGATAAATTAATGTTGCCTGATAAATTTTCGTTGTCAATTATGAAACTTAAAGCTCTTACAAAATCTAACTCGTGTATCCAACTTACTTTTTGATTTCCATTGCCTTGATAGCCTCCTAAACCTAATCTTGTTAAATTCTTTAGAGGAACTAGCGCTCCGCCTTCTTTACCTAAAACTATAGATGTACGAATGGCTATTTTTCTTGTTTTTGGATTAATTATAGAGTAGAAAGCTTGTTCCCAAGATTTTGCTATATTCATTGAAAAATCATTACCTACTTCTCCGTTTTCTTCATCCATTTCCTTATGATACGAATCTTTATAAATGGTTGCTGTTGATGAGTTAATCCAAATTTTTGGTGGTTTTTCACATAGATTTATTGCAAGACCAAGAATGTGTGTAGAATCTATACGAGAATCATAAATAGCTTTTTTATTTTTTTCTGTGTATCTGCAATCAACCGATTTTCCTGTTAGGTTAATTAATGCATTTACATTTTCTAATTCATTTGTCCAAATTCCTAAATCTTTTGCGTTCCAGTAAATGTCATTCTCTTTTTTTGGGTAGCGTGTTAATATTTTAATGGTGTAGTACTTTTTACTCAGAAATTTTTCTAACACTTGACCAAGAAATCCACTTCCGCCGGCAATCACAATTGTTTTCATTGTTTTTGAATTAAGTAAGTTACATAAACAAAATAAGTAGCAATGCATATCGGGATATACGATAAAATTTTTAGAACGAAATCTATTTGCATATGAGCAGCGATATATGTTATTATGAAAAATACTATTACAGAAGACCAGTAGTATATAATGTTTTTCTTTTTCTTCTTGTTCGACCAATCAATAGATAATAAGATAATGAAAGCCAAAAAGGGTTGTAAAATCCCTAAAACAATCATTGATATTATTATATAGCCACCATATAAATCTCCATTTGAATAAAGACAATAACTGCCAATTATTAGTAATAAGCAAGCAGTATATATTAACGTATTTAAATAATGTATAATTTTCATATTCTTAAACATTTTAAAGTTTCAGAAAAGATTGAAAGCTTGTGTTAAATTTTTTTATTTTATTAGTTTTAATAATGATTTTGTCATCCAGTTTTGGTCTTGATTTACAATTTTGTTCATCAATGAGTCTGCAGTTTCAGCTAAATCGTGCAAAGCTTTTGTCCGTTTAATAAGTTCTTTGGTTTTGTCTGTGCCATCATCTTTAATAGAACTAACATCTTTTAAAATTTTTATGACTGGTTTGATTTCTCTTCTACTGCGCTCTTTTGCAATATGTCTTGCTAATTCTTGAACGTCTTTTTCTGTGGTAAAATATTCTTTACGTTCACCAGGAATAAGTTCTTTTGTAACAATGCCCCAATCCATTAATTGTCGTAAATTCATGCTGGTATTACCACGAGAAATCTTAAGCTCTTCCATAATTTCTTCCATAGATAATGGTTTAGTTGAAATAAGAAGGAGAGATTGTATCTGTGCCATGGCTTTGTTAATACCCCAAAGTGTACCTAAACTTCCCCACGTACTAATAAACTTTTCTTTTGCTTCTTGATATTCCATTTAACAAATATATAAATAATTTCTAAACTTTCAATAATTATTGAAAGTTTATTATAATTATAAAGGTTGATTAACCGAATCAACCTTTATAATTTAATTTTTAATCAATCCCGCTCTCCTTAACAAGGCTTCTGGCTGAGGTTCTTTTCCGCGAAAGCGTTTGTAGAGTATCATTGGATCTTCAGTACCACCTTGAGATAATACATTATCTTTAAATTTTGTAGCAACTTCTTTATTGAAAATTCCAGCTTCTTTGAAATATTCAAAGGCATCAGCATCTAATACTTCAGCCCATTTATAACTGTAATATCCTGAAGAATAACCACCTTGAAAGATATGAGAAAACGAGGTGCTCATGCAGTTTTCAGCAACATCTGGGTATAGTTTTGTATTTTTAAAAGCTTCAACTTCATGTGCTTTTACATTTGTTATAATAGTCGGATCGACGCCATGCCAACTCATATCTAGTAGTCCAAAGCTTAATTGTCGAAGTGTTTGCATCCCTTCATGAAAGGTTGCAGAGTTTTTAATTTTTTCAATTAATTCCATTGGAATCACATCTCCCGTTTCGTAATGGGTAGCAAATAATTCTAAAGCTTCTTTTTCGTAGCACCAATTTTCAAGCACTTGGCTAGGTAATTCTACAAAATCCCAAAATACGCTTGTGCCTGATAAACTTGGATATGTGGTGTTGGCTAACATGCCATGAAGGGCATGACCAAACTCATGAAATAAAGTAGTAACTTCATTAAAAGTTAATAACGATGGTTTGCTCTTTGTTGGCTTTGTAAAGTTGCAAACTATCGATATATGCGGTCTGCTGTTGTCTCCGTTTTTAACGTATTGAGGTTTAAAAGAGGTCATCCAAGCACCATTTCGTTTTCCTGCTCTTGGGAAAAAATCGGCATAAAAAATGGAAACTAAATCGCCTTGATTATCAACCACTTTATAGGTGAGAACATCTTGATGGTATTTATCAATACTGGTTATTTCTTCAAAATGTAATCCGTACAATTTTTGTGCTACTGTAAACACGCCATTAATCACATTTTCTAGTTTGAAGTAAGGTTTTAGTTTTTCATCATCTAAATCAAACAGTTTTTGTTTTAGTTTTTCTGAATAATAAGCACTGTCCCATTTTTCTAATTCTTCGATACCATCTATTTCTTTGGCGAATTTTTGAAGATTTTCAAATTCCTTTTGAGATGCTGGCTTAGCCTTTTCTAATAATTCATTTAAAAAAGAAGAAACCTTTTCGGGTGTTTTTGCCATACGTTCTTCTAATACAAAATGTGCATGAGTTTTGTAGCCCAATAATTGAGCACGCTCAAAACGAAGTTTAGCAATATCTAATACATGTGCTTGATTGTCGAGAGCATCGTTATGAAATCCCTTTTTGCCTGCTGCAATAGCTAACTTTTTCCTTAATTCTCTGTTGTCAGCATAAGTCATAAAAGGAATATAACTGGGGTAGTCCAGTGTAAATAACCAACCTTCTTTGTCTTTTGATTCTGCTAATTGTTTAGCTGCTTCAATAGTGCCCTCTGGAAGTCCAGATAAGTCATCTTCATTGGTGATTAGCATTTCAAACTTATTGGTTTCGGCTAATACATTTTCACCAAACTTAAGTTTTAACTGACTTAGTTTTTTGTCTATATCACGGAGTTTTAGTTTCTTGTCTTCAGGTAAATTTGCTCCATTTCTTGAGAAACCTTTATATTTATTATCAAGAAGAGTTTGTTGTTCAACAGTTAAATCTAGAGAATCTTTAAGCTTGTAAACTGCCTTAACACGTTTAAAAAGCTCTTCGTTTAAAGCGATATCATTACTAAATTCTGATAATAAAGGAGAAACTTCTTGAGCAATTTTTTGAATATCTTCGTTCGTTTCGGCAGAATTAAGATTGAAAAATATACTCGAAATTCTATCCAATTCTTCACCTGAAAAATCTAAAGCTTCAATCGTATTTTCAAAAGAAGGCGCTTCGGTATTGTTTACAATCGTATCAATTTCAGCCTTCGCATCTTCAATAGCTTGTTTAAAGGCTGGAAGAAAATCGTCGTTTTTTATTTTTGAAAAAGGAGCCGTATTGTATTTAGTTACAAACGGTTTTGTTAATATATTCTGATTCATTTTATAAAATTTAAAGAGAACTATGCATGCATAGTTTTTTTTGTATATTTGCACTCATTGTTTTGAAGAGTGACTAATTCAAATTAATACTCGAAAGGCCCCGGATTGTATTCGGGGTTTTTTATTTTAAGTCCTTCGCAGAAGTAATCACCATTTGTTTTAAGCCTTCCTTGTAAGCAAGAATTTTATCTAAAACAGAAGCATCGCTTGAACCTATAATTTGAGCCGCTAAAATACCTGCGTTCTTAGCACCGTTAAGCGCTACGGTTGCCACAGGAACACCTCCCGGCATTTGAAGAATAGAAAGGATAGAATCCCAACCATCAATAGAATTACTACTTTTTATAGGAACTCCAATAACAGGAAGTGGCGATAACGAAGCAATCATTCCTGGTAAATGAGCCGCACCACCAGCACCCGCTATGATTACAGAAAACCCTTTGGTATGAGCATGTTTACCATAATCAAATAATTTTTCCGGGGTTCTGTGGGCAGATACGATGTCAACTTCAACATTAATATCAAAACTTTTTAAAATATCTATGGCATCTTGCATAACAGGAAGGTCACTTTTACTTCCCATAATAACTCCTACTTTACTCATAACTTAATTTTTATTTTGAAATTACTTTAATCGTGTTTTTTACGTCTTCGGCAATTTGTCTTGCTTTACTTAAATCTTCATTAACAATAGTTACGTGTCCCATTTTTCTAAAAGGGCGTGTTTGTTTTTTGCCATAAATATGGGGTGTAACGCCATCCATATGCATAATAGCTTCAATATTTTGATAAACTACATCACCGTTAAATCCTTCGGCACCAACCAAATTAACCATAATGCCACCAACTTTACTGTCTGTTCTTCCTAATGGTAAGTTAAGAATCGCTCTTATATGTTGTTCAAACTGGGACGTGTAACTGGATTCGATAGTGTGATGACCAGAATTATGCGGTCGTGGAGCCACTTCATTGATTAAAATAGTATCGTCTTGTGTTTGAAACATTTCAACGGCTAACAAGCCAACATGATTATAAGCTTCAGACGTTTTTAAGGCAATCGCTTTAGCTTTTTTGGCGACGTCATCAGATATTCTGGCGGGACAAATAACATATTCTACTTGATTCGCTTCGGGATGAAATTCCATTTCAACAACTGGATACGCTTTGGTTTCTCCAGATACATTTCTGGCAACAATAACTGCTAATTCATTTTTAAATGGGATTAACGTTTCTGCGATACATTCTACGTTGGGTAAGCCTTGTAAATCTTCAATACTTCTTACAATTTTCACACCTTGACCGTCATAACCAAATTGAGCACTTTTCCAGACAAACGGTAAATTTAAACCACCGTGATTTACAGCGTCTTTAATTTCTGAAGTATAGGCAAAACGAGAAAAAGATGCCGTAGGTAAATTATGGTCAACATAAAACAATTTTTGGGTTGCTTTATTTTGAATAGTTCTTAATGTTTTTGACGAAGGAAAGACTTTTACACCTTCTTTTTCAAGAGTTTCTAAAGCAGCAACATTAACGTTTTCAATTTCAATAGTAAGAACATCTACTTGTTTTCCAAAATTATAAACCGCATCGTAATCCATTAAATCACCTAAGTGAAATTCGTTACTTGCAACCTTACAAGGGGCTTCTCTGCTGGCATCTAAAACACAGGTGTAAATGTCAAATTTTCTGGTGTCATTAAGCAGCATTTTGCCTAATTGTCCGCCGCCAAGGATACCTAGTTTAAAATTTGAAGAAAAGTAATTCATGAAATTATTTTTTGCTAAACTGATTTATGGATATGCAAAAATACATTTAAAAATGAAATGAGCATAGTAATAATATGGATGTAATAAACGAATTATCGATACAGATTTCACCTATCAATTATTAAAATAGATGTGATTAGATGAAATTACTTCTTAATTCCTAAATCAAAAAATCGGTATTAGTCAATGATTTCCTTAACTTTGCGTCTTTTAAAATTTGAGACGAGTGATAAAACTTCATGACAAATATTTTAAACCGTTTATTTCTGCTCAAGAAATAGAGACGGCTATTGAACGTTTAGCTAAAGAAATTCATAACGATATTGGAGAGGAAATACCTGTGTTTGTAGGTGTTTTAAATGGATCTTTTATGGTGGTAAGTGATTTTGTGAAAAAATATCCAAAACCATGCGAAGTCACGTTTATAAAACTAGCCTCTTATGAAGGTGTTAAATCTACTGAAGATATACAAAGACTGATTGGATTGACGCAAGATTTAAAAGGACGAACCGTTGTTATTCTTGAAGATATTATCGATACGGGTAACACCTTAGCAGAAATTCATAGAATTTTTAAAAACGAACAGGTTAAAGCACTTAAAATAGCAACTCTATTTTACAAACCTACGGCCTATAAAAAAGATTTTAAATTACATTATGTTGGTATAGAAATTCCGAATAAATTTATAGTTGGTTATGGACTTGACTATGATGGATTAGGACGAAATTTACCAGAAGTTTATCAAATAAAAGAAACACAACATATGACAAATTTAGTGCTATTTGGACCTCCGGGCGCAGGCAAAGGAACTCAGGCCAATTTTTTAAAGGAAAAATACAACCTAGTACATATTTCAACAGGTGATGTGTTCAGATTTAATATAAAAAATGAAACGGCTTTAGGCATGCTAGCCAAATCGTATATGGATAAAGGTGAATTAGTCCCCGATCAAGTTACTATAGATATGTTGAATGCTGAAGTTGAGAAAAATGCCGATGCGAATGGGTTTATTTTTGACGGATTTCCACGTACTAATGCGCAGGCAGAAGCACTCGATATATTAATGGATGCTAAAGATTCTGAGATTAGCGCGATGGTAGCTTTAGAAGTAGAAGACGATGTTTTGGTTAATCGTTTGTTAGAACGAGGTAAAACTAGTGGGAGAGCCGATGATTCCAATGAATCTGTTATAAGAAACAGAATTACTGAATACTACAAAAAAACTGCTATTTTAAAAGATTATTATTCAACTCAAAATAAATATTTTGGGGTAGATGGCGTTGGTAGTATTGAAGATATTACCGAGCGTTTAAGTAAAGTTATAGATACGCTTTAATAAGCTATTCATTTATTTGCTACTCTATTTGTACAATTAAAGGGTATTTAATTTAACAATTCAACAAAAAATAAACAAAAGGATGACAGAAGGAAATTTTGTTGATTATGTAAAAATGTTTGTGTCTTCAGGTAATGGAGGCAAAGGATCTTCACATTTACATCGTGAAAAATTTATTACTAAAGGAGGGCCAGATGGCGGAGATGGCGGTCGTGGTGGTCATGTTATTCTGCGCGGTAATTCAAATTTATGGACCTTACTGCATTTAAAATTCAAAAAGCATATTAGAGCAGGTCATGGCGAACACGGAAGTAAAAGCCGAAGTTTTGGAGCCGATGGTGAAGATGTGTATGTAGATGTGCCTTTAGGAACTGTTGTACGCGATACCGAGACTAACGATATTATTTTTGAAATTACTGAAGAAGGTGAAGAAAAAATAATAGCTGAAGGTGGAAAAGGAGGGCTAGGAAACTGGCATTTTAGATCGTCTACTAACCAAACACCTCGCTATGCACAACCGGGACTTCCACTAGAAGAGCGGCATATTACCTTAGAATTAAAGGTACTAGCAGATGTTGGTTTGGTAGGATTTCCTAATGCTGGAAAATCCACACTTTTGTCAGTGATAACATCAGCTAAACCAAAAATCGCCGATTACGAGTTCACCACTTTAAAACCTAATTTGGGAATTGTAGAATATCGTGATTTTCAAACCTTTGTCATGGCTGACATTCCCGGGATTATCGAAGGAGCTGCCGAAGGAAAAGGTCTTGGTCATTACTTCTTACGCCATATTGAACGTAATTCTATTTTACTGTTTTTAATTCCGGCTGATGCCGAAGACATCAAAAAGCAATACGATATTTTGTTAGATGAGTTGCGACGGTACAATCCAGAAATGCTGGATAAAGAACGTATCATTGCTATTTCAAAATGTGATATGTTGGATGATGAATTAAAAGCAGAATTAAAGGAAGAACTAGATAACGAGTTGCCTATTCCATATTTATTTATTTCATCAGTAGCACAACAAGGACTTACCGAATTAAAAGATATGTTATGGAAAATGCTGAATGATTAATTTAGGGCGTTACCCTTTAGGGTCGTGCTTTCCGTTATATCTTTTTCGTACCTCAAAAAAGGATGCTACTGCAATCGCTAACGCACTTTCAAGTTGAGATTTGTTTTACTTAGAATATTTTAAAATCCAATCTTTAATAATTTTTAAGGCAGTAGGAGAGAAGGTTTCTTCAATTTCATTATACTCATTCAAGCTTCCAGTTTTTGCAGTTTGAAATAAATGATTTAAACCTTCTAGTTCTTTTATGGTTACATCTTTATTGCCTGCTTTTTCAAGAGCATTTTTTATACCTTCCAAATTAATTTTAGGTAATACTTGAAAGTCTTTACTACCATTTAAAGCCAAAACAGGACATGTTGTTTTCTCTAAATAATCTTTTGGTTCTGTTCTAATAAAATTAAGTAACCATTTAGACTTTAGTATACTCATTTGTTCTTCAATCATTTTAGGAGAAATAGCAGCGGCTATTTTTGAATTAGGATGGTTCGTCTTAAAATCATTTAGTTCTTTTTCTATTTTTGTTTTAATAATTCCGTCATCTTTATTATTCTTTATTATAGCATATATGATATGAGATAGTTTTTCATTGTCATCTAAAGTTTCTTGGGGCACTCCAGCTAATTCTTGAGCTCTTCGTGACTGAGTCTCTAAAATGGTTGCCCCATTTACACCAGGACCAGCAAGTAATACTATAAAAGCAACATTTTTATTTTTTGAAGCAACAATAGGAGCAATAAGACCACCTTCACTATGTCCAATAAGTCCAATTTTAGAAGTGTCAATATCATTTCTTGTTTTCAAATATGCAATTGCTGCTTCAACATCCAAAGCAAAATCAAAAGTTGTAGCAGATTTAAAGTCGCCTTCAGACTCAGCAATTCCTCTATCGTCATATCTTAATACTGCAATACCATTATTGGTTAAATAATCTGCCAGTACTAAAAAAGGTTTATGGTTAAATACTTCTTCATTTCTGTTTTGCGGACCAGAGCCACTTATTAAAATAACAACTTCAGGATTTTTTGTGTTTTTTGGCAATGTAAGCGTGCCAGCAAGTTTAATATTATTTGCTTTTGGATTTGTAAAATAAATAGCTTCTGAACTATAATTAAAAGGTTCTTTAGGTTCTTGTGGTTTTGCTTTTGGAAGTTTATTTTTTATTTTTTGTCTTGATAAGTTTAATAAAAATGAATACCCGTTTTGGGTAAATGTGCCAATTATTGTACTGTCTTTTAATTCTCCATTATATTCTGCTTTTAAAGCGCTTAGTTTTATGTTTAATTTGTTTTTTATAAAACTAGTTGAGTCTGTAGGAATGTCATAAGCTCCTTGATCAGGACTATCCATGGAGGTTATATAAGTTTCATTGTTTTTGCTAATATGAAAGTTTATTCTTAAAGTTTTACCATTAGGAATATCTAATTGTCCAAACCAGTCCCCAGTAATAGTTTGCGCAGAAACACTGAAAGTGAATATAAATACAGTAATGTATAATGAAATTAAAGCACGAAGCATACAATGGAATTTAATTTTAAATTAAAAATAAGTAATCTTGTTCAATATTTAAACATGAAATAATTTTTGATTAACTTTAATTAAAAATAAACCCATGAAAAGACTATTAATTTTAGCTTTAGCATTTGGTGTCGTTGCATGTGCGCCAATACGTGTCAATTATGATTACGACAAAGGAACAAACTTCACTAAATACAAAACATACAACTATTATAGCGATATGAAAACAGGTTTAAGTGAATTGGATACCAAACGCTTATTAGAAGCATTAGATGCTAAATTAGAAACACTTGGAATCCTATTTTCTGAAACACCAGACTTCTTTATCGATATCAAAAGTAGCACGTTTCAATCGGCTCAACGTAACACTGTTGGCGTTGGTTTAGGCGGTGGCGGACGAAATATGGGTGGAGGTATTTCCATAGGGTTGCCTATAGGTCAATCTTCTGCAAACAGACAAATCACTATTGATTTTGTAGATGAAAACAAGAAGCAATTGTTTTGGCAAGCAGTAAGTGAATCTAATTATAACCCTAATAGTATTCCTAAAGACCGAGAAGCACAATTAAATGCAGTTGTTGAAAAAATATTATCGCAGTATCCGCCTAAGCAGTAAGTATCCAAAACTTTATAATTATCATAACATTTTAAATTTAGTCATAGCATTTTCATTTTGTAATTTTACGTAAATCAAAAAACTATGAATGAATTAAAAAATAAGGTGGCACTTGTTACAGGTGGTACAAAAGGAATAGGTTACGGAATTGCACAAGCGCTTCTTAATGAAGGAATCCATGTAGCTGTTACAAGCAGAACAAAATCTTCAGCCCAGAAAGCTGCTGATGCTTTAAATTGTCATTCAGAAAAAGGAGCAAAAGCCATTGGTGTAGAAGCAGATGTTAGAAATTATAAAAGTCAGCAACAAGCCGTTCAAACTGTTTTAGAACATTTCAAACAATTAGATATTGTGATTGCTAATGCTGGTTTAGGACATTTTGCTAGTATAGAAGACTTATCTGTTGAACAATGGCAAGAAACTATCGATACTAATTTAACAGGTGTTTTTTATTCTATTAAATCATCTGTTGAAGCTTTAAAAGAATCAAAAGGGTATTTTATTACGATTTCAAGTTTAGCAGGAATCAATTTCTTTGCGAACGGGTCCGCTTATAACGCTAGTAAATTTGGAGTTACAGGATTTACGCAATCCGTTATGTTAGATTTGCGTAAACATGATATTAAGGTGAGTACCATTATGCCAGGTTCTGTGGCGACGCATTTTAATAATCATACACCAAATCCTGATGACGCCTGGAAAATTCAAAGTGAAGATATAGGCGAATTGGTAGTTGATTTAATAAAAATGAATCCAAGAACGCTACCAAGTAAAATAGAAGTGAGGCCAACGATGCCACCATCAAAATAATATGAGAGGTTGTCTAAAAAGTATTCTTTCTCGTCATTGCGAGGAACGAAGCAATCTGTAAGTTTTAGTAATTAGTAAACAGATTACTTCACTGCGTTCGTAATGACGAATTTTATCTGCTTTTTAGACAACCTTTTTTATTCTACAGAAACACGTGTTCCTTCGCTATGACTACTAAATTCTGGGGCATACATACTTTGAATCGTGGTGATGCCATTGCTCATGTTTCCTGAGTTGTTAACTCTTAAATCATATTCAAACGCATATACGCCTTTTGGTAAATAATCAAAAAAGAAATTAGTAGATGCATCTTTGGTGCTTTCATAATAACCCAACCCGTCTTGCCATTTGTATTGTGATAATACATTGATGGGTTCTAAACCAGCAGCGCGCATATCTTTCATATGCACAAATTCCATATTTCTATCACTTCGTAATTCGATACGAACACGAACTAAATCGCCTACATGTAATTCGGTGTCTTTTGTTATTTCTGAAATCTGTTCACCAGTATCGGTATTGGTTTTTAAGAACAGTTTTTTCTTCAATTTAAGAGGTGTTTCGGCTGATGTTATCTTATCTAAATCTTCAAAATATTGCCAATATAAACTTCCCCAGGCAATACCGTCTCCTTTTTTAGTAAGTGTCACTTCGCTCATTTCTGGTTTTATTTCAGAAGAATTCCAAGAGGTTTTGAAATAGCCTGTTCCAGCTTCAACTTTAACATTTTCTAGTTTTGAAGGTTCTATTTTTTTGCTCCCAACAACAACATCAACCATATCGGTTACACTTAACCAATCGCTACCCTGAAGCAACAACGCATAAACAGCATCGGTTGTTGCTTTGGTTGTTTTCCATTGATTGGTTTGCTTATTTTTTAGCAGCCATATTTTTAAATTATCAATGGTTTTAGTGTTATTTTCAATTTCAGAAAAAGCTTCAATCAACAAAGCTTGTGTTTCAATAGGGGCTTGATACCAGTACCATGAATTGGTGTTTTCTTTCCAATACATGCCTAATTCGTCACTTGTAATACTTGTTTCTTTGAGTGATTTTAAAATGGTTATCGCCATGTTGTTATCACTAAATCGTTCAGAAACCAAAGCCATGAGGCCTTTTGCGTATAGAGATCGTGATAACCAGTATTTCTGAATTTGTGTTTGATAATAGTTGGTAATGTCTTCAACCTCTTTTGATTTTTTAATCTCCGGATAAAAGCTTCGCATGTACAAATAATGTAACTGTGTATAGCTTAAATGGTCTTTACTTAAATCTGCTTTAGCATTATATTTTCTGAGGTCTTTGTATTCTTTTACAAATTCAGCATCCAAATAGTTGATAGCTTTTTCTATCATTTTTGAGTTTTCAGTAGTAGCAACACCGAGTTTGTTTAAATGGCCAAAACCAGTTATAATATGTTGGGTAATGTATCGGTTTTCACGTCCGCCATTAAACCAAGCCCAACCACCAGAACTCATTTGAGTGTTTTTTAATTTACGGATAGCTGATTGCAATTCATTAGTCATTTTATTCAAATCGAATAATAAGGCCATGCGTTTTTTCTGTTCGGTTTCACTTTGTGCGTCACGTAACCAAGGTGTTTCTTGGATGAGAATGGATTTTAGTTCTTGATTTTTTTCAAGATTTGAAACAAGCGCATTAGAATTTTTCCATTGATTGAATACCTCCTGAATTCTAGGGTTAGAATTTACGATATGACTTGCCAAAACATTCGCATAATATCTGCTAAATGTTTGCTCGTTACATTCATAAGGATATTCCATTAAATACGGTAATGCCTGAACCGCATACCATGCTGGGTTGGAAGTTATTTCCAAAGTTAACTTATGGTTTTTAAGCGAGGTTGAGGTATTTGTTTTAAGTTTATCTAAAGTAAACGTTCTGGTTTCGTGACTACGAACCCACATTGGAAGCGTTTCGGTAACTAATATACGGTAACTTAAAACAGGCAAGGCGTTTTGCTCACCATCGCTAAAGTCTCCAGCTTTTGCTATGATTTTGTATTGAACCGCTTCAACGTCGTCTGGAATGGTTAAACACCATGATATTTGGGTATTTCCTTTTGCATCTACTGTAAAGGATTTGTTGTTTTCTGAATTATTAAGTTTTGCATTGATGTCATTTCCAGAAACAGCATCAGTTAAAAGCAAAATTGCTTGTCCAGACAATTGCTTGTCAGTCAAATTAGCAATTTTAGAGCTAATCGTTATTTGGTCACCTTGACGTAAAAACCGTGGTGCATTGGGGATTACCATTAATTCTTTTTGAGTAACCGCGGTTAAGGTCTTGGTAGCACTCTCTAAGTTTTTGGTATGGGCTAATAATTGCAGTTTCCATTGGGTTAAGGCTTCAGGTGTGGTGAAACTGAAGCTAACATTGCCATCTTTATCGGTTCGTAATTGTGGAAAGAAAAAGGCTGTTTCTTGAAGATTTTTACGGATTTGAATGTTGTCGAAATTTGGTTGTTCACCTTTTTTAATATTTTCTTGAACTTCTTCATTGAATTCCATTTCTTCACCAATAGAATCATTTTGAACAGATGATACAGAAGCACTTAGAGATCTTTTTTGTTTTGAAATTCCATAAGCAACAGTTACAACTTCATCTAAATGTTCGGCGCTTTCAGTTAAGGAAATGCTCAAGCTATTATTGTTAGATATATTAATTTCTTGTGTTATAAACCCAAGAAAACTTATCACTAATGTATCATTTTTATTTGCTTTGATAGAAAAATTGCCGTCAAAATCAGTTTGGGTTCCACTTGTACTTCCTTTCACAATGACATTTGCTCCTGGTAAGGGTTCTCCGTTTTCGTCAAGAACAGTTCCAGAAACAAATCCTTTTTTTATAGAACCATCATATTTAGATTCAGTTTTCAGTCTTAAAGATTTAATATAATTATTATATAACCATTTATTAAAATTAAAACTAAACCCAAACCAATTAAACTCATCATAATACTGTTGAGGATAGTTTAAACTTAAATAAGGTTTCAGATAAGCTCTAAAATGTTGAATTCCAAAACTTTGATAAGCTCTACTTCGGTTGTATGAATAATAGTTTGGTGTATTAATAGGCTTAAAACTCCAAGTATGGGGTTTAAACTGATCTAATGAGGCATCGTACATACTTGCCAACAATTCAGCACTCACTTTATCGCCTTGAGGTCCTTTAATTGTAAAACTCCAGGATTCATCGGTTCCGGGTTGTAATTTATCCCTAAAGGTGGTGGTTTCAATCTCTAAATCGGTTTTGGGGTAGGGGACAGAAATAATTTCAGTTCCTGACTGGAAACTATTGAATGCGGCAAAACTATAGTTTACCGCAAAGCCACCAACGTCTTTTGTTGTGATAGGAATAGAAATTGATTTTTTATTATTTTTAAGTTGAATGATTTGTGTTTTTACATTTTGATGGTCTTTTTCAACAGTTACTGTTACATTCAGATTTTCTGCTGCAGAAGCAAACGTTACAACTGCATTTTCTCCTGCTTTGTAATTAGGTTTATCGGTCGTTACACTGAATAATTGATTATCGGCTAACGATGTATCATGACCGCTATACAAAGTGGTTTTAATTTCATCTTTTACTAACTGACCGAATCTATCTTTGCTTTCTAGAGAGATGATGTATTGTCCGGATTGCCATTTTTTAATATTTCCTAAAACAAGTTCTTTTGATTTTTCTGTGTTAAATTGTTTTTCAAAAACCAAATTTCCTTTTTTCCAATTATTAGAATCGTGTTCATTAGTATAAGCATCATGCGGAAAGAGGTTTTTAAATGCTTCTTCTGAAAATTCTTGATAATCGGGCGAAGCCCAAGGACGTTGTCTTAAAACAGTTTTTGGAGCCTGTAGCTTGTATATTTTAACAACACCAGTTGCAGGAACAAATTCTCCATTAAGATTTTTAGTGTCTATTTTAATAGTTTGATCCTTTTTGTTTTTGTCGAGCTTATCTTCAAGACTCATATGAGCAATCAACGCATGATATCCTACCTTTACAAGGGTTGTAGCACTTCGGGTTTCGCCATTCAAATCTGTCACATCAGCAGTGATTTCGTAATTAAAAATAGGTAAACTGCTTTTATCGACACTTTGGTCTGGTTGTGCTTTAAAGGTAATTTCAAATTCACCTTTATCGTTGGTTGTGGTTTCTCCATGTGTGATTTCTTGGGGTTCGCTATTAAACCATGGGCGATTCCAAAAATACCATTGTGGATATTCCACTTTTCGATGAACTCTATAAACCACTTTGGCGTCTGTAATAGAGCTGCCAGCATAGGCAAGGGCAGTTCCTTTTACAGTCACCGAATCATTAACTTTAAAGGTTTCTCTAATTGGATTAAATTTGGTTTCAAACTTAGGACGCTTGTATTCTTCTACAGAAAAATAGTGTTCTAAGTTAAAATCTTCTTTATCACCATCAAATTCAATATGATATTCTCCATTTAACCCATTATTTGGCAAGATAAATTCGCCAGATACTGAGCCAAATTCATTGGTTTTAAACTCAAGTTCTGAAATTTCAACATCATTAACATCATATAAAGTGGCATAAACAGGCTCGTTTGGAACCACTTCAGATTTGCCAATGTTTGTTTTTATGGCAATGGCTTTAAAATAAAGGGTTTGTCCTGGTCTGTAAATACTACGGTCTGTAAATAAAAACGCTTTGTAGTTAGTTTCTTCCTTTTCTCTTTTATAATATGGATTGACGTAATAGTCTCCAAAATACGCCGTATCATTTCCGTAGGTTACTTTGGTGCTTATATTTTTATATTGGTCTTTAGTTTTTTCAATGTTTATTTGTCCATAACTGTTTGTTGAAAACGTCTCTGTTTGTATACCTCTGCTATTGTTTTCGGTATAACTCAATTCAATAGACGCATTGCTTATAGGCTTACCATTGGTTCTGTCAATAACTTGAAAAGTTTTATGTTGGTTACTTTCAGTTTCAACCAGTGCTAAATTGGTCACTTGGAGTGTGCTAAAAGCAACTATTTCTGGATCGTCTTTTGTTGAAGCGAAAACTAAATAGGAGCCATTATTAAGTTTAGGAATTGCAACTTCGGTAGTGTGATTTTGATAGTCACGTTCATTGCGTAGCTTACTTTCCCATTGTGAAAACACATCTAACTTTTTAATAAATGCTAATTGCTCATCTTTTCTGTAAATTTCGTTGAATTTCTTTAGCTCGCGTCTGGTTAATTTAAACATTGAAAACTCAAGAGTTTCTAGGTTTTTATAACTCACTAATAAACGTGCATGTTGTTGCATTGGTAAATAGCTCTCCGTTGTAATTTTAAGTGTTTGCTGTTCAATTTGTTGTTTTAAAACGGTACATTTTTCAGCAGCATTACTTTTAGGAAACTTTGAAATAACTGAGTTGCAAATATCAATGGCAGTTTTAGCTTTCCAACGGTTTTCTTCATTTGTTTTAGGTTTATATTGAGCGCTTTGTTGAAAGTATACAGAGGCAATCTCAAAATCATATAAACCAGAAACCTCATGAGATTTTAGTTTTTCACTTTCTGTTTTAAGAACTTCTAGTAAAAGGGATTCTTTATTACTAAAAGTACCATATTGATTTACAAATTTTAAGCGTTCAATATTAATATCTGCTAAAGCAAAAGGCTGCTTGTCTTTTAAATGAAATTGAATTAACTCTTGATAAATTTTTAATGCCTTCAATTGAAGGGAAATGGAATCTTTAGATGTTATTTCTAAATTAGAAAATGTAAAATCATCACATAAAAAATCAGGATTGTCAATCTCAAATTTATAGACAGGTTTGGTAATACTTGTTTCAGGAGTTTTATAAAAGTCTAAAGCTTCATGATTTAAAAAATCAAACAATGTAGGTCTGTATATTTTAGAATCTTTTTGAAGAACCAATAGGTCGTCATAGTTGCTTAAAGGCTCTAGTTGAAGCATCGAGGCATTCTTTAACGACTTCTGAAAGTGCGTATTAATTTCATTAAAAAGAGTTTGCAAATCCCACGTTCTAAAATCGGTAGCATCTACTTTTTCTTCTGTTTTGGTGCGATTATAAAATTGCCATCTGTTTTGGTTAAAATATTGCCAATACATATTAACGAGCAAACTTTCTAAAATATTTTTAGTAGGAAATGTGCTTTCCGAAATAGCAGTTTTAAAATCGTTTATAATTTTTAATTGCGCATCTTCTTCTAAAACTAATGAAAATTTACTTTTATAAACTAGGCATTTAATTTGTTGGGAGTTGTTGTTATCTTTTTTAGCTTGTTTTGAAATGTTTTCTACAATTTTTAAGGCCGATTTTGGTAAACCATCCATTTCAAATTGTTCAACTTGTCGCCATTGCGAATTATACGTATTATTTTGCGCTTGAGAAAAATGAGCAAAAAGTAAAATTACTAATACAGAATATAGATGTTTCATTTAGTTAGTTTATAAAATTTATCTCTAAATTACATTCAAAAGCCATTCCAAAAAACATTAAATGAGTAAACAATATTTTTGGATGAGTGAAGTTACTTATTTTAGCATTTAATTAGAAAGTTTATTTTTGCATAGTATATGGATTGTCATATGAAAATAGCGTGTTTATTTTTATTTATTCCTCTGGTAATGACCAGTCAAGTAAATCTTGACAGGGTTGAAGCACTCATTAACGACAAACAATTTATACAAGCAGAATCTTTAGCAAAAGACTATTTAGAAACTGATGCAAATAATTTAAAAGCAATTGAATTGTTAGGTGATATTTATGGGTTTCAAAAAAGATGGGATGACGCCATTAATGCTTATGAAAAGCTGGTAGATGCTAACCCAGAAGTAGCAAATTACCAGTACAAATATGGTGGAGCCTTGGGCATGAAAGCGTTATCAGTAAGTAAAGTAAGAGCCTTAGGGATTATTGGAGATGTAAAACATGCCTTTTTAAAAGCCGCCGAGTTAGATCCTAATCACATAGATGCTCGTTGGGCCTTGGTGGAATTATACATGCAATTACCCGGTATATTTGGTGGTAGTAAAAGTGCGTCTTTAAAATACGCCAATGAGTTAGAACAACTTTCTAAAGTGGATGGCTATTTAGCCAAAGGCTATATTTATGAATATGATAATGAACCAGAATTAGCTGAAACCTATTATAAAAAAGCCATCAAAGAAGGCGGCTCTATAACCTGTTTTGATAAACTCACCAGTTTCTACGAAAGTAAAAATCAGCCAGAAAAAGCAATCCAGAATATCGAAGAGGCGCAAAAAACCCACCAGCGCAATGCCTTGCATTATCAAATAGGTAAAGTGGCGGCCGAATACAATATTGAGTTGCAAAAAGGAGAAGCCTGCTTACAAACATATCTAAAAAACTTTTCTTCAAGAGATGGTGTCCCTAGAGCGTGGGCGCATTATCGTTTGGCTCAGATTTATATGTATAAAAAAAATAAGTCAGAAGCCCTCAAGCATATCGATTTGGCATTGGCAGAGCTACCCGAAATAAAACCGTTCAAAAAAGAAAAGGAAAAAATTTTAAATTTGTAATATTTGGGCGTTACCACAAGGGTCGGGCTTTCACTACTCGCTTTTTTTGTTTTTTTTAAACAAAAAAGAGCTCAAACATTTAGCCTGCGTTGAGCGCAGTCAAACCGTTCAATCCCTAACGCAGAAATCACGATTCCATATAAAAATTAGTAATTCAATCCGTATCTTTACGGTTCAAAATAAGTTTATGAATGTACATTTTATCGCCATTGGCGGAAGTGCTATGCACAATTTAGCCATTGCGTTGCATAACAAAGGATATAACGTCACAGGAAGTGATGATGAAATTTTTGAACCCTCAAAATCGCGATTAGACGTCAAAGGTATTTTGCCAGAATCATTTGGTTGGTTTCCAGAAAAGATTACCAAAGGTTTAGATGCTGTCGTTTTAGGGATGCATGCCAAGGCAGACAATCCAGAGTTGCTTAAAGCTCAAGAATTAGACTTGAAAATTTATAGCTATCCAGAGTTTTTGTACGAACAATCTAAATATAAAACCCGCGTGGTTATAGGCGGAAGTCATGGTAAAACGACCATTACATCCATGATTTTACATGTTATGCATTATCATGATATTGATGTCGATTATATGGTTGGAGCCCAATTAGATGGTTTTGAGGTCATGGTAAAATTGACAGAAGACAATGATTTTATAGTTTTGGAAGGTGATGAGTATTTAAGTTCACCCATAGACAGACGACCAAAATTTCACCTGTACAAACCCAATATTGCGTTGTTAAGTGGTATTGCCTGGGATCATATTAATGTATTCCCAACCTACGATAATTATGTCGAGCAGTTTCGCATTTTTGTAGATTCTATTGTAAATGGCGGAAGTATTACCTACAACGAAGAAGATTTAGAAGTGAAACGTGTCGTTGAAGCCTCAGAAAACACGATTAGAAAACTACCATATCATACCCCAGAATATACGGTTGAAAATGGACAAACACTTTTAGAAACTCCAGAAGGTCCATTGCCTATCGAAGTGTTTGGTGCTCATAATTTAAACAACCTGGCAGGAGCCAAGTGGATTTGCCAACATATGGGTGTTGATGAAGAGGATTTTTACGAAGCTATTGCTAGTTTTAAAGGGGCTAGTAAGCGTTTAGAAAAAATAGCTGAAGGAAAAAATAGTGTAGCCTACAAAGATTTTGCGCATTCACCAAGTAAAGTAGAAGCTACTACTAAAGCGGTTAAAGCGCAATATCAAGACCGAACCGTTGTGGCATGTTTAGAGTTGCATACTTATAGCAGTTTGAATGCTGAATTTTTAAAAGAATACAAAGGCACGTTAGATGCCGCTGATGTGGGTGTTGTATTTTATTCACCACATGCCGTAGAAATTAAAAAGCTAGAAAAAGTAACCCATGAACAAATTGCTAACGCTTTTGAACGTGATGACTTAATTATTTATACCAACCCAGACGATTTTAAAAACTTCTTGTTTTCACAAGATTTTAAAAACAAAGCCTTATTATTGATGAGTTCTGGCGATTATGGCGGACTAAATTTTAATGAGCTTAAGGGGTTGATTGTATAATTTTTTTGTTCTCCTACCAGATTGTTATTCTATCCTTTTCAGGTAAAAACATATTGTCTCCAGGTTCCACACTGAAAGCTTTGTAAAAAGGCGAAGTATTCATTAATGGACCATTGACTCGCCAGATTGGTGGTGAATGCGGGTTGTTGTTAATCCACAGACGAAGGTACTCATCTTTCATTTTCACTCTCCATATTTTGGCAACTGACAGAAAGAAGCGTTGATCAGGAGTAAAACCACCAATTTTTGTGGAGTCTTGTCCTTCTTGGGTCATTTTAAAAGCATCGTATGCAACAGCAATTCCAGCAATATCAGCCGTATTTTCACCAACGGTCATGGCGCCTTTAACATGTAAACTATCTAATACAGTAAACGTACTGTATAAATCGATAACCTGCTGTATTCTTGATTTGAACTTTATGTAATCATCTGTTGTCCACCAATTTTTTACGTTACCATTTTTATCATATTGTGCACCCTGATCATCAAAAGTATGGGTTATTTCATGTCCTATAACCATACCAATTCCGCCATAATTCAGCGCATCATCTGCAAGGTTATCAAAATAAGGAGCTTGTAAAATACCAGCAGGAAAAACAATCTCATTAGCGGAAGGATTATTATAGGCGGTAACGGTTGAAGGTGTTGTAAACCATTCTGTTTTATCAACAGGTTTACCTAATTTTCTCAATTTACGCTGATATGCAGCAGCGGAAGCCGATACCACATTCTCAAAATAGGTAGTTCTTGCAACATGCACAGCGTTGTAATCTTTCCATGTATCGGGATACCCTATTTTTTTGGTGATGGCAAACAGTTTTTCCTTAGCTTTTTGTTTAGTGCTGTCGCTCATCCACTCTAACTTATCGATTCTAACTGCATATGCCTTTTGTACATTATTCACCAGTTCTAGCATCCGTTTTTTTGCATCTTCCGAAAAATATTTCTTTACATACAATTGTCCTAGGGCTTCACCCAGATAATTGTCTACAGCATTGGCCATTTTTTCGCCACGTGACTTTTGTACTGACTGTCCTGAGAGTACTTTGGTAAACTCAAATGCAGCATCGACAAAAGTATTACTCAAGTCGGTTGCATAATTACTAATAGAATTAGCTTTCAGGTAAACTTTCCAATCTTGAATTGGTATAGACTTTAGAAGTTCGTTCAGTTTGTCATAATAAGCAGGTTGGCCTACATCGATAGAATCGGTTTGGGCACCTAAATGCTTTAGAAAATTAGTCCAACCAATATTGTGATGGTTTTTTTCAAGATCTGTGACAGACATCTTATTGTAATTTGCTTTAACATCTCGAAGTTCAACCCTTGTTTTATGAGAAGCGGCGAGTTGCTTGTCAATATCGTAAACTAGATTAGCCTCTTTTTTTCCATCTTCGGCATTACTACCGGTGAGTTCAAATAAAGTAGCAAGATATTTTTTGTAGGCTTCTTGTATGGCAACGGTTGATGAATCTGATTTGAAATAATAATCTCTATCGGGCAAGCCTATACCTGTTTGATAAACATGGGCAATATTCATATTGCTATTTTGATCATCGGGAGATACTCCAAAAGCTACCATAGAAGTATTGTATACTTTAGCTTCATCAGCTACGAACATCAATAATGAGTGAATATCATTAATAGACTCAATTTTTTCTAGTATAGACTTGATTGGATTATAACCACGTTTGTTAATGGTAACGGTATCCATACCCGATGCGTAAAAATCACCTACTTTTTGTCCAATGCTTCCTGCTATGTTATTACTTTTTGAAACGCTATCTAAAATACTTTGTAAACGTATCCTTTGAGGATAGTTCATAAACATATAAGCCCCAACGCCTGCTTGGGTGTTTGGAATTTGTATAGAATCGTACCATTTGCCATTGACATATTTAAAAAAATTATCTCCAGGGCGCATTGTAGAATCTATTCCCTTTATGTTTGCAAATTTTTTTTCTGGTGGATTGGTGCATGCTCCTAATGATAGAATAACAATGTAAAGAATTATAAAATTTTTCATTGGCCTGATTAATTTTTCGAGATACTAGTGATTGGCATATTTGTAAACGAAGTTATAATTTTTTTTCTAACAAGATAAGTGTTAAAGAATGGATATTGAATTTATGTAAGCTTTTCCTTAAAAAAAAGAATCGTACGTTCCCAAGCTAAAGTGGCCGCTGCTTCATCATATCGCGGTGTGGTGTTGTTATGAAACCCGTGATTAACATCGGGATAGATATAAGCAGTATGTTCAACATTGTTTTCTTTTAAAGCAATTTCATAATCTGGCCAACCCGCATTAACTCGTGTATCTAATCCAGCATATTGCAACAATAATGGTGCTTTTATTTGTGCTGTTTCTTCGGCAGATGGTTGTCCGCCATAAAAAGGCACGGCCGCTTTAAGGTCGGGAAGTTTTACAGCCATCATATTGGCAATCCAGCCACCAAAACAAAAACCAACAACACCTATATTGCCATCGCAATGTTCATGAGTTTTTAAATAGTTAAAAGCTGCGATAAAATCTTCAAGCATCTCGTAGCGGTCACGTTGGCGTTGTAAAGCCCTACCATCATCATCATTGCCCGGATACCCACCAAGTGGTGTTAAAGCATCTGGAGCTAAGGAAATAAAACCATCAACGGCTGTACGTCTTCCAACGTCTTCAATATAAGGATTTAAACCACGGTTTTCATGCACGACAATAATACCTGGAAATTTCGTTTTGCTATTATTAGGTTTTGATAAAAGTCCTTTGATTGTGCCTCCACCTTTTGGAGAATCGTAAGTAATATAATCAGAATCGATACGATTATCGTCTGATTTTACTAAAAGGTTATCCACATAATTAGGATTAATAAAACTTAGCAAAGAAGACACGGTTAATCCGCCAATAGCGTAAAGGGATAATTTTTCAACAAACTGGCGTCTGTCAATTTTGTTGTGAGCGTAATCGTCGTATAAATCAAAAACGTCTTGATTGATATCTTCTTTTTTTAGTGGTTTCATAAAATATATGTTACTTACTCTGAGACTATAAATGTTTTTAGCATATTCTTACTTGCCGGATTTGGTACTTCTGATATCAAGATGTAACGACCTGGCTCTAGATTTACAGTAAAATATCCTGTATCTCCGGCTATCATGTTATTAACACCTCCTAGAAAAGTAATTCCTTTTGGAGCAGGTTCAATGAGACCTTTTGGTTTAGACCAATCCATCCAATTATTAATTTCATCTAAATCAGCATTGTCGCCCAATTTAGCTAAATTGACATCATGACCTATAAAGTTTTCATGTGCAATTTGATCTTTATAAAAAACTGAAAATGTATGAGGCCCTTTACTAATGGAGTCATTAAAAACAATACCTTCTGTACTTGAAATAGTAATTGCAATATCAGCTTTAGGCTCTATGTTTCCAGAATTAGTTTCAGAAACGATAACCTCTGTTGCCATTCCCATTGAGGTATGCCAAACACCATTACTCATTTTTACATAACATTCTATAATATAATATCCAGGATTAAGTTTTACGGTTGTTTCAGTGACAAGACCAGGTGAAATTAAACCAGAGCCTCCATAATTTTTCATTTCCATAAACCAAGCTGGAAGTTTTCCAAATTGCGCAAAGCCCTCTTCTGCATTGCCTTCATTAATAAGCTTCATGCCTTTGTCAAATGGAGGTAAAACGCGAGCTTTTACGCTATCTAAAGTTATGCCTTCAGGATATTTATCTATCAGAAAAAAGTGAGTTTGTGTTGAGGCATTTTTGTATCTAAAAGTGTTCCAGCCTGAAGGAATGGTATCAGCCATTTGAAAATCCATATTTTCAGTAAGAATATTAATAACCTGCTCGTTTTCAATTTTAGGTTCTTCAGGTTTTCTTTCTTTTTTATCAAATTTACAGGAATACAAAGTCGCCGTAAAACTTATAATTAAAAGTGGCAATAAGATGTTCTTGAAAGGGAAAAGATGTGGTTGAGTTTTCATAATTTAAAATATTGGTTGGTTGAAATTGCTTATGTAACTTAATAAATATAAGAATATTAGGTTAAAACTGCAATCTGAAGCTAACATTTGGGGTAATACCAAGTGACAGATTTTCAATTTTACTCACAACATCGTTGTCATCTAAAGTATAGTAGGTGTTAATTACATTTTTTTTATTGGTAACGTTCCAAATGGAAGCGCCAATAGTTGCAAGCGTATTATTTGATATGTTAAAATCATACGTTGCAGAACAATCTGTACGCAAATAATCTTTTAAATGAGAACTGTTTGGCGATTCATAATTAATAGAGCCATCCACCATTTCGTTAGTAACTATTGGATTAGTAGTAGGTTTTCCTGAATGCCAGTTGAGACCCAAAGCTAACTTAAGGTTGTTATACGTATAGGTTCCTGCCAAAGTAAGGGCATGACGAATATCTACATTGTTAGGAAAGGAGTTACCATTGTTTACGGTGTTAAATGTATAATCATTTTTACTGTAAGAATAGCCAATCCAGGTGCTAACCACATCATTGAATTGTTTGTTCACTAGCAGATCAACTCCTTTAATTTGGTAGCTTCCAATGTCTTTTACAAATTGATATTGGTTTTGAAATCCTTGACTTCGCGTCGTAATACCTTCTACATGTTTTATGTAAGTTTCGGCACTAACGTGCAACTTATTTTTGTTATAGTGAATACCTGTTGATAGTTGCTTGCTCTTAATAACAGGAATATCACTATTATTTGATAAAATCCATCGACGTTTTTCAATGCCTAAAAAGTCATTTTGTAAGTCTATAATTTGAGAAGTGGTCTGGCTTTTTAATTCTCCTAAAATTTCAAATCTGAAATCGTTTAAAAATCGTTGACTAAAACTAAGACGTGGTTCTACCAAAAAAAGATTAAATTTTTGGTAATAATTAACGCGTGTACCCAATTTTAAATTGGTTTTTGCACTATTAGATAGAAGAGAGGTTTCAGCATAAAGAGCATGACTTCGAATCACTTCTTTGATATAGCTTCTAAAAACAGGATTATTTACGTCTTCAAGATTGCTAACACCTATTTCAGAAAATTGATAACCACTATTAAATTTTAATTGATGATTGACTTCATAATTAACATCAAGTTTAGAAGAGTAATCAGTGACTTTGTTTTCTTGAATTAAGCGCTGATTATTAAGGATGTCAAAATTAGTGGCGTCTAAATTGTAATTAGACATGTAAACTTGAGCTGAAGTTGATAAACGATTACTCCAATCTTTAGTATAGGTAATTCCTGTAGCAAGATTTTGTTGCGATAATTTACTGTTTAGAGCTTCGCTATTATCATTGACGGTAGACTGTTCGTCATAATTTAAGTTATTATTGATATTTAAAAAATGAACTCTAATGCGATCTTTTTTAGTGATATTATACAAAAATTTTGCGGTGACATCATAAAAATAGAAGTCTTCATTTTTTGAGATAGAATAACTGTCATCTTTGGTATCAGTTAAATCAGAATCTTGAAAAACCCGTTTAAAATATTGGTCATAGGTTGGTGTAACAATTAAATCGGTTAATGAACGTCTTGTTGATAGTTGTAGTTCGGTTTTTTTTGACAAAGGAATTTTAGCATAGACATCTGCATTAATTAAATTAAAACCCGCTCCGGCTTTAAATTTATTATCAATATTATCTGAAAGTTGCATATCGATAACACTTGATATACCGTCGCCATATTTTGCTCTTGTACCATTTTTAGAGATATTAACCTGTTTGGTTGTGTATGGATTGAAAGCAGAAATTAATCCGAAGAAATGACCAGATTGGTACATTTTTATACCATCCCAAAGAAATAAATTCTGATCGTGGGTGCCACCTCTTATATTAATATTTGAAACCGTTTCATCAATACTATAAACCCCCGGGAGCGCTTGTATAGTTTGTAGAATATCTGGTTCAATAAGTCCGGGAAGAATTCCAAAAGTTTCCGGTTTTATGGTTGTTGTTCCATCATTGAGTTTAGTAATACCTTTAGTAAGGTAATTGTTTATAATAATTTCATCAAGTTGTTGTGTTATAACAGATACTTTTGGGGTGTCAAAATCTTTAATAACCACAAATCGGTTATCTAAAATCTGAAAGTCTAAATCGGTTTCATTCTTTAAAATATTTAAAGCATCTTCAATAGTTAATCCATCTGATGGTAAGATGGTTTTTTTGTTTTTAATAGTTTTATCTACATATGAAAAACGAATATTGTATCGCACTTCTAGAGTTTTTAAAACAGCAATAAGCGATTGCTTTTCTTTTTGAATAGTTTGTGCCTTTAGTATCGAAACATTCAAAAAAAATAAAAAAATGAAAAGAGAAAGATAGCCTTTACTACTCACGTTTAAGTATAACAGTATTATTAGTTTTACTAAATGTTAAATGTAAGGGAAGCGTAATGGATTTTAATGCAATATCTATATTATTATGAGCAAAACTACCAGTAAACAATTGGTTGGTGTCAATATTTTCAAGTTTAAAAGTCACGTTATATTGTCTTTCAAATTCAGATAACACCTCTTTATACGGCAAACTTTTAAACTGACTTTCATTATTTAACCACGAAGGCGTTGAACTAGCTTCTTTTTCTTTAGCAATTAGTTTCCCATCAATAATTAAAAAGCTATCTCCAGCCTTTAATTTTGTAAGTTGAGAATTGTAAGTAACGCCAACGATGCCTTCGTAGCAAATAACTTCAAAATAGTGGTTTCTTTGTTTTACATTAAATTGAGTGCCATATACGGTAACTGTTC
>TARA_R110002033_G_scaffold10857_12_pt1 | contig 26766 bp, 28 predicted proteins | sample TARA_R110002033 | Tara Oceans TARA_R110002033 (sample SAMEA4397051) | marine metagenome | biome: Polar Biome; feature: [SRF] surface water layer (ENVO:00010504); material: water (ENVO:00002006), including particulate matter (ENVO:01000060) such as... | depth 5 m
GATTTCGGTGGTCTGCTTATACCCCGTTTCACTTAAGGAGGATTGGAGTAATTTGTGAACCAATTTCTTTTGATTTGCGGTTAGCTCTTTTAAAGGAAGTCCCTGTCGTTCATAAGAACTCCAAGGTAGAAAGTGCCAATCTTCTCGTGTATCTTCTTTAAATTCATGTACTATTTTTGACTTTTGTGGCGCTGTCAACGAGCTGATAAATTGATTTACAATCGTAACATCTTGAGCGAACCCACACAAAGGAAAAACGGCAACAATGATTAGAATAAAAAGCTTTTTCATGTGTGAAAATTAATAGGTTACCTTAAATATACTTCCGCCAAAATCATCACACACATATAATGCGCCATCCGGACCTTGTGCTAATCCACAAGGGCGATGTTTTAATGTACCTTCTGATGGGTTTGCTAAATCGAATCCAGCAAAGTTGTCCAAGAAAATTTCCCAATCACCACTAGGCTTTCCATCTTTAAAAGGAACAAAGGCTACAAAGAATCCTTTTTTAAGTTCAGACGATTGATTGTGAAAGGCAATGAACGCTCCGTTCTTATATTTCTCAGGAAACATATCACCGGTATAGAACAACAAATCATTAGGGGCTAAATGTGCAGGAAAGGCTGCTATAGGTTTTATAAAATTTTCTTCGGCTATTTGCTCACCGTCACCACCATATTCAGGAGCAAGCATTCGACTGTTTTTAAAATGATCGTAATAGGTTTTAGGCCATCCCGCATCATCACCTTCTTTAAGCTCATATAAAGTTTCCGCAGGTAATTCACCATCCTGTTTTTGGGTAAATACATCAGGATAAAAATTGTGCAATCCACCGCGACCATGATCTGTTGCAAATAAGGAATTCGTCTTAGCATTCCAGTTGATACCCACCGCATTTTTAAGTCCCGTAGCATATCGCGAACCATCAGCAAAAGTCTGATTGAGCTTATTGGCTTTAAACTTCCAGATACCCCCTGCAGAGTCCAATAAAGTACACGGCATCATACCTGAATCATCAACCCTACAGGCGTCGTTCCAAGAACCAATGGTTACATATAGGTTTTCATTATTGTCAATGGTAAAAGGCTTGGCATTGTCCATACCCATATCAATGAGTCCGTCCACTAATTTTTCCGGAGAATTTGTGTCAACAATCTCATGGTTTTCATTTAGCTGATAACGGAATACGGCAGAATTAGAAGAAGCATATAGGTAGTCATCGGTAGCTAAAATTCCGGTGCCTGGCAACTCGGCAAATTGGTGTTCTTCATCTATAGTGCCATCGTTATTGCTGTCTTTAAGTAAGATAATTGCCTTACCGTCTTTTAATACAGATCTGTTGGCATAAATGTCTCCGTTTTTTGCAACGGTCAAATGCCTCACGGCACCCAAATCTTTACCGATTTCGGCAACTGAAAATCCGTCGGGAGCTTTTAAAATGGTTTCATTAATAACTGTTTTTGCAACAGGTTTGGGTTCTGTTTTACACTGAATGAATAAAACAGCACATACTATTGTGGTAAGAAATGGCAGTCGGTTTTTGATTTTAAAGTTGATGGTCATAGGTTGATTTTAATAAGTTGTTATGTGACATCTTAAACCACAGAAAATAATGACACCGTTATATTACGATGTCATTATTAAGTGTTTTCTGTATTCTAGACGAGTTATTTTTGTATTGGCGTTAATACAATATTTCTATACGCTACATTACCGTGGTCGCCCTGTAAGTAAATAGGACCCGGAGCAAATACATCAGAACTGATTGCCCCACCAGTAGGACCTTCAACGGCAGCATTGTCAATTATCTTTTTTCCATTTAAAATAACCGTTACATGACGGTCTACCAGAGTAATATCTAGGGTTTGCCATTCGCCTGCAGGTTTTTCCGCATTTTCACTTGGTGTAACACGACTATATAACGCTCCCATATTATGACTGTCTAACTCTAGACCGTAAGAGTCCACAACTTGTATTTCATATAATCCTTTAAGGTAAACACCGCTATTATTTCCTTTAGGTACATTAACCTCTAATTTTAGATTAAAATCTTCAAATTCTTGGTCGGTACGTAGGTTTCCATAATAAATGTGCTCTCCATTTTCTGGTTGTACCGGATCATTTTGCATGGTTCCGTTTACCACTTTAAATCCGTTCGGGCTTTTTGGGTCAATGGTTCTCCATCCGGTCAAGTCTTTTCCGTTAAATAACTTTATAGACTTTCCATATTTTAATGCTTTCAAATTAGGTGCAGGACCAACAGCAGGCATGCGTGTACCTGTAAAATAACTTATGTTTTCGCCTGTTTTTCCCCAAGCAGGTCCGGTCATGGTACCAGCAATGGCTTCATTTATTTTGGTAATGCGCATTGTCCATGTTCTGGTGTGTGTGCGTTCATTTCCTGAAGTTGTTTTAAGCTTTTCATCAGAAGTACGGGTAACGATCAAAGTATTCTCATTTACCAAATACACATCGGATATTGGAAGCACACTGCCTCCTATCCATAATAATTCTCCATCTAAAACGCCTTGGTCTTCATGCACTTTTAGCCAAGCGACACCGCCACCGACGACATCTATGGTCCAAGTGCCAATAAAGGTGTTTTCAGGTTCGGGGAGTACATCTTTAGTTTTTGCAATAGAAGAAGTTATGGCGCATAAAAAGGCCATGAGGAAAACTGGTAATTTTTTCATGTTGTTGTTGATTTAAGTTTGTTGGTTTGGTGATACATGAACCATGTATCTTAACTAAAAATAAGAATTATAATAGTAGGTGACTCCTGTTGTTTTAAAGTTTAACAGGGAATTAAGGTATCTCACAAAGTATCTGTTTTATGTAATATTGGATGTTAAGAAATAGTTGCCATTTTTAAAATTTCAAGAAAGATTTACATCAAAATATTCCTACAAATCCCATAGCGGTTGACTTGTTCTAAATATTACGGAAATCCGTAATAAAGTCACGTGCAATATTTATAAAATACATGTGTTAAGTATAGACCTAACAAATAAATTAAAACCAAAATTTACCTATGAAACGAATTAATCACCTACTATTATTATCATCGATTGCAGTTATAAATTTTAGCTGTGAGAAGTCTACTTCAGAAGAATTTGAAGATGTAAACGGAAATGTAGAAACAAAGCTAATTACTTCTATTGATGTTACGTCTGTTGAAGATCCAGATGAGAGTAATAACATTTTATTTTCTTATAATGGCGATTTAAGATTGACTTCTATTTACGACGGAACGGAAACTACCAATTTTACGTATGAAGATGGAAACCTAAGTAATGTAACCGGTAACGGAGATAATGGAAATGTTGAAGAATTATACGAATCTCCGTATGATGCCTTTGAAACCGGACAAGTAGAAGAGTATGATGAGAACGGAAACCCATCTGTGTTGCAGTTTATTGAGTACGATTATGATTATATGACCGGGGAAGAAGAAGTGGTGTATTACACGGCAGAAATCTCTTATGACAACAAACCCAATCCATTTTACAAAACAGCTGAGGCTGCAGGTATGATCGATGTCTTGGATCAAATTAAATTAAACTTTGCAGCGGCACCGCAGGCAGAAGAAATTTTAAGGGCAAAAGCATTATTCCCAAACAACAACCCATCTCAAATAGTATATAAAAATGCAGAAGGTGAAATTGAATACACTATAAATCTGTCTTATACTTATGATGGCGATTATCCAACAGCGGCAACTGTTTCTTCAGTATCTGCAGATGGTGGCGATAACGTAACGTACTTAACCACGTTTACCTATTACGGTGACTAAGAATAATGATATTTTTTGAATAATATAAAAGCAGCCTTTGGGCTGCTTTTTTTGTTTAGATAGTTTTGTAAAAGAATCTGATTTACCAAGCCGTTACCACAATACAAGAAAAAATAATTCAACCATTTTAATAAAACATATAGAATTGATAGTGTGGTAGAAAGGAACTTAAAAAAAGAATTAACTTTAAGAGGTAGACCTATTGGTTGAGCTCTGCCTTGCCCGTATTCAAAAGAATAATGTTAAATTAGGCAAACACTAAACAAAATGCATTTGTAAATAATGGCAAAGATTGAAATTAAAGGTTCCCCAGAAGAATTAGAAAGAGTAGCCACTTTCTTAGCAAACAACAATGTGAAATTCAATGTTGTCAATGATTATGGAAATCATTCCCTAGAAGATTTAGAAAAGTACGCCGATCTTATACAAAGGTTCACGGATCCTGTGCCCGAAAAATAACCAAAGAAATGAAAGGCTTACAAAACATAAAATCTGAAATAGACCACCTTGTAAATTCAAGTAATAAGACAGAACTAGAAGTTGTGGATGCCCTGCACAACTATTATTTTAATAAGGCAGTATCTGCAGAGATTAAACTGTACAAGAAGAAAAAGAAAAAGGTAGCTCAAATAACGAAAGACCTTAAAATATCTCACCGACGTTTTTATAAAATTTTGGAAGATAAAAAGGTAAAGTTTACCAAATACAATAAGTCTAAAGACGAAGAACAAGAGCAATAGTATTAATGAAGTTTAAGTAAAGGATTTCTATGTTACGATATTATTTATTGTTACCCTTTATTTTAAGCTGCTTACCTACTACGGTTTATGGTCAGGCTAATGATACAAACACTACTACTATTGAATGTGATGAAAATGGTTGTAAGGGCACGTATTATGGACCGGAATTTATAAACGGGTCTGATGTTGCCCATCAGTTCTCCAACACTATGTCGCATAAAGTTGGCGATAAATTAAAAGAATGCTATAACAAAGGCGTATATACCAAGGTTGATTTTGCTAGTATTAAAATGACCACATTGGGTATGGGCTCAGGTACGGTTACCTATAAACTGCTAATTCCTTTTATTTCAGTTACCGAACCATGCGATGCCTTTACTTCTTTTGACCATGTGGGCGGTTGGTACCATGCCCCGTCATTAGCGATAAGAAAGAAAGAATTAAGCAATGTTTTACTACCTGATGATGAACTGCATATTAGTGATTTGAAAACCACAAAAGAAGGCTTACAAGAATACTGGATTCAATGGAGGAATAAGGCAACACAAGCGAACTGCAAATAAATTTTAAAGGAAAGCTATAGCACTAACCTATGAAAAGGGAAACTGGTGAAATTATTTTAATTAAAGGCACATGAATCAGACATCATTATCTAAACTCAGTACTAAAGAATTAATTAAGAAACATACCGCAGCCAAGACTATGGTTTGGCTTTTGTCTATCGTTTTGGGCGGAATATTACTTTTCTTTATCTATGTTTCTATTCAAGATGGTATTACTCCGTTATTAGCCGTTCCTTTGGCATTATCAGCTATAATCCCGTTGAATATAAAGAACATGAATGCCTTGAAAAAGGAATTGGATTCTAGAAAGTAGGTGTTAAGTTTTAGTCGGATATTAATTTAAAATCAAAAAGATGAGAAAAGTATTTTCCATTATTGGAATGGTAATAGCATTAATTGAGATTGTGTATAGCTTTTTCACAACGAGTGATACAGGTGAATTTTTCGGTTTTGAAATGAATATTTGGTTCTTTCGCTTACTATGGGTTGCTTTATTCGGAATAATGTTAAACGGATATTTGAAAGAAAAGAGAAAGGCTTAAGGGTGGTATGATTTGAACAAATTGAACATTTAAACCCTTTTTGTAATGTAAAAGAGACAATAAAATACAATTGTAAAGAATAGCCTTATTTCTCGACTCAGATTTCACATGAAAAAACGAAAGTTTAAAATCAGCGATATCATTTTTGTAGTGTTCATAGTTCTGCTATTGATACCACAGACGAGAACACCCATTCAGGTTGCAGTAAACAAATTGAAAGTTGCAATTTGGTCGCCAACCGTAGAAGATGCAGAAGACCAAAATCAAGTAACTCCGTTTCAATATACTGTTGTGGATATGGAGGGTGAAGCTAAAACCATATCGGTAGGAAAAGGAGAAGTTACATTTATTAGTTATTGGGCAACTTGGTGTCCGCCTTGTATTGCAGAACTACCAGGAATTCAAGATTTGTATACTGATTATGGATACAAGGTCAATTTTATGTTGTTGACCCAAGAAGCACCAGAAAAGGTACAGCGCTTTATTACGAAAAAAGGCTATGAGCTTCCCATCTATTTTCCACAAATGCAAGCTCCAGAGGTGTTGCAAGAAAATAGCATACCCACAAATTATGTTATTGACGGTAAAGGAAATATTATCATTAAAGAAACCGGTGCAGCAGATTGGAACAGTAAAAAAGTAAGAACATTGTTAGATGATTTACTAATAAAAAAACAAGGTAATTAGCCGTAAATATTTCTAGAAATTGAAACAAAAAAAAAGCCGAAAAATGAATTCCGGCCTTTCCCACATCTCCCAATCAAAGAAACATTAATCAATCATTTCGCTAAGTACTTTTCCGCTTTCATTAAAGACAACATCCTTTTCATCATTCCATCCTTTTTCAAGCTCTACATCATAAGTAGTAGACCCGTTTACGGTAGTTTTTTCGACAGAATCTACTTTGTATCCGGCATAGTTACTGGCTATTACAGATGTAATGGCCTGTGGTAAATCTGCTTCGGTAATTTCATGTTCCGCTCTAGTCGCTTTTCCATCCGTAGCATACCATATTTCATGCTCCAGCCTATTATTGTCAAATTCAACCTTGTATGACTGTCCGTCTAACTCCCACTCCACATCACTTGCCTGAGGATAATGCTGTTCAAAACTCTGTCTTAAATTTGCAGGTACGGTATTTGGGTCAATGTCCTGTGCAAAAACGGTAAATGTTCCAAGTACGGTTAATGCTATCGCTATTAAATTCTTATTTTTCATTATCAGTTAATTTTTAAATTCACTTCAAAGAAACAGACCAAATCTAGAAGGAATTGGGAATACCGTAATTTTTTTTAGAGTCAGTAACATAGTCTTACGATTCCCATTTCTTTCTAGAATTCTACTATATTGTTGTTGCAAACTATAGTGTCATGAAAATTCTAATTATAGAAGACGAGCCAGAGATGTTAGAGAATATGCGGCAGACTTTAGAGCGCGAGCATTATACGGTAGAAACCGCTTCTGATTATAAGACAGCCAGTACTAAAATAGGTGTTTATGATTATGATTGTGTTTTGTTGGATATTACCTTGCCTGATGGAAATGGACTGGAGCTTTTAAAGCAATTGAAGCAACTAGGTAAGGATGATGGAGTAATCATTGTATCGGCCAAAGATTCTTTAGATGACCGTATAAAAGGGCTTAATTTAGGTGCGGATGATTACCTGCCCAAACCTTTTCATATGGCAGAACTACATGCGCGTGTAAAAGCTATTGTTCGTCGTAGAAGTTTTGATGGTAACAAGCTCATTGAAATAGGCAACGTTAGCATAAACCCAGAAAGTAGAAGTGTTCATATAAACGAAAAAGAAGTGACACTTAATCGCAAAGAGTATGACGTACTCTTGTATATGATTTCTAATAAAACCCGTTTAGTTACCAAAACAGCTTTAGCTGAACATGTGTGGGGAGACCACATTGATCAAGCCGATAGTTTCGATTTTATCTATTCGCAAATTAAAAACCTGCGCAAAAAACTTACAGATGCTACTTCCACCATAGAAATAGAGGCAGTATATGGTGTAGGTTATAAATTACAAGTAGTGTAACAAACTTGACAGAACAATTTTTCGAATATTATGAAGCTTCTAAACCACTCTACAAAATACTTTGCATTACTGCTGATCGTACTCATATCTATATGGGCGGTTATTTTTTATTTTGCAATGATAGATGAGGTGTACGATAGTTTAGATGACGGATTGGAAAACCAAAAAGAGCTGATTATAAGGGCAGTAAAAGTAGACCCAGATTTATTACATGATAATGAGTTTGGTGTTAATAATTACACCATAAAAAGGACAGAAATTGATAGTCATACTAAGATAAAAGATAGTTATAGGGATACTTTAATGTACATGCAGAATGAAGATGAATATGAGCCTATACGTATACTTGAAAGTATCTTTGAGCAAGATGGTAATCACTATAAGATAAAGCTCATTACCTCTATGGTAGAAGAGGATGACCAAATAGAGAACCTGTTTAAATATTTGGTGGGTCTTTATCTGGTATTGATATTAAGTATTGTAGTTCTTAATAATTTGGTCATGAAAAAAGTATGGAAACCGTTCTATACACTTATTGACCGACTAAAGGGTTTCCGTATCGAAAAAGATGACCCTATAAAACAAGAGCCTACTGATATTGTTGAATTTAAACTACTTAATGAAAGCGTAGAAAGATTAACAGAGAAATCTCGTGATAGTTACATTGCCCAAAAGGAATTTATAGAAAATGCCGCTCACGAATTACAGACACCACTTGCCATAGCAATTAATAAGTTAGAATTACTACTGGAGAAGAATGAATTATCAGGCTTACAAACGCAAGAAATAGGTGCGGTTTTAGATAACCTTACTCGTTTAACTAGGCTGAATAAATCGTTATTATTGCTTTCTAAAATTGATAATAAACAATACTTAGAGGAGGAACGTTTAAATGTTAATACCCTTGTCGATTCTATTACAAATGATTTTGCTGATTTTGCCGAACATAGAGATATGCGTATAAATGTAAATTCAAGTGCAGCGGTATCGTGCATGATGAATAAAGATCTGGCAATTATCATGATTTCTAATTTTGTCAAAAACGCCATTTTACATGGTGAAACAGGTAAGACCGTAGACATTTGTATAGAAGAGCACTCGGTAACCATTAAAAATCATGGAACCAATAGCGCATTAAATTCCGACAATCTATTTAAGCGATTCAAAAAATCATCTGCAGATAGTCGCTCAACCGGATTAGGGCTTGCCATTAGTAAGGCTATTGCAGATAAGTACCATCTTCAACTGCAGTATTCATTTGAAGGACAACACATGTTCACCTTAATATTTCCATAAAAAAGTTAAGGTTTTTGTAAAAGTCTTTTAGAAAACACTTGTTCCTATTTCTTTACAGATTTGAAGGCTATTTTTATATAAATAGTTTTAAATAAAGGAATTATGAAAACTACAAATAGTACATTGAATATGGTAACCATAAAACTCTGGACAATCGCTGCCATTGTTTTAGGCATGGGGTTCCTCTTCATGAACTTTAGGGATTGGATGCCCTATGATGGTGCAGATAAGGTAGCTTATGAGATTTCTGGTCGTTGGGAGCTACCATCAGAACTACGAGAAGTATCTGGTATTTCCTGGATAGGCGAAAATAAAATAGCTGCAGTGCAAGACGAAGACGGAATCATATTTATCTATGACCTTGATAAGAAAAAAGTAGTTAAAGAAATTGAATTTGGAGGCGCTGGCGATTATGAAGGTTTGGCTATTGAAGGTGAAGACGCCTATGTATTGGAGAGTGATGGTACTATAACCATTATTGAGAAGTATCAAGATTCCGATAAAAAAACAACATCGTACAAAACCAAATTCAACGAAAAGAACAATATGGAAAGTCTTGAGCTAGACTTAGCAAATCATCAATTATTGATAATACCTAAAGATCGTGACATAGATTCGGATGATCGAAAAGGAGTATATGCTTTTTCCTTAGAGGATTATAAATTAGTAGATAATCCTGTCATGCAATTAGACATGGATGATGAGGTATTGAAGCACTTTAGAGAAAAAAAAGTGTATAAAAACTTTCGCCCTTCGGATATTGCCATTCATCCACAAACAAAGGAAATGTATATGTTAGAAGGGGCAAAACCTAAATTATTGATTTTAGATGAAAACGGAACAGCTAAAAAAGGGTATCGTTTAGATAAAAATATATTTCCACAACCAGAGGGAATCACCTTTGGGAAAGACGGGTCATTGTACATTTCTAGTGAAGGCAAAAAAGATGGTATAGGAACTATCACCAAGTTAAAATTACAGCTATAGGCCAATGACGAAAAACAATTACGATACATCTTCGACAACGAAAAGCAAACTGCCATTATATATATCAATTGCTTTGGTATTTGGTATTGTGACTTCTTACTTTTTAATACCAGAAGTAAAGGAATTTTTAGATGAGGCATGGTCTGTATTAACTAGTGATGATGAAGAGCGCGTACAAAAATGGGTATCTGGTTTTGGGTGGTTAGGTCCTATAGTATTGGTTTTAGCTATGATTGCCCAAATGTTTTTGTTGGTAGTGCCTAGTATTCTTTTAATGGTGGTATCCGTCTTGGCGTACGGACCTATTTGGGGTAGTGTTATAATCATTGCATCGGTATACGCGGCTTCTACTGTTGGTTATTTTATAGGCAGTTACTTTGGAGACACCATTGTAAAGCGCATTATTGGAAAGAAATCTGAGAAAAAGGTAGCATCTTTTTTAGATGACTACGGATTTTGGGCGGTAATTGTAACAAGATTAAATCCTTTTTTATCTAACGATGCCATTAGTTTCGTTGGCGGATTACTACGAATGGGGTATTGGAAATTTATGGGTGCAACCTTGGTAGGTATAGCCCCCTTAACTGCGTTTATTGCAATTTTCGGCAAAAGTATAGATGAGTTAAAAATGGGTTTGCTGTGGGGTTCGGTAATTAGTTTACTTGCTTTTGGGGCTTATATTTGGTGGGATAAAAAACATAAAAAATAAGGCTATAAGCGTCCAAGTTTTTGTTGCGTATAACTTGCCATAAAGTTTTTTTTGGCCAATGCTTTTTCTGCAAAATTGAAAAGGCTAAGGCAGCGGTCTAGATTTTGGTTTTCGTAAGTTACCTTGTAGTATTTATTGTTGTTCAGGTAGTCGGTCAATGCACGTAACCCATGAATAAAGGGCATAAATACGGCTCCTAAGGGCAGACTTGAAATATCGGCAGAAGATAAAAATGAATTGTTAGAAGCTAGTCCGTCAACAAAGGCTTTAAAAAGATGTTCATCGAAATGAATTAAATCGTGATTTTGCGCATCTTCAGGAGCATTATTTACGACCGTTCTAATAGCATCTCCAAAATCATAGAAAAAATAGCCTTTCATAATCGTATCAAGGTCAATAAGGCAAAGTGCTTTTTGGGTTGCCTTAGAAAACAAAATATTGTTCAGTTTGGTATCATTATGGCAAACTCTAATAGGTAGGTTTTCATTATTTAATTGTTCCAATTCTTTAAGAAAATGATGCGCCTGTTCAATAGCTTTATGAGCAATTTCCTTTTTTTCTGGAGCAGTATTTTTTAGTGCTTCTTTGAACTCTTGAGTTCTATATGCAAGATTATGAAACTTAGGTAAGGTGTTTTCAATTATCTCAACATCTACCTTTTTTAATAAATCATGAAACCTACCAATAATTCGTCCTGCTTCAAAAGCAATGTCCGTATCGGTAGTGGTGTCATATGTGGTACTATTAGGTATAAATGTCATTATACGCCAAAATTCATCACCTTTCTTAAGACAGTTTTGTCCGTCCGTGGTAGAAAGAAAAGTTATTTGAGCATAATCATTTGCAAACAAAGAGGGTATGGTATAGTTGATATTATTCATCAACACCTCAGGGTTTTTAAATACTTTATGATTTATTTTCTGTAGAATATATTGTTGACCTGTATCACGTGAAATCAAATATGTATCGTTGATTAGACCTGAGTTTAAAGTAGTGAATTCAAATTTGCTTGTGTTAAGGTTAAATTCTGATAGAATATGTAAGATAGATTGGTGGGTCATAGGTGTGATAATGCGATATAGATTTTAAAGATATTTAAATCTCCCAAACTCTACTTAGTTTGGTTAGGGGATAGTAGTAAGAAGTCTTAATTAAGTCCATTTAACAAGAATTTTCCTTATTTTATGTAGTTGGCCTAATTATAATACGATTTTGAAATTATTGAAGTTAATACCATAACCAAATAATTTCCCCCAAGAATGAACAAGATTAAAACTTGCCTAAAAATTGGTGTATTATTGTTTTTTACATCAACATATTTACAAGCCCAATGTGAAGTTTTTAAAAGTGAAATAAGTGATGTTCAGAGTTATATGCAGCAAGTAAGTCAGCTTTCAGACTCATTAAGTACTTCAGCTGAAATAGCTTCTTTTGATGCATCTATAACTAAGGCGCGAAAAAACACTAAAACAGTAATGTTATTAATGGGGCAGGCAGTAAACGCCGCAGATGAAGCGGTAATTTTAGCTTCTGAGGCGCAATACGATTCTGAAAGTTGCGGATTGGCAGAAGTTATGAGTTATACCATAGATGCTGAAAGGCACGCCATAGATTCTCGTGATTTTTCTACGGAAGCTTTTGAGAATGTCAAAAATGCTGCAAAAGCGAACAATCTTGGCAACTTACAATACCATATGCGTATAGCACAGCGCTTAATACAAGATGCGCAAGAATCTGCAGATGCTTCTGTTTATGCTGCCGATAATGCACATTACAGCTGTAGTCATGACGTTGCGCATGTTAGTAATGAGAACTAGGTTACTCCTCTTTCTTGTTTACCAAGCCTTTTGTAAATTCATTTAAAGTCTCCACTTTTTCTTCGAAATCACCTTTTATCGACTTTCGAAATTCGTTGAGGTTTTTAACCAGATCATCAATATTTTCAGGTATTACATCCTCAAAGAATTGACGAAGTCTTTTGGCTGTGGTAGGCGATTTTCCATTAGTTGAAATAGCCACCTTTACATTTCCTTTGGTAACTATCCCACCCATGTAGAAATCACAATAAGGTGGGTTATCTGCAACATTGACTAGAATCTGTCTTTCCCTACAATCATGATATACCTGCTCGTTTACGGGTACATTATCTGTAGTGGCAATTGCAATATGTTTCCCTTTTAAATAAGAAACATCATAATCTGCCACATTCATTTTTATATTGAATTTGTTGGCTAGCTCAACGGTTTCTTCCCTAAACATAGGAGCTACCATTTCTACTTGTGCATTAGGACTAGATTTTAATAGAAATGTCAATTTCTCCAGCGCAACATTTCCTCCGCCAACAATTAAAATATGAAGATTAGATACTTTTAAAAATACAGGGTAAAGCTCATTCCGTTCCATGTGAAATTTTGTTTTCTTCGGTTTTATAATTAATGGTGACACGCGTACCCTTACCAAGTTCAGAGTTTATGAATAAACGACCGTTAATATAGTCGATACGTTCTTTCATAAAAAACAGACCCATTCCGCCTTCACTATTATTTTTTGGTAATTTTCCTAAAATGGAATCATCAAAACCTTTGCCATCATCATCTATGACTACACTTAAAATAGGATAGGAGTAATTTAAGGTAACCAAAATATAATTTGCTTCTGCATATTTTATGGCATTGTTAACCGCTTCTTGGGTAACACGATAAATATTGGTTTCAGCTAGCGAGTCGAACCTAATATTAGTATCGGTCTTATTTTTAAACAGAACCTTCTTACCGGTTAATTTAGAAAGCTCTGTGGTCATTTTATGAATAGCAGGAAATATGCCGTGGTCACTTAATTCTGGGGGAGTAAGGTTAAAAGTGGCCGTTCTTACCCCTTTTATTAGGTCTGACGTTAAGCTTTTTAAATAGGTAATTTTCTCACCGGTTTTAGCTTTATCCTCAATATCTATAGATTCGATATTGAATTTGAGAGCAGTTAGCATTTGTCCTATTCCGTCATGAATATCTTTGGCAATACGCTTGCGTTCTTCTTCTTGCCCTTCTACTATTTGGCTCGCTTGCGCCTTTTTTTGCTGCATGCGTTCCTCAAAATTCTGCTTGGTCAGTTCTTGTACTTTAAGCTGATTTTCTTTTCGTTCGGTGATATCTGAACATAGAATTAAAATATCTTGTTCTAAGGTAGATTGATGCATGGGTACAATTGACATGTCTAGCCAAATTGTAGTTCCTTTAGAAGTGACCACTTGCAATTCTTCTTTACGAATAATATTCTTTCTGTTTATTTTCAATACCTCTTTTAGGTATGATTGCTGACCTTCCTCTGTGGTTAGTATTTCTGAAAAAGGTTTATTAATCGGTATAGTTTCATGATCTAATAGATTTAAAAACTTTTTACTGATAAAAACTATGGAACCATCTTTACGAATACTCGCAAATAGGGCAGCGTTGTCTATAACGAAATTTAGTTCTTGTAACTCTTTTAAGGATTGTTCTTTTTCCTCATACAGGTTTTGAATCTTTTCTAGTTGACCTTTAGATTCCTCATCCTTACCCATAAGATGACCAATAGTATTTTTAATTTGGATGGATAGCGGTCTAAAGATCACGAAGATTTCTAACAAGAGAATTAATAACGAAAAAGCCAATAACCAGTATTCCTTTTGTTTTAGTTTCTGAAGCTGTTCATTACTACGTGCGTCATATTCGTTTACAATTTGATCCATGAGTTTTAAAAACTGACGCTCATTGTTCAGCAAGGCATCTAGATCATTTTGTTGTACAGATGCATTAATATCTTGTTGATGTTTTACAAGTACGTGCTCTAAAGCACCAACCATTGCCGAATGGTGCGGATCAAGCTTTTTAAATAATGCCTTGACCTTAGGGTCATCTTCGTAAGGCAGGTTAAAGGAGGCATCGCCCATATGAAGCCCTACGTGAGATACTTTCCAAATTTCAAGAGTCTTTTCTATTTCAGAGAGTACCATCTTCTTATCTTCTGGATCACTTAAATCTTTTAAAAGTAAGGTCTCTTTGGTCAATTTTTGACTAAAAGCACGTTGTCTACCGGCTATATTTATAAGTTGAGAATCTCCAGATTGCGCTTTTAGGTGTAATTGGATAAGTACTTGGGCAATAATGACGGTAATAGCAATAGCCGCCAATGCCAATAGATACCATTTACGTATACGTATAAAGGTAGCCGTGTCCAATGGTATATTGTGGTCGTTATTGGCCATAAATAATAAGAAGTAAATTATTTTAGGCGTGTAGCGCCTTGGTAATTAAATCTAAAGAATATTTAGATAATGGTAATTTTAATGCGGCACTTTGCCCCTTTTCAGACATCTTTCTCCATGTTTTTTGAAGAATGTCTATAGTCTTGTCCTCTGCATGTTTATGGGCAAAAGGCTCAAAATAAAACTCTAGAAAAACCAAGCAGATAACATCTTCTAAGCTTTGTGTTTCTTCGTTTTTTTTCAGCTGTTTTTTCTCTAATAGAAAACGCACTTTATCAATTGTATCTTGATCATAACCAATTTCCTCTAAAATAGCCGCAGCTTTATTGGCGTGGAATTTTTTTAGATCTTGTCTCCATCTAAGGTACCCTTCGCGATTCATTTCATATGACTCCCTTGGTATTTCCCATCTACAAATATGCTGACATCTGGCGGTTAAACGTAATGCTTCAGATGCAGTTGGGTCAAACTCGTTAAGGCGCTCGGTCATTCGAATACCGTAGAGTACTTCTTTAGGGTAGGTAGTACCTTCAAAAACTTCAGTATTTGGGTCTTGGGTATTGGCTTCGTCAAAATGTTGAAATGCTACCAGTAATTTATCTGTCGTCGCCATAAGTCATTAATTTACTCAAAGCTATTCAGAAAAGCCAACATACACAAAGTCATCCTCTATTTTAATAGGATATACCGCTATTGGGTCCAAATCACTATTTAAATTTTCGCCATTTTCTAATGAAAATGTCTTTTTGTGTAACGGACAGGCTACCATTGGTATACCCTTATGGTCACCAATCATACCTCTGCTTAAAACCATTTCTTGTTTTTCAGGAGAAAGGTTTTGGCAAGCGTACCATGTATTTAGTCGTTCAAAATTAAATACAGCAATTTGTAAATCTTTATATTTTACACAAGCGCCTCCATCTTTTGGAAACGCAGTAACTGGTGCTGCTTTAAACCAAACGGTTACTTCCTCTGGTTTTACGGTCTTATATTTATCTGAAATTATAGTCATTGTTTAAATTTTAGAAATTGGTTGCTTAAAGCGTAGTTAGACCCATTTTTCTGGCATTTTTTGTTCTCTTAATGGAACAAAAACTAAGTTGTCATCTTCTTCTTCACTATTTACAAAGTGATTAAAACGCTTCATCATTTCTGGGTCGTTAATAGCTTGTGTCCATTCACACTCAAACTTATTAACTAATGTTTGCATTTCATTTTCTAAATCTTCTGCAATCCCTAATTTATCATCTATAATTACTTCTTTTAAATAATTAAGTCCACCTTCTAAACGTTCTTGCCATGCTGCTGTTCTTTGTAAAGGTTTTGCAGTACGCATGTATAACATTAGGTAACGATCTATATATTTAATTACGGTTGCATTATCTATTTGTTCTGCAAATAATTCAGCATGTCTTGGTGTAGCGCCACCATTACCGCCAAGGTATAAGTTCCAACCACCTTCTACAGCAATTAAACCAAAATCTTTACCACGAGCTTCGGCACATTCACGAATACAGCCAGAAACACCACCTTTAATTTTGTGTGGAGCACGTATTCCTCGGTATCTATTTTCCAATTCAATACCAAAACTTACACTTTCAGCCATACCGTATCGGCACCATGTAGAACCTACACAAGTCTTTACTGTACGTAGAGATTTACCGTAAGCATGTCCACTTTCAAAACCATGATCAATTAAATCTTTCCAGATTAATGGCAATTGGTTTAAGGTAGCACCAAATAAATCGATACGAACACCACCAGTTACTTTGGTATATAAATCATATTTTTTAGCAATTTCTCCAAGAGCAATTAGCTTATCTGGTGTAATTTCTCCACCAGGAACACGAGGAACAACAGAATACGTACCATTACGCTGAATGTTTGCTAAGAATCTATCATTAGAATCCTGTATGGCATACTCTTTATTAGCAGTATCTGCATTAATACTAGCCATCAAAGAAGCAACAACCGGTTTACACAATTCGCAACCATGACCACCGTTTCCGTGATTATCAAGAACTTCATTAAAAGTATTATAGCCTTTTACTTGAATGATTTTATATAAATCTTGTCTGTTTAAATCAAAGTGTTCGCAAATTGAATCTTTAACTTCTATACCTAAAGATTTTAGAGTAGCCTCGGTAAGGTCTTTTACCATGGGCTTACATCCACCACAACCAGTACCAGCTTTAGTACAACTAACCACATCGGCAAGGTCTTTAGATTCACCACTCTCAATAGTACCGCAAATTTGTCCTTTTGTAACATTTTCACAAGAACATATTTGTGCTTCATCTGGTAAATCCATAACATCACCAAAAGAACCACCACCTTCACTTGCAGGTAGAATTAATTGAGAAGCATCTTCTGGAATTGCCATCCCGTTCAAGTAGATTTGGTGTAACATACTATAATCAGATGCATCACCAACTAAAATGCCGCCTAGCAGTTCTTTGCCATCAAGACTAACATTAATTCTCTTATATAAATGTTGTGTTTTGTTTTCAAAAATTATGGAGTGTCCCTTTGCTGCAGGCATAAAAGGTTCACCAAAACTTGCGACATCAACACCAATCAATTTTAATTTTGTAGACATGTCTATCTCATCGGGCATTAGAGTTTCTGTATGACCTATAATTTGGTCTACTGCCACACCGGCCATATCGTAGCCAGGTGCAACTAATCCGTAAATCATTTGATTATAAAGAGCAATCTCGCCTATAGCATATATATTGCTATCAGATGTTTGCATTTTGTTATCTACAACAATACCGCCACGAACACCAACTTCTAATCCGCAACTTCTACCTAGCTCGTCTCTTGGGCGTATACCTGCAGATACTACTAACATTTCAACATCTAAAACATCATCCTCTCCAAACTCCATTCCGGTTATATAACCATCGTCTCCTAAAATTTGATTTGTAGCTTTACTAAGGTGTATGTTTAAACCAATAGATTCCAGTTTTAATTGTAGTACCTGACTACTTCTAGAATCTAATTGTCTTGGCATTAACTTAGGTGCGAACTCCACAATATGTGGTTCCAAGCCCATATCCATTACCGCTTTACCAGCTTCTAGCCCTAGCAGTCCGCCACCTAAAACAGCAGCCTTACCATTTGGGTTCTTTGCCTTTATTTTAGCAGCGTACGCCAGCATGCCTTCTAAATCTTCTATGGTTCTATATACAAAAACACCTTCTTTTTCAACACCTTTAATTGGCGGTACAAAAGCAGATGATCCAGTTGCTAAAACAAGATAGTCATAAGAAAACTCTCTGTCTTTGGCTGTAGTTATGGTTTTATTAGTTCTATGGATGTCCGCAACGCGTTCATCTACAATTAAATCTATACCGTTTTCTGTATACCATTCTGCCGGAGCCATTTCTAAAGCTTTAGCATCTTGATTTTCAAAAAACTCACTTAGGTGAACTCTATCATATGCAGGTCTGGGCTCTTCTCCAAAAACAACCAATTTAAACTGCTTGCTTTCTTCTTTAGCGACAAACTTCTCACAAAATTTGTACCCTACCATTCCATTACCGACAACTAGTATAGTTTTCATACGCTTACTTATTTAGCTACAAAGCAATATTACGTATAAATACGTACATATTCTATGATTATACCAAAATAAATACGTATTCTTGTTGCTGAATCGATAATTAATAATGCTAAATACTATGAAGATGGAATTACAAAAAACGGCAAAAGTAAGTTTGGTTGGAGCGGGTCCGGGAGCAAAAGACCTAATAACAGTAAGGGGTTTGAGAGTTTTGAACGAGGCAGATGTTATATTATACGATGCATTAATTAGTGATGAACTGTTATCTGAACTACGTACTGATATTCCTAAGATATATACGGGTAAAAGATGCGGAAAACACTCTCATACTCAAGATGAGATTAATGAATTGATAGTCAAATATGCCTTCGAATACGGACATGTGGTGAGATTAAAAGGCGGTGATCCATTTGTTTTTGGTAGGGCAAATGAAGAGATAGAGTATGTAGAAGCCTTTGGTATTCCTGTAAGTATAATACCAGGTATTTCAAGTTCAATTGCCGTACCATCTAGTCAAGGAATACCTATGACCAAAAGAGGGGTAAGCAGTAGTTTTTGGGTAATGACTGCCACTAAAAAAGAGGGTACATTCTCACAAGATTTGCAATATGCCGCTAAATCATCTACCACAATGGTCATATTAATGGGAATAAGAAAACTTAGTGAAATTGTAGATGAGGTTAGTAAATATAGGGGTAGAATGACTCCTATTGCTGTAATACAAAATGGAACTACCGAGAGTGAAAGATGTGTAGTGGCTACTTTAGAGTCCATCCATCAACAGCAATCATCTATAAAGACAAATATGCACGGAATTATTGTTATCGGTGATGTAGTGGCGGATCATCCTTCCTTTTTTGAAGAAGAAGTACAACGTGTGTTGCATGATGCTATTTAGCATTTTTTTTTAACATTAAATACTTATGCTTACTTAGTATTCTTTGGAAACAACCTCTGTTTCAAATTGAAAATTCCTAATAATTGATTTTCGTCTTCCTGAAATTCCTAATGTAATAATTAGTAGCCCCAAATTATATGTATTATGTAATTATACGTAGTAAATGAGTAAAATATTTAAAACTACGTATAATTACGTATTTATTATAGTAGGTTTGTACTGAGTTATAAATGAAATCTATATTATTATGGAAAATCAATCCAAAAAATCAACCACTTTAAAGTTAACTGATTTAAAAAGTATGCCAATACGTACTTTTTGGATTACATCAATAGCGTTCTTTATATGCTTCTTTGCATGGTTTGGTATTGTACCGTTTATGCCAGATGTGGTAAAAGATTTAGGCTTGACTCCTGATCAAAAGTGGAATTCGATTATACTGGCAGTAACCGGTACTGTTTTCGCTAGATTGTTAATTGGAAAATTATGTGATAAATATGGTCCTAGATTATGCTACACCTATTTATTGATTTTAGGAGCTATACCTGTAATACTTATTGGCTTTGTTCAAACACCAACGCAATTCTTAATATGTAGATTGTTTATAGGTTTTATAGGTGCATCATTTGTAATTACTCAGTTTCATACTTCTATTATGTTTGCCCCCAATATTGTTGGTACGGCAAATGCTACATCGGCAGGATGGGGAAATTTAGGTGGTGGTGCCAACCGTTTAGGTATGCCATTAATTGCTGCTGCAGTGGTCAGTTTTGGTGTAGCTGATGAAATTGCTTGGCGTTACTCCATGATTATAGCTGGTGTTATTGCAATGATAATGGGTGTTGTGTATTACTTTTTTACTCAAGATACTCCAGAGGGTAATTTTAAGGAGTTAAAGGAAGCGGGTAAAATGCCGAAGCTTAAAAAAGATGAAGAATCATTTGTAAGTGTACTGAAAGATTATAGAGTGTGGATACTTTTCATAGTTTATGCAGCCTCTTTTGGAATGGAACTTACCGTGTATGGGACAATGGATGATTACCTGCAAAACACATTCGGACTAACAAGATCCACTGCCGGTAACTTGGTACTTTCATTTGCACTCATGAATATATTTGCCCGAACGTTAGGTGGCTTTTTTGGTGACCGTTTTGGTAGATTAAAGGGTTTACGTGGTAGAGTACTTTTCTTAACCGTAATTCTGGCACTTGAAGGCGCGATGCTTTCGGTCTTTTCACTGACCACAAGTTTTGCAATGGGCATTATATTCTTAATAGCTTTTAGTATAACGGTTCAAATGGCAGAAGGAGCAACTTTCTCAGTAGTTCCCTTCATAAATAAAAAAGCAATTGGTTCTATCTCAGGTATTGTTGGTGCTGGTGGTAATGTAGGTGCGTTTTTAGCTGCACTATTGCTAAAATCAAAATCATCCTTGGCAGAAACCAATGCATTGGCTTCGAACGCAAATTTAGGTGAAGAGGCTATGAAAGCGGCACAAGCTGCAGCAGCTTCAGGTGCAGTGTCAAGTGGTTACTTTATTATTGGTGGTTTTGTAGTCGTTACGGCACTAACAACACTTGCTATTAAATTCTCTACAGAAGATGAAAAACAAGTGAAAGAAGAATTGAATACAGTTAACAAGCCTGTAATTGATTTATCTCCAAGTTCTATATAAATAAGATTATCTATGCGCACAGGCACAACTAACATATCAAAGTTTTCTTCCAATAATTCTGAACTACTTGATAGTGCCTGTAATATTTGTACCAATAAGAAATGCCTAATTCAAAAGAATATTCATTCTTCTAATATTGACCAATTAGTTCAGTCAAGAAAAGAAATTAAATGTAAAAAGGGGCAGCAGTTTATTATGGAAGGTGCCTCTGTTACCGGACTATTTTTTCTGCTAAGTGGCAAGGTCAAAGTATTGAGAACCGGTCTTCATGGTAAAGAACAAATTGTACGCTTTGCAACTCCGGGAGAAATTATTGGGCATAGAGGTTTTGGTACAGAAGAGACGTACCCCATAAGTGCCATTGCTTTGGTAGATTGTACCTTATGTTATTTCTCAAAAGAATTACTTCAAGAAACATTAAGGGAAACACCTAGTCTAACATATGATTTTATGTTGTTTTACGCGAATGAACTTAATCGTAGTGAAATCCGAGTAAAATCGTTATCTCAAATGACGGTTAGAGAACGTGTCATAGATACCTTATTATATATCGATCGTAAGTTTGGACAAACTAACGAATTTTCTTCCCTTTTATTAAGTAGACGTGAGTATGCAGATTATGCAGGTACCACAGAAGAACAGGTCATAAGAATGTTCTCTATTCTTAAAAAAGAAGGCTTGTTACTTACCAAAGGTAAAAGAGTTGGTATTTCTAATATTGAATTGCTTAAAAAAGAAATATCAGAGCACAATTTCTACCTAGACAGCTAATAGTACGTATTTCTATCATTCCTTAATTTACGTAGTTAACACCGTTAATTTTAATGTATGTAAACTATTGTAAAACAATGGTTTATTCTTGAAACCTGTTTTTTGGCAGTTTTTAATATGGCTAATTAATGGGTTTTAATATGTGGTAAAAAGAGGTTTAAACATCGCTTATATCACTTATGGAAAATGCCGTTACGTATATATTTGTAGAAATAAGTATTAATACGTAGAACACTAAATAATAAGATTATGAAAAACATTTTTACCTCGTCTGTTTTAACCCTTTCCCTCGCTTTGGTATTTACCGCCTGTGGAGATACAAAAAGCAAGAAAGCCGAAATGGTTTCAGAAGAAGCTGTAGCCTCAAAAACTAAAATGTTAGACATTGAAAAGCCACAGTTAACCTTTGGATTTATAAAACTTACCGATATGGCGCCTTTGGCCATTGCAAAAGAAAAAGGCTTTTTTGAAGAAGAAGGACTTTTTGTTTCGGTAGAAGCACAATCTAACTGGAAAAATGTTTTAGACCGTGTAATAGATGGTCAATTAGACGGATCACATATGTTGGCAGGTCAGCCAATCGCTGCAGGAGCAGGTTTTGGTAGACAAGCAGAATTAGTTACTCCGTTTTCAATGGATTTAAATGGTAACGGAATTACGGTTTCTAATGATGTTTGGTCTAAAATGAAGCCCAATGTACCTGCAGATTCAGATGGTAAGCCTATTCATCCAATTAAAGCAGATGCTTTAAAGCCGGTAATTACTTCGTATAAAAATGAAGGCAAACCATTTAAAATGGGAATGGTTTTTCCGGTTTCTACCCACAACTATGAATTGCGTTATTGGTTAGCTGCAGCGGGTATTCACCCAGGTATGTATACAGCAGATAATGTGCAAGGGCAGATAGATGCTGAAGTTTTACTTTCTGTAACACCACCGCCACAAATGCCAGCAACTTTAGAGTCAGGTACTATTTATGGGTACTGTGTAGGTGAGCCTTGGAACCAACAAGCGGTATTTAAAGGAATAGGTGTTCCGGTAACAACCAACTATGATATTTGGAAGAACAATCCTGAGAAAGTATTTGTAATGACAAAGCAATTTGTAGAGCAAAATCCTAACACTGCTATAGCAGTAACAAAAGCATTAATTAGAGCCGGTAAATGGCTAGATGAACCTTCTAATAGAGCAGAGGCTGTAGAAATACTTTCCATGTCTCAATATGTGGGTGCACCAAAAGAGGTATTGGCAAACTCTATGACTGGAACATTTGAATTCGAAAAAGGAGACAAGCGTGAAATGCCAGATTTCAATGTATTCTATAAGTACAATGCAACATATCCTTTCTATTCTGACGGAATATGGTTCTTAACACAAATGCGTAGATGGGGTCAAATTCCTGAATCAAAATCTTCTGATTGGTACGCAAGTACGATTAAAGATATCTACAGACCGGATATATGGAAAAATGCCGCAGATCTTTTGGTTGCAGAAGGTCAAATACCAGCAGCAGATGTGCCAGATACAGATGGTTACAAAGCAGTGACTTCAGACTTTATTGATGGTACTAGCTATGATGCCAAAGATCCAATTGGGTATATCAACAGTTTCTCGATCGGAAACAAAGACAAGAAATAATTAAAGTAATTCATTGACCTTAAATTAAATAGTATGGAACAAGAAATGGTCTTAAAAAACGAAAATAGTTTGTCTTCTAGTTTGAAGCAAATGCTTTTGAAACTTACGCCAAGTATTAAAAAAGAAGGCATTATAAAATCCCTAAAAAATACTGGTATAACTCTTCTATCCATCTTATTGTTTATTGGTTTATGGCAGATGGGTTCTAAAGCCTTGTATAACAAAGAGGCAAATTACAGAGTGGAAAAAGCACTGCAAGAACAGGGAGAAGCGGCTGCAGTTGCTGAACGTGCATGTATTGAATCTGGCGACAGTAGTTGCCAGCCCAATACTTTGCCATCACCATCTCAAGTATGGGCATCCTTACAATCTTTGATTGCGGACCATAAAGTTATACGTGCAGATAAAGCGGCATTTGCAGAGAAAATGGCGGTCACTAATGAGAAAATGATTTCTCAAGGTAAAGATCCAATTGTATATACAGGTAGAGCCTCATTTGTAGATATAGTCTTAACAAGTATAAAAACAGTATTTGCCGGTTTTCTTTTAGCAATGTTTATCGCAGTACCTATTGGAATAGTAATAGGACTTAGTCCTTCATTACGAAGCGCCTTCAACTGGTTCATTCAAATTTTTAAACCAGTATCGCCAGTTGTATGGTACCTGTTAGTTTTTATGATCGTAAAGACATTGTATATCGGCGACAGTTCTGATAATGCATTTGTAATATCATTTATTAGTGTAGGTCTTTGTGCCATGTGGGCAACGTTGGTAAACACTGCAATGGGTGTTGCATCTGTAGATAAGGATTATATCAATGTTGCCAAAGTATTAAAGTTGGGCACTTTTCAAAAAGTATTCAAGGTGATATTACCTTCTTCTTTACCGTTAATTTTTACGGGACTTCGTATTACGCTATCTGTGGCGTGGATGGTATTGATTGCCATTGAACTTTTAGCACAAAGTCAGGGATTAGGTCTTTTCGTATGGGAAGAATTTCAGAACGGTGCTAACGATTCTAACTCAAAAATCATTGTGGCAATGTTCGTCATTGGTATCATTGGTTTCTTGCTAGATAGACTGATGCTTGCTGTACAGAATATGGTTTCTTTCAATAAAAATGAAATGGCATAACGCTTTCAAAAGATAGAACATGGCATATTTAGAACTAAATAATATTTATAAAACCTATGGTGAGGGAGATGGTAGTACAGAAGTACTATCTAACATCAACCTGACTATGGATGAAGGTGAGTTTGTAGCTATTGTAGGATTTACCGGAAGTGGAAAAACCACTTTAGTAAATCTTATAAACGGGCTCTTGCAACCAACTAGCGGAGAGGTTCTTTTTAAAGGGGTTCCGGTAACCGATACTAGTCATGAGCGTGGCGTGATTTTTCAAAACTATTCGCTGTTGCCTTGGTTAACAGTGGGTCAAAATATTTACATGGCGGTAAAAGAAGCTTTTCCGAAGGAGAATAAAAAAGCCTTGATGGAAATAGTGAAAAATTACGTAGGCATGGTAAATCTTAGTCCGGCAATCAATAAGAGACCTAAAGAATTATCAGGGGGAATGCGACAAAGGGTTGCGGTAGCACGTGCTTTGGCCATGAATCCTGAAATGATCATTATGGATGAACCTTTAGGAGCATTAGATGCTTTGACAAGAGGAAATTTGCAAGATGAAATCTTAAATATTTGGAGCCAAGACAAGCGAACCGCATTGCTGATTACCAATGATGTTGATGAGGGTATTTATATGGCAGATAGAATAATTCCATTAAAACCAGGTCCGAATGCCACTTTGGGTCCAGAGTTTAAGATTGATATTGAAAGACCTCGAGATAAAACGGCAATGAACGATAATCCTGAATACAAGAAAACAAGAAACTCCATCATCGAATACTTAATGGATATAGGTGATGAAAGAAAAACAGTTTCTGATGTAGAATATAAATTACCAGAGCTAACGCCTAAAAGCTTTGTAGCCTAAAGAAATAGCAAATGAACACGACACAACAAGCTAACGAAGTATATTCAGAAAATGGCATTATCTATCCATCAAAAGTAATGCTTGACCTTTCTAAATTAAAAAAGGTATACCCAACACCAAAGGGAGATTATGTTGTACTAGAAGATTTAAATCTACAGATATTAAAAGAAGAATTTGTGACGATTATAGGGCATTCAGGTTGTGGTAAAACAACCATGCTTTCTATGATAGCAGGTCTTAATCCAATTTCCGGAGGTAATATATCCGTTTTAGGAAATCCTGTAAAAGGTCCTGGGCCAGATAGGGGGGTTATTTTTCAGTCGCCAAGTTTAATGCCTTGGATGACGGCCTTGCAAAATGTATTGTTAGGGGTTAATCAAGTTTTTCCGCATGCAACAAAAGGGCAACGCCAAGACATTGCAAAATACTATTTGCACAAAGTAGGTCTAGAGAATGCCTTCCATAAAAAAGCATCAGAATTATCTCAAGGTATGCAACAACGTGTGGGTATTGCTAGAGCATTTGCAATTAAGCCAAAAGTATTGTTGTTAGATGAACCTTTTGGAATGCTAGACTCGCTGACTAGGGGAGAATTACAAGATATTCTTATAGAGATTTGGAACAAGGAGAAAATTACTGCGGTTATGATTACACATGATGTTGATGAAGCTATTTTTCTAGCAGATCGCGTCATTATGATGACCAGTGGCCCAAAGGCAAAAATAGGAGATATCCTTTCCATTGATTTTGAAAGACCGCGTACTCGTAAGTCCGTTTTAGAGAACGATGATTATTACACCTATAGAAAACACCTAATAGACTTTTTAGAACACTAACCATTAACTAACTCAATTATTAAAATTTATTATTATGAAAAAGCAATATTTACTAATCACCGTATTGTTTCTGGCGGTAAATTCAATTTATGCCCAATTTACGTTAGACGGGCAGTTTAGACCAAGAACAGAATATAGAAATGGTTTCGGAAGCATAATTCCTGATGCTGCAGATGCCGGTTTCGCAATCTCTACCCGTGCACAGTTAAATGCCAAATATAAATCTGAAGCATATCAGTTTTACTTAAGCATACAAGATGTAATGGTTTGGGGCGAGAACAGACAAATTCTACCAGACGATCAGAACGATTCTTTTGCAGTATTTGAAGCTTGGGCGAATATTAATTTAGGTAAAGGCTGGTCTACTAAGCTAGGTAGACAAGTAATTTCATATGACGACCAACGTATTTTCGGCGGACTGGATTGGGCGCAACAAGGTAGAAACCATGATGCGGGACTTTTAAAG
>TARA_R110002033_G_scaffold45795_4_pt1 | contig 26752 bp, 24 predicted proteins | sample TARA_R110002033 | Tara Oceans TARA_R110002033 (sample SAMEA4397051) | marine metagenome | biome: Polar Biome; feature: [SRF] surface water layer (ENVO:00010504); material: water (ENVO:00002006), including particulate matter (ENVO:01000060) such as... | depth 5 m
CCAACATAGTAACAGATACCAAAAGGCTTACTGCTACTTGGAACAATATTCAGCCAAATAGTAGAAAAGATTACATAACGGATAATAGTCCAGGTAGTTTTATTAAAAACCCTGAGCATGTAGAATATTTAGAAGACCAAAATTACTTTACTATTTTAGATATTACGCCTACTAAAATTGAATATTTAAAACTTCAAAGACCCAATCATATTAGAGTTCTTTTTGTAAAAACCAATAATAAATGGAATGGGGAATTTTTAGTTCCTTAATTTTTATAGAAATATAGATTTTCCATATCCTTACCAAAAACAATTAGACTATCTATAGCCGTGGTCTGCTTTACTACTGATGGATTAATTGTAATTTCAATTTCCCTTTTATGTTTTATTTTTAATGCTGTTAATGAATAATCGTCTGCAGAAAGTATTATTCTGTCAGGATGTAACAAACGCACATTACCGGCATAGGTCACATTTGGAAGCACCCATTGATATTCATCATAATTCTGCTGCAATTTACTGGCAACTGGCTCAAATCCAAAATGTACAGATGAAGGTATGTTCAAGACCTTTTCTATTGGCGTTCTTATGGTTTGAACAGCTATTACAGCAATAAAAACCCAATACCCAACAGCAACTAATTTCGTGTTATTCTTAAAATTAACTGTTTCTATCAACAGAACTACAAAAGGAATAAAGAGCGGCAGCAACCACCTAGTCTCTACTTTCTGACTTTTAAAAATGAAAAAAAACACCCCTAAGACCAGTAATTGCGCAAAGAACATTTTCATAAACCAGTTTATTTTTAACCTATTGAAACTCACGTTTTTTAAGAAATAGACTATACCAATAACTACAAGAATAGGATACAATAAAGCAAACAAGCCTTTTAAATAAATTAAAATAGGTAGTAACGAAAAAACCGATTCCGAATCTTCCATTCCTATTTTCTCTTCTACACTAGAGGTCAAAAAAGTTTGAAATTCGTCAGGACCCAATAACCAATAAACATGTGGGGCTATCAATAAAACAGAAACGAAAATTGATACCAGTATTTTTGTATTGAAAACTATAGCTCTCAATTCCTTATCCCACAAAGCAACCAGAGCGAAGGTTACTAGAAAAAATGCATAGTTATATTTGGAAAGTAACCCTACACCTACTATTAAACCTAAAAACAAATAGTTTAATACAGACTTACGCTCTACTAAAAGCTGCAAAGAATAGTAAGAGGCTACTATGCAAAGGCACAATAAGCTTGTATGAGAAAGTCTACGGAAAGTAAAATCGATAAACACAGGTACTAAAGCCAAGGCTAAAACAGCCAGTTTAGATTGATTTTCATTTTGTATTCTAAACTTTGAAAACCGATACATCAGCAACAATGTAGACGCAAATAAAAGCCCTCTTAAAATTGAAAAAGAAATTTTACTAACACCAAATATAGAATTAAACCCATACTGCAACCATGTATATAGTGGCGGCTGATCATCATAACCCCAGCGAAGCCATTGAGAATAGTACGCTTGCTCAGCATCTTCTAACTCTAGTGCACTTTTAAAGAAAGTAATACCAGTTATGGCAAGAAAGGAAAAAATAGCAAGTACGGTTATCTTATTTAGAAACACGTTCTTGCCCATATTTAATTTTGTGTAATGACCGTGAAACTTAAATTTAATGGCTCTAAGGCATTAAATAACATAGGCACTAAACCTTCACCATATTCTAAATAAAACTCAGAAAAATTTGATTGTCTTTCCTGCAAAGATTGGTTTGGAAAAATTTCGTTCTGTAGTTCGGTCATACGAACAACATGGTCTTTTAATTTTTTCTTTTGTGCTTGCAACAGTCTTTTCTCTAAAGCATCCAAACCTTTTTTCTGCTTTACTTCTTGGGCTTTTACCGCACCTATAAATGATTTATCTGTCCTTTCGGCTAGTGCATACATTTCTTTAAACTGCTCTTCTAATAATTTCTTTTGTGGAGAAAAGTCAATGTCAATATTTGATATTTCTCTAATCTTCTTATTAATCAAGCTATTTTGCTTTAAAAATATATCTGATTTTGAGATATTCATTCGCTCTAGCTTGTCCGCTTGCTTTCCAGTTATAATCAAGGCTGAATTTCGAACCAATAAAATTGGAAACGGAACATTCATGGCTTCAAAAGCAGTTTTCAATTCTAACCAATAGGCTATTTCTCCGCCTCCGCCTATATAACATAGGTTAGGCAAAATAACTTCTTGATATAAAGGCCTGGCGATTACATTAGGTGAAAATCGTTCTGGATGTGTATCCATCTCATCAATCAATTCTTCTTTTGTAAAAGAAATGTTGGTGTCGTTTACAACATACGCTCCCTTGCTCTCTATAAAACGTTCACGAATTCCTTCTTTTAAATAGAAATAATTGATTTCACGAGGATTTACTTGAACAGGATAATCTGTAGAAATCTGCTCTATTTCCTTAATTGTCTCAGACACTTTATCAAAAGCGGTTTGCTCAAAAATATCTTTCTTCATATATGGAACAAACGACTTTTTTAAGTCGATATCATCACCATCTACAATTACTAATCCGTAGTCCTTAAAGATTTCATTAGCTAAATAACGAGTTGCATCCGTTAAGTTATTATGCTTTAAGTAAGCTTCTTCGAAAAGTTGCTTTAATATATTAGCATTTTTACTATCTCCTATTGACTTTGCAAATAGCGTAAAAACCTCATCTAAACCTTCTGTAGTCAAATGACCAACAGCACCAGAAGCTTCTTTATTCCATTGAAATTTCAATCCTTTAAAATTGAAATAATTTATTTCATCGAAATCATGATCCTCTGTAGCCATCCAATAAACAGGCACGAAATTAGAATTTGGATATTCCTTTTTTAATTGTGTTGTTAAATTGATAGTGGAAATAATTTTATAAAGAAAGTACAACGGACCGGTAAATAGATTTAATTGGTGCCCCGTAACTATGGTAAACGTATTTTTCTCTTTTAATAGCTCAATATTGGTAGCCGTACCTTCAGAAGTATCGGTATTCTTATATTGCTTTTGCATAGAAGCATGAAGTACATTTCGCTGGACTTGGGAAAAATGCTTCCCTTTTTCTTCTAATTGCCCTTTGAAACCTTCAACATCGGGAAACCGATTATATAATGGTTTAAGTTTAGCATCCTTAGCAATGTAGTCGCAAATTAATTTCGAAAAATAGCCCGTTTTTGCTATGGGCAAACAATCAATATCCATATAAAAAGTAAATACGTGGTAAATATAAAACCCTTTCGTTTTACATTTCCTAAATATAAGTTAATTACCACTAGTATTAAAAACCCAATTACTCGGCGAAATACATCACAAATCAATGTCATTTTATAATTATTTTAATAGATTTGGATGACTCAGAACACAAATAACTATATGAAACTAATTTTACGCTACGCATTACTTTTAATGCCACTTTTAGGTTTAGCTCAGTTAAAATCTCCGTCGGAGTTTTTAGGGCACGAACTAGGAACACAATTTACAAGACACCATGAGGTCGTTGATTATTATCAATATTTAGCAGAAGCTGAACCTCAACGTATGAAGCTTATTGAATACGGTAAAACCAATGAACGCAGGCCTTTATTATTGGCTACTATTTCTACCAAAGAAAATATGCAAAACCTTGACAAAATTAGGGAAGAGCATATGAAAGGATTAAATGGCGAGGGCACACCAGACAAGGCAATTGTATGGCTTAGCTATAATGTTCATGGTAATGAGAGTGTTAGTACAGAGGCTTCAATGCAAACCATTTATGATTTATTTACAAGCAAAAGTAGTTACCTAGAAAACATTGTAGTTTTAATTGACCCATGTATTAACCCTGACGGACGGGATCGTTACGTTAACTGGTACAATCAATTTAAAAATTCACCTAACCAAGTAGACCCTAATAGCAAGGAGCATCATGAAAACTGGTGGAGCGGCCGTAGCAACCACTACATGTTCGATTTAAATAGAGATTGGGCCTGGTTAACACAAGTAGAAAGTCAACAACGTTTAAAGCAGTTTAATAAATGGTTGCCTCACGTACACGTAGATTTTCACGAACAAGGCGTAGATAATCCATATTATTTTGCTCCTGCCGCAGAGCCATTTCATGAGGTTGTAACCGATTTTCAAAGAGAATTTCAAAAAACTATCGGTAAAAATCATGCCAAATATTTTGATGAAAACGGTTGGTTTTATTTTACTAAAGAAGTATTTGACCTACTTTATCCAAGTTATGGTGACACCTACCCTACTTACAACGGTGGTATTGGTATGACCTACGAACAAGGTGGTAGTGGTCGTGCAGGTTTAGGCATTATAACCAGTATTGGCGACACACTTACATTAAAAGATAGAATTGCGCATCACCATACTACAGGTTTATCTACTGTAGAGGTAGCGGCAAACAATGTGAACAAATTAAATGATGAGTTTAAAAAATTTCATCTTAAAAAAGATTTCAAATACAAAAGCTATGTCCTTAACGGTAATCCTGATAAGCTAGAATTATTGACCAACCTGTTAAGCAAGCACGAAATTGAATACAAAGCTGGCAGTAATAGTTCCGTAAAAGGTTACAACTATGCTACAGGAAAAATTAGCTCTTTGAAAACAAGCGACAAAAGTATTATCATTTCAACAGATCAGGCAAAGGGCACATTGGTTAAGGTATTGTTTGAGCCAATGGCAAAACTAAGCGACTCTGTTACTTATGACATTACAGCATGGTCTCTGCCTTATGCTTACGGAGTTAATGCAATTGCTAGTGAAAGTAGTTTTAATGGAACAACTGCTGTAAACAGCAAACCAGAACTTAAAGGTGTAGCATCAAATAGTTATGCTTATTTAGCAGACTGGAACAGCATGAAAGATGCCAGATTCTTAGCTGAATTATTACGCAATAAAGTACGTGTGCGTTATGCTCATAAACCATTCACAGTAGATGGACTTGCTCATGAACGTGGCACATTAATTATCACTAAAAGCGACAACAAAAACCTTAAAAATTTCAACGAAATTTTAAGTACAGCTTCTAAGAATCATAATAAAAATCTTATCTCTACCAACACCGGTTTTGTTGAAAGTGGAAAAGATTTTGGCTCTAGTTATGTTGATGTTATTCAAAGTTTAAATATTGCAGTACTTTCTGGAGAGCCGACCTCTACCCTTCGTTTTGGTGAAATATGGAACTTCTTTGAACAACAATTAGACTACCCTATTTCTGTATTGGATGAAGATTATTTTGCGAGAGTTGACCTTGCCAAATATGATATATTGATTTTACCTGATGGTAGAGGGTACAATAGTTTTTTAACCACTTACACTAAAGAAAAAATTAAAGATTGGGTAAAACATGGAGGTAAGCTAATTGCCATGGGTGGCGCAATTGATGGTATTACCGCATCTGACGATGATTTTGATTTGAAGGAAAAAGAAATAAAAAAAGACTCCTCAGATACCATTGGATCTTTTGAAATTTCTGAAAGAGAGCAGATAAAATCTACAATTACTGGAGCTATTTTTAAAGCGACAGTAGATAACACCAACCCACTAGCTTATGGTTACGACGACACCTACTTTACTTTAAAATTGGGCGCGCGTTCTTATAAATACTTAGATAACGGTAGTGCTGTATATTTAAGTGAGGGAGATAACGAACCAATATCTGGTTTCGCGGGAAGTGTGGCAAAGAAAAAAATAGCAGAAACGTTAATTTTCGGAACCGAAGAAATGGGGCGTGGACAAGTAATTTACATGGTAGACAATCCGCTTTTTAGAGGTTTCTGGGAAAATGGGAAATTATTTTTTGCCAACGCATTATTCATGGTTAAATAGATAATATCATGAAAGAATATAAAGTTGAAACCTTAATATACTATTCAAAACTAACCTTTGATAAATTTCATATTGTTGATACTTCAAACAAGGAAATTCAAGAAAAGCTAGATAGTTATGCAAAAGAGGGATGGCGTTTAGTCTCAACAGATGCCTCCAATTTTGGTGCGGCAATGTATATATATTTATATTTTGAGCGGTAACTATCTTTTATAGATTTTCGCTTAAAAATGAATATTTTTTATATCCCTGAAACGATAATAATCGTTTCAGGGATATTTTATTTTAACGTACAGAAATTTCTTTCCAACATATTCACATCTTTTACGTTTAAACTAGAAGATCCTTTTAAGTAAGGGTTAAAACCAACGCCTATGTCTACCGACCAAGAACAAATAAGCGTCTTGTTGCAGAAGTTAGAATTACTTCTAAAAAAGCAGCAAGATTTTAATATTGAGGTAAATGAAATTCGTAGAGATATTCAAATACTTCGAAATACACAAGCTTTAAAATTCAATCAAGATTCTAAAGAAAAACCAAATACACCAAAAGAGGCAATATTTGAAAAAGAATCTATTACCATTACTGAGCCGGTTGTTATTGAGACTACTAATCAAACACAGGTAGAACCAGTTGAAATTAAAGAAGAACCTATACCTACTCTTGAAAAGAAACAGATTTTTCCAAAAAGAAAGTCAAATCTTGAGAAATTTATCGGTGAAAACCTTATTAACAAAATAGGAATATTAATTACCGTAATTGGTGTTGTTATCGGTGCAAAATACTCTATTGAAAATAACTTAATAAGTCCTCTCACTAGAATAATCCTAGGTTATTTGGTAGGTTTGGGCCTAATTGGTTTTGGCTTTAAATTAAAAGCAAAATATGAGAATTATAGTGCTGTTTTAGTAAGTGGCGCATTAGCTATTTTATACTTCATCACCTTTGCCGCCTATGACCTCTACGGGTTGTTCCCACAACTAATGGCATTCGGCATTATGCTGTTATGTACCGTGTTTGGAGTAGTATCTGCATTAAGCTATAATAAACAAGTTATTGCGCACATAGGCCTTGTTGGTGCTTACGCGGTACCATTTTTATTAAGCAATGACTCAGGTAACTTTACAGGGCTATTTAGCTACATAGCCTTAATTAATATTGGTCTATTGGTTATTTCCTTTAAGAAGTATTGGAAAGCCCTCTATTATGTTTCATTCACCTTTACTTGGTTAATTTATGGCACGTGGTATTCTTTTTCTAGCTATGATCAAGATTTCGCTATGGGATTTTTATTCCTCAGTATTTTCTTCTTTCTTTTTTATGCTACGTTCCTCGCTTTTAAATTAATCAAATCTGAACAATTTAAGGTTGGCGACATCATTCTGATTCTATTAAATTCATTCCTATTTTATGGTTTTGGAATTGCTTGGCTGTATGATTATGAAGGAGGAGAACTTTATTTAGGACTATTTACGCTTCTTAACGCATTAATACATTTTGGAATCACCGTATTAATTTTTAAAAGGAAATTAGCAGATCGTAAACTGTTCTTTTTAACTGCAGGTTTTGTACTCACATTTATAACCATCGCCGTACCTGTACAATTAGATGGTAACTGGGTAACACTAATTTGGGCTTTAGAAGCTGCACTGCTTTTTTGGATAGGTCGTACCAAAAAAGTTGTTTTCTATGAATACCTTTCATATATCATGGCTGCTTTAGCGTTCTTAAGTTTAACGATGGATTGGGCACAGAGCTACTCTTATCTAAATACCACAGAAGAATGGAACCTTCTATTAAATACCACTTTCTTGACTTCTATATTATGTGCTGCGGTCTTTGGGTTTATAAATTGGATTCAAATAAAATTCGTCTCAGAGAAACAATCTGTAGTTCAAAAAATAATGGGGATTGGGGTCCCTCTTTTATTTGTAAGTACTCTTTATTTTGCCTTTTATCTTGAAATTGAACAGTATTGGAATAATGCCTTTGAGGCATCTAAAATAGAAATATCTGGTGAGTCTGGTTATTACCCAGAATACAATTTTAATCTCAAAGACCTTGAATCTATTTGGAAAATACTCTATACCATGTTTTTCGTTAGCATTGTAAGCCTAGTAAACACCTATAAAATTAAAGACAAGGTTTTAGGTATTGTATCAATTGTTGCAGCATTATTAACAACCCTTGCATTCTTAACAATTGGTCTTTATATATTAAGTGAGCTACGCGAAAATTTCATTTTCCAAGAGCTTACTGAATTTTATAATATTGGAACTTTTAATATTTACCTTAGGTACATCTCCTTTGCATTTTTTGCATTCTTATTGTTTACTATTTATAAATCAGCACAACAAGATTATTTAAAAATCAATTACAAAATTTCGTTTGAAATTCTACTACATGTATCTATAATTTGGATTACCAGTAGTGAATTACTAAACTGGATGGATTTATCTGGATCTGATCAATCTTACAAATTAGGACTTAGTATTCTTTGGGGACTTTATGCTCTTTTATTAATTGCAATAGGTATTTGGAAAAAGAAAAAACACTTACGTATTGGTGCCATTATTCTTTTCTCCCTCACGTTAATTAAATTGTTCTTCTATGATATTTCATCATTGAATACCATATCTAAGACAATCGTATTTGTCTCATTGGGTATCTTATTATTAATAATATCATTTCTATACAATAAATACAAACATATTATTTCTGATGAAACCAAAAATTAATCTACTTGTAATTCTTACTTTATTGGCGATATCATTCTGTAATGCACAGATGAACTCTTACTCTAAAAAAATAAACTTAATAGGAGTAGATAGTCTTTGGCACAACATTGAAGTGCCTAACGAGGTATTTGGAGATTTAAATACCAACATGGCAGATATTCGTATTTATGGCGTAACCGCTACAGACACAGTTGAAGCCCCTTATTTACACAGGGTTTCAAAAGCAGAGCATGCCAATTCAGAGATTTCTTTTAACCTTCTAAATACCGTTAATAATTCTAAAGGATTTTTCTATACATATGAAGTTCCTCAGAAAGAATTAATCAATGAAATTAAGTTAAATATACAAGACATTAATTTTAATTGGCTAATTACGCTTGAAGGAAGTCAGAACCAGAAAGAATGGTTTAATCTTTTAGAAGATTATCGTATTCTATCTATAAATAATGACCAAACCGATTATTCCTTTACCACATTGAAGTTTCCAGATGCAAACTTCAAATTTTATAGGTTATTGATAAAGAGTCCAGAAAAACCGAATTTAACTTCAGTACAGATTCTAAAAAAGGCAAAAAAAATAGCAGCATATCGTGATTATAAAGTACGCTCTTTTAAAATTTCTAAAGAGGACAAAAAAACTATTATAGATGTTGATTTAAATAATCGTGTACCTCTTAATTTATTAGAACTTACGGTCGATGACAAAATTGATTATTACAGATCTATTTCTATTCAATATTTAGCTGATAGTGTTGAAACTGAAAAGGGGTATCATTACAATTTTAGACCAATGGCTACAAAAACGCTTTCCTCTATTGAAGATAATAGTTTTCAATTACCAGGCACCTTGGCCCAAAAGATTCGTATCATAATTTTAAACAACGATAATCAACCTTTAAAAATTTCTGATGTTAGGTTGAAGGGATATATACATACGCTAACCACGCGTTTTACTCAACCTGCAGATTACTTTCTAGTTTATGGTAAGAAAAATGCAAGGAGACCTAATTATGATATCACTAAAACAAGAGTATCATTACCAGAAAGCATTTCTAATTTGAGTTTTGGTAAAGTTACCGAGCTACCTAAAAAAGAAACACAAACTACCGCACCTCTTTTCGAAAATAAATGGTGGCTATGGGCTATTATAGTTATTGTAATAGGTTTATTAGGATATTTTACAATAGGTATGATGAAAAAGGAACTTTAAAAAAGATAAAAACAATGGATTCTCAAATACAATTTGAGAATCCATTATTCTTTATACCGGCTCACCATAAAGGTCAAAATCAGCTGCTTCTGTAATCTTTATATTTACAAACTCACCTTGCTTTACATAGTGCTTAGTTGCATCTATTAAAACCTCATTATCTACATCCGGAGAATCAAATTCTGTTCTACCTATAAAGTAGTTACCTTCTTTACGATCAATAATACAACGAAAAACCTCACCTACTTTTTTCTGGTTTAATTCCCAAGAAATCTGAGACTGTATCTCCATTATAATATTAGCACGCTCTTGCTTTGTTTCTTCTGGAACATCATCAACCAAAGAATACGCATGTGTATTTTCTTCATGACTATATGTAAAACATCCTAGTCTTTCAAAGCGCATGGCAACAACCCAGTTTTTAAGAATCTCAAAGTCTTCTTCTGTTTCACCAGGATAACCAACAATAAGGGTTGTTCTAATGGTCATTTCTGGTACCGCAGCCCTAAACTCCTTTAGTAATTTGGTCGTTTTGGCTTCTGTAGTTCCTCGACGCATACTTTTAAGAATACTGTCAGAAATATGTTGTAACGGAATATCTAAATAATTACAAACCTTTGGTTCTCTGTTCATCACACCCAATACATCCATTGGAAAACCAGCAGGAAATGCATAATGCAATCTTATCCATTCAATACCCTCTACCTTAACCAAAGCTTCTAATAGCTCTGCAAGATTTCTTTTCTTATACAAATCTAACCCGTAGTAGGTAAGATCTTGAGCAATTAAAATAAGCTCTTTTACTCCTTTAGAAGCCAATTTTTCAGCTTCGGTTACCAAGTCTTCTATAGGAGTACTCTTATGCTTACCTCGCATTAATGGAATTGCACAGAAAGAGCAAGGTCTATCGCAACCTTCTGCAATTTTTAAATAAGCATAATTCTTAGGAGTTGTAGTTAAACGTTCTCCTATTAATTCATGCTTATAATCTGCCCCTAAAGCTTTTAATAATCCGGGTAATTCACTTGTACCAAAATACTCATCTACATTATGAATCTCTTTTTGTAAATCTGGCTTGTAACGTTCACTAAGACATCCTGTAACAAAAACTTTATCTACTACACCGTCTTCTTTCTTTTGAACATATTCTAAAATGGTATTAACACTTTCTTCTTTTGCATTAGCAATAAAGCCACAAGTGTTAATAACAACAATGTTTCCTTCTTCTTCATGTACAACTTCTTTGTCATTGGCCTTTAACTGGCCCATGAGTACTTCAGAATCATAAACATTCTTTGAGCAACCTAGAGTTACCACATTGATTTTGTTCTTCTTAAGGGTTTTTGTCCTCATAATTTAAATTGGGGTGCAAAAATACGATTTGGGTATTTAAAAACGTTAGATATGGACAAATTTACTCGTAATCTTTATTTGATTACTGTTTATTAATACCCAAACCTTAAATTAACCATGAAATTCTCCCAATATTTCAGCCTGCTTGCCATACTATCTATTCTCGTCTCATGCTCAAGTGATTCTGAACCTACTTCAGAAACCGATAAGAGCGGTACTCCACCAGCATTGGCTCCTATACCTACGGACACCTACTTCCCTCCTATTTCCAGAACCAATGAATGGGAAACTATATCAATGGAAACCTTGGGATGGAACGAAGATCAAGTAGATAATCTTTATAATTTTTTAGAGGATAACAACACCGATGCATTTATCGTTTTAAAAGACGGGCGCATGGTAATAGAAAAATATTTTGGTGATTTTACCTCAGATGATAACCATGCATGGAATTCTGCCGGAAAGAATTTAACTGCAATGCTTACCGGTATTGCTCAGGAAGAAGAATTTCTTAAAATAACCGATACAACATCAAACTACTTAGGTGAAGGTTGGTCAAGTTTATCGAGTGAAAAAGAACTTAATATTACGATAGAAAACCAGCTTACTATGACTACTGGTTTAGATTATACTGTTGAAAATATTTTCTGTACAGACCCCAATTGTTTAACTTATTTAAACGAACCTGGTACTTTTTGGTATTATCATAACGCACCGTACACTTTATTGGATGATGTAATTGCCAGTGCTACACACCAAGATTTTAACTCGTATTTCTCTGAAAAAATCAAAGAACCAATAGGAATGCAAGGCTTATTTATTAAAGTAGGCTATAACAATGTTTTTTATAGTTCCGCTAGAAGTATGGCCCGCTTTGGAATTTTAAACTTAAACCAAGGAAATTGGGATGGTTTATCAATTCTCTCTGATCAAAATTATTTTAATGCCATGACGAACTCATCTCAAAACTATAATCTTGCTTATGGATATCTGTATTGGCTAAATGGTAAAAGCAGTTTTAGATCACCTAATTCTGAAGATGAATTCACGGGTAGCTTAATACCTAATGCTCCAGATGATCTTTATGCTGGTTTGGGCTTAAATGACCAAAAATTATACATGGTGCCAAGTCTAGATTTGGTTATTGTACGCATGGGCGGGGGAAGTAATGAAGAACTTTTAGGTCCTTCAAGTTTCGATAATGAAATTTGGGGATTGATCAATGCTATTATAGAAAATTAAAATTTATCGATAATAATAAAAATTCTTCTTATTAGTTATAGAGACTATAAAACCGAGAATAGTTAAATTAATACAATATGAACTTTAAGCAATTTGCAGAAAACAGATATACCACTAAAAAATATAATACTACCCGAAAGGTTTTGGATTCTGATATTCAAGATTTAAAAGATATTCTTAAACTTAGTCCGTCCTCTATTAATAGCCAACCGTGGCTTTTCACATTTGTATCAAATGAACAAGTTAAAAATGATTTAGCTGACGCTTCATATTTTAATGCTACCAAAATAAAAGATGCTAGTCATTTGGTTGTATTCAGTGTTATGGACAATCTAATAGAGTTTGAAAAACGTGTTGAAGAAAATTTGAACGAAGGAGCAATAAGATATTTCAAGCAATTTGTAAAACCGCAACCAGCGGAAAAAACTATTAACTGGTTATCTCAACAAGTATATATTACCCTTGGATTCTTTTTAGCCGCTTGTGCTGCTATGGAAATTGACTCTACACCTATGGAAGGCATAGAACCTGAAAAATATAAGGATATTCTTAAAATCAATGACCACAAAGTACTATTTTCAGTCGCTATTGGTTACCGACATTCCGAGGATAATACTCAACCTAATATAATCGGAAAATCTAGGTTATCAGCTAATAAAGTGATTCAATCTATTGACTAGGCACTTATAACTCAAACCTCTCTAGTAAGTTCAAAAACCGTAATTTCTGGTCTTACATTAAAACGTACTTGACGTAGACAGCCTAATGCCCTATTGATATAAAGAGTTCTACCATCTTTTAAATCTTTTATACCAGCATCGTAATTTTTATTTTTTACTGGTAATAAAGGTGCAGGCAAAAATGGTGGTTTTACTTGTCCACCATGTGTATGACCGGAAAGTATCCAGCCTTTAAAATTATTCCAGACTGGCAGATCGCATACATCCGGATTGTGACATAGGGTAATATTTGCTTTATCAGGATTATATTTTGCTGTAGCTTTTTCAGGATAAAAATTACTTCCCCAAAAATCGTCCATTCCTAAAAAATTGAGTCCGTTAATTTCCACGGCATCATTTCGTAACATGGTCACCCCTACTTCTTCTAAACTCTTCGTGATTTTTTGTGCGACTTCATCTTCGACAAAATCAATTCCGTAATCATGATTTCCCAATATGCCAATGGTACCCATAGCACCTTTAACTACAAACTTTAAAACCTCTTGCAATTCATTTAATTGTTCATTGTCTTCATAGGTTACATAGTCGCCGGTATAGACAACGAAATCAGGTTTTAATTCTTGAGCTTCTTTAAATGAATCTATTATATATTGATAGTCAAATGAATTTCCTATGTGAATGTCACTGATTTGCATTACCGTTTTACCAATTAGCCCTTCTGGTAAATTTCTTAATTGCATTTTTAAACGAACAAATTCCATCCAAAACGGTTCAATTTGCCAACTATATAGTCCAATCAACAAACCCAACCCAGCTCCCCACTGAAAAGTTCTTTTTACAAAGCTTCTTCTTTTCATTTTAGCCAAACTTATTAATTCCGATAATCTGAAGGTATTGCCCGGTTAGGAAATTTTTCTTCATAAGCTTTTCCTATTTGCAATAAATTAGCTTCTGAGAATTGTTTTCCAATAAATGTCAAACTTAACGGCTCACCAGATGCTTTATACCCCATAGGTATTGTCAAAGCAGGATATTTAGCTACTGCAGCATAACCAGCGTGGTAATTATTAATAGATAAAACAGCATCTAGTTTGTACTTATCCATCGCTGTATCGAAGAAAGCGCGTCCATTTTTTTCAAGATTAGCTTTTATTTCTTCTAACTCTGTAGTTGTGGTAGTATCTGATAACATGCCTTCAAACAATGCTTGCCCGTACGGAATTCTAATCAATGAATCTGCATTATTAAATGCTACTGCATCTTCAATTGAGGTAATTTTTATAACATCTGGATTTGCATACTCTTTTAGGTATGCCTTTAAATCGTTACGCATATCAATATTTAATATACTCAAAAACCCATCCATGGATACTTCTGGTGGTGTAAATTCAATTATGGTTGCACCTGCCTCACTAAAATTTTCAACTGTTTGTTTATAAATACTATCAGTTTCCAATAAATCTTTAATAGCACCCAATCTAATTTCCGAAAAATCTTTTGGATGCAAGCCTGAAGACAATATACCTGGATAATTATCTTCTACAGACGCTGCATCAAATTCATCAAACCCTAGCATTGCAGATAATAAAATTGCATTATCCTTTACATTTTTAGTCATAGGTCCAGGAGTATCTAAAGTGCTTGAAATGGGCACAATACCTGTTCTACTTAACAAGCCTATTGTCGGTTTTAAACCAACGACTGAGTTTTGACTACTAGGAGACAAAATAGAGCCAGATGTCTCCGTACCTACTGCAGCAACAGCATAATTGGCAGAAACAGCTGTTCCACTGCCGGAGCTTGAACCTCCCGTTTCAAATATTCTACGACCATAAGGATTCAGTGTTTGACCACCATATGCACTAAACCCAACCGGACAGCCCGTACATAGAAAATATGCCCATTCGCTTAAATTTACTTTTCCTAAAATTAAAGCTCCATTCTTTTTTAATTGCTGAACAATAAAGGAATCGTCTACCTCATTATTCATTAATGCTATTGACCCAGCGGTCGTTTTCATGCCTAGTGCATTAATATTGTCTTTTAACAAAATTGGCATGCCATAAATTGGATGCTGAATTTGAGTTACCACACCCATTTGATTCTGCTTATCTAATTCTCTCGCCTGTTCAACTACATCTTTATTAAGTGCTATAATGGTATTTAGAGTAGTAGCATTATTCAACTCATATTTATAAATACGGTACAAATAAAATAACACAAGATTTTCATACGTGAGCCTATCTTCTTTTATATGATTTCTAATTGTAAAAATATCTTGTTCCAATATTAAAGGAACCAACTTCTCATATTCAGATTTAGTAAGTTTTGAAACTTCTTCATATAAAGGCACAAACACTTCATTTTTATCAAGAACTTTTGATTGAATTAACTTGTATTGCATACGACCATTTTCATGATCGGTATTGTCTGCCACTTCAATAGAATCATTATAGGGTGTCCAAAGAATTACTTCTTCTTTTTTCAAATCCTGCTCGTTCTTACATGCACTTAACAAAATCACAAATATTAATAAAACATGCTTTATCATAACTGTTATTTATTTTGAGACAACAAGGTTTTCCATTTTCTGATATTATCTTCATTTAAGCGTACAAACTCATCTTTATCCTCTTTTTTTGCTAGTTTTAAAGATAGCTTAGCTTCTTTAATTGCTTCAGCATATCTATTTAAATCCGCTAAGATTAAAGACCGTACTCTATGATAATAATAAGTGTAGCCACCTTTCTCAATTGCTAAATCTATATAACTAAGCGCTTTTATCGAGTAAATACCTTGCTCTTGATAATATCGTGCAGCTTCATAAAATGTTTGTGGTGTAGGAGTCTTTGATAATTCTTCATCTATCTGCCTTTGCATAATAGATTTTGTATCAAATTGAATGGGCGTAGAAATTAGAGTATTCCCCCATTTCCAAATCATAGATACACTATTATGGTCTAAATTATCAAATGAAATTAGAAAACTCTCTTGAAAATCATGTGTTTTAGTAGGTAGAACTAAAATACGAAGTGCATCCTCTTCAGGATTATAATTTGTTCTGCCATCACCCCAGTGTGTGCTATTGTTATGAAATACTATTTGCCATTTATTCTCTTCAGGAAAAGCATATAGAGCATAAGTTCCCTTTTTTAATTCTTGTCCATCAATTACAACGTCAGAATCAAAAGAAATTTTCGTGGATTCATTAGCGCCTACTCGCCAAATGCGACCATAAGGTACCAACCCAGGTTCACCATTTTCTTGATTTCCGAACAATGTTCGTCCTCTAGCCGATGGTCTTGAATATTCAATGGAAATTTTTGAAAGCCCCACTTCTTGCTCTATCCTAGAAAACGGACTAGCTTTAGGGTGACTCATTTGTCCCCAACTTATATTATAAATTATAAAGGATAAAATGAACCAGCTATACTTCAATTTTAAATTTTAAAGAATGAATCTACAAATTCGTGTTTATTAAATGCCTGTAAATCTTCAATACCCTCACCAACACCAATATACTTAACCGGTATTTTAAATTGATCTGAAATACCTATTACTACCCCACCTTTTGCAGTACCATCTAATTTGGTAATTGCCAAAGCAGTAACCTCTGTAGCTTTAGTGAATTGTTTGGCCTGCTCAAATGCATTCTGACCCGTAGAACCATCTAGCACTAAAAGAACTTCATGCGGTGTGTTTTCAACTACCTTTTGCATTACACGTTTTACTTTGGTCAATTCGTTCATCAAATTAACTTTATTATGTAATCGCCCAGCAGTATCAATTATCACAACATCGGCATCTTGAGTAACCGCCGAGCTTAATGTATCAAAAGCAACAGAAGCAGGATCACTACCCATTTGTTGTTTAACTATTGGCACATCTACACGATCCGCCCAAACTTGTAACTGATCTATCGCAGCAGCCCTAAAGGTATCTGCAGCACCTAAGACCACTTTTAAGCCTTGATTTTTAAATCTATATGCCAATTTACCAATTGTAGTTGTTTTACCTACACCGTTCACCCCAACAACCATAATTACATACGGCTTTTTATCTTTAGGTATCTGAATATCGGCATCATCACTATCATTTGTTTCAGATAATAGACCGGCAATCTCAGCTCTTAATATAGCATTGAGTTCGTCTGTACCTACGTACTTATCTTTAGCAACCCTAGCTTCAATTCTTTGAATAATTTTCAAAGTAGTGTCTACACCAACATCAGAAGAGACCAAAACCTCTTCTAAATTATCTAGCACATCATCATCTACTTTAGACTTACCGGCAACCGCTTTTCCTAACTTAGAAAAAAAGCTGGTCTTGGTTTTTTCCAAACCTTTATCTAAGGTTTCTTTTTTCTGGGAAGAAAATATTTTTTTAAATAAGCTCATTGTTAATCATATGGTTATTCAAATATAAAAATTAAAAAGCCCCTTTCGTAGGAAAGGGGCTCAATAACTATTAAAAGTTATAATTCTTATTTCTTGGCAATCCAAGCATCTACCAATTCTGGTGGCATAACTTGCTCTACAAAAACGTAAGCACCTGATTTTGGTGACTTAACCATTTTTATAGCTTTTGTCAATCTTTTAGAACTTGTCTGTAAACTTGCTACGGTCTTCTTAGCCATGTCTTATGTTTTTTGTGATTCTCTTAAAGTAAGAATCTATTTAATTTCTTTATGAAGGGTCATTCTCTTAAGAATAGGATTGAATTTTTTAATTTCCAATCTCTCAGGAGTGTTCTTCTTATTTTTTGTTGTGATATATCTTGAAGTACCTGGTTGACCAGATTCTTTATGCTCTGTGCACTCTAATATAACTTGTATTCTATTACCTTTCTTTGCCATCTTAATGCTCTATTTTCCAGATTACTTAATAACGAATCCTTTTGCTTTTGCTTCTTTCAAAACAGCAGATATTCCTTTTTTATTGATACTCTTTAAAGCTCTTGTAGAAACTTTAATAGTAATCCAACGGTCTTCTTCAGGAATGTAGAAACGTTTTTTAGATAGATTTACATCAAATCTTCTTCTCGTTTTATTTATTGAAAACGAAACATTGTTTCCAAACATCGCCTTCTTCCCCGTAATTTCACATACTTTTGACATCGTGCTGACTTTTTCTTTTAAACAGGGTGCAAATTTATATCTTTTTTATCGTTCCAACAACAATAAAGATCACATTTTTAAAATTTCTTTTTGAAGAAGCTCAAAAGCCTTATTTACAGACTTTTCCACAACACGCTCACGGGTGCTTCCCATCTGAAATTCTTGTACAAAATGCGAGGTGGTTCCTTCAATTGCAATAAACACTGTTCCTACTTCTGCATTTGAGTCTCCTTTTGTAGGTCCCGCATTACCTGTAGTAGCAATTGCAAAATCGGTTTTCATCAACTCTCTTGCGCCTTTTGCCATAGCCGTAGCAACTTCTGCACTTACTACTGAATACTTTTCAACCAGCTCTTCAGGCACCTTTAAAACATTAATTTTAGCTTCTGTTGCATAACTTACCACACTACCCTTAAAATAGCTAGAGGCACCAGGTACAGAAGTAATTCTTTCAGCAATTTTACCCCCTGTAAAACTTTCGGCAGTAGATAAGGTTAAATTTTTACTGGTCAATAATTTAGCAACAATCTCTTCTAAACTTTCATCATCCTCTAAACCAAAAACTATATCATTAATTAGTGGATATAGCTTTTCAGATTCCGCTTCCATTGCACTTGCTAATTCATCATAATTGGATCCTTTTGCAGACAGCCGTAATCTTACTTTCCCTAAATTAGGGAGGTACGCCAGTTTAATATTTGAAGGCAGTTCATCTTCCCAAGTTTCAATACGTTTCGCTATAGCACTTTCTCCCATACCATAAGTTACTATGGTCTTATGAATAATATGAGGGCGTTTATAGTAAGCCGCTAATTTTGGAATTACAGATTCCTTCATTAAATGCTTCATCTCAAAAGGGACGCCAGGCATGGAAACAAAAGTAACTTCACCCTGCCTTATCAACATACCGGGTGCTGTACCGTTCGCGTTATGTAAGACCTCTGCCTTACTAGGCACCAAGGCTTGCATTCTATTAATGTCCGATATAGGTGTATTATTAATATACTTCGCAAACAATTCTTCTACATGAGCCAGAACCTCTGCATTCTCCACAAGTTCATCATTGAAATATTCGCACAACGTATGTTTGGTAATATCGTCTTTTGTAGGACCTAGCCCGCCAGTTATCAATACAACGTCTACACGTTCTGACGCTTCTTTAAAAGCATTTAATAAATGAATGCGCTCATCTTGTATAGATGTAATCTGATATACAGAGACACCTATCTTATTAAGTTCTTTGGCTATAAATGCGGAATTGGTATCAATGACCTGACCGATGAGGATTTCATCGCCAATGGTAATTATTTCTGCAAGCATTATAAATGGAAATCATTTTTCAATTCTGCCACAACCTGATTTATATCGGTTTTTAGCATTGGAAATTTCTCCTCTATTTCTGCCATATTTGCCTCTTGCTTACCCAATGTTTCCAATTCTAAAGCAATGGCTCGTGTTTGTTCCATACCCAACAAATCAACATTAGGCTTTATTTTATGGGCAAGTTTGTATACTTGATCATGGTCTTTTGCCAACAGGGCTTTTTCTAAAGCATCTAGATCTTCAGGCACTTCTTCCAAAAAAACAGATATTACAGAATTTATAAAATCCTGATCCCCCTCTGCCATCTCGTTAATCTTATCCAGGTTATAAATCATTATTTAATTTTTAAGGTAAAAAGCTCTTTATCTTCCAAACTCCCCGAAAGATAGTCATTTGGACTTATTTTCCCAACACCGGCAGGAGTTCCTGTAAAAATAATATCTCCTTTTTTTAACATGAAAAAAGTTGAAACATAAGCTATAATTTCATCAATTTTCCAAAGCATTAAACTAGTGTTACCATTTTGAACCACCTCGTCATTTTTTAACAACTTAAAATTTAGGTCATTAATATCTTTAAAATCGGTTTTAGGAAGCCACTCACCTATTACAGCAGCACCATCAAACCCTTTGGCTTTTTCCCAAGGTAATCCTTTTTCTTTCAATTTTGATTGCAAATCTCTTGCAGTAAAATCTATACCGAGTCCAATTTCGTCATAATATGTATGTGCAAATTCTTCGCTAATATGCTTACCTACTTTTTTTATTTTCACTAAAACCTCAACTTCATAATGTATGTCGTTCGAGAATTCTGGTATATAAAAATCTTGTTGTTTCGGCAGCACCGAAGAATCTGGTTTTATAAAAACAACTGGTTCTTCTGGTCTCTCGTTCTTAAGTTCATCGATATGTGCAGTATAATTTCTGCCAATACATATAATCTTCATATTGATTTTATCTTTTCTTAGACATTTTCAAACTTATGGCAGGTACTAAGTTCTCATTATTTCCCGGTGCCTTTATAGCAAAATCACTCCATTCGCCCATTCCATAAACCATCGTTTTAAAATTTTGGTTTTTTTGATAAACGGCAGCAAAGGTGGGTGCAAACCTATCTTCTATAACTTTCTTGTTGGTAATAGCATGCTTATAGGTATTTGTATACCAATTATAGGGAAGAAAGAGCCACTCTAAGCCTACATAAATACCTTCTTCCGGAATTCTTATACCCATGCTAGACAAATCAATAGAAACAAAATCCTCGGTCTTAGAGCTCTCTAAAATAATACTCTTGCGAATTAAATCGTGATTTGGTTTTCGGGTATTTTTATCCACATCATACAACCGAAGTCTAAATTTAGATGACTCTCTTTTGAATTTGCTATTTTTTTGCACATAGATGGTAATTCTCTCCAAATACTTTTTTGCCGCTCCAATGTTAGGGAAGTACAAAGCCAATACCCAAGGGGTTTCTGCCGATGAAAATCCGCTTTTAATACTATAAGAACTTATTGGATTTAATACTTGTGAATCTCCTAAACTATGAGATACCACAACCTCCTCAAGCTCAAATGACTCTTCTTTTAAGTATATCTTTTTATTTTCAGAAATAACTTTGGCTGACATTATAGTGTCTTTAAAACCCAATGCTGAAATATGAACGTCTCTTTCTAAATATGATTCTGGAACATCTATATAAAAATAACCGTCCTCATCACTTGAAGTACCTTTAAGGGTTTTTAGAAAACTAATATTTGCATATGGTACAGATGTCTTTGATTTTTCATCGAACACATGCCCCTCTACCAACACCTCTTGAGCATGCCCTACCCCTACTATCAAAAAAAATATTACTAAAAAAATGCGCATTTATTAACCTAGTTTATTATTGAGTTTGCTCAATTTAATTTGAGTAAGAATCTTTTTTGTGTACAATGGAAAATCGGCATTAAGCATCCAACCAAAATAACCTGGTTCTTTTTCTAAAACCGCATGTACCTTTTTCCCTTTATGCTTACCAAATGAGAACACCTCTTCACCTTCTTCATCCAATGCAATAAAGCCTGCAAAATCAACGGATTGTTTTCTTCTGGAAAATTCAGATAGCTTTTTAATATTGTTTTCTAAATCAGGATACCTATCTAATTGCGAAAGCAACACTTCATAGGTTGCATTTGTATCTGCAGCTGCGCTATGGGCATCGGTTAAATCTTTATCACAATAAAATTTATATGCAGCTTCTAGCGTCCGTTTTTCCATCTTATGAAAAATTGTTTGCACATCAACAGACACTGTATTTTTCATATCAAAATCAATATCGGCACGTAATAATTCTTCAGCCAATAAAGGAATATCAAATCGATCAGAATTAAAACCACCCAAATCACTATCCTTTATTATCTTATAAATTTCTTTAGAAAGTTCTTTAAATGTAGGTTCGTTCGCTACCTTTTCATTGGTAATACCATGCACTGCAATTACCTCTTCTGGTATTACCATTTCAGGATTAACAAGCCATGTTTTACTTTCCTTGTTTCCATTAGGATATACCTTAAGTATTGCTATTTCTACAATACGATCCTTTGCTACATTGATGCCAGTTGTTTCTAAATCAAAGAAGCAAATAGGTCTAGTAAGCTTTAATTCCATACGTGTTCTACTTTTAACAAAGATACCTTTTCGTTTTTTAGACGCACAAAGTTACCCTTGTTTAATTTATTCAAAGGGCAGAAATCTGAAAAATTAGGAAACAAATTAATTACTGGAACAAAAAATATATCACAGTTAAATAACTGCAAATCAAAATGCAACAAAAAAAATACCCCATTTATACTTAAAGTATTATGGGGTATCTGGTAATTTTATATTTTTGAATTTACACCTCTCGGTTAACATCCCATCCTTCAAGATAATCTGCAACAGCTTTTGCAAACATACTACCCAAAGCACCATTAACCACTCTGTGATCATAGCTATGAGATAAATACATTTTACTTCGAATAGCTATTACATCTCCTTCAGATGTTTCTATTACAGAAGGAATTTTACGTATTGCACCTAACGCCATAATACCTACTTGTGGTTGATTAATAATAGGAGTACCAAATACACTGCCAAATGTACCAACATTGGTTACCGTATATGTTCCACCTTGAACCTCATCTGGTTTTAATGCATTATTTCTAGAACGGTCTGCCAAGTCGTTTACAACTTTAGCGATACCCATTAAATTCAATTGATCTGCATTCTTAATTACTGGAACAATAAGATTACCGTCTGGTAATGCAGCCGCCATACCAATATTGATGTTTTTCTTCTTAACAACAGTATCACCTTCTACTGAAATATTCATCATAGGATATTTCTTCAATGCTTTCGCTACGGCTTCCATAAAAATTGGTGTAAAGGTAAATTTCTCACCTTCTCTTTTAAAGAACCCATCTTTTATTTTATTACGCCATTTAACAATATTAGTAACATCAACTTCTATAAAACTCTGTACATGAGCAGAAGTAGAAACACTATCTGTCATATGCTTGGCAATCAACTTGCCCATTCTTGTCATTGGAATAACCTCGTCTCCACGAGAAACCTGCATTTTAGGTTTTTCGGCAACCGCTGTATTCGTAGTTTCCTCTTTCACTTTTTCCTGCGAAGCGTCTTCTGAACTTTCCACTTTTTGTACTGGTTGTACCGTTTTTGAAGCAACTTCTTTAGCAACAGGTTCATATACTCCGTTTTTTACATAACTTAAGATATCATCTTTGGTTACTCTTCCATCTTTTCCCGTACCAGCAATTTGATCCAGCACCTCAAAAGAAATACCTTCTTCTTTGGCTATATTTTTAACTAAAGGAGAATAGAATCTGTCTGAACTTCCATTTACATGAACCGAAGATGTTTCTGCTTTCGCATGTACCACAGCAGATTCTGCCGCAGAAACCATTTCCTCAAGAACAGGCTCTTCTTCTACAACATCATTTTGGGTATTTGAAGTTTCACTAACATCAACATCATCTCCAACTTGAATGATAGCCACAGTCTGACCAACTTTGACAACATCATCAACATTATAGCATTTCTCCAGTAGAATACCATCTACCTCACTTGGCACTTCACTATCAACCTTATCTGTAGCAATTTCAAAAATGGCTTCGTCCATCTCAATTGTATCACCTACCTCTTTCAACCATGACGTTAATGTTGCTTCTGCAACACTCTCTCCCATACGTGGTAGTTTTAATTCAAATTTTGACATATCGATAATTTAAAGCTTGTTTTATTTATATTTTTTGCAAAAATAATAAAATAAATACCTTTTTATTGATATTTACTTTAAATACAATAACTAATCTTGACGCAAAGAACCTTCAAACGGTACTCTATTTAAAATACTTCTACCTAAAGTGACTTCATCAGCGTATTCCAGTTCATCGCCTACCGCTATTCCTCTTGCAATTGTAGAGGTCTTGACTTCCAATCCTTCTATTTGTCTGAAAATATAAAAATTGGTAGTATCGCCCTCCATGGTAGAACTCAACGCAAAAATTAATTCCTTTATTACGCCTTTTCTCACTTTATCCACTAAGGTTCCAATTTTCAAATTTTGAGGACCTATGCCTTCCATAGGAGAAATTTTACCTCCAAGAACATGATACTTACCTCTAAATTGTCCTGTATTTTCTATAGCCATTACATCTCTAATATCTTCAACTACACAAACCAAAGCATCATCTCTTTTAGGATTGGCACATATTTCGCACATAGTAGTATCAGAAATATTATGGCAATTTTGACAAAATTGAATTTTGCCCCGCAAATTTACTAATGATGTAGAAAGGTTTTCTGTACGCTGTTCTGGTTGCTTCAATAAATGAAGTACCAATCGCAAAGCCGTACGCTTGCCAATACCTGGCAATTGTGAGACTTCGTATACTGCGTTTTCTAATAATTTAGATGAAAAATCCATAGCTTTTATTCGGTATAAATTTACAACTAAACTTGAAAAGCATGCCCCACGGTTTTCACAAAATTATTTAACATTTAAAAAGTTTAGAAAATAAAATTACGTTTCGCCAACAACCATGGCTGCTAACTATATATGACAAACTAAAACTTTATTAGTTATTTATGAGGACCAGCTTCAATAACCGTAAGTAACATTGCTAATTTAATAGCCTCTGCCCCATTTTCATTAAGCCACCATTCATGAAGAGAATGCGCCCCACCGCCAATACCACCTCTACCAATTGTTATTGCCGGAACACCTAAGGAAATAGGAATATTACCATTTGTAGATCCTCTAGTAAGGCTAGGTTCATATCCAAATAAATTAGTGGCGCTAATAGCTCGCTGTACTAACGGTGTATCTAGCGAAAGTTCCCCAGATGGTCTGTCCCCTATCTTTATTAGCTCTAATGAAATTTTATTGTCTACCCTTGTATTATTATACTCTTCTAAAGCCGTTTGCATTGATTGTTTAAAAATAGCTTCTACCTCCTTTAATCTACCACTATCAACAGACCGCATATCAACTTCCATCCAAGACTCAAAAGGTATTGAGTTTACAGAAGTACCACCCCCCATTCTACCTATATTAAAACTTGTTTTAGCACCCTCATCTGTAAAAGCTTTTGCATTCTCTGTAAATTCTTTTATGGCAAAACCAAGCGCATGATGAGGATTTGCCAACCCGAAAGCTCCCCATGAGTGACCTCCTTTTCCCGTAAACAAAGCTTTATACCTAACAGAACCTAATCCTGCATTATTTACTCTGCCAATAGCTCCGCCATCAATGGAAATCCAAGAGTCTATTTTTGGTGCACCATCTTTAAATAAATGTTTAACACCTCTTAAATCTCCTATACCTTCTTCACCTACTGTACCAACGAACCAAACATCTGCCTTGGTTTTTATATTAGCCTTTTTCATTGCCTTAAAAATAGCTAACAACATAGAAAGCCCTCTGGTATCATCACCAATGCCCGGCGCAAATAAAGTATCACCTTTTTTCACCACTTTTGCATCCGTTCCTTCAGGAAATACAGTATCTAAGTGCGCATCTAAAACAACTACCTTGCCTCCTTCTGTTCCTTTTCTAATTCCAATAACATTACCAACCTCATCTATAGAAACGTTTACCAAACCTGCTTTAACAAACATATTTTTAAAAGCCTCTGCTCTATCTGCTTCCATAAATGGCGGAGCTGGTATTTCGGTCAACGTAATTAGATTTCTCTCCGTTTCATTTTCTATTTCATCTATAAATTCAAAAGCAGTTTTAATACTTTTATCTTTCAAAAGTTTACCAACCTCTTTATTAATTTTTTTGTTTGCAGTTAGACTTTTCTGACCAACCAATACATTACTGACCAATAAACTAATTATCATTAAATGAAATAAAGCCCTATTCTTTAAGAGGAATTCTTGTAGCATGATTATTTTTATTTAGAATTTAATACCTGAAAAGGTATCAAATATTAATGGGTAAAGAAATGTTCTATTAGCTTTTCAATCACTAATTAAAGTATTCTCAATTTAAACTCTAAGATTTTAAGTAATCGTTCTACCTCCTGTAACTTTTTGTAATTTGCCGCAAATTTTACAACATGAACGCCTCTCATATTTTACTATTAATTTCTGGTTACTTTGTTTTGCTATTAATTATCTCCTATTTCACTGGCAAAAACGATTCTAACGAAAATTTTTTCAAGGCAGGAAAACAATCCCCTTGGTACTTGGTTGCATTTGGTATGGTGGGCGCGTCTTTATCCGGGGTAACATTCATTTCCGTTCCTGGTTGGGTAGAAGCATCTGAGTTTAGCTACATGCAAGTAGTTTTTGGATATTTCTTAGGTTACATGGTAACTGCTTTCGTTCTGCTTCCCATCTATTACAAACAAAATGTAACTTCCATATATGAATACTTAGACGACAGGTTTGGCTTTGTTAGTTATAAAGTAGGGGCAATTTCCTTTTTTATATCAAGAGTTCTTGGCGCAGCATTTAGATTGTTTTTAGTAGCTATCGTTCTTCAACAATTTGTATTCGACGCTTGGAACGTTCCCTTCGAAATCACCGTTATTCTTTCTATTCTACTTATATGGGTGTATACTTTTAGAGGAGGTATTAAAACAATTGTATGGACAGATACTTTACAAACATTGTTTATGCTAATATCCGTAGGACTTTCCATTTATTTTATATTGGATAAAATGGAT
>TARA_R110002033_G_scaffold55_7_pt1 | contig 26685 bp, 22 predicted proteins | sample TARA_R110002033 | Tara Oceans TARA_R110002033 (sample SAMEA4397051) | marine metagenome | biome: Polar Biome; feature: [SRF] surface water layer (ENVO:00010504); material: water (ENVO:00002006), including particulate matter (ENVO:01000060) such as... | depth 5 m
TTCAAATGGTGTTGGTATTTTGCGAGCTGCAATAAATAGTGATGATGGTGTTGGTGGTAGTACTTTTTTGTTTAAAGAATGGAATAATTTAGGTAAATTATATTCAGATAATGGAAAAGTTGTAGATATTATGAACATTAATTTTAATGTTAAAGATGATATGTTTTCAACTAAAATATCCAAGGATTCTATTTTTAATTTTTATAAAGTATATAAAGTAGAGATTAACGGTAGGCAATTTAAAAGGATAGAGAATAAATTTTATGAAGTATTGTATATATTTAATGATAAGAGAATGTTTCTTAAAGAATATTCTGTTAAGATAGAACCAGAATTACATATAATTACTAGTACAGTTATTGGTCCTGGTAAATATGTTATTGAAGATGAATTTTATCTTTATAAAAATGGAAATTTGGAGAAATTATGGTTGAATAAAAGGAACGTTTTAAAAATGCTTAATTCGGAAAAATCGTTAATATTAAAACAAGCAAAAAATTGTAAGTTATCTTTTTCCAAAGAAAAGGATATTGTTGAGATTTTCAAGTACTATGATACGTTATAAATAAAATTTTTACAAAAAGGATAAACTATTTTTAGTTTATCCTTTTTTTTTGCAATTTTGCCAAACCTTACGAAACAAATGAAATACCAAAAAAGACAAATAGCCATTATTTTATTAGCAGATGGAACCATTTTTTATGGAAAATCTGTAGGAAACAAACAAGGAACAGCTTTTGGAGAAGTCTGTTTTAATACTGGAATGACCGGTTATCAAGAAATTTTTACCGACCCTTCTTATTTTGGTCAGCTCATGGTAACTACCAATGCTCATATTGGAAACTATGGTACTAATGCTGATGAAGTCGAATCAGATTCTGTTAAAATAGCTGGGTTAATCTGTAAAAATTTTAGTTACGATTATTCACGTGACGCGGCCGATTCTTCATTAGAAGATTTTTTAAACACTAATAACTTGTTTGCTATTTCAGATGTAGATACACGAGCTTTGGTAAGTTATATAAGAGATCATGGCGCCATGAATGCTGTAATTACTACGGATGTTGATAATATTGATCAATTAAAACAACAGCTTTCTGAATTTCCTAGTATGAATGGCTTGGAATTAGCTTCAAAAGTGTCTACAAAAGAGCCTTACTATTTTGGCGATGAGAATGCAACATATAAGGTTTCTGCACTTGATATTGGAATTAAAAAGAATATTCTTAGAAATATTGCTAAGCGAGATGTTTATGTCAAAGTATTTCCATACAACGCTACATTTGAAGATTTAGAATCTTTTAATCCAGATGGTTATTTTTTATCAAATGGACCAGGAGATCCAGAGCCATTGGTTGACGCTCAAGCTTTAGCAAAAGAAATTATAAAACGAGATTTACCTCTTTTTGGAATTTGCTTAGGACATCAAGTTATAGCACTTGCCAACGGGGTTTCAACTTATAAAATGCATAATGGTCATAGAGGGATAAATCATCCAGTAAAAAATTTAAAAACTGGAAAAGGTGAAATTACTTCTCAAAATCATGGCTTTGCCGTTAATAGAGAAGAAGCAGAATCGAATCTAGATTTAGAAGTTACACATGTTCACTTAAATGATCATACAGTTGCTGGTTTAGCAATGAAATCTAAAAACTGTTTTTCAGTACAATATCATCCAGAGGCTAGTCCAGGACCACATGATTCGTCTTATCTTTTTGATCAGTTTATTGAAAACATTAAAAATAATTAACTAAAAGCCTTAAAAACCTAAATAATTTTTAAGGCTTTTGTGTTACTAAAACGTTATAGACTTTAATTTGTGTAATTCTTTAAAAATAGGTAAATTAAAAGAAGATTAAACCGTAAATTTGAATAATAAAAAGTTTAAAAAATAGTACTTATGAGTATAATAATTAATATCCATGCTAGACAAATTCTAGATTCTAGAGGAAATCCTACTGTTGAAGTAGATGTTGTTACAGAAAATGATGTTTTAGGAAGAGCTGCAGTACCATCTGGAGCTTCTACAGGAGAGCACGAAGCCGTTGAATTAAGAGATGGTGGAAAAGCTTATATGGGAAAAGGTGTTTTAAAAGCAGTTGATAATGTAAATTCTATTATCGCTCCAGAATTATTAGGAACATCTGTATTCGAACAGAACTTAATCGATCAAATGATGATTGATTTAGATGGTACAAAAAATAAATCTAAATTAGGTGCTAACGCTATTTTAGGAGTGTCTTTAGCGGTTGCTAAAGCTGCTGCTGGAGAGTTAGGGTTGCCATTATACCGTTACGTTGGCGGGGTTTCAGCAAACACGCTTCCAGTACCAATGATGAATATTATCAATGGAGGTTCTCATAGTGATGCGCCTATTGCGTTTCAAGAGTTTATGATTATGCCTGTAAAAGCTAAAAACTTTACACATGCTATGCAAATGGGAACTGAAATTTTTCATAATCTAAAAAAAGTATTGCACGATAGAAACTTAAGTACTGCTGTAGGTGATGAAGGTGGTTTTGCACCAACGCTTGACGGTACTGAAGACGCTATTGAAACTATTGCAAAAGCTGTTAATAACGCTGGATATAAATTTGGAGAAGAAGTTAAGATTGCTTTAGATTGTGCTTCTGCTGAATTCTATGAAAATGGAAAATATAACTACAAAAAATTTGAAGGTGATACAGGTGTTGTAAGAACATCAAAAGAACAAGCAGATTACTTATCAGAATTGGTATCTAAATATCCAATCATTTCAATAGAAGATGGTATGGATGAGAACGATTGGGAAGGTTGGAAATATTTAACGGAACTTGTTGGAGATAAAGTACAATTAGTTGGTGATGATTTATTTGTTACTAATGTTGAGCGTTTATCTCGAGGTATTGAAGAAGGTATTGCTAATTCAATCTTAATTAAAGTAAACCAAATAGGTTCTTTAACTGAAACTATTGCTGCTGTAAATATGGCTAAAAATGCTGGATATACAACAGTAATGTCGCATCGTTCAGGTGAAACTGAAGATAATACTATTGCTGATTTAGCTGTAGCATTGAATTGTGGACAAATTAAAACAGGTTCTGCATCTCGTAGTGACCGTATGGCTAAATACAACCAATTACTTCGTATAGAAGAAGAACTTGGTGAAACAGCTTATTTTCCGCAAGAAAATGCTTTTAAAATAAAATAAAAGTAACACACTATATTTTTAAAAAAGCCAAATTCATTTGAATTTGGCTTTTTTTATGTTCTTGTTTTTCATTTAGGTCATATGTAACAATTGTTACTTATCTGTTGTTTAGTGACATAAGTCATGTTTTAAATCTTAATTATATAATAAATTTAGAAGATAAACTCTTTGGGATAAACAAACAAACTAACAGAATGAATAATTTAAAGGACAAATTATACGCTAAGATTCAGGAACATAGACCCAGAACTGCTAAACTTTTAGAAGAGCACGGAGATACAATTATTGATCATGTAACGGTTGCTCAAGTTATTGGCGGAATGCGAGGAATCAAAAGTCTGGTTACAGATATTTCTTACTTAGACCCTCTTGAAGGAATTCGTTATAGAGGATTTACATTACCAGAAGTTTTAGAGAAACTGCCAAAGCCGGAGGGAGCAGATATGCCTTATGTAGAAGGACTATATTATTTATTACTTACTGGGGACATGCCGACTAAAGAAGAGGTGAAATATTTAATGGTTGATTTTAAAAACAGAAGATTTATACCAAGATATGTTTGGGATGTTATTGATGCGTTTCCTAGCAACAGTCACCCAATGGCTATTTTGTCGGCTGCAGTGATGAGTTTAGAAAGAGAATCTCATTTTAATACGAGTTATAAAAAAGGAATGAGTAAAATGGATTATTGGAGTTGTACATACGAAGATGCAACAAATCTGCTTGCTAAAATGCCTTTAATCGGTGCTTATATTTATAACAAACTTTACCATCCGGAAAAAGGGCATCGCTATCCGGATCCTTCATTAGATCTTGGTGGAAATTTTGCTTACATGATGGGAAAAGATAAACCATATGATGATGTTGCAAGAATGTATTTTATTATTCATGCAGATCATGAAAGTGGAAACGTAAGTGCTCATACAGGTCATTTAGTGGCTAGTTCTCTTTCAGATGTTTATTATGCAACATCAGCAATGATTAATGGATTAGCAGGACCTTTACACGGTTTAGCAAATCAAGAAGTGCTGAGATGGTTACAAGGCTTAAGAGAACAGATGAATGGTGAAATTCCGTCAGATGAGGAAATGAAAAAATACGTATGGGAAACCTTAAATAGTGGGCAAGTAATACCAGGATATGGTCATGCAGTACTTCGTAAAACAGACCCTAGATATACAGTTCAAAGAGAGTTTTGTTTAAAGCATATGCCAGATGACGAGTTATTTAAATATGTTGATGCCTTATATAAGGTTGTTCCAGATATTTTACAAGAACATGGTAAAGCTAAAAACCCATGGCCAAATGTAGATGCTCAATCAGGTGTCGTACAATGGCATTATGGTGTGACTCAATATGATTTCTATACGGTATTATTTTCTATTGGAAGATCATTTGGTGTATTATCAAATATCATTTGGGATAGAGCTTTAGGGTATTCATTAGAAAGACCTAAATCAATTACAACAGAAATGTTAGAAGAGATGGTAAAAACAAAAAATTAATGGTTGCCTTTCATTTAAAAATAAATAAACAAACAATTTGATTTTTTAAATATTTTTAGCAAAAGCATTTATTTTTAATAAATGCTTTTTTGTGTAAAATTTAACCAATAATTATAGTTAGTAAATATAATTATAGTGGTTATTTTCGTAAATTAGCATTCCGCAAAAAAAAGAAAAATTAATTTTATTATTTATGTCAGAAAAAGCTACTTTAGAATTAAATGGTCAAAAATATGATTTTCCATTAAAATCAGGAACAGAAAATGAAACTGCAATTGATATTTCTAGTTTACGAAATAGTACTAAGGGAATTATCACATTAGACTCTGGTTTTAAAAATACAGGTTCTTGCGAAAGTGCTATAACATTTTTGGACGGTGAAAAAGGTGTTTTAAGATATAGAGGCTATTCTATTGAAGAATTAGCTGAAAAAGCTGATTTTTTGGAAGTAGCATACCTTTTAATTTTTGGAGAACTACCAACACAAGAACAAAATCTTAAGTTTCATAATGATATTAAGGCTCAATCTGTTGTAGATGAAGATGTTAAGAAGATATTAGATGCGTTTCCAAAAACGGCACATCCAATGGGTGTTTTGTCTTCACTTACTAGTGCTTTGACTGCATTCAACCCATCTTCAGTAAATGTCAATTCTGAAGAAGATATGTATAAAGCTATTGTTAAGATTATGGGGAAATTCCCTGTTCTTGTAGCTTGGACGCTTAGAAAAAAGAATGGATTACCATTAGATTACGGAGAAAAAAATATAGGATATGTAGAAAATGTCTTAAAAATGATGTTTAAACAACCTAATGAAGATTATGTTCAAAATAAAGTATTAATTGAGGCTTTAGATAAATTATTAATTCTCCATGCAGATCACGAACAAAATTGCTCTACCTCTACAGTAAGAATAGTAGGGTCTTCTCATGCCGGATTATTTGCCTCGCTTTCTGCAGGGATTTCCGCACTTTGGGGACCGCTTCATGGAGGTGCTAACCAAGCCGTTTTAGAAATGCTTGAAGCTATTAAGGCAGATGGTGGTGATACTAAAAAGTATATGGCTAAAGCCAAAGATAAAAATGATCCATTCAGATTAATGGGATTTGGTCATAGAGTTTATAAAAATTTCGATCCTAGAGCAAGAATTATTAAGAAAGCAGCAGATGAAGTATTAGAAGATTTAGGTATTGAAGATCCAATTTTAGATATTGCAAAAGGATTAGAACAAGAAGCCTTAAAAGACCCTTACTTTGTAGATCGTAAATTATATCCAAATGTAGATTTTTATTCTGGAATTATTTATAGAGCTATGGGTATACCAACAGATATGTTTACCGTAATGTTTGCATTAGGTCGCTTACCTGGTTGGATTGCACAATGGAGAGAAATGAGATTGAATAATGAACCTATAGGAAGACCAAGACAACTTTATGTTGGAGCTACTGAAAGGTCTTTTGTTGAGGTTGATAAAAGATAAATTTACTTTATAATTATATCAAAGGCTTCATATTTTATATGAAGCTTTTTTTATCTTAGACCCATGATAAAACTAAATATAAAAAATGAAACATCGCGTTTACGTGCTGTTGTTTTAGGAACCGCAAAGAGCAATGGGCCAGTACCTAAAATAGAAGATTGCTATGATCCTAAAAGCATTCAACATGTAAAAGCAGGCACTTATCCAAAAGAAGCCGATATGATTTTGGAAATGGAATCTGTTGCTGCTGTTTTTAAAAAGTATGACGTTCAGGTATATCGACCAGAAGTGATAAAAGATTGTAATCAAATTTTTTCACGCGATATAGCATTTGTCATAGAAGATAAAATTATAAGAGCTAATATTTTGCCCAATAGAGATGAAGAAATTCATGCTATTGATTATTTATGGAATCAAATAGCACCTGAAAATAGGATTATTTTACCTGAAGAATGTCATGCAGAAGGAGGCGATGTTATGCCCTGGAATGACCATATATTTATAGGAACTTACTCTGGTGACGATTATGCAGATTATATTACCGCCAGAACTAATATGGATGCGGTAATTGCTATACAGGAGTTGTTTCCAAACAAAACGGTTAAGAGTTTCGAATTGAGAAAATCAAATACAGATCCAAAGGAAAATGCACTTCATTTAGATTGTTGTTTTCAACCTATAGGAAAAGGTAAAGCGATTCTTCATAGAAATGGATTTCTAATAGAACGGGAATATGAATGGCTGGTGGACTTTTTTGGTAAAGACAATATTTTTGAAATTACCAAAGAGGAAATGTATAATATGAACAGTAATGTGTTTTCAATTTCTGAAAGCGTGATTATTTCTGAACAAAATTTTACACGTTTAAACACATGGTTACGTGAGCAAGGTTTTACCGTTGAAGAAGTACCTTATGCAGAAATAGCCAAACAAGAAGGCTTGTTACGTTGTTCTACACTGCCGTTGATTAGAGATTGAGTTTTGTGAAGTTGCAAAAAGAGATCTTTAAATTCTTCTTATCAAAACAATTAGTTTTACTTTTGCATCATAAAATTTTCATTTAATGCAACAAACTACAAATACTATTTTAATGGTTCGTCCAGTTAACTTTAGGATGAATGAACAAACAGCTGTTAATAATTATTACCAAAAGGAATTAAATAGTTTATTGCCAGCAGCAGTTAATGCTAAAGCACAAAAGGAATTTGATGATTTTGTTGAAAAGCTTCAAAATAAAGGTGTTAATGTAATTGTAGTTAATGATATAAAAGAGAGTGACACACCAGATTCTATTTTTCCAAATAATTGGGTGTCTTTTCATGAAAATGGTACGGTTGGTTTATATCCCATGTTTGCCGAAAATCGACGATTAGAGCGTCGTGAAGATATTTTAGAAACTTTAGAAGCAAATGGGTTTATAATAAAAAATATAGTTGATTATACCAGCGCTGAGGATGAATCTATTTTTCTTGAAGGAACTGGTAGTTTGTTGTTGGATAGAATTAATAGAAAGGCTTATTGTGCGTTATCACCAAGAGCAGATGAAGATTTGATGATTGAGTTTTGTGAAGATTTTCAATATACGCCAGTAATTTTTACAGCAAATCAAACGGTTAATGGAGAACGAAAAGCCATATACCATACCAACGTTATGATGTGCCTTGGAGAAACATTCACTGTTATTTGTTTATCTAGTATTGATGATAAAAAAGAACGTAAAAATGTTATCAAGCATCTGAAGGAAGATGGTAAAGAAATTATTGATATTACGGAAGCTCAAGTTAATAATTTTGCTGGTAATATGTTACAAATAAAAGGTGTAAATGGGGACTTATATTTAATTATGAGTCAATCGGCTTATGATTCATTATCAAAAACTCAACTAGAAACTTTAAATAAACATAATACAAGTATTATATCTAGTTCTTTAGAAACCATAGAAACTTGTGGTGGTGGAAGTGCGAGATGTATGATGGCTGAAGTGTTTTTGCCAAAGGCTTAGACTTATACCGGTTTAGATTTTGGAAGTTGTACATAAAAAGTACTACCAACATTTAAATTACTTTCTACCCATATTTTACCATGGTTTAATTCTACCAATTCTTTACAAATTGATAAACCAAGACCTGTTCCTTTTTCATTTTTAGTGCCAATGGTGCTAAAGGAATTACTTTTAAAAAGTTTATCTATATTTTCTTTAGAGATGCCAACACCTGTATCAGCAACACTTATAATACAACTTCCGTTACTAATATGATTTGAAATTGTAATAGAATCCCCTTTTTTACAGAATTTTGTAGCATTGGCCAGTAGATTTTGAATGACTATTTCAAACATACTTTTATCTGCATAGGCAAAATCACGTAACGAATGGTCTATTAAATCAATACCCTTGCTTTCTAATCGTTGTTCAATTAATTTTATTTTATCTTCAAAAACTTCTTGAACGTCAAACAAACTAGGATTAGGTTCTAAAGATTGCATTTGTGATTTAGACCAGTTAAGTAAATTGAATAATAATAACGATGCATTATTTGCATTTTCACTTAATTCAGGTATTAAATTATCAAATTCTTCTCTTGTTAATGATCCATCTTTTAATAAATCTATAAAACCATTAATGGATGACAGCGAGTCTTTTAAATCATGAGAAACAATAGAGAATAGTTTGTCTTTTACATTATTTACATTTTCAAGATGTTCTGTCTGCTCTTGAAAAGCTTTGTTTTGTAATTCTATTTTAATATTCTTTTCTTCTAATTCTTGAGTGTATTTTATACTGTTATTTCGTTTAAGAAATATTAAAACTAAAAATGTTGAAACGATAGCTAATGCAGCCAACAACGCATAAAATATTAATTTAAAACGATTGTATTTTTCTTTGCTTTCTAGATCTCCTCCTTTTGGAATTTTTATAGAATCTGGATTGACAATATTAGTTTCAAAATCAGGATTTAACTCAAGATTAGCATTGGTTATGGAGTCTTTATCAATGTCCTTTTTTTCAAGACTATCTTTTAAATCATAATATTTACGTTGCCACAAAAAGGCAGCTTCAAATTTGTTTCTGGTAGAATCTAAGGCCTTCATTAATTTATAATGCCTTAGTAAACCAGGTTTGTCATCAATAGATTTAGCTAGTGCGCCAGCTTCCATTAGTTGGTCTTCTGCTGTAATAAACTTTCCTTGGTTTAAATTTAACTCACCAAGATTGTTTAATGCAATTGTTAAGCCTAATTTGTTATTAGATTTTCTATTAAGTCTTAAACCCTGAAGCAAATACTTAGCAGCAGTATCATAATCATTAAACTTAAGATATTCTCCTCCTAACTTTGGTAATATATTACCTCGAATAGAATCATTGGAATCTCCAACATTTTCAAGGACGGTTTCATAATATTCAATAGATTTTCTATACTCTTTTTGAAACGAATACATTTCTGCTAAACGACTATTAGATTCAATAATACCATCCTTATTTCTTAGTCGTTTTTGTAATTGAAGTGCTTTTAAATAGTATTCAATAGCTTTATCAAAAGCATTCATTTTATAATATGCTCTGGCTGCATTATTATATGCTGAAGAGAGTTCAATATACAAATGATGTTTGTCTAATTCGTCAATGGCAGCTAAAGAGTATTGTAAACCTTTAACATAATTGCCTCTATCGATTTCAATTAAACCAATACTGTTATTTACTTTTGCTATTCCAAGAGTATCTTTTAATTGACTAAATAGTGTTTTTGCTTTGGCATAGCCAGTTACTGCATTGATATAATCATTTTTACTTGCATAAATTAACGACTTGTAGTAGGTAACTTTAGCAATACCTCTAGTATAGTTTTCGCTAATCGAAAGTTTTTCACTTTCAATAATATACTTTAAAGCTCTATCATAATCCTTAATATCATAAAGCCTTTTAATAAGTTTTAATGACGTTTCAACTTTAGAAGTATCTGATTCTTGAAATGCTAATTCTATGGAAAGACTATCTATCTCCTTAGTTTGAGAGAAACCAAAGAACACCGATAAAAGTAAAATCAAAGTAATTATTTTCCCCATACAATTATTTGAATACAACCAATAATATTATAATCATAGAACGCTTCTTATTGAGGGAATTAAGACTATTCTAGTTAGTTGTACTATCGTTATTTTAAAAAATCTAATATTAGAGCGTAATAGCAATACATAAACAAAAGTTGTAAAAACCCTTTTAAAAATCTAATTTCAGCGTTTTACTACCAATAAATTAGATTAAATGAATTTGATTTTTTAACAAAAAATCGACGAATAGATAAACGGCAAAAATCATAGAAAAAAAGCATGTCCGAAAATTTTAAATCATAATTTCAGATTAATTTTTTATTGTTTTAACAGTATTTTAAAGCATAAAGATTCTTTTAATTTAATCAGAAGGTTTAATCATGTTTTTATAGTTGATATTTTTAAAAATTTATATACTAACAACGAACAAACTTTTCTTTGTAAAACTTACTTTTTAAACAGAAATATTACATTCTCTATCGATTTATTAAAATTGATTTTTCTAAACAGACGTTAATAAAAGTTTTATCTTTGCACCCTTAAAAGTTATAAGTAATGAGCCTTCAAGAGACGTTATCACATCAGGTTATAAAAGCAGTGCAATCAACATATCATGTTGTTTTAGATACAATAGAATTTCAAGCAACACGCAAGGAGTTTGCAGGAGATATTACTGTTGTTATTTTTCCTATGCTACGCTTCTTTAAAGGAAACCCTGTTCAAATAGGAACCAATATTGGAAATTATTTAGTAGAGAATGTAGATGAGGTTAAGGCATTTAATGTTGTAAAGGGGTTTTTAAATATAGAGATTGAAGATGGTTATTATCTCAATTTTTTTAATAGCGTAAAAGATGAAACGCGTTTTGGTTTTATAACTCCAAAAGAAGATGACAAGGCTATTATGGTGGAGTATTCGTCTCCAAATACCAACAAACCGCTGCATTTAGGCCACATTAGAAATAATTTATTAGGTTATAGTGTTGCCGAAATTTTAAAAGCATCTGGTAAAAAAGTCTATAAAACTCAAATTATTAATGATAGAGGAATTCATATTTGTAAAAGTATGTTAGCTTGGAAACGTTTCGGAAACGGAGAAACACCAGAAAGTACTGGTTTAAAGGGCGATAAACTGGTCGGGAATTATTACGTTAAGTTTGACCAGGAATATAAAAAAGAAGTAAAAGCCTTAGTTGATAAAGGAATTTCTGAAGAAGAGGCTAAAAAACAAGCACCTATTTTACTTGCAGCTCAAGATATGTTGTTGAAATGGGAAGCTGGTGATGAAGAAACCGTGACGCTTTGGAAGATGATGAATGGTTGGGTGTATGAAGGTTTTGATACGACGTATAAAAATTTAGGAGTAGATTTTGATGTCTTGTACTTTGAAAGTAATACCTATTTATTAGGAAAAGAGTTTGTGGCCGAAGGATTAAAATCTGGCGTGTTTTTTAAAGAAGACGATGGTTCTGTTTGGTGCGATTTAACCGAAGATGGATTAGATAAAAAAATTGTACAACGTGCAGATGGAACGGCTGTTTATATGACGCAGGATATTGGTACCGCCATTCAGCGTATCAAAGATTATCCAGATGTTGGCGGTATGGTTTATACGGTTGGAAACGAGCAAGATTACCATTTTAAAGTTTTGTTTTTAATCTTGAAAAAATTAGGATTTGAATGGGCTAAAAACTTATATCATTTAAGTTATGGTATGGTAGATTTACCTTCTGGGAAAATGAAGAGTAGAGAAGGAACCGTAGTTGATGCCGACGATTTAATTGATGAAATGGCATCTACAGCGGGAGAAATTTCAGAAGAACTCGGGAAACTTGATGGCTATTCAAATGACGAAAAGCAAGAACTATATAAAACCATAGGTTTAGGTGCTTTAAAATATTTTATCTTAAAGGTAGATCCTAAAAAACGAATCCTTTTCGATCCTAAAGAATCTATAGATTTTCAAGGAAATACAGGTCCTTTTATTCAATATACTTACGCTAGAATACAATCTATTATACGTAAAGCAGATTTTGATACCTCAAAAGAAGTAACAGCGCTTACGCTTCACGAAAAGGAAAAAGAACTTATTAAACAGTTGCAACTATTTCCTGAAGTGATTCAAAATGCGGCAGAAACTCATAGTCCAGCATTAATCGCTAATTATACTTATGATTTAGTTAAAGAATTCAATTCGTTTTACCAGAACGTATCTATTTTAGGTGCCGAAAATGAGAATGAAAAATTGTTTCGAGTTCAACTTTCAAAAAAAGTAGCTTTAACAATAAAAAATGCGTTTAGTTTGCTGGGTATTGATGTACCAGAACGAATGTAAAATTTTTATTTTTACTAAATTAAAGGCAATAATCTAAATACATTGATATGAATTCTTACGAGAAATTATATAAGATAGCATTTTGGTTAGCTGTTTTTACGATTGTTTATAATATTGTAGAAGGTATTATTTCTACGTATTTAGGGTTTGAAGATGAAAGTTTAACCTTATTTGGTTTTGGTTCGGATAGTTTTATTGAAGTCATTTCAGGATTAGGAATTGCTCATATGATTATTAGAATTAAAAAAAATCCTAATAGCAAGAGGGATAACTTTGAAAGAACTGCTTTAAGAATTACAGGTTTTGCTTTTTATATGCTTGTTGTAGGTTTAGTTATTACAAGTGTTTACAATATTTGGATTAATCATAAACCCATAACGACATTTTGGGGATTAGTAATATCGGTTATTTCTATCATCGTTATGTGGGGATTAGTGCTCTGGAAGAGAAGCGTTGGAAGGCAATTAAAATCAGAACCTATTTTGGCGGATGCCAATTGTACAATGGTGTGCATATACATGTCTGTTATTTTATTAGTCAGTAGTGGTTTGTATGAATTATTTCAGATATCTTATATAGATAGTATAGGTACTTTAATCCTTTCTTATTTTGCGTATAAAGAAGGTAAGGAATGTTTTGAAAAAGCCAATAGCGACACCAACTGTAGTTGCGAAAAACACTAAAAACTTATTTTTTTAGATATTTTAGACCTTCATAAACAACAATACCCACAGCATTGGCTAAGTTTAGGCTTCTAACATGGTTGTTATATAATGGAATTTTAAAAAGATTTTCTGAATGAGTTTCTGTCACCTGTTTAGGCAATCCTACAGACTCTTTTCCAAATACCAAAAATAGATTGTCTTCAAATGGAATATCCCAATGATTTTTTGTTCCGTGGCTGGAGAGAAATACCATCTTTTCATTTTTGTTTACATTGAAAAACTCTTCTATATTTTCATAAAAGACAACGTCTAAGTGTTGCCAATAATCAAGTCCAGCGCGTTTTAAACGCGTATCATCAATTTCGAAACCAAATGGTTTTACCAAATGTAATTTAGAATCTGAAGCGAGTGCTAATCTACCAATATTACCTGTGTTATTGGGTATTTCGGGTTCAATGAGAACGATGTTAAGCGCCATTCTTTTTTACTAATTTTAGAATAATAATTCTAATTAAAAGAATAAACGGAAACCCATGAAGTACGGTGTCGAACCAATCCATAAGTTGCATGCCTTTAGCACCACCGGCAATCCAACGAAGTTTACCTATTATATGCGGTTCTGGAAAAAAGGGAGCCAAGCCTAAAGTTAGGCAGAGCAACAAAATGATTTTCCAATTATTAAATGGTGACATGCGTTATTTCTTTTTTAATTCAAATATATCTTTTCGACGATCTTTAAGATTTCTCACACTACCAAACTGATTTAATTCTCGCAACAAATCAATATCGACATCAGCAATTAAAATCATTTCTGTATTCTGTGTAGCTTCAGCTTTTACACCATTGGTAGGAAAGGCAAAATCGCAAGGCGTAAATACCATAGATTGTGCAAATTGTATATCCATGTTTTGAACCTTCGGCAAATTACCCACACTTCCGGCAATGGCAACATAACATTCATTTTCAATGGCTCTTGCCTGAGCGCAATGTCTTACACGTGAAAATCCGTTTTGTGTATCGGTTAAAAAAGGCACAAATAAAATGTCCATCCCTTCATCTGCCAATAATCTGCTTAATTCAGGAAATTCAGAATCGTAACAGATTAAAATGCCGATTTTACCACAATCGGTATCAAAGGCTTTTAATTGGTTACCACCAACCATGCCCCAAACCTTTGCTTCATCTGGTGTCACGTGAAGTTTTTCATAGCGTTCCATACTGCCATCGCGTCGGCATAAATAACCCGCGTTATGAAGTTTTCCATCAACCATTTCTGGCATGCTACCTGTAATGATATTGATGTTATATGAAATGGCTAATTTGGAAAAACGTTGTACAATTTCATCGGTATGTTTTGCTAACTCTCGAATAGCTTCAGGCGTCGATAAATGGTTGTTCTCGGCCATTAAGGGGGCGTTAAAAAACTCAGGGAATAATGCGAAATCACTTCTGTAACCCGATACGGCGTCAACAAAAAATTCAGCTTGCTGCATCAAGTCGTCCATGTTTTTGTATAAACGCATTTGCCATTGGACTAAACCAAGTCTAACTATTTTTTTTATGGTTGAAGCCTTCTTGTTTTGCTTTTCGTAATAGATATTATCCCATTCTAAAAGAACCGCATAATCTTGAGATGATGCATCACCTTCCAAATAATTCTTTAGAATTCTAGCGGGATGAAAATCGTTTGAGATTTGAAAGTTTAAAACGGGATCGTGAATTTCTTTGCGTCTTACTTTTTCAATATATTGTTTTGGTGTTAATGTATCTGAATGTTTATGATAATTAGGTATTCTGCCGCCAAAGGCTAACCCTTTAAGATTCAGACGTTCGCAAAGCTCTTTTCTGTAATCATATAAGCGACGACCTAAACGGAGCCCTCTAAACTCTGGTTTTATAAAAACATCGATACCATAAATAATATCACCATCTTTCGTGTGCGTGTTAAAGGTATAGTTTCCTGTAATTTGTTTGTATGTATGGTTATCGTCAAATTTGTCATAATCAACAATAATTGAGAGGGCACATCCGGCAATATGATTGTTTATTTTTATAACTACCTGACCTTCAGGGAATTTTTTGATTAATGTCCTGATGTGGTCTTCATCCCAAATAGCATCAGGCATCGTGGTATAAGATTCTATCATCGCTTTTTTAAGCTCTTGATAGTCATCTAAATTTAAATAAGTTAACTCAATGTTTTCAATATCTTTCATAGCAATCAATATAAAAAAAAGAATCATCAAATAAAGTGAATTTTCATGCTAATATCTTAAATAAGTGAAAAATATTAATTTGATTAGTGAGCATTACTAATTTCTCCAACTTTACCAGCATTTTTTCTGATGAGTAATACAAAAGGAACACAAATTAAAAATAACACACCAAGGAACAAAAACACATCCATATAAGATAGTACAGTAGCTTGTTTTGTTACTGTAAAATCTAACATTTTATAAGCCTTATCCAAGGCTTCATTAAACGAATATCCTTTGCTAATAAATAATTGCTGTAAACCATGAATTCGTTCTTGTACTTTAAAATTAATAGCACTTATGTTTGGTAATAAATCTACACGGTGTTGTTGTGTTGTCCGTGCAATAAACGTAGTAATAATAGCGATACCAAAGGACCCTCCTAATTGCCTGGTCATACCTGTAAAAGCAGCGCCATCACCTATGTCTTTACCTTTTAAAGTAGAAAGTGATAATGTGGTAATTGGTACAAATAATAATCCCAGACCAACACCTCTAACAACTAGAGGCCAAAAGAAATGTTCTGTTCCTGTATCAGGTGTCATTACAAGAAACATCCAAAGACTGTAAATGAAAAAAATAGAGAAACCAGCGGTTACCAAATATTTTTGAGGAACACCATTTTGTAACATCTTTCCAATAAAAGGCATCATAATACCGGTAGTAATCGAACTTGGAATTAGCATTAAACCAGCATCTGTCGCCGTAAATCCTAAAATTGATTGTGTGTATATTGGTATGATGAATGTTGACCCATACAAACCAAACCCTAAAATAAAAGTCATAAGAGTTCCAATTCTTAGGTTACCATCTTTAAGAACTCGTAAATTCACTATTGGGTTATCATAGGTCAATTCTCGCCAAATAAATAGTATTAACCCAAAAAGGGAAGCAATGCTTAAACTTAGTATTACAGAATCCTCAAACCAATCGTCTTGTTGTCCGTGTTCTAAAACAAATTGTAAAGAACCTATAAACATGGCTAAAAGAAATATACCTAACCAATCTACTTGTTTAGCTTTTAATTTTGAACCATATTTTGGGCTTCTAACATATAGAATTGTTAAAAATGTGGCTAAGATACCAATAGGTAAGTTGATATAAAATATGTAAGGCCACGAGTAATTATCTACAAGATAACCACCCAAGGGAGGGCCAAGTGTTGGCCCAACAATAATACCCATACCGTAAATAGCTTGTGCCATACCACGTTTTGCTATTGGATAACTCTCTGTAATAATGGTTTGTGCTGTTACTAATAAAGCACCACCACCTAAACCTTGTATGAATCTAAAAGTTACTAATTCCCAAATATTATCGGCATTACCACATAAAAAGGAGGCGGCCGTAAAAATAATGATGGATGTTGCAAAATAGTTTCGCCTTCCAAATTGTTTGGATAACCAGCTTGTCATTGGTATGATAATAACATTGGCAATTGCATATGCCGTAATTACCCATGCTATTTCTGTTAATGAAGCTCCTAAGCTACCTCGCATATCATTCAAGGCTACATTAACAATAGTAGTGTCTACTATTTCTAACAGAGCACATAAAATAGCTGTTATGGTTATTATGACACGTCTAAAGCCGTATTCAACTAAGTCGTTTTCGTCTTGTTGCATGATTTATTTTAAATGGACATCTACAACTACATTCATTCCAGAACGCAGTTTTTGTAATTTTTCTGAATCGTTATTTTTTGTAAAGTCTATTTTAACAGGTAAACGTTGAATTGTTTTTACAAAGTTTCCAGTTGCATTGTCTGGCGGTAGTAAAGAAAAACGGGCACCTGTAGCGGGTGAAAATGCCGACACTTTGGCTTCAAATTTTTCATTTGGATAGGCATCTGCAAGCACTGTTACGGTCTGTCCAATTTTCATTTTTTCGAGTTGTGTTTCTTTGAAATTAGCGACTACCCATCTGTTTTCTGTATTTACTAAGTAAAATAATGATTGACCAGGTTGTACAAATTGACCAGGTTGCAAGCTTACGTTTGATAATTGACCATCAATTGGTGCTGTAACTATGGTGTAACTTACATTAAGTTTTGCTGCATCAACTTGCGCTTCTGCACTTTTCACATTCGCTTCTGCAACTGAAACTTGCTCTTCAGAAATATGGGTTTGTTGTGAAGCTGCATTTTGCTGACTTTGAGTTGCTTTTTTCTGACTTTCCAACATTTTAACTTGTTGTTCGGCCTCCTTTTTAGCAGCTAAAGCCTGTTCATATTGCTGAGCCGTAATAGAATGGTTATTGTACAAATTTTGATACCGTTCAAAATCATTCGTAGCCCGCCATAATTTGGTTTTCGCAGTTTCTATATTATTGTAAGCAGAATTTACTTGAGCTGCTACTGTTGCAGTATTGGCTTTATACGAATCAATACTTACTTTTGAAACCGACAAGCCACTTTTTGCAGCAGCTAAATTAGCTTCAGCCTGTTCAAGCTTTACAATGTAATCTCTATCATCTATAACAAACAAAGTGTCCCCTTTTTTTACGCGCTGATTATCGGTTACGTATACGTTTTTAATAAAGCCACCAACATGAGGAATTATTGGATTCATGTTTGCTTGAATTTGGGCATCATCGGTTTCTTCGTGAGACAGTGAATGTATTATTTTATAACCGCCATAAATTAGACCTATAAGGACTAATGTTGAAATAATTATGATGAATTTTTTATTGGTTTTTTTCTTTGTTTCCATTCTAATAAAATTAGTTGTTTATTGAGCTTATTAGTTGACCTTGAGCGCTTAGTAATTCGTAATATTTTTGAGAGATGTTGGCTTTGGCATAGGTTACATTTAACTTAGCTTGAAGTTGATCAACATCAGCTTCCAGTAAATCGTTTGTGTCCATTAAGCCATTATCATACTTATCTTTTACAATACGATAATTTTCCGAGGCTTGAATTTCAGATTCAGAATACACATTATAATTTTTCAAAGCCAGTTCGTAGTCTTCTTTAGCGTTTTCTATTTCTACTTTAATTTGGTCAGAAACCATGTTAATCGTGTATTCAAGTTCTTGGGTTTTGCTTTTTGCTAGTTTAATATCGCTTTTAGCTTTAAAAATATCGGATAGATTATACGAAATACCGAGACCAACGTTCATAGCATTATTAACGGTTAGGGCATTTTGTAAATCCAAAGCAATGTATCCTCCAGTTAAGGCCAGTGACGGAAAGTATTTACTTTTGGCTACTTTAATTTGATTTTTTGAAGCTTCTTCTTGGTAGTGAAGGGACTCCAAATCACCTCTTGATGACAAATCTGATTCAATTGCTGTTTGATTAGAGACTAGATTAAAATCAGGGTCTAAAGTTTCAATTTGAGTGTTTTTAGGCAATTTTAAAAGTGTTGCCAATCTGTAATTAAGAATACGTTTGTTTTTTTTAGCTTCATCGAGTGATAATTGAATACTAGATTCTTGAAGCTGGGCTTTTAATAAATCATTTCTGGCTAATAAGCCGTTTTGTTCCATGGCCGAAAAATCTATTACACGCTGGTGTGCACTTTTCAGATTTTCCTGAATTAAATCAATAGTTTTTGCAGCTTTATATAAATTTAAAAAATCATTTATAACATGAACACTTAATTGTTCTTTGTCGTTTTTAGCGCTAAATGTTGCCGCTTTATATAAGTTATCACTAGCTTTAATTGTGTTTTTAAGTTTAAAACCAGAAAATAAGGGCATCGTTACATTGGCTTGTCCAAGTAGTAGTTGATTGACTTTTGGTGTACTACCATTTCCTGAATTAGAACTAGTTTCTCCAGTACTAATTTTTAAATTAACATTGGCATTGGTTAAGTATAGATATTGTCCAGATAGCTTAACATCCGGATATTGAAGATTTTTAGTGACGTTCAATTCGCTTTCTGCAGATGAAACCTTAGTATCGGCTATCTTCGAAGCATCACTATTTTTTAGGGCTATACTAACAGCTTCTTGTATAGTTAGAGGTTCTGTTTCTTGTGCTTTTAAGCTTGAAATGGATAAGAAACAGACCAGTATATAAATTTTAATTTTCATAGGTAAGTAAAGCTTTTATAGTGGTTTGAATATGTTGTGTGAGTTCATTATGAACATAGTGCTCAATAGATGCATCATCTTCTAAATTCATTAAGTTTTTGTAATATTTTTTGTTGTAGTAAAAATGAAAATAGGTACCTAGAATAGTGGTTGTTAAAAGTTGTATGTTTACGTTGTTAGTAAAAACTCCTTTATTTTGTCCTGTTTTTACAAAGGCTTCAATGACTTTAAGATTTTGTTTTTTTGTTCTAAATAAAGGTTGAAATCAATTTGTCTAGTTCCGTTTGAGAATTCAAAATTGATGATTTTGTGAGTTCGTCTGTTTCTATGAATGCGTTTTACAATGAAGTTGATAATGTCATCTAAAATTTCCAAATGAGGTTTGCTTTTTGAAATTACAGACTCTAATTGCATTCTAAAATCAGACATACGGTATACTAAAAGTGCTTCTAAAAGTTTTTCTTTGGATCCGAAGTAATAAGATATCATGGCAATATTTATATCTGCCACTTTTGAAATTTGCCTAACGGATGTACCATCAAAACCGTTGTCAGCAAACAGTTTTTCAGCTGTTTCTAATATCTCTATTTGTTTTTGATTTAAGTCCATTTTTGAACTTTTTTAAAATTACGCCCCAAAATTAAACAAATGTTTAAATTAAACGTTTGTTTAACTTAATTTTTGATAGAATTTTAACACTCAAAGGTTTTCGGTTTAAAGTTGAGGTAGTAAAAAAGAGTAGGAGATGATTAACTTTGAAAAAGTATTAATCTATTTTTTGTTTTACTTTTTGAACAGCTGGTTTCATTATAATTCTTAAGGTACTGTCGTTATTAAAATAGCTAATAGTCCAATTCATAAAAATCAAGAGTTTATTTTTAACGCTTAATATAAGCATCAAATGGATAAACATCCAGGTAAACCAAGCCATGCGCCCTTGAAAACTGAATTTAGGTAAATCTACAACTGCTTTACGTTTACCAATAGTAGCCATCGAGCCCTTATCGGTATATTCAAATTCTTTTTTGGCTTTATTGTTGCTTAAGTTTTTTAGATTTTTTGCTAAAAGTTCGGCTTGTTGAAGTGCAACACTTGCAACTTGGGCATGTCCATGAGGATATTTAGGAGTTTGCATGTATGCAATATCTCCCAAGGCATAAACATGATCTAAATGTTTAACTTCATTAAATCGATTTACTATCAAACGATTTCCTCTTGAAAAGCTTTCTTTAGGAAATCCCTCAATAAAATTACCAGTGACGCCAGCAGCCCAAATAACATTTTTAGACGCTATTTTATCACCATTGTTTAAGGTAACTATGGCGCCATCATAGTCTTTAACAATAGTACTTGTTTTAACAATAACACCTAATTCCTCTAGATATTCCTGAGACATTTTTCTAGAACCATCGCTCATTGGATTCAGCGTATGGGGAGTTCCTTCTAACAGATAAATGGTTAGTTTTGAGAAATCTTTATCAGGATAATCTTTAGGAAGAATATAGCGTTTCATCTCTGATAACGCACCTGCCAACTCAACACCTGTAGGACCTCCTCCTACAATAACAAAATTTAATAAGGATTGAAGTTTGTCTTGGTCAGTAGTGTTTAAAGCATCTTCAAAAGTTTGAAGAATACGATTTCTTAGCTGAATAGCCTCTGGAATTGTTTTCATTGGATAGGCATAATCCTTTAAATTTTCATTTCCAAAATAATTGGTGGTACAGCCTATAGCAATAACTAAATGGTCGTAATCAAATTTCCCTATCGATGTTGTAATGAATTGTTTGTTATAATCCACATGCATTACTTCAGCAATTCTAATCTTTACGTTTTTAGCTTTTTGAAAGACTTTCCTAAGCGGAAACGAAATACTTGCAGGTTCTAATCGAGCCGTAGCAACTTGATACATTAAAGGCTGAAATTGATGAAAGTTGTGTTTATCAATTAAATAAACTTCAAAAGAAGGGTTGTTTATTAAATCTTGTGCGAGGCGTAATCCAGCAAATCCAGCACCCACAATGACTATTTTTTGAACCGTTTCCATAGCAAATTTTTTGAATTACAAAGTTCTCAAATTCGTTAATAGTATGAATGCATTTTGTTGTTAAATGTTTAATAAAAAGACACCATTTACGATGGTGCCTTTTTATTAAGTTAAGTTTTAGAAAAACTTTTCTAATTAAGAATTCTAAAACTAATTATTTTTTGTTTTGCTGTTTTTTTATTGTTTTTTCATCAATATCAAAATCATTTTTTTGATTATTGGCACCCCTAATATTTGGATTTGTTGGGTTTTTTTGTTCTTCAGTTCTTTCAAATTTCTTTTTGTCTTTAATAATTCCCATAGTTTTATTTTTTTTGATTCAACTTTAACTTAAAAATAATAAGCTGAAATTTTATTAAAAACATCTTAAAACTTGATGTTGAAATGTTAAAACGTCTACATGTTTAATGCTGTAGTTGCTTTCTTTTAAGGAATTTTAATCACTAGTTTATTAAAGGGGCTTAATTTAAAATTGAATGCACAAATTTATTGATTGTACTCTTTCCATTATTATTTAGGTGTTTTATAAAAGCACTTCCAATAATGGCGCCTTTGGCATATTTAGTAGCTTGAGAAAATGTTTTGTTGTCCGAAATACCAAAACCAATAATTTGTGGGTTTTTTAAATTCATGTCAGAAATGCGTTTAAAGTAATCAGTTTGTTCTTCCCCAAAACCAGATTGACTTCCCGTAACACTCGCGGTACTCACCATATAAATGAATCCGTTTGAAACGGAATCAATAAAACGAATGCGCTCATCGGAAGTTTGAGGTGTGATTAAAAACACATTAATTAAGCCGTATTTTTCAAAAGTAGCTTTGTAGTCATCATGATACACATCAACCGGTAAATCGGGTATAATTAAACCATCAATGCCTATTTCCTGACATTTTTTACAAAAATCTTCAACTCCATATTGGAGCATCGGGTTAAAATAGCCCATAATGATTAATGGGATTTCAACCGTTTTTCGAATATCTTTTAATTGATCGAAAAGGACTTTAGTAGTCATTCCGTTTTTAAGCGCTTGTGTGGAGCTCTTTTGAATAGTTGGCCCGTCAGCTAAAGGATCACTAAAGGGTAAGCCTATTTCTATCATATCAACTCCATTTTTTTCTAAATCTTGAATAATGGAAACGGTATCGTTAAGATTTGGGTAACCCGCTGTAAAATATATAGAGAGGAGTTTTTTGTTTTCTTTTAATTTTTTATTTATTCTGTTCATTTTGAAATGTTTATTGCCACTAATTCACGAATAATGTTCTTTTGAATACGGATTCTGCGTTAGGGATTGAGCAATTTGTTTGAGCTCTTCTTTTTGAAAGCGAGTTGCGAAAGCCCGACCCTTGTGGTAACGCCATAATTTTATAATTTAAAATAATCTATATACGTATTTAAATCTTTATCGCCACGACCAGAGAGACTCACTACGACTATATCGTCTGGTTTAAATGTTTTATGTTCGAAAATAGCCAAGGCGTGAGCGGTTTCAATGGCTGGAATAATACCTTCTAATTTGCATAATTCTAAGCCAGCTTTCATGGCATCGGCATCTGTGATGGACATAAATTGGGCGCGACCGGTTTTAGCTAAATGCGAATGCATAGGGCCAACACCCGGGTAATCTAAGCCAGCCGAAATAGAGTAGGGCTCAGTGATTTGTCCGTCGTTGGTTTGCATCAATAATGTTTTGCAACCATGAATTATGCCTTCTTTTCCTAATACAGAGGTTGCGGCGCTTTCACCAGAATCAATGCCTAGCCCAGCAGCTTCAACAGAAATAATATTGACATCTTCTTCGTGCAGAAAATGATAATAAGTTCCGGCCGCATTACTGCCACCACCAATACAAGCGACTACATAATCGGGATTTTCTCGGCCTTCATGTTCTTTTAGCTGCCATTTTATTTCTTCGGAAATAACCGATTGAAAACGTGTTACCATATCTGGATACGGATGCGGCCCGATGGCAGAACCAATTATATAATGTGTATCAACGGGATTATTAATCCAATCTCTAATGGCTTCGTTGGTAGCATCTTTTAGGGTGCGGCTTCCTGATAAAGCAGGAACAACGCTAGCGCCTAACATTTTCATTCGAGCTACATTAGGAGCTTGACGTGCAATATCAATTTCGCCCATATAGACAATACATTCTAACCCCATTAAAGCACAAACTGTTGCAGTAGCAACACCGTGTTGCCCCGCACCTGTTTCAGCAATAATGCGAGTTTTACCCAAACGTTTTGCCATTAAAATTTGTCCAATAGTATTATTGATTTTGTGAGCACCTGTATGGTTGAGATCCTCACGTTTTAAATAAATTTTGGTATTGTATTTTTCGCTAAGACGTTTAGCCAAATATAATGGTGACGGCCGACCAACATAATCTTTTAGTAGCTGATCGAATTCTTCTTTAAACGAAGGTTCTGCCATGATTTTAAGATAGTTTTGGCGTAATTCTTCTACATTAGGATATAGCATTTCTGGGATGTATGCACCACCAAACTCGCCATAATATCCTTTTTCGTTTACATTGTAGTTCATTATAAATATTTTATTTGTCATCGTGAACGACGGGAAGCAATCTTTTGATGAGATTAGGTCTACATTCATTCTTCATTCATCGTAATGACGTTATTTTTAAATTCTTTTAACAGTTCAATATTTTTTAACCCTGGTTCAATTTCAAATTTACTATTTACATCGATGGCATAACAATATTTTGATTCTTCTTTACTGAAAAACGATTTGATTGTTTCAACTTCCTCAAGACCAATGCCGCCACTTAAAAAATAGGGTTTGGTTGATGAATAATTTTTTAAAACACTCCAATCGAAGGTGTAACCGTTTCCACCAGGTAATTTTCCTTTGGTGTCGAACAAGTAGAAATCACATACTTTTTCATAAGGTTTTAAAAGATTAAAATCGAAATTGTCTTTTATTGAAAATACCTTGATGATTTCTATTTTTTTGTCGATATGTTCTCGACTGCGCTCGAACTGATATTTTAAAGTTTTGCAATATTCTCGAGATTCGGCACCATGAAGTTGAACTACTTGTAAATCATGTGTTTTAATTTTTTCAATGACCTCTTCTAAATCGGTATCAACAAAGACTCCTACTTTTTTAATGGTGTTTGGTAGTTTTGGGATGTCTCCGTCAAAATGTCTTGCAGATTTATCATAAAATATAAAGCCCAAATAATCTGGTTGCAACGCAGCAACGTGTTCGATATTATCTGGATATTTCATACCGCAAACTTTTAGCTTCATGATTGTAATGCTTTAATAAATTGTTTAGCGCTGTCGCCAGCATTATCGGTTTTCATAAAATTTTCACCTATTAAAAAACCTTGATAACCATACGGTTTTAATTCTTTTATAGCTTCAATATTACTAATGCCACTTTCAGATACTTTTACAAAATCGTTTGGGATAAGTTCGCTTAATGTTTTGCTCGTATCTAAACTAACTTCAAAGGTTTTTAGGTTTCTATTATTCACGCCTAACATATCTAGACTCGGCATGATAGATTTATAAAGCTCTTCTTCATTATGAACTTCAAGAAGAACATCAAGTTCTAGACTTTTAGCCAATTCAGAAAATTGTTTGATTTCCTCCTTAGTTAAAATGGCAGCAATTAATAAAATAACATCGGCGCCATAGGCTTTTGCTTCTATAATTTGATACGCATCAATAATAAATTCTTTACGTAACAATGGTAAACTACAACTGGCACGAGCTGTTAATAAATCGTCTAAAGAACCCCCAAAATATTTGGCATCAGTTAGTACAGACATGCCACAAACGCCTGCATCTTCATACCCTTTAGCAACATCAAATACATTTAATTTTTGATTGATAACCGATTTTGAAGGTGACCTTCGTTTATGCTCAGCAATAATACCCGAATTACTGTTTTTTAAAGCGGAAGCTAATGAAATAGTCGGTTTCGTAAACAAAACTGACGTTTCCAATTGTTTTATTGGAATTAACGATTTTCTTAAATTGACTTCAAGGCGTTTGTCGGCTACGATGTGGTTTAATATGTTCATTTTATTTTTGATTCGTCATTGCGAGACTTTTTGAAAAAAAGTTGTGGCAATCTGTTTTTTACAAGAGATTACTTCGTCGCTTCTCTTTTCGTAATGACGTTATTTTACTTACTTAATTCTTGAATTTTTTGTAATGATTTTAATCCTTTTCCAGAGAGTAATGACTCTTTAGCCATTTCAAACCCTTCTTTATGTGTGATTTGCTTGGTGGTTGCAATGGCTAAACCGGCATTGGCACAAACTACGTTGTTTTGAGCTTCGGTACCGTTTCCTTGAATGACATTCATAAATATTTTGGCGGCATCTTCAACCGTACTGCCACCAAAAATAGCTTCTTGTTTAATTTGCGAAACGCCTAAATCTTCTGGAGAAAACATGCTTTCAGAATGGTTTGAAATCACTTTTGTTTTACCAGTTAATGAAATTTCATCATAGCCATCTAAGGCATGAACAACCGAATAATTTTTATCGGTATTCTGATATAAATAGCCGTAAAGACGCAGCAATTCTAAATTAAAAACACCAACCATTTGATTTTGTGGAAACGCAGGATTTACCATAGGACCTAACATATTGAAAAAGGTTTTTACACCTAATTCGCGACGTATTGGTGCTACGTTTTTCATGGCAGGATGGAATAATGGAGCATGTAATACGCAAATCCCAGCTTTATCAATAGAACGTTTTAAAAAATCTTCATCATTTGAAAATTTAATACCCAAATACTCCATGACATTTGAAGATCCGCAAGCGGAAGATACGCCATAATTCCCATGCTTTGCGACATGAACACCAGCACCTGCCGTTACAAAAGACGAGAGTGTTGATATATTAAATGTGTCTTTTCCATCGCCGCCAGTTCCGCATAAATCGATTGTATTAAAATCTTTTAAATCTATAGGGATACATAATTCTAAAAGGGCATCTCTAAAGCCTTTTAATTCTTCAAGCGTAATATTCCGCATCATATAAACTGTAAGAAATGATGCTATTTGACTTTGGTTATACATACCATTTGATATATTAACCAACGCTTGTTTTGCTTCATCACTTGATATGATTTCGT
>TARA_R110002033_G_scaffold54550_1_pt1 | contig 26670 bp, 16 predicted proteins | sample TARA_R110002033 | Tara Oceans TARA_R110002033 (sample SAMEA4397051) | marine metagenome | biome: Polar Biome; feature: [SRF] surface water layer (ENVO:00010504); material: water (ENVO:00002006), including particulate matter (ENVO:01000060) such as... | depth 5 m
ATCATATTCTTTTTTCGTCATTTTACTTACCTGAAGGAAAGTATAAATACCTATACTATTAAGAACTTCTTCCATTTTAGGACCAATTCCATTAACTGTTTTTAAATCATCAGCTGTTTGAGTTGCCGCATCAAATTTACCAATTCCTTCAAATAAGCTATTTAGCTTTTCATCATTATTTTTTGGTAATTCTGCAGGCTTATCTGGAGCAGTTGTAATTGAATTAAAAGCAATAGGTTTAGATGTTCTACTATCAGCACCAGTACCAACTAGGCTATCACCTCGTTCTCTAATGTTTTTATAACGTTCACCTGAAGACTTTAATATTGTTTTAACTTCTGCTTGTGCTATTACTGGGAATGTACGTGAATACAACAAGAATAATACAAAGAAGAATCCTATAGTTCCAATAAAAATACCGATATCAACAAATGTAGGAGAGAACATAGACCAAGATGATGGTAAATAATCTCTATGTAATGATGTTACAATAATTACAAAACGCTCAAACCACATACCAATGTTTACGACAATAGAGATGAAGAATGAGAACATAATACTTGTTCTTAATTTCTTAAACCACATAAATTGTGGAGAGAAAACATTACAAGACATCATTGCCCAATAAGCCCACCAATAAGGACCAGTTGCTCTATTTAAGAATGCATACTGTTCGTATTCTACACCAGAATACCATGCAATAAATAGCTCAGTGATATATGCCACACCTACAATAGAACCAGTAATCATAATTACAATGTTCATTAATTCGATGTGTTGCACTGTAATATAGTCCTCAAGGCTACAAACTTTTCTCATAATAATAAGAAGCGTATTTACCATTGCGAATCCTGAGAATACCGCACCTGCAACGAAATAAGGTGGGAAAATTGTTGTATGCCAACCTGGTATTACTGAAGTAGCAAAATCAAAAGATACAATTGTGTGCACAGAAAGTACTAAAGGTGTTGCTAAACCAGCAAGTACTAAAGACACTTCTTCAAAACGTTGCCAATCTTTCGCTCTACCAGACCAACCGAAACTTACTAAAGAGTAAATTTTCTTTTGAAAAGGTTTAACCGCTCTATCTCTTAACATCGCGAAATCCGGTAATAAACCCGTCCACCAGAAGACTAATGACACAGACAAATATGTAGAAATTGCGAATACATCCCAAAGCAATGGTGAGTTAAAGTTTACCCACAATGAACCAAATTGATTAGGAATTGGTAATACCCAATATGCTAACCATGGACGACCCATGTGAATAATTGGAAATAAACCTGCTTGGACTACAGAGAAAATTGTCATTGCTTCAGCAGAACGGTTAATTGCCATTCTCCATTTTTGACGGAATAATAATAGTACTGCAGAAATTAATGTTCCTGCGTGACCAATACCAACCCACCAAACGAAGTTAGTAATATCCCAAGCCCAGTTTACAGTCTTGTTAAGACCCCAAACTCCAATACCCGTAGATACTGTATAAATAATACAACCTATTCCCCAAAGGAATGCTACCAAAGCAATACTGAAAACAATCCACCATGCTCTGTTGGCTTTGCCTTCAACTGGTCTTGCTACATCAACTGTAACATCGTGATACGATTTTTCTCCAGTTACTAAAGGTCTTCTAATAGGTGCTTCGTAATGAGACGCCATAATTATATACTTGTTTCTTTAATTATTTTATGCTTTTGATGTGTTTCTCACTTTTGTCTGATAGATAACATTAGGTTTTGTCCCAACACTTTCTAACAAGTGATACATACGATCATCTTCTTTTAATGCAGTAATCTTACTGTCTTTATCATTAACATCTCCAAAAATCATAGCTCCATTTCCACATGCTGCAGAACAAGCTGTTTGGAATTCCCCATCTTTAACTAAACGACCTTCACGTTTAGCATCTAAAATTGTTTTTTGTGTTTTTTGAATACACATAGAACATTTTTCCATAACACCACGAGAACGAACAGTTACATCTGGATTTAATACCATGCGACCTAAATCGTCATTCATGTAATAATCAAACTCATCGTTCTTATTATATAAGAACCAGTTAAAACGACGTACTTTATAAGGACAGTTGTTAGCACAATATCTCGTACCTACACAACGGTTATAAGCCATGTGGTTTTGACCTTGACGACCATGAGCAGTTGCTGCAACAGGACAAACTGTTTCACAAGGTGCATGGTTACAATGTTGACACATTACAGGTTGAAAAGCCACTTGTGGATTATCAGCAGGATTTTCCATCTCACCAAAACCTCCTAAAGAACCATTGTCACCAAATAAACCATTGAAACCCTCTTTTTTAGCATCATCAGCTTCAAATGTTTCTTGATGAGAATAGTATCTATCAATACGCAACCAGTGCATATCTCTACTACGTCTCATTTCAGATTTACCAACTACAGGTACATTGTTTTCAGCATGACATGCAATAACACATGATCCACAACCTGTACATGCATTTAAATCAATTGATAAGTTGAAGTGATGACCAATTGAACGGTCAAATTCATCCCATAAATCAACCTCTGATTCAGTTACCTTTACAGGATTATGATTTAAAGACACTACAGGAACTTTATTCCATCCGTGCTTTTTATCTTCTCTATCGTAAGTATTAAATATTTCTAAAGTCGTTTCTTTAATAATGTCACCACGACCCATTAAAGTATTGTGCAACTGTACACAAGCAAACTCATGTTCACCAACAGCTTTTTCAATAGACACACTTTGTACTGAATTGAAATTTTGGTATAATGGATAAGCATTAACACCTGTTTTCATTTCATCTTTTAAAGCCTTAGACGTTCTTCCAAAACCAAATGACAATCCTACAGACCCTTTTGCTTGACCCGGTTGAATAATTATTGGTACTGTAATCGCTTCTGCTCCATTTACTGAAACTTTAGCGTAGCTACCATTTAAACCACCATTTGCAACATTCCAATTTTTTAATTCTAATTTATCAGCATCAGCTTGAGATACCGTTAAATAGTTATCCCAAGTTGTTCTTGTTATCGGGTCAGGAAACTCTTGTAACCAAGGGTTATTAGCTTGTTGGCCATCACCCATTCCTGTTTTAGTATAAAGTGACAACTCCATACCTTCAGAAACCTTTGTTTTAGCTAAAGCTAATGCTGCAGCTCCTCCAGTCAATACTGAACTTACATCCGCATTACTACTCCCTGAATTATTTACTGTTGTAGACGTCGTACTAGTAACATACTCATCTTTATCTTCATCTTTGATACCAACTCCTACAGCAACATCATGTATAACACCACCTAAAAACGTTCTATCTTTTTTATCTTTTAATTCTGTTGAAGAAGAATCAATCGTTGATGACGAACCATTTGAACTACTACCACTTCCAGCAGTACGTGTTACAAATACTCCATCTTGAACTGCTTTATTAAATGAAGCTCCATTTAAAATATCCTTAGTCCAAACAGATTTTAAATAATCTCTATAAGAACCTGTAGAACCAGTCCAACTCATTAACACTTCCTGAAACTGCTTAGTATCAAATAAAGGACGAATTGTTGGCTGCATCATAGAATAATGACCAGTCTTTAATTCATAATCTCCCCAAGATTCTAAGTTATGAGGTGTAGCAGCGATGTACTGACAAATTGTAGACGTTTCATCTTGCTTCATTGAAAAAGCAACCGATAATTCCGTTTTAGCCAATCCTTCTTTAAAATCTGAAGCATTTGGCAACGTGTAAACCGGATTCACCCCGTCCATAATAATAGCTCCAACTTTTCCAGCTTTCATATCAGCTACTAACTGAGAAACAGCTTTATCACTACCTTGTCTTGTGTTTATAGTTGTACTAGGATCAAATGCTGCACTTCTAAGATATGCATTAATCTCTAATACAGTTGTCTGAGCATTTACATCTTGAACCCCTGTTACAACAACACCATTTCTACCAGCTAAACTTAACTCTTTAGCTGCTGCTTTTACTGCTGCATCTAATCCTTCAGTAAGCTTTACACCTCCTGCAGAATTCCCAGTTACTTCACTATATAATTTAGCTAAAACTAATTTTTGTTGACTTGGTGTTAATGGCACACGCTTATCTGCATTTGCACCAGTTAATGACATATTAGATTCAAACTGAATATGTCTAGACATTTTACCATGATCAGGAATACGCTTTGCTGCATAACCAGAATCAAAACCTCCACCTTGCCAATCTCCTAAGAAATCAGCTCCAATAGAAACAATCGTTTTAGCTTTAGAGAAATCGTAATTAGCCATTCCTCTTCTTCCGTACTTAGCTTGGTAAGCATCTAAAGTTGCAGATTCTGAAACCGCATCATAAGCAACATGTGTGACGTTGCCATACTTAGCTTTAAACTCTGCAATTAATTTATGAGTAGAAGGACTTGGTAATGATTGCGTTAACAATACAATAGACTTACCATTTAGTCCTTTTAATGTTGAAGTTGTTTCAGACATAAAAGTCTCCCAAGAGATTTTCGAATCACCTTTCATTGGTGCCTTTACTCTTAGATTATCATACAACCCTAAAACTGAAGCATTAACTCTCGCATTTGCTATTCCGTTGGTAGAAGCATCCGTGTTATTTTCAATTTTAATTGGTCGCCCTTCTCTTGTCTTTACTAAAACACTAGCAAAATCAAATCCATTTGCAATCGTAGTTGCATAATAATTTGCCACACCTGGAATAATTTCCGTTGGTTGAACAATATAAGGTATTGATTTAATCACTGGTCCTTCACAAGCCGCTAAAGAAGCTGCTGCAGTACTAAAACCAACGTATTTTAAGAAATCACGACGCGAAGTAGACGAAGACTCTAACGACTCTTTATCTCCCAAAAACTTATCTGTAGGAATCTCTTCCACAAACTCGTTTTGTTGTAGCGCCTCAACAATAGAGCTATTCTCGTTTAGCTCTTCAACACTTTTCCAGTATTTCTTGTTTGATGACATAGTGTTTATTTATGATTTTTTTGACTTACGATTAACAATATCTAATGAGCTACTAGCTTATTAAATTCGGCTTACCGTATTTCTTTAAATTTATTCTTTTTATTAATAATGACACTTACCACATTCTAAACCACCCATTTGTGCTGCAGTTAACTGCTCAACACCATACTTTTTAGATAGTTCTTCGTGAATTTTAGTGTAATATGCGTTATCCTTAACTTTTACGTCAGTTTCTCTGTGACAGTTAATACACCAACCCATTGTTAATGGAGCGTGTTGATACATAATTTCCATTTCTTCAACTGGACCATGACAAGTTTGACACTCAATACCACCAACAGTTACGTGTTGTGAGTGATTAAAGTATGCAAAGTCTGGTAAATTATGAATACGAATCCATTTTACTGGCTGAGACTCTCCAGTATAACCAGTTCCATCCCATCCAATTGCATCGTATAATTTTTGAATTTCAGCATTATAATTAACTCCAAACTCTTCACCTTCAGCTAAAGTTTCTGGTGCTACTTCTGATATAGACTTATGACAATTCATACATACATTTAAAGAAGGAATGCCTGAAGTCTTACTTACTCTTGCAGAAGAGTGACAATATTTACAATCAATACCGTTATCACCTGCATGAATTCTATGTGAATAATGTATTGGCTGAACCGGCTCGTAACCCTGATCTACACCAACCTGCATTAAATAACCATAAACAAAATAACCACTAGCAAGCAAAAAGAATATTGCAGTAACTAGTACTAAGAATTGATTTTGAGCAAACGCTTTCCATAATGGTGTTCTTTTGTTTTCCGTAACAACGTCTAAACCTTTTGCTTCAGCAAAACGATCTAATGTACGTTTCACTAATACTAATGCCATTGCCAATAGAGCAAACAATAAAGCTAAAGCTCCAAGAATTAGATTATTTGAAACTCCTCCTTGTTCTCCAGAGGCCTCGCCAGTCGTCTTTTCAACAACAACAGGTGCGGGAGCCGGAGCAGCAGTATAAGCTAAAATATCGGAGATATCCGTATCACTCAACTGAGGAAAAGGCGTCATGGCAACACCGTTATAATCACTATACACTTTGTTAGCATACGCATCACCCGATTTGATTAGCGCAGAACTATTTCTAATCCAAGACGTCAACCACTCTCTATCTAAACCTTGCTCATCGGCTAATCTTGCTTCTATATTACGTAGAGCAGGACCAGTCATTGGCTTATCCAATTTGTGACATGCCGCACAATTAGAATTAAAAAGTGATTTTCCATTAGCTGGATCACCTTCTTGAGCAATAAGAGAAGTTGAAAACGTAAGTAAAAGTACAATACAAAGACTATATATCTTTGAGGTTAAACCACAGTAAATCACCTGTTTCATATTATAATTTGGATTATCTTCTAAACTTTGGTACGATTTTTTCATTAAAAATTTGAAAAAAGATGTTTTTAAAAACTCAGGCAAAAGTAACATTTAAAGTGGATTTTGGAAATCTTAGAGAACTGTTAATATATAATTTATACCAATTCTAAATAATAAGGATTAAAAATTTTATGAGTGAATATTCGTTAGATATCCATCGACATATTGAAGTGCAATTGATTACATATAGAATCTGAATAAAAAATTTTACTTCTTTCACTGAATACTATACCTTTGCCATTAAATAATATTACATGAAAATTAACAAAAAAACTATATACCTTATTCTTTTAGGGTTCTCACTTACATTATCTATTAATGCACAAGAAGGTAAAATAAACGTCACTCAAGATAGCGATATAGATAAACTATTAGAATACAAAAAGGATATTAAAACGTCTAAGACTTACACTATACAAGTTTACAATAGTACAGATCCAGATAAGGCTAAAAGAGAAAAATCTAATTTCCTAAATTCTTACAACGAATGGAAAGTAGAAATCGTTTGGAATACACCTAACTATAAAGTTTGGGTCGGGAATTTTGCTACACGACTTGAAGCTGATCGTGCTTGGGTAAAAATCAGAAAGAAATACATGAATGCTAATGTTATTCAACCAAGATTAGATAAGTAATCTTTTCTTCTTAAAAAAAACTGATTATTCAACAATTGAATTTTATTTTAAAACATAAAAAAACCGACAAGTATTTGTCGGTTTTTTTATATCTATTGAATTAATAACTTCTTATTACTTCAACTTTTTCTTTACTTCTACTTCTTGGAATGCTTCAATTACATCACCAATTGCAATATCATTGTAACCTTTAATCTGCATACCACAATCGTATCCTTTAGCTACTTCTCTAACGTCATCTTTAAATCGTTTTAAAGCTTCAAGCGTACCAGTATGAACAACTACACCATCTCTAATAATACGGATTCCAGAATTTCTAAAGATTTTACCGTTCATTACCATACAACCAGCAATATTACCAACTTTAGATACCTTAAATATTTCTCTAATTTCAGCAGTACCTGTAACTTCTTCTTTCACCTCTGGAGACAACATACCTTCCATAGCGTCTTTAAGATCGTTAATCGCTGCATAGATAATAGAATAAGTTCTAATATCGATTTCTTCCTTGTCTGCAATCATTCTTGCATTTCCAACAGGACGAACATTAAACCCAACTATAATAGCATCTGAAGCTGTTGCTAATAACACATCACTTTCTGTAATGGCACCAACACCCTTATGTATAATATTAACCTGGATTTCTTCAGTTGATAATTTTTGGAATGAATCCGTTAATGCTTCCACAGAACCATCAACATCACCTTTAAGAATTATATTTAACTCTTGGAAATCTCCAAGTGCAATACGTCTTCCTATTTCATCTAATGTAATATGACGTTGTGTTCTAACAGATTGTTCACGTTGTAACTGCGTACGTTTTGTTGCAATTTGTTTCGCTTCACGCTCGTCTTCAAAAACATTAAATTTATCACCTGCTTGAGGTGCTCCATCTAAACCTAGTATAGATACTGGAGTTGCAGGACCAGCTACAGCAACATCGTGCCCTCGCTCATCTTGCATCGCTTTTACTTTACCACTATTTTTTCCTGCTAAAACATAATCACCAACTTTTAAAGTACCTGCTTGTACTAATATAGTTGATACATATCCTCTACCCTTATCTAAATAAGCTTCTACAACTGTTCCGCTAGCCGCTTTATTAGGATTAGCTTTTAATTCTAACAATTCAGCTTCAAGCAATACTTTTTCAAGTAATTCTTTGACACCTGTTCCTACTTTAGCAGAGATATCATGAGACTGAATTTTTCCACCCCAATCCTCTACTAACAGATTCATTTGTGCCAACTGCTCTTTTACCTTTTCAGGATTTGCATCTGGCTTATCAATTTTATTTATCGCAAAAACGATAGGAACGCCTGCAGCTTGCGCATGTGAAATAGCCTCTTTTGTTTGTGGCATTATAGCATCATCGGCAGCTACAACAATAATTGCGATGTCAGTAACTTGAGCACCACGAGCACGCATGGCAGTAAATGCCTCGTGACCTGGTGTATCTAAAAATGCTATTTTTTGACCATCTGCCAATTCTACACCATATGCACCAATGTGCTGTGTAATTCCACCAGACTCTCCTGCGATTACATTTTCTTCACGTATATAATCTAGTAAAGATGTTTTACCATGATCTACGTGACCCATTACAGTAACGATTGGAGCTCTTGGTTTTAAATCTTCTGGCTTATCTTCAACTTCTTCAATAGACTCTTCAATACCTGCAGTAATAAACTCAACATCATAACCAAACTCTTCAGCTACAATAGTTAATGTTTCTGCATCAAGTCTTTGGTTCATGGTTACCATCATACCAAGAGACATACATGCTGAAATAACTTGCGTTACACCAACCTCCATCATCGTAGCAATTTCACTAACAGTTACAAACTCTGTAACTTTAATAGTTTTACTTTCTGCTGCAGCGATTTCCTGATCAATTTCAGTTTGTTCTCTGTGTTGATCTCTCTTATCTCTTCTGTATTTAGCACCTTTACCTTTATTAGATTTACCCTGTAATTTCTCAAGGGTTTCTCTAATTTGTTTCTTTACATCTTCTTCTGTTGGCTCTTCTTTGACCACTTTTGGTCTAGCAGCATTACCACCTCTTCCTTTTCCACCTCTTCTATTATCGAAGTTAGGTTTCCCTGCAGTATCATTTCCTCCTTTACTAATTCTACGCCTCTTACGTTTATTAGCATCGCCAGAACCTGCTGGTTTAACTTCCTTCTTCTTTTTAGGTTTATTAAACTGAGATAAATCAATTTTTTTACCTGTAATATTTGGTCCAGAAAGTTTTTTATATTGTGTCTTTAAAGTCTCTTCTATTGGTGCAGTTGGCTTAGCTGGTGCCTCTTCTTTTTTAGGAGCTTCTTTCGCTTTAGGCTTTTCAACTTTTTCAGTTTTCTCTACCTTTTCTACTTTAGCTACCTTTTCCGTTGTTTCAACCTTCTCAGTCTTCGCTGTCTTCTCAGTTTCTTCAACTTTTTCAACCTTCTTAGGTTCCTCTTTAGGCTTTTCAACTTCCTTCTTAGGAACTTCAACTTTAGGGGTTTCCTTAACCTCAGGAGCTTTAGGAGTTTCCTCTTTTACTGTTTTAGGTTTCTTGTCTAAATCAATTTTACCAACTTGTTTTGGTCCACTTAATTCAGCTTTTGCCTTAACAACAGCTTCTCTTTCGGCTTTAAGTTTTTGCTTTTCCTCAATTTCGCGCTCTCTTTGTTCACGAAGCTCCTCTTTTTCCTTAAGTTTTGCTTCACTAACCTCCTGAGCTTTTTCACGTTTAGATGCATCCGTCTGAAATTCATCAGAAAGTGTATTGTAAACTTCTTGCGAAATTTTAGTATTAGGGCTTTTCTCTATCTCAACGCCTTTGGATTCTAAAAAATCCACAGCACGATCTATTGAGATATTTAATTCCCTTAATACTTTATTTAATCTTGTCATTTGAGCCATAAACTGCCTGTAAAATACTTAAATATATGTTATACCAAATCAACTTCAAAATGAAATTTAAAATTCATTCTAATTTTAACTGATATTTTAATCTTCAAATTCTTCTTTTAGAATTCTGATAACGTCTAAAATCGTTTCTTCTTCTAAATCTGTACGCTTCACTAAATCGTTAACGTCTTGTTCTAAAATACTCTTAGCTGTATCTAAACCAGCCTTGCTAAATTCTGAAATTACCCAGCTCTCAATCTCATCTGAGAATTCCTTTAATTCTACATCTTCTTCGGCACCTTCTCTAAACACATCAATTTCGTAACCTGTTAATTGACCAGCCAAACGAATGTTGTGACCACCTCTACCAATAGCTTTAGAAACTTCTTCTGGTTTTAATAATACCTCAGCACGCATGTTTTCTTCATCTAACTTTAAAGATGTTACTCTAGCCGGACTTAATGCTCTTGTTACAAAAAGCTGAACATTGTTTGTGTAGTTAATAACATCAATATTCTCATTTCCTAATTCTCGTACAATTCCGTGAATTCTAGAACCTTTCATACCTACACAAGCACCAACAGGATCAATTCTATCATCGTAAGAATCTACCGCTACTTTTGCTTTTTCACCAGGAATACGCACTACTTTTTTAACTGTAATTAAACCATCGAAAACTTCTGGTATCTCTTGTTCAAATAATTTCTCAAGAAATACAGGCGACGTTCTAGACATTATAATCGCAGGCTTACTTCCTTTTAGCTCTACACTTTCTATAATTCCTCTTACATTTTCTCCTTTTCTAAAGAAATCTGAAGGAATTTGTTTGTCCTTTGGAAGTATAATTTCATTACCATCATCATCTAACAATATTATTGCTCTGTGGCGAATGTGATGAACTTCTGCTGTATAAATTTCACCTTCAAGATCTTTAAAGTGCTTGTAGATGTTAGTATTATCGTGCTCATGAATCTTAGAAATTAAATTCTGTCTTAATGCTAAGATTGAACGTCTTCCTAAATCAATTAATTTTACTTCTTCCGCAACATCTTCACCAACTTCAAAATCTGGCTCTATTTTCTGAGCTTCAGACAATGCTATTTCTTGATTTGGTTCTTCAACCTCTCCATCTGCAACTACAATACGGTTTCTCCAGATTTCTAAATCTCCTTTATCTGGATTTATAATAATATCAAAATTATCGTCATCACCATACTTCTTCTTCAACGCATTACGCAATACGTCTTCAAGAATTGCCATTAGCGTAACTCTATCTATTGATTTGTCGTCTTTAAATTCTGAAAATGAATCAATTAACGCTATATTCTCCATGATTGATATGAATTAAAATTTTATTTTAACTTTTGCTTCCTTAATATTTTCAAATGCAACAGTTGCTGTTTTAGTTACTGTTACTTTTCCTTTTCCCACAGGTTTTGGTTCTCTTGCTTTCCAGCTTAAAACCACATCTTGTTCATTTACTTCCTTAAGTTCTCCTTCTAAATTTTGACTATCTAAAGTCTTAATCTCTAAATTTCTACCAATATGTTTTGTGTACTGTCTTGGTAATACTAAAGGTGTTGCTGCTCCGGATGATAAAACCTCTAAAGAAAAATCATACTCATCTTTATCAATATTATGCTCAATAGCTCTACTAATAAACATGCAATCTTCTACCAAAACGCCATTATCACCATCGATAACAACCTTAACGGCATTGTCTCCAGAAACACTAAAATCTATTAAGAACAAATCTAGTCTTTCTTTTAATGCTACTTGTAATAAGTCTTCTACTATTTTCTTAAACATTTCTTGATATAAAAAGAGAGGACTTTTCGTCCTCTCGCTTATTTATTTTTAGTAAATAACGGTGCAAATATACGATATTTATATTAAAGTACCTAAGCTTCCTAATGTGGAATTATTTTCTTAAATTTATTGAGACTAATATAAACCAATCGATATATGAATAAAATTCTAGTTCCAACAGATTTTTCTGAACAAGCCGGAAACGCACTTAAGGTAGCTGCAATGCTCGCCAAGACCCATAATGCTGAAATATACTTATTACACATGATGGAGATTCCGTTGCAACAAACTGACCAAGGCAGCACACAAAGTGATATTCCGGAAACTTTATTTTTTATGAAATTAGCTCAAAAAAGATTTGCAAATCTTATGGCTGAAGATTACTTAGAAGGTATTACTGTTCATGAAACCTTAAAAGCTGACATTACATTTAATGAAATTAAAGATGCTTGTAAAGAGTTTGATATTGATTTGATTGTAATGGGTTCTCATGGCTCTTCTGGACTAATGGAAATGTTTGTAGGTTCTAACGCAGAAAAAGTGGTAAGAACATCTGAAGTACCAGTTTTAGTAATAAAAAATGAACACACTAGTTTTAACGTCTCTGATTTTGTGTTTGCTTCGGATTTTAAAAATGACAACAAAGAAACCTACAAGCAAGCTGTTAAGTTTGCAAAAGCATTCAATGCAAAAATCCATTTGCTCTTAGTAATTACATCGAGCAACTTTATGACTACTTATGAAGCAAATTCTCGAATTAAGGACTTTATCTCTGGACAGGATTTTAATAATTACACTATCACTATACATAACGACACTACTGTAGAACACGGCATTTTAAATGTTTCCAAAGACATTAATGCAGATTTAATAGGTATTAGCACACATGGTAGACAAGGTATAGCACATTTCTTTAACGGCAGTATTAGCGAAGATTTAGTAAACCATGCTAAACGACCAGTTATTACCTTTAAAATATAATTTCGAATATTCGGTATATTAGAAGAACACAGACTTTAAAAGACATCGAAGAGCTATTTAAAACCATGGAAATTTAAAAAATCCTAATCAAATTGATTAGGATTTTTATTTCAATTGCTTGCTGAGTTCCTTACCTAAAACAGAGATAAACTGATTAATATCAATAGTTTTCATGTTAAAAACAAAAAAAACCTAATCAAATAAATGATTAGGTTTTAAATTTTGGTTGGCCTACTAGGTTTCGAACCTAGACTCTTCTGTACCAAAAACAGATGTGTTAGCCAGTTACACCATAGGCCAATCTTTCAATTGAGGCTGCAAATTTAATACAAAGTTTGAGTTAGACAAAAAAAAATGAAAAAATATTTAAAAATACTTAACGTTAACTTAAAAACGTAGGCGTTTATGTAATAATTAGTAAATTCGCCTGCATTATTAAGCAAGGTTTTCATGACAGATTTTAACTTTAAAAAGTGGAACAACATTTTAGGATGGTTTGTTTTTGCAGTAGCAGTAGTAGTTTACGGACTTACTATAGAACCAACAGTGAGTTTTTGGGATGCTGGAGAATATATTTTAACCTCATCTAAATTACAAGTTGGTCACCCACCAGGAGCACCATTATTTCAAATGTTTGGCGCATTTTTCTCCATTTTTGCGTTAGAACCTTCGCAAATTGGTATGATTTTGAACATGATGAGCGGTGTTGCCAGCGCATTTACCATTCTTTTTATGTTTTGGACTATTAGTTTACTTTTAGTTAAACTAGTTAAATACAATAAAGACGATAGCCCAAGCAAAGCCTATGCTATTTTAGGAAGTGCTTTAGTTGGTAGTTTAGCATTTACGTTTACAGATTCATTTTGGTTTAATGCTGTTGAAACGGAAGTTTACGCAATGGCTACCTTAATAATGGCTGTTCTGTTTTATTTAGGTTTACGCTGGGAACAAGAAATGAATGAACCTAGAGGAAATCGTTGGTTAATACTTATTGCTTTTGTAATAGGGCTTTCTTTTGGTGTTCACTTTATGGGTCTATTAACCATACCAGCCATTGGTCTTCTTTACTATTTTAAGAACTACAAAACTATTACTGTAAAGAATTTTATTTTAGCAAACATAGCATCTGCTGCAATTCTACTATTTATATTTAAATTATTACTACCATCTACACTTAAGCTCTTCGGTTATTTAGAAGTATTTTTTGTGAATTCAATAGGCTTGCCATTTAATTCTGGTACAATTATCACAGGCTTAATGGTTATAGGTTTGTTCTATTTTGGCTTAAATTTTACAAGAAAAAAAGGCTACAAGCACATCAATACATTAGTACTTAGCTTAATGTTTATTTTTATTGGTTTCTCATCTTGGATGATGTTACCTATACGTGCCAATGCGCAAGTAGTTATTAATGAAAATAATCCTTCGGATGCTCGAGAACTTTTAGCTTATTATAATTTAGAACAATATCCAGAAACACATTTATTCTACGGACCACAATTTACTGAAGCTTATTCTGGCGCAGACGAAGATGAACCCTTTGTTGATGATAAGAAAAATTATGAGCGTGATGAAGAAGCTGGCGAATACGTTATTATTAATGATTGGGAGAAAAGTAAGCAGAACTACAACCATGAGCATGCTTCAATTTTACCAAGAATGTGGAGCTCAGAGCATGCAGAAAATTACATGATGTTTACTGGGTTAATTCAATTTAAAGCGGACCCAACATTACAAACACGCGCATACAATGAAGCCATGAATGCTGGTTTATCAGAAGAACAAGCAGGTCAGTATGCATTACAAGAAAAACTACAAATTGACCAGTTAGTTAACGATTTTAAAATGCGTGTTGCTAATGGAGAAATGGATTATGAGGATTATAATCAGTTTTTAAGTCGTTATGGTCAACAATATTTAGAAATAGAAAAACCTTCTTTTATAGATAACACCATGTACATGTTTCAATACCAATTTGGTTATATGTATTGGCGTTATTTTATGTGGAATTTTACAGGAAGACAAGATGATATCCAAGGAAAATATACGCATGAAAATGGGAACTGGATTTCTGGAATTAACGCAATTGACGAGTTACATTTAGGTATGTCTCAAGACAACTTACCTACTGATGTATTAGAAAACAAAGCGAGAAACACCTATTACTTTTTGCCTCTTATTTTAGGACTAATAGGTTTCTTTTTCTTAATGTATTCTGACTTAAAACGTTTTTGGGTTTTACTAGTATTCTTTTTACTGACTGGTTTAGCAATTCAATTTTACACCAATGTAAGACCTTTTGAACCTCGTGAAAGAGATTATTCTGTAGTAGGCTCATTCTATGTATTTGCTATTTGGATTGGCTTTGGTGTTTATGCCATTTATGATTTATTAAAATCAAGTTTTAAAACGAAGTTATTAGCACCAGTTATTACTCTGGTTTGCATTGTCATTGTTCCTGGAGTTCTGGCTGCAAACAACTGGGATGACCATGATCGTTCTGGTAAATACACTACAAACGCTATGGCTCGCAAATACTTAGAGTCTTGCGGACCAAACGCTATTTTATTTACTATTGGAGATAATGACACGTTCCCATTATGGTACTTGCAAGAAATTGAAGGTGTTCGTAGAGATGTACGCGTCATCAATACAAGTCTATTTCAAACAGATTGGTACATTGACCAAATGAAACGTAAGGCGTATGATAGTGACCCAATTCCGTCGCAACTTACACACAAGCAATATCGTGGTGGCACAAGAGATGTTGTTGCTTATAAAGAAATTAACGAAAGTATTGCCAGAGATACCTTAGACATAAAACAATTTATGGACTTTGTCTCTAGTGAAAAACCAAATACTAAAGTAAAATTTGTTGTTGAAAACCAAGGTGATGACCCTAACCGTTATCCAAAGCACTTGCTAAATTCTAACTACTATCCAACACGAAATATTAGTATTCCTGTAAACAAGGAAATGGTATTAAAAAATGGTATAGTAAAACCTAAAGATGCTGATTTAATTGTAGACAATCTTTATACTAGAATAAGTGGAGGATACCTATATAAAAACCGCCTTTTAATGTTAGATATTCTTGCTAATAACAATTGGGAACGACCAATATATTTTACAGGAGGTGCTTTTGGAGCTGAAGACTATGTATGGCTAAAAGATTATCTTCAACTTGATGGTATGTGTTACAAACTTGTTCCTATTAAAACAGCAGTAGACAAAGCTAATCCTTATGATATGGGAAGAGTTGACCCAGACTTAATGTATGATATGGTTAAGAACTGGAAATGGGGAGGAAGTGGTGAAGACATGTATTACGACATTGAAACGAGAAGAAACGGTATTACTTACAGAGGAAATTTAGCACGTTTAATTGAGCAACTCATCAATGAAGATAAATTAGACAAAGCAGAAGAAATTGCAGACATAGCAATGGAAAAAATGCCAGTTGATAAGTTTGGATTTTATTCACTTCTTGAACCTTATGTAAGCGCTTATTATGAAGTTGGTAATAAAGAAAAAGGACGTGCATTATATAAAGATGTGGCTAAAAAGTATCAAGAAAACTTAGCTTATTATAGTAGCCTACCGTTAAAAGACCAAGATCGCGTAGTAGGTGAAGACATATATATGGACATTCAACGTTATAGGTCATTAATTGATATTTTAGTTATCTACAATGATCAGGACTTTGCGTTACAAGAAACTAAAACATTCAATAGTTACCTAAGTATGTTTGATGATTTAATGGAGCTTTATGGAAATGGAGAAGCTACTACAGAACCAGAAGATGTAGATATTCAACGTGCTATAAAAGATACCGTTGAGATGATTACGCCAGAGAATTAATAGAGTATGCAGATTATTCCAGCTAAAACGCCAGACTTTGTAAAAACATTGTTCCCAAATTTTATCTGGAATATCAATACCAATAATAAAGAAATATTCTTAACCTTTGATGATGGTCCGACACCAGAAATTACAAATTGGGTTTTAGAAACATTAAAAGCATACAATGCAAAAGCTACCTTTTTTTGTATTGGAAATAATATTGAAAAGCATCCTCTAGTTTTTAAAAATATTATTGAAGAAGGCCATACTATAGGCAATCACACTTATAATCATTTAAAAGGCTGGAAACATAAAACGAACACCTATTTAGAAGATATAAAGAAAACTCAAGAGTTAATAGATTCAAAATCCGAAAGGCATCAACATACAAGCTTAAATCTATTTCGTCCACCTTATGGCAAGATTAAATCTAAACAAAGTAAGCAAACACTAGCTTTAGGTTATAAAATTATAATGTGGGACGTTTTGTCTTATGATTGGGACATTGCTGTAACAGAAAAACGCTGTTTAGAAAATGTTATATCTACAGCAAAAGAAGGTAGTATTATTGTGTTTCATGATAGCGTAAAAGCATCACGAAATTTAAAATATGCACTTCCCAAAGTTTTAGAATATTATAACGAAAAGGGTTATAGCTTTCTGAGTATAGCTGGATAGGTTGTATTCCTTAAACGAATTCTTGAATAATTTCAATTAAAGTGTTAGCATCTTGTTTACCACTATGACGCCATTTCATTTCACCATTTTTGTAAATTATTAAGGTTGGCAAACCTTTTACCCTTAAAGCTTCTGCGAGTTCTCTATTTTTATCAACATCAATTTTAATCACTTTAACTTTGTCACCTAAACCGGCTGCAACATCTCTAAGGATATGATGCATGGCATTAGAATCTTCGTTTAATTCTGTATAAAAATCCAGAAGCACTGGAATTTCAACATCTATTAATTCACCAAATTTTGACATATGTTTTTAGTTTTGGTCTGATAAATAAGCACTACATTATTTCGTTATATCTTGACGATTAAATGGTATAACAAGAGTACATATCTTATAAAAATAAGCAATTCTTTGCAATTATACCAATTTGAATATGTAATGTTCAATTCAGAAATTGAATTATGATTTACTTAGCTTGGTATTAAACTGGTTTAGAACCTTTTTTAAGCTCAATCACTGTAATTTCTGGCCAAATACCAACACGTCCTGGATAACCCAAATAGCCAAATCCTCTGTTTACATTAATGTGTTGACCCAATTCTGTATAAATACCTGCCCAATGTTTATATCGCCATTTTGAAGGACTCCATTTTATCCAACCCGGAATTTCAATTCCAAATTGCATGCCATGTGTGTGACCACTTAAAGTTAAATGGTAGTGATATGGATCGTCAATAACTTTTGCTTCCCAATGGCTTGGGTCGTGAGACATTAAGATTTTAAAATCGTCTGATTGAATGTTTTCAGAAGCTTTTTCCAAACTTCCTGCTTTTTTAAATCCACCTTTTCCCCAATTTTCTACACCTACTAAAGCCAATCTCTGATTATCTTTTTCAAGGAATCGACTTTCATTAAGCAATAAATCGAATCCAATATCTTTCTGAATTTGTTTTAAATCTTCGAGGTTTTGATGCTTAGCTTCAGGTGTATCCCAATCTACATAATCACCATAATCATGATTACCTAAAACAGAATACTTTCCATCTTTAGCCTTTAATCTTCCAAAGGTATCTTTCCAAGGTAACATTTCAGAGGCTTTATTATTGACCATATCACCTGTAAACAAAAGCACATCTGATTTCTGTTCGTTAATTAAATCTACAGCATATTCTATTTTTTCTTTATTATCAAAACTACCAGAGTGAATATCACTTATCTGAGTAATTCTATAACCATCAAAGGCTTCTGGTAGATCTTCAAAATGTAGTGTATAATTAAGAACTCTAAAATTATATTTACCTCTAAACATACCATATAATAAAGAAGAAAAAGGAATTGCTGCTAAACCTAAGGCAACCTGACTCACAAATTTTCTTCGAGACGGCATATGGAATTCATCACCTTTAGTAGTTACTTTTTCATATAAACCAATAGCACCTCTAATAATATCTTCTCCAAATAAAATAGGCAATAACACCAAATTAAAAGCCATAAAGGAAAGTAAAAAGCCAAAAGCATAACTTTTATGAACCGTTAAAACACGACCTTCATTACCTAAAGTAAATTGAATAATAAAATTTCCGACTACAACTAATGCTACAGCAAAAAACAAGTAATAAACCCATGGTTGTTTAGTAACCGTTTTAATGGCTTGAAAACCGTAAAGAGTAAGTATTATAAAACTAATAGCAAATAGTATCCAGCGAATCATCTAATTAATTTAAGATCACAAATTTAAGAATATGTTAAGCGACTTATCTTATCAAAGTGTTAAAGGTTTCACTTCAAGAATAACACCATTACCTTTCTAAAACCACTTAATAGTCAACCTCGCCAATTTCTCTTTAAAACCAGAATAAGGCGGAAACAACAGTTCTGTAACACCAAACGTGTGCTGTTTTAAGACTGAACGTTCATTACTAAATGCTCTAAATCCATCAAACCCATGACTTTTACCAATTCCGCTGTTATTTACACCGCCAAAAGGTAAGTTGTGGTTAGCGTAATGCAATACACTATTGTTAATACATGTACCTCCTGCCCTAGTATTATCTATAATTTTCTTAGTGTTAGCTTTGCTTTTACTGTAAATATAAAGTGCTAATGGTCTTGGTTTTGAGTTCACGTATACTATTGCTAGATCCAAACTTTCATAAGTTACAATTGGTAAAATAGGACCAAATATTTCTTCCTGTAGTAATTGTGCTTCAGGTTTTAAATCTGAAATTATTGTAGGTTCAATATACTTTGAAGTACTATCGGTTTCTCCTCCAACTTCAAATTTAGCATTTAGTGTCTTTGCATTTTCTAAATAAGAATTTAAGCGTTCAAAATGTTTATTGGTTACAATTCTTCCGTAAGAATCTGATGTTTTTGGATTATCGTTATAAAATATATGAAGCCATTTTTTACAAGATTGTATAAATTCTGTTTTTATACTTTCATCAATCAAAACATAATCTGGCGACACACATATCTGTCCACAATTTAAGAATTTCGCCCACATAATTTTCTTTGCTGCTTTATCTACATTGGCTGTTGTATCTACTATCGTTGGTGATTTTCCACCAAGTTCTAAAGTTACAGAAGCCAAATTCTTAGCTGCTGCGGTCATCACTATTTTACCAACTTGTGGTGACCCTGTAAAAAAGATATGGTTAAAAGGTAATTTTAATAACTCTGTAGAAACCTCAACTTCGCCTTCTAGCAAAGCAACCTCATCTTCAGTAAACACATCAGAAATAATTTTAGCCATTAAGCTAGAAGAATGTGGTGTCATTTCAGATGGTTTTATAATCGCAGTATTACCAGCTGCAATTGCTGACACTAATGGTCCAAAGGTGAGATTAAAAGGAAAGTTCCATGGTGAAATTATTAAGCAGACACCTTTGGGCTGAAATTTAATATGCGAGCTAGAACCTAACATAGACAGAGGAGTATCTACCTTATGTTTTTTCATCCATTGTTTTAAATGCTTTTTCGCATGTTTAATATCTCCTAAGATTGCATAGACCTCTGTTAACTCTGTTTCTACAACTGGTTTCCCTAAATCTTTACTTAGCGCTTCTTGTATTTCCATTCTATAATTAGATTCTATAGCGTATTGAAGCCTATTCAACTTTTTTATGCGCTTTTTATACGTGCTATTACCAATATTAAACTGGTTTTGGTATTGCTTCGTAAACAATTCAAAATATGGATTATTACTAAAATCATTCATAAATCATAGGTATTTATACACATTAAAAGCTCATTTAGTACCATTCGTCGATACTAATGTTTACATATTGTATTTCAACTGAAAAAATCAAGTTTTGAACTATAAAAACAATGGTTTTAAAGGGCTACGAGCCCAAAACACGCCGTTCGTCGAAAAATTCCACAATCAACTACCACTTAACTACAGAACTCTTCTTTTCGTCTAAAATTTTTAACCACAACTAGAAACTTATGTTCCTTTGACCCGAAGTTAAACAAATATAGCTTCAACAAATTATGAAAAAAGGTTTAGTCATCATATTATTTTTAACAATGTCTCTAGCAGGCTTTGCTCAGCAAGATGTAGTTACAAATAACGAAACTGAACTAGTTGAAACTGAAAAAGCTGAAAAGGTAGAAGCTAAAACAATTAGTATCTCTGCTGAAGTAAAAGCTAAGGTTTTAAAAATGAATCGTAAAAAGAGTAACGCAATCATTAGTATAAAAGCTTACAGAAAGAGTCTTCAAATTAAAGTTAAGACAGTAAAGCTTTGTTAAGCCTTCAAACATTACGCTATTAACCATATATATTTAAAAAGCCGAAACGTAAGTTTCGGCTTTTTTATTCTTATAATAACTTATAGTTATTAATCTGCGAAATTCAATTCGCCATTGGCTTCTTGCTCCTTAAATTTTTTCACTAAATCTAAAGCATCAGGGATAACGTCACTACATAATATAATAAGTGATCCTTTTACTGCATTTTTAACAGCATACTTTATTGCTTCTTTCTCTGAAGGAATTATGGTCGTCTTTTTATTAGGGTCTCTTTTCTTAATACCATCATCTAGCATCTTAATTAATTCTTGTTCCGTTTTACCTCTTAAACGTTTGTCTTGTCTAATAATAATTTCATCAAACATATCAGCAGCTATAGCACCCATTTCATTATTATCTTCAACACGCCTGTCTCCAATACCTGCAATAATGCCTACTTTAACGGTTGCTTCAAGTTCATCTGTGAAGTTCTGTAAAGCTCGCATTCCTGCCGGATTGTGTGCATAATCTAATAAAATAGTAAAGTCTTTAAATTCAAATAAATTTAAGCGTCCTGGTGTTTGTGCTGCAGAAGGAATAAAGGTTTCTAAACCTGCTTTCATGTCTTCTATACTTATACCTTGTACATGCGCTCCTAAAACTGCTGCTAGCACATTCTGAATCATAAATTTTGCTTTCCCACCATAAGTCAACGGAATGTGTTCTGCCTTCATTAAGCGCATCTTCCACTCTCCTCTACATATGGTTACATAACCATTTTCGTAAACCGCAGTAATACCATTTAGGCGCTGTAAAGCTTTTATATGTGGATTGTTCTCGTCCATAGAAAATAATGCGACATTACAATCTAAATTGCGTCGCATATCATATACCAAATCATCATCGGCATTTAAAATCGCATAACCATCAGGCAAAACAGTTTCTGGTACAACACCTTTTACTTTTGCCAACTGTTCTATAGTATGTATTCCTTTAAGCCCTAAATGATCTGCTGCTACATTGGTTACAATCGCAACATCACATTTTTTAAACCCTAAACCAGCTCTTAATAAACCTCCTCTAGCACATTCTAAAACCGCAAAATTCACCGTTGGATCTTTTAATACAAACTCTGCACTTGCCGGACCTGTACAGTCACCTGTCATTAATAATCTGTTCTGAATATAAACACCATCACTCGTCGTATATCCTACACGATAACCATTCATCTTAGCAATATGAGAGATTAATCTTGAAGTGGTCGTTTTTCCATTAGTTCCGGTAATTGCTATAATAGGAATACGACCTGTATCCCCTTTTTGAGGAAATAATTTATCAATAACTGGAGCAGCCACATTACGTGGTAAGCCAGAAGTTGGCGCTAAATGCATTCTAAATCCTGGACCTGCATTAACTTCTAAGACAGCACCTCCTGTTTCTGATAATGGTTGAGAAATATCTGTGGTCATTATATCAATACCACAAATATCTAAATCAATAATTTTTGAAATTCGTTCTGCCATACTCACATTAGCAGGATGAATAATGTCTGTTATATCTTCAGCAGTTCCGCCTGTACTTAAGTTAGCCGTATCTTTTAATATCAACCTTTCTCCTTCTGAAATTATAGAATCTAAGGTATAACCAGCATCTTTTATAATGGTTTTTGTTAATTCGTTAACGGTTATTTGCGTTAATACATTTTCATGTCCAAAACCACGACGTGGATCACTATTAACTTTATCTATTAATTCTTGCACTGTAGATTTCCCATCTCCAATAACGTGCGCAGGAGTTCTAATCGCTCCAGCAACTAACCTATTATTTATAACCAACAATCTATAATCTTCACCGACAATAAATTTTTCTACGATAATTGCTCCGCTTTTAGAGCTTTCCTTAGCATGATGAAAAGCCACTAAAGCATCCTCGTAATTATTAATATCTACCGTAATTCCTCTTCCATGGTTACCATCAATTGGCTTAATTACTAAAGGAAAACCAACATACTCACAAGCTTCTTCTAAACTGCGTTCTCTTCTAATAATATCACCTTTTGGCACTTCTACTTCTGCCTGCTCTAATAAATACTTTGTATCTTCTTTATCACAAGCCAATTCCACACCAATACTACTTGTTTCACTTGTAACCGTTGCCTGAATACGTTTTTGATTGGCTCCATAACCCAACTGACATAGTGAATATTTATTTAAACGAATCCAAGGAATACCTCTTGCTTCAGCCTCAGCAACAATAGAACCTGTACTTGGCCCTAAACGATCTGCCTCACGAAGCTCTCTCATTTCCTGAATATCATCAGTTAAATCATAAGCTTCACCAGCAATTAATGCTTCACAAATTCTCACTGCTGATTTTGCTGCAAAACGCCCTACAGATTCTTCCATATAAGAAAAAACCACACTATAAACGCCTTCTTCTCCATAGCCTCTGGTTCTTCCAAAGCCAGTATCCATTCCTGCTAAAGTTTGTATTTCTAAAGCAATATGCTCTATAATATGACCCATCCACGTGCCTTCATCTACACGCATAAAAAAACCACCTTCGCAACCTTCAGAACAACGATGCGAATACATTGATGGAAACATTGTTTTTAAACGATCCGCAAAACCATCAATTTTATTTGAAGGTAACGCTTCCATCTCTTCAAGGTCGAGAACCATTACTATAAGTTTATGTCTTCTTACTGACCAATAATTAGGTCCTCTCATCGCATTGATTTCGCGTATTTTCATATAAGTTGGTTTTGGTTTAGTTAGTGAAAGATTATAAATATAGACATTTTCACTAAAAAAATTAGCTTATTTTTGCCCTATATTTTAGATAAAATTATGCAGCAGATTAAGGGAACATTAATACCAATTGGAGGAAATGAAGATAAAGGTATTGAAGACAGTGAAATTTACACTTTAGAATTTATTGACGACGGAATTTTATTTCATGTGGTTGAAGAAGCTGGAGGTGTTGATGCAAATATTGTTGTAATTCCTACTGCCTCAAGCATTCCTGTTGAAGTTGGCGAAAATTATTTAACTGCATTTACCACTTTAGGTTGTAAAAATGTTGAAGTTTTAGACATTCGCTCTAAAGAAGATTCTGAAACAGAACATGCTATTGCATTGATTAAAAATGCAGATTGTGTTATGTTTTCTGGTGGAGATCAATCTAAAATTACTGATAAAATTGGAGGTACAACCATTCAAGATATATTATTGGATCGCTACAAAAACGAAGACGGTTTTGTTATTGCTGGTACAAGTGCTGGTGCAATGGTCATGGCAAACGAAATGATTGCTGGCGGAAGCGCATCTGAGTCTTTCATTAAAGGTGCTGTAAACATGTATAAAGGTTTAGGGTTAATACCCGAATTGATTATAGATACGCACTTTATCAAAAGAGGTCGTTTTGGAAGACAATCGGAAGCGGTTGCAAAATTCCCTAATTTAATTGGATTTGGACTCGCTGAAGATACCGGAATGATTATTAAAAACGGAAACGACTGCACTGTTATTGGTTCTGGAATGGTCATTGTTTTTGATGGTAGTAAACTCACACATAACAACGAAAAAATATTAGAAGAAGGTACACCAATGACTATGGCAAATCTTACAGTTCATGTTTTATCTAATGGTGACCAATACAATATTAAAAATAGAAAGGTGAAGGTTTTACCTATTGAAGCACCTTTTATTTAAAAACAGTTAGCGTTTTTTTGTGATGAAAGAATAAAATGTATCTAGAACGCGTAAAAAAGATATAGTGTACAGCTTATACTTGTTGATAACACCAAAATAAATGGTTTAGAGATTCCTTTTTTTAAAGGGATTTATTTTATTTATAAATAGAAACCTCATCTATTCCATTTGAAGATTTCTGCCCTCTGTACATGCCTTCCGTATTAAACGGCATAGCAATATTTCCTTTTGTATCAACAGCAATTAAACCACCATCACCACCAATTTCAAGAATTCTTTTATGGATGACTTCGTTTGAAGCGTCTTGTAAACTCATGTTTTTGTGTTCTATTAAACACGCAACATCGTAAGCCACTACACCTCGTATAAAAAACTCACCACTTCCTGTACAGCTAATAGCACAAGTTTTATTGTTGGCATAATTTCCGGCACCAATCATAGGAGAATCACCAACGCGTCCCCATTTTTTATTGGTCATTCCACCTGTAGATGTTGCTGCTGCAATGTTACCATCTTGATCACAAGCTACTGCGCCAACAGTTCCGAATTTAGAATCTTTCTTTTTAGCGTGATCTAATTGAAAACTATCTGTATCCTTTATTTCTAACCATTGCTTATGTCTAAGCTCATCATAGAAATAAGTAGCATCTTCAAGCTTATAATTTAATTCTTTAGCAAACTGCATCGCTCCTTCTCCTGCTAAAAAAACATGTTCACTTTTTTCCATGACATCTCGAGCTAACGATACAGGGTTTTTAATTCCTGTTATTAAACTCACACCTCCTGCATTCAAAGTTTTACCATCCATAATAGAAGCATCCATTTCGTGCGTTTCGGTTGCCGTGAATACAGAGCCTTTTCCTGCATTAAATAGAGGTGAATCCTCTAATACTTTTACAGTTTCTTCAACAGCTTCAACAGCCGTTTTTCCTCCTTTTAAAAGTGCATAGCCAGTATCTAAAGCACGTTGCAATGCTAATTTATATTGTGCTTCTAATTCTGGTGTCATCATCCCTTTTACTAAAGTTCCGGCTCCTCCATGTATGGCTATCGAAAATGTATTCATGCTTATAATTTAAGTTTGGAAAATTACGAATTGCATTTTAAATAAACGCTTTAGTTTTTGTAGTTTTGAAACTCTTGTCCGCTAGAGCGCAGACGGGAACTAAATTTTCAACAATTCGTTACAAATAAAACCTTTCGTATTACTACGCAATGTACTTTCAAACAAAATGTATTTTGTTTTCAGTAATGCTCAAGGTGACATTCATTTTTCAAACCATATAACATGTCAGACCAAAAACGCTTATTTCTAGTTGATGCTTACGCACTAATTTTCCGTGGCTATTACGCTTTTATAAAAAACCCAAGAATTAACTCTAAAGGTGAAGATACTTCAGCTATTATGGGTTTTATGAATTCGCTTTTAGATGTCATTAAACGCGAACGACCAGATCATTTAGCCGTTTGTTTTGATAAAGGCGGCAGTGCTGATCGCGTAGAAATGTTTGAAGCATACAAAGCCAATAGAGATGAAACTCCAGAAGGCATTAAAACTGCTATACCCTATATCTACGAGATTTTAAAAGCCATGCACATACCGATTATGGTAAAAGAAGGTTTTGAAGCTGATGACGTTATAGGAACCTTAGCCAAAAAAGCGGAAAAAGAAGGCTACCAAACCTTTATGGTAACACCAGATAAGGATTTCGCACAATTAGTTAGCGAAAACATCTTTATGTACAGACCAATGTTTGGTGGTGGATACGAAACTTGGGGAATCCCAGAAGTGCAAAAGAAATTTGAAGTTACAGACCCTTTGCAAGTCATAGATTTTTTAGGTATGATGGGTGATGCTTCTGATAATATTCCGGGTTTACCTGGAGTAGGTGAAAAAACAGCTAAGAAATTTTTAGCTGCTTACGGAAGTATGGAAAACCTTTTTGCCAATTCGCATGAGTTAAAA
>TARA_R110002033_G_scaffold12371_9_pt1 | contig 26582 bp, 13 predicted proteins | sample TARA_R110002033 | Tara Oceans TARA_R110002033 (sample SAMEA4397051) | marine metagenome | biome: Polar Biome; feature: [SRF] surface water layer (ENVO:00010504); material: water (ENVO:00002006), including particulate matter (ENVO:01000060) such as... | depth 5 m
GTAAACCATTACCAAAACCAATGTCCAACAATGTAAACCATGTTAATACAGAACTTAGCGTTAACCAAATACCATATCGCTCTGCGTTAACAAAATTGATAACCAAAGGAACAAAGAGAAAGTTTATCGCCGTCCCCAAGCCTCTTAATATTAAGGAGGAAAACACATTCTTGACCAATAAGTTAGTTCTAGAATTCCCTTCAAAATAAGATTGAATAAATACTTTAACTGTATTAAACCTTTTTATCATTATAAATTATTGGGTCTTTGCAATTGTAAAAATTCTGATCTGTATTTAAAGGACAAAGTTGAAAAATCTTGATTCTTAAATGTGGGTAAAAATATAAATATGACACAAATTGGTAGCATTAGTATGGGTTCGCCAAAACTTAAAATTAGTAAAATCATTACGGAGTAGATTACATACTCCATTTTACGCAAATATACCTTGCACAAAGCACCATACCGCCATAATAATACAAATAGACCTACAACTCCAAATTTGGTAATAAAGTCCATTATTCCATTAGATATATTTACATTATACTCATTTATATAGTACTCGTCATATTGATTGCTAACGCCCAAAAACAACTTCCAATCAAATTGCTCATACAGGAAAATTACACTTGCAAATCTATTCAGTGGAATTTGTCTTTGCACATCATCATAATAGGTAGATAATTCCTCAATTCTTTTAAGGTCCCTTATATCCTGTTCATAAATTTCCACAATTTTTTCTCCTAAAAAAGGCACATTGGGTATTGCAATAGCTAATACAATTGCAAAAGCAATAATGGTTACTTTACTTCCTTTATTTAATACTCGATATCTTAAGAAAAATAATAGAAATACAGCCAAATACGCTGTGGTTGAAACTGTTGTTAAAATAGCAAGTGTGATGATAAATGCTTCTTTGTTCAGCTTAAAATCATTCATTAAAAAATTGAACAAAAGTGCTAAGGTTAAAAATGAACCAAAAGCTCCAGGCTCCCAACAAAAGCCTGAATTTCTATAATAATGAATAGTGTCATACGTAAATACTAGAAAATTGGTATACCTAAGAGAGTTATCATTTACCGTTACGCTTTCAAACGCGTTTCCAATTGCTTTAACTATTGCGCCATTTTGATAAAATTGAATAATATAAAAAACAATAGAGATTAATGCTAAATGGGTAACTACTTTTATCAAATAGTACAATGTCTTTTCTTTCAGAATCAAACAGAACAAATAGGATGTTAAAACAAATTTGAAGAAATAAAATACATCACTCTTAAAATAATCAATAGGTAACTGATTTAATTTAAATCTAAATAAAATATAGATAAAATAAATTGCAATGCTTATGAAGAAAAACTGCACATCTTTTTTCTTCACCCTATCAAAATAAAAGGCAACAACAATCATAAATACTTCAAAACCAAACCATGCTAAGTTAGATTGAACTAAGAAATTGGCTTTAGAAGCAAATAATAAAAAAAAGAAAGTGATAATATAATATATATTCATTCTTGTTTTTTACTTTAAACTAGTAATGATAGATTTAATAAAAAGCATTAATACTTAGTTATTACATCATTTAAGACTACCATAGGGTTCTTAAACTTCCTGTTAGTTTTAATATCTTCTATTATCTCTAGATCATTAAATTTAGTATGGTTTGCACGAACCATATACATACAACAGTCTGTATATTTTGATAGCGCAAGTGTATCTGCTAGTTTACTAATTGGAGCGGAATCAATTATTATGTAATCGAATTCTTCTTTTAATTGCTCCATTAAATCAACCATTTTTTTGGAATGGAATGATTCTAGACCATCCATATTTTCAGACCCTAAACCAATTGCAAAGAGATTGGGATTATTTTTTACAGACACCAAAAGATCCTGCAATACTATAGTATTATAATTTTGGTTCAGGTAGTTAGTAACACCATATTCTTTCTTGGTTTCGCCAAGGGTTTCTATTAATTCCGGATTATGTTTATCTAATTCAAGTATCACTACTTTAGAACTAGATGAAGCCAAGGCTACACCCATATTAGAAGAGAAAAATGTTTTTCCCTCACCTTTAATTGCAGAGGTAACTAATATTGTTTGTGCCTTTTTTTCTGAAAGAATAAAATCTAAATTCATCCTCATCATTCTAAAATTCTGAGCTAATAGACTTTTTTCTTCTCCTTTTTCAATTAAATTTTTTCCTGATTTATTATGCGCTATCTCACCTATAACAGACACACTTGTCTTTTTCTCAACATCTTTCTTATCACTAACCTTAGTATTTAAACTATCTTTTAAATGTATAATCCCAACAGGCACCGCTAGCGCCATTAAAACAGAGATTAACAAGAATAATTTTTTACTTGGAGAACCAGATTCATTATCGGTAATTGCGCTATCTATAACCGTAAAATTATCTTGCTTTGCACCTACCATTAAAGCAGCCTCTTCTCTTTTTTGAAGTAGGTATAGGAACAGATTTTCTTTAATACCCTGTTCTCTACTTATTTCAAGTAATTGCCTTTGCATAGTTGGTATTCTTTGCTTCTTTTCTGCAAATTGATCAGACCTATTTTTAATACTGTTAATAGTTATTCTTAAACTCTGTTTTGACGTAGAAAGGCTACCAAGTATATTTCCCCTAAGCTGTTCTAATTGATCTCTAATATCAATCATTCTAGGGTTGTTTTCAGGCACTGTCCTCTGTAAGCTTTTCTTATCTATTAGTAATTTATTATAACTATCAATTAAATAAATAAGGTTTGGACTAGAAATACTCAATGAATTCAATGTAGATTCATTACCCCCTTTTCTTAAATTACGTTCTATAGCACCTAAGACTTTTAATTCAATTTCCGATTCTGTTAATTTTCTACCGTAATCTATTTCTTGTTCGGCAAAAGAGTTTGCATCAAATTCAACACTAGCTAATTCATTTTCGGTTTTGAATTGCGCTACATTCATTTCTACTTCGCTAAGCTCTTTAGAAAGCGTATTTAAACGATTATCAATAAATTTTAAGTTGTTTAAGGCTAAAGTATTTTTTTCCAAGAATGATTTTAACCCATAAATTTCAACTAGGTTATTAATAATATCCTCACCCTTTTCTGGTGTTTTTTCTTTTAAGACTATGTTTATAACAGATGCATCTTTATTAACTACATAAATGCTTAAAGCCTTTTTCACATAGTCATGTGCCATTTCATCTATATCCCTAAAATCCAATACAAACTCGGTGTCCTTAGAAATACTCTTATCATTTTTTATAATCTCGAAAACTCCGTAAGATTTTTCAATTTTATACCCATAGTTGTACCTATTATACCCGTAATCAGAACTAGTGGAACTCGCATCCTCTAAAGAGTCTTCAAAACTCTCTGTTATACTAAAGCTTTCACCCCCTTCTATTTTAATTTTTAAAGTGGTTTCATATGCTAATGGATATATTGTATCTACTACAATTTTAAACGGTAATTCTGACCCATATAATTCCTTTTCAGGAAAAACGTCGGGAGCGGTAAATTTGCATTGTAGCGATAAAGTATCTAAGACAGAACGCATTAAATGCACAGAAGTAAGAACTTCTATTTCATTATTTACTCTTTCTGAGTTACTAAAAGGATTATTATTTACTAAATTATTTCCAGAAGCATCAATATTAGTTGTTTCATTCTTTAATAATAATTTACTGGAAACATCATAAGAAGTACTTATAAACTGCAGTGCAACAAGGGCTAAACTCAAAAATATCACCAAAGAAATAACAAAAAATTTCCATGATTTAAGGTATTTATTCAACAACCCTTTCAAATCAAAATTTTCAGCATTTTGATTTGAGAACATTTGTGAATCGAAATATTCCTTTTCTGTCATTACATTCAATTTTATATGGTAAACAAGCTATAGTTTACTTAAGCAGTGTCTTTATAGCAAAACACATTAAGTTTTAAGTAAACTATTTATTCTAAAACTATTATTGGATTTATTTAAAGGTAGAAATAGAGATTACCGCTAAGGATAATGAACCTAAGATTACTGAAAACCATTGCGCTGCATTAGACGTATTTCTAACCTTTCTATCGTTTGGTTGCACGTAAACAATATCGTTTGGCCTTAAATAGTAATTAGGAGAAGTAAATAATTCATCAGAAGTCAAATCAATTCTTTTAGTACTTTTAATACCATCTTCTTCACTGATAAGCAACACATTGTCCCTATTTGCATAAATAGTCATATCTCCGGCCATACCAAGCGCTTCTAATAAGGTAACCTTCTCATTTGGTATAGTAAATACAGCTGGCTGATTTACCTCACCTAAAACAGAAACCTTAAAGTTCATAAAACGAATATCTACAATTGGCTCCATTAATAATCTTTTAGAGATCAACTCTTCTCTAATGTATTCTCTTAACTCTTTTTTGGTTAACCCAGAAACTTCGATTTTTCCTAAAACAGGGAATCGTATGTAACCATCTTGATCAATTAAATAACCAACTGTTTGGGTTCCGCCTACATTATTTGCAATATTGAACATCTCTGTAACCTCTGCATTTAGACTACTTATGTTTATACTTAACAAATCGTTTTTCTGTAAGATTGGTTCTAGCGGCTCAAAATGAGAAGAAAACGTATTGTTACCTACTTCATTAAAATATGATGACTTCTTTGCACTACCGCAAGAAGATATTTGTAATGCCACAATTAGCAGTAAAGAAAATTTAAAGAATGATTTTCTAATATTATTTAGGTTAAATGGGGAAATATCAGCTTTCATAAATATTATAGTTTGTAGCTTATAGTTGTTATATATGGTAAGCTCAAAATTAAATCAAACAAAAATTGATTCTCTATAAATTCCGACATCATAGTTTATAAAATCGTCGTAATTAAGAAAAACGGCAATTCAACCTTTTTATGAAAGCAGATACGATATTTAAGTTGTCACTTTAACGGCCACATACGATGTTTACCGCTATTACCGAAAAGACTTTAAACCATTTGAAGATCCAAAATCTGTGAGTAATTTTGATGTTAGACATGTTAACTCCATAACATTATCGGATAATATGTTTTGGGTTGCCACATTGCATTTATACTGAGAATTGAGAAATATTTCTTTGAGAAAGTACTGTTTATTCGCAATTATAGCGGTGTTGTTATTTATTTCAAAAGAATTTAACGGAATATTCAAACCAGACCCATGAGCTTTTACTATTGCTTCTTTCTGGGTCCAATGATGATAAAAACTCTCTAATACATTTTTTGAATTATGCATTCTCCTATATTCTAAGCTGGAGAATTGGTCTTTAAAATCATCTATATTCAACTCATTTATTTTCTCTACATCTACACCAACGTCACCCAATGAAGTAATTGCGCAAACAATCAATTCTTTAGAATGTGAAATATTGAATTGTATAGCTGAGTCTTCTAAGTAGGGTTTTTTATCCTTAGAATAACGCATTTTAAGTTGATCTAAATCGTAATTGTAAAAATGCTTTAAGCCATAAGCTAATAACAACCTTCCTAAAACGGTAGCTTTTGCATCCTCCCAACGTTTATATTTTGAGATTTTATCTATGAACTCTTCCGAAAAGTTATTTTGCGTATCTGCAAAAAAACTATCGTTATTTTCATTGGTCAAGTACGTATAAAGTAGGTGCGTCATTTAAATTAACATACTTAGCTTTTTATAATTCGTTTGTGTTTCTAAATATCAATTTTCATAAAACCACTTTCTTGGTTAGCATCTGCTACATACCACGCAGGCTGTCCTTTCTCATCTCTACCTAAACGAGCCCCTGGAACCGGAGGTGTGTTTAGTTTTTCAAATGACGATGGTGCCTCTGCTGTATGACCGTTAATACTGGCTTCCTTATTTAAAATTCCCACCGCAACCAATTCGTCAACTGAAGATAGAAGCGTCTTCATCAAGAAATCTATATCATTATCGGTGTAAGCTGTTGTTAAAAAGCAAGGGAAACCATCCCAAATATGAATACCTTTTTCACGCATACTAACAAATAGCAATTCTGAATACGGAATATCTTTCTTGAATTTTAATCGCCATAGAGACCCAAAATATGTAATTTCTATAGGCAGTCCACTTTTCGTAAAAGTATCATTTAAACTTTTTGCCATACGTTCTGTCTTCGCAGATAAATTTGACTGAAGACTTGGACCTTGGCTCTTCATATAAAGCAAAGAAGCTTTTGATGACGCCAATGCTAAAGGATGACGAACAAAAGTTCCTGCAAAATAGGTGACACCTACTTCTGGGTAAGAATCATCTCCATATTGCCAGAAACCACCATCAAGGGCATCCATATATTCTTTCTTGCCCAAAATAGCACCAATAGAAACGCCGCCACCCATAACCTTACCATAAGTGGCAAGATCTGCTTTGACATCAAATAATGCTTGCGCACCACCTGGATGCATTCTAAAGCCTGTAATTACCTCATCGAAAATAAATGGAATTTCTTCCGCTGTTGTAATCTCTCTTACTTTTTTAATAAATTCTATAGGTTGAAACTCTGGTCTTCTACTTTGAACTGGCTCTACAAGTACACCTGCCAATTCATGCGCTCTCTCTCTAATTATCTGTAAACTTTCTTCTGTTCCATAATCAAGAATCAACATATTCTGAACAGCTTCCGGAAGTATACCTGCTGCAGCCGGGAACGTTTTCTTTTTTTGAGAACCTCTAACAATACCTTCATCATTAATACCATGGTAAGACCCTGTAAAAGCTACTATAAGTGAACGACCGGTAACTGTACGTGCAATTCTCATAGCACCTAGTACGGCTTCTGACCCCGTATTACATAATGCGGCTCTATCATGACCGGTAAATTCACATAAAAGCTCACAAACTTCTCCCGCTAAAGGATGTTGCGGACCTACTTCATACCCTAAATCCACTTGCTTATGCATTGCCTCTTTTATGAAATCTGGTTGATACCCAAAAAAGCAAGAGCCAAATCCGTTTAATGCATCTATATATTCATTACCATCCAAATCCCAAAGTCGGTTCCCTTGAGATTTTCCAATCACTATTGGGTACACCAATTCTTTTGTTAACGGCTTAAAACCTGAAACTACTCTAGGGTCAGCCATTTTAGCCCTATTATCTTGGGCGTAATTTTTACTCTTTATTGTCTTTTTATTATACTTTGATGTCAAGTCGTTTAGAAACTTGGACTGCACCATATCTAATCCAGTAGACTGCTTTTCTATCCTTGGAGATGCGCCAAATGGTTTTTTATGATCTAATTTTTCTTGCTCAGATAATATGTCTGAACTAGCATGCCCATTGACCTTTTTAGACACTACATTATTTGTTGGTGCTACAGGTTGTTGTTGTTGTTGTGGCTCTTGACTAACCGTACCACCTTGTAGCAATTGAAGCTGTTTACTTAATAACTGAAGTTGTTCCCCTATTAACCCAATAGCTATTTGGTTTGTTGCCGAAGTAGTATAGTTTGTTGGAGCAGCCTGTTGCACGTGATTAACAGCAGCAACTGGTTGTTGAACCACTTGTGGTGCCGGTGCCTCTTCTGGTAAATTCTTATCTAGATAATTAGCTAAAAGCTCAGGAGAATTAATATCCTCGTTTAGTTGTCTAAAGGTTATTGGAATTTTAAATTCTTTCTTGCATGTAATAGCCATTTGCGTTAAAATTAAAGAATCTAACCCTAATTCTAAGAAGCTTAAATTTTTATCGGCAATTTCTATCTCAATTCCGTAAGTATTCGATATTAACTCTGAAATTTTATTTAAAATGGACACGTTTCTCATTGGTGTGACGCTTATTGGTTTCTCTATTAAAGTATGTGTTGGTTGGTTTGAATCTAAATATGTTCTTTCCGTTATCGGATTCAAAACTATAGGGTCGATCCAACATGGTTTACGGTCAAATACGTAAGTTGGTAATCTTAATCGTTGTCTGTTTTGATTTGCATAAAAAGTGTTCCAATCTATTGAAAGACCTGTTAACCATAATTGCCCTAAAGCATTTAATACTCCGTGATATGCATTTTCATCAGATTTGGCAATAGGTAAAGAGGCAATTGATTTTAGCTTTCTAGCTTCTTTGTTCTGTCGACTTAAGGTAGTAAGTGCATTACCCGGCCCTACCTCTAACAATACTATATCTTCTAACTTAACTATGGTGTCCATAGCATCTGAAAATCTAACAGTATCTCGTAAATGGTTGGTCCAATAGGTAGCATCTACAGCTTCATCATTGGTAAGCCAAGTACCCGTAACCGTGGAAATTATTGGTATCTCTGGTATTTTTAAATTAATATTCTTGACAAGTGTACCAAACTCTTCTAGTATTGGGTCCATCATTGCAGAATGGAAAGCATGACTTGTTGCTAATAATTTATATGGTAGACTCTCTTCCTTAAGAACTTCACTGAATTTCTCAATTTCGCCGTCCTCTCCAGAAACAACACATAGTTTTTGCGAGTTTAACGCAGCAACAGATAGCGTTTCTGGCATTATTTTATTTAGAGCTTCATCATCTATTCGTACGGTAAGCATACTACCTTTTGGAAGTGTGCTTACTAAAATACCTCTCATAGCAACCAGTTGCAATGCATCTTCCAAGCTAAAAACACCTGATAAATGCGCCCCAACGAATTCCCCTAAACTATGTCCACAAATTACGGTTGGTTTAATTCCCCAACTCATCCATAATTGCGAAAGTGCATATTCAATAGTAAACAATGCGGGTTGTGTATAACGTGTATCTTTTAGTTTACTTTCGGCTTCTTCGTTATTCTCATCTGAAAAAATTACATTTCGAATATCTAGCTGTAAAATATCCAATAATAAATCGGCACATCTATCAACAGCCTCTCTAAATACCACTTCCCCATCATACAGCTCTTTACCCATATTTAAAAACTGGGAACCTTGACCAGGAAGAAGGAAAACTATTTCACTAGGAACAATTTTAACTACTGATGATTGTGTAGTTTTTGTATCATTATTCGTTAATAATTTAGAAACTTCTTTAGAATCTCTAGCTATGATAAATCTACGATTGTTAAAACTAGCTTTGGTTGTACTAAGCGTATAGGCAACATTTGCCAAATTCACCGATTCTTTAGAATCAAGATAATTTTTTAGAGCAGTTTCATATCCTTCTACACTTGTGCTAGTTTTAGCAGATATTGGAAGTATCTGTACCGGTCTATGATTTGTTGAATCTTTTACATTCATCTCATATTCCTCCAGTACAAGGTGAACATTTGTACCCCCAACACCAAATGAACTTACACCAGCTCTTCTAGGTCCTTCAACATTCCAAGGAGCTAATTTATCTGTAACATAAAATGGGCTATTCTCAAAATCAATTACCGGATTGGGTTTTTCATATCCCAAAGAAGGTGGTAACTCCTTATGGTGAATGGCCAGGATAGTTTTAATAAGTCCTGCAACCCCAGCCGCTGCGGTAAGATGCCCCATATTACTCTTTAGAGAGCCTAGACCACAATAATTTTTCTTTGATTGATCACCAAAAGCTAGCGTTAAACCATCCATTTCAATTGGATCGCCTAATGGTGTTGCCGTTCCATGAGCCTCTACATAACTAATGGTATCTGGTGAAATATCTGCATCGTCTATAGCACTTTTAATAGCATTTGCCTGACCTTCTGCACTTGGAGCTGTAAAGCTTCCTTTACCACCACCGTCATTATTTATTCCAACACCTTTTATAACACTGTAAATATAATCTCCATCTTTTTTAGCCTCTTCTAAATCCTTTAAAACTACAACACCGGCACCATCACTAAATACAGTTCCTTTTGCTTGCGAATCAAAAGGCCTACAATGACCGTCTGTACTTAACATAGATCCCTCTTGATAAAGGTGTCCGCTATTAATTGGAGCTGTTATGCTAGAACCACCTGCCAAGGCAACTTCACAATGGCCGTTTCTTATGGATTCTACCGCCTCGGCAATTGCCAAAAGCGATGTAGAACATGCAGATTGTACACTTACGGCAGGCCCTCTTAAATTTAGATGATACGCAGTTCTTGATGATATATAGTCTTTTTCATTTACGGTATCTAAATGAAGTTGACCAACTGTTTCTATTAATTCACTATTTGGAAGTATATTCTTTTTATAATACGTATTCGTACCTGTACCGGCATATACCCCTACTCTACCTTTATAATGTTCAGGAAGATGTCCCGATTCCTCAAGTGCTTCCCAAGCAAGTTCTAAAAATAAGCGTTGTTGCGGATCCATCGCTTCCGCAAGTTTAGGCGTTAAGCCAAAGAAACGAGCATCGAACATTGTTACCGAAGGCACAACACCCCTGGCAGCAACGTATAAACTATCGTTTCGTAAAGACTCGGGAATACTCTTATCTAATTCTTCTTTGGTAAAGAACGATATGGTTTCTTTACCATTCTTTAAAACATCCCAAAATTCATCTATGGTACTAACGCCTGGAAATCTTCCGGCCATACCAATGACCGCAACGCCATTTGAATTATTTGAACCTTTTACCTTGCGCTTACTATACAAAGTAGTTTCCTTATCACCCTCTACAAATTTAGAAAGAGCATCAATTGTAGTATGTTGGTATAGTTTAGTAACCGGTATTCTTACCTTAATCGTTTTCATAATTGCGTTTACGACCTTTTGTGCCATAAGCGATGTACCGCCCATTTCAAAAAAGTTGTCATCAACGCCAATACCGGATATTTTCAATTCTTTCTCCCAAATTTCAGCTATACGTTTCTCTACCTTGGTGCGAGGCTTCTTAAAAATCACATCTGAATTTGATCTTAAATATCCTGGTTCAGGTAATTTTTCTTTATCGATTTTTCCGTTAGCATTAGTAGGGAACTCATCTACCCACATTAAAAAAGTAGGCACCATAAATTCTGGCAATTTATTTACAAGCTCAAGCCGAATGCTATTCATTTCTGGTTTTTCACCGTTAGCCTGTATATACGCTACCAACCTTGTTTCACCTTCTTCATTAGTATTTGGCAATACCATGGTGCGTTTAATACTATCTATAGCATTAATTGTCGATTCAATTTCCCCTAGTTCTATACGATGTCCGCGTATTTTAACTTGATGGTCTATTCTGCCAATGTATTCTAAAGTGCCATCAGCAAGTCTTCTTACCAAATCACCTGAACGATACATTTTCTCACCAGGCTCAAAAGGATTCATAATAAATTTTTCATTGGTCAATTCTGGTCTGTTCAAATAACCTCTTGCCAGACCGTGACCAGAAATACATAATTCACCAATAACGCCAACAGGTTGTAATTGATTATTGCTATTTACAACATGAGAGGTTAATGTTGATATACAATTTCCAATATTTGAAACATTGGTTCTTATATCCTCATCATTAATTATATTAAACGTTGTAAATATGGTTGTTTCGGTAATACCGTATCCATTTACAAATTGAATACCTGGAAACTTATGGTACCATTTTTCTAAATATTTAGGAAATAAAGATTCTCCTCCAAAAATGACATATCGTAATTTCAAATCGACATCACCAGTCGGTAGACTACCCATTATATTTAAAAAGGAAGAGGGTGTTTGATTTAGAATGGTTACTTCTTCATTAATAAGCAACGACATAAATTCATAAGGATCCTTAACAACTTCATTAGAAGGAATTACAAGTTTACCACCAAATAACAATGCTCCATAAATTTCCCAAACCGAGAAATCAAAACAGTACGAATGGAACATAGTCCAAACATCATTCTCATTAAAATCATAGAACTGAATGTCATTTACAAATAGGCTAACAATATTTCTATGCTCTAACATTACCCCTTTAGGGTTACCGGTTGTACCAGAAGTGTAAATGATATAAATTAAATCATTTGGGTCTAATTGAACACTTGTAATAGCGTCTGTAGCATAATTATCTATAGTTGAATTAAACTCTTCTATTACAGCCACATCTATAATAAAGTCGCAATTGCTATCTTCTTTAATATACTCTTTTCGTTTATCTGGGTAATTTGGATCAACGGGCACATATGCCGCACCAGCCTTCATAATACCCATCATGCAAATAATTAACCACTCGCTTCTATCTAATATCAAACAAGCTAAATCACCTTTAGTGGCTCCCTTACTTTTTATTAAATAATGGGCAAATTGATTGGATAGCTTATTAAGCTCATCATAAGTAAGACTGTTATCTTCATAGACAACCGCTATACTATTTGGAGTTTTAACAGCCTGTTCATTTAATAGATCAACAATTGTTTTCTCTCTAGGATAATCTACTACCGGTGTATTAAATTCCTTTAATAACGTATTTCGCTCTTGTGTTGAAAGGAAATCTACATTACCAATTTCTAAAGAAGGCTGTTCAATTAAACGAGGCACTATGTTTTTAAAATGGGACATCAATTGCGCAATCAACTTTCGGTCAAATACATCGTCATTATAAATAACATCGAATCGAATTTGCGATTCCTCAATTTCTAGAATAAACTTAATATTAGAATCGCTACTAACCTCACCAACATAAACTATACCCTCATCACCATTTACTGTATTGTTAGCGCTTAATGTGTTTATGGTAAGAACAACATCTAATAATGAATTTTGACCATTTTTATGTACTAAGTCAAAATCATTTAGAAAATCATTATAGGGATAGTAGTTTTCAAAGTTTAACAAAACCCTATTTTCGGTACTTTTATACACCGTATTAAAATCAAAAGAAGGTGCTATTGTATTTCTAAAAAACGATAAATTATCATTTACCCCTAATTGATCGTTGTTATTAATTATTAATCCAAATGCAATATCGTTTTGATTCGTATATCTATGCAAGAGAACTGTAAGTGAAGAAATTAAAAAGATTTCCAAGTTTTCTGGTGAAGACACCAACGAACGAATAGAACTTGTTACCTCTGACGAAAAATAAGTACGCAGTAAAGACCCCTTAGAAGCACTGTGGCTTAAGGTCAATTCTCTATTCGGTAAGTCTAATAATTTAATATCATCTGATAATAAATTTTCCCAGTACCCTTTAACAGAGCTAGAAATAGACCCTTTATTTTTAGCATTCATATCTAGTAACGATATAATTAATGACTCCGTAATATTATAAATTCAATTTGTAGAATTAAAGATGTCTTCCTTGAAACGCATTCATTAAATACACAATTGCATTAATAAAAAATTGTTTGAGGTTAAAATTCTATTTAATCAAATCTATTTTTGAAGGATATTTTGAATCAATTTTGTAAATTATAATTACAGTAAAATTAGTAAATCTTACGTTTAAACTGGATTTTAAAACTGGAAGAAAATAGATAAATTCTAGAATATTTTAATTATAAATAACTGATTATCAACTATTTATTTAAAATGTTCGATTACACTATCTTAAAAATTATTTTTTAACCAACAATATTTCATCGAAAATTAAATAACGTTCCTCGATAGTATATAAAAACTTGATTACTTAGGTTGATTAAGTGATATATAATGACGTTTATTTGCACAACAATAAATTTCTTTGGATTCACTTAATTTAGACTGATTTTTAGGTATCTTTCTAATCGTAAAAGGGTATAGCACGCTAATGAAAAATAAAATAATACTATTTATTGGTGATCTACTTGTATTTCTAATGCCTAAAAAAACAAGAGAATTTGCAAATAAAGGCATGACTATTACCAATAGAAACGATATAAGTCTAGCTGAACTTTTTATACGCAAATCTCTTTTGAGAAAAGTAGAAGAAAAATCGGACTATAATACACTATCTGAATTTCATAAAGCATATTGGAAAAACAAGGGAGATGATTTTTTCTCAGCAACTGACGATTCCTTTGAAAATAACTTTTTACCTGAATGTTCTTTCATATTTGAACTTCTAAAAGACAAATTATCTTTAGAGCATGAAAATTTCAATACCGTTGTAGAGATTGGAACTGGTAATGGGAAAGTTTTGAATTATCTAAGCGAACAATTCCCTCAAATCGATAGATTTATCGGTATTGATTTAAGTCAAAAACAGATTTCACGGAACAAGGAAACATATCAAAAGAACACCCAACTTGAATTCGTAGCTGGTGATGCTTTTGACTGGGTTAACACCTATGCCAATAAAAATATGATATTTGTTACTTCTAGAGGCGTACTAGAATATTTTACAGAAAGTAGGTTACAAGACTTTTTACAACAAATAAACCGCTTAGGAAACACCATTTTTATTGCCATTGAGCCTAATGGAGTTGACCACGACCTTAAAGTAAATACAAGTTCAGAGCCTTACGGTTATGAACGTTCGTTCTCGCACAATTACGAAGTACTTTTTAAAAATGCAGGTTTTAGCCTATGGCATAATTCTAAAAAGGACAGTACACTTGACCATTACTTTAGCTATATGGGTGCTGATAATTATAGCAAGAAAACCGTTATGTTCGCTATAAGTTAATTTTTCAATTAAGCCACATCTACTTAGAACTGTTGTTATCAAGAACACCTTGAAGCGTTTTCGCCAATACTTTATCGTTAGGCGGAGCAAACATGGTTAAATGCTCTCCAGGAACATAGTGTAACTCTATACCATTTTGGGCAAAAGACTTCCATCCTAAATTTACACTGTCATGAGTGTAATCAATAACATCTTGAATACGAAACAAATCAGCTTTTATTGGCAAAGGTTTTAAATGATACCTATCAACAACCTTGTTGTGCTCAATAATTCTATGTTCATACTCCCAGTCATAATCCATTTTAGACAAGGCATTCTTATCTTTTTTTAATCTTAAGTAAAGCTTCTTCAGGTTTGTTTTGGTAACTCCTACCCTATATTTAAAACCTTCCTTATTTAATAACTGCCTTAAAACATGCAAAGATTTATTAAATAAATAGTTACCATAAGCCATTTTCTTCCCTAAAGAAGTACTACGACCATAATGTGCATATGCGTATGTGTCTAAAAGAGCTAAAGCAGAAACCTTCTCCCCTTTTTCCATTAACTGCTTTGCCATTTCATAGGCGATTATACCACCGGAAGAATAACCCGCCAACATGTATGGTCCTTTAGGTTGCGTTGCAATAAGGGCCTCATTATAATGTGCCGCTATCTCTTCTACAGTTGTTAATAATTCTTCTTTACCATTTAAACCTTTCGCTTGAAAACCATAGATTGGCTGATCTGGATCCATATGGTCCTTTAGACTTTTAAAGGAAAGTACATTTAATCCTGCTCCGTGTACTATAAATAGTGGTGTTTTAGAACCTTTAGTCTGAATTGGCACCAAAGAATCCCAGGTTAGCGTATTCTCTTCTATTTTTAATAAACTAGCTAAACTTTTAACCGTAGAATATTCAAATAAAGATGATAATGGTAAGCGCTGACCAGACTTCTCTTCTAATTTGGTCATTACCTTAGCAGCGATTAAAGAGTGTCCGCCTAATTCAAAAAAATCATCAGTAACGTTTACTTTATCTAGAAACAAACATTCTTTCCAAACCTCTGAGACCAGTTTTTCAGCTTTCGTAAGCGGCTGACTATTCTCAGTTGTAGTATAAACTATATTGGCAGCTGTATCTGGTAAACTCTTTCTATCAAGCTTCCCGTTTATAGTTACCGGAAGTTCATTTAATCTAATATATTCATGGGGCAGCATAAATACTGGTAATTCAGTTGCTAGTTGATTTTTCCAACTAAGCACATCTTCATCCCATTGACTATCTTCACCCTTATAAACAATATATGCTTTTAAAACATGGTTTCCAACATCTGTAGCAACCAATTCTATTCCTTTTAATTTCTTTAGCGAATGTTCAATTTCACCAAGTTCAATTCTATGTCCACGAACTTTTACCTGTCCGTCTTTTCTTCCTAAACATTCAATTTGACCATTTGTCAAAAGTCTTCCTAAGTCTCCGGACAAATACATTTTTGAATTCCCATCAGCTTTGAAAGTATCTTTAACAAAACGCTCTTTAGTCAGTTCTTCCTGCCCTAAATAACCCATAGTTACACCTTCTCCACCAATAGCTATTTCACCAGCTTCACCTTTTATAACAGGATTTCCTTGTTCATCTAAAAGATAGATGTGAGTATTTGCAATAGGTTTACCAATGGTTATAGGATCATCTTGATTAGAAATTTTAGTTAGTATACAGCAAACCGTTGTTTCCGTAGGACCATAAATATTCCACACTTCATCACATTTTTCCAACAACTTTAATGAAAGTGATATAGGTACTGGTTCTCCACCAATCAACGCTTTAATATGCAATGGCTCTTTCCATCCTGAATCTAAAAGAATTTGCCAAATAGTTGGCGTTCCCCAGATAACCGTAATTTCATCTTCAACTGCCTTCTGTAATAAAAGATGACCATCTTTTCTTGTATTTTCATCAACTAACACAACACTGGCACCATGAATTAATGGTAAGAATATTTCCATAACCATCGCATCAAAAGATATCGTTGTGGTCGCAAATATTTTATCATCAGGTCCAATACCTGGTTCTTTGCCCATAGAATACAATAGGTTGATTACATTTTTATGTGTAACCTGTACTCCTTTTGGTTTACCGGTAGATCCAGAAGTATAAATGATGTAAGCTCCTGCATCAGAAGATACATTTACATTTTCAAAACTACCATCAGCTTCATTTCCGTTAGAAATAATATCGTCAATAAAAATAGCCTTTACACCGTGGTCAAGTTTCTCTTTTAATGTATCACAAATGAAAAAAGAAGAATTCGCATCTGAAATCATCAGTTTGGTACGAACATCTGGATAACCCTTATCTATAGGAACGTATCTAGCCCCACACTGTAATATTGCAAAAAGCGATATAATTAAGGCTGGAAATCTTTCAAGAGAAATAGCGACCGTAGTATTAGGTTTTACCCCTTCTTTCCACAAAAGACGTGCAGTAGAATTAATTTTACGCTGCATTTCTGCATATGTAATTTTCTCTTCGTTAAACTCTAAAGCTACAGCGTTTGGTGTATTTATAGCTTGTTTATGAAATAACTCATGAAGTGTGGTACTCGGTAATTCTAATGAAGCACCCTCAATAGCAAAGTCATTATTACTTCTTTGTAATAACTCAGAAAGTTTTGCATTTGGGTTTTCAATCAGCTTGTTTAAAATAGCCTTAAAGGATTCTCCCATAGAAAGTATAGTACTTTCTTTAAATAAGTTTGTATTATAAGACCATTCTAGTATTATCTTTTCTTTAGACCCTGTTGCATTTAAAAACAATTCGAATGTTTCAAATTCTCGCGCGTTACTGTGGTATTCATAGTTAAGACCAGAAAAGGAAACACCATCATCCAAATCCATATCGACATTAAAAACTACAGGTACCAATGGCACTCTTCCTGGAGTTCTACTTAAGTTTAGTTTTTTCAATAAACTACCAAAAGTTAGTTCCTGATTCTCAAAAGCATCAAAGTTTGCAGATTTTCTTTTCTTTAAGTAGTCAATAAAGCTATCATCACCATCCAGTTCACTTTTCATTGGAAGTAACTTCACACAATGACCTACCAAATGTTTAGCCCCCATAGCAGATTGCCCTGCAACAGGGAGACCCAGAACTATACTTTTTTGAGCTGTTAATTTATAAAGTAGAATTTCAAAGGCCGCCATTAATGTTAGAACCAAACTAGTGTTGGCTTTGATACCGGTATCTTTTATACTTTTAACAATATCTTTATCTAAGGATTGATTTATGCGCGCGCCACTATATGTTCTCTTAGTAACTTGTCCAAAATCGGTAGGGAGGTTTGTTTTTGGTATCTCCCCTTGGTATACTTTTAACCAGTAGTTTTCTGCCTGAGTAAATTCACCATTAGATTTTAACTCATTCTGTTGCGCGACATATTCTGTATAGGGTACCGGTTCTGGTAGATTATGATCTCTGTTCTCTACCCTTGCGGAGTACAATTCTCCAATTTCTTGCATTATTATACCAACAGACCACCCATCGCATACAATATGATGCGTATTAATGACTAACTGGTGCAATTGATTTTCTAGTTTCAAAAGACCAAATCGTATCAATGGCCCCTTAGTTAAATCAAAAGCGGTATTTGTATCTTGTTTTATGTATTTACTTACTTCTATATCTGTTTCTGTAGCCGAAAGTTTACTATAATCTTGAAAATCAATATTTGCAATTTGAGCATCAAATACATTAATAAACTTTCCATCCGGACTAAACACAGATCGTAATGATTCATGCCTACTAATTAGCATGTCCAGAGCCCACTGTAAGGCAATTACATCTATTTCTCCTGTAAATTCTATTGATAATGAAAGGTTGTAAGCCCTATTTGCGTCTTCGCCACCAAAATAGCAAGAATACCAAATTTCTTCTTGCGCATCTGAAGTGTGCAAAATATGCTTTATTGCGGGTCCTTCAAAAGGGTTAAAATGCGTTAGTACTTTCAAAGTTTATGACTGAATAGGTTAGTTTATAAAGAATTAGGGAGTTTAAAACATAACTTTAAAATTTTCATTAAGACGGCTATGGTTTAAGATTCTTCAGTTTTATGCAATAAATATATTTATAATCATCAAAAAACACATTTAGTTTCGCTGATGTGTAAATAAAATAGTTGTGTGTAGAAAATGCCTTAGATGATATAACTTAAAGAACGAAAACTTATTCAAACATAAACCGAAATAAAAGTTCACGTTAAGGAAGGACAGAAAAATATATTAATCATTCCTTCAATTGAAGAATTGTTATTAAATAATAAAGTCCCGAATTAAAAATAATTCGGGACTTTACATAGTACGTTTAATAATTGAATTTTTGAGAACTTAAACTTTCAACAATTTTTCAGTCAAAATTTTAGTATACAAAATTTGATTTTGCTCTATAGCATTAAATGTGTTCTGAACCCTTTGATTCTTAGTTTTATTATTAAAGCGAAAAAACCACATTTAATTATCCAATCAGTGCAGTTGATTCAGAACTTGAAATAATATAAAAAAGGATTAATAAATTTATAGGCATCAAATAGAAACTATAATCTTCAACTGCAGTGCCTTAAAGGTTTTAAATGACAGCGATAAAAGATTAATAATTACAATAGTATTTTAAAAACAACTCTATTAATCACACTATTTCTTATAAGAAATAATAGCCACTTAGTTATAATCATGAGCCTATTAACAATTATATTAAAAAACTGATGAATTAAAACACAGTTTATCGATTAAATCATAATTTAATCTAAGGTTTGTTTTTTTGATTCGAATTACACAAATAATATCCTAAATTTGTTTCACAACCATTAACCACAGTTAAACGATTCAATACTATGTTATTAACTTTTAATACTTATGCTATTGTAATCTAGGGAGTGGTAAAACAAAATTTTACTTTAAAAAGAACTAGGGATAGTATATTAAAATGAATTACCCAATTTCACTTAATCATTGAAAATAATTAAGCATTTCAATTTAAAAAGAATGACTTTGCCGGAATTCACTACTACCATATTAAATAGGTCTTAAGTAAAAAAAATAAACGAAAAATAGTATAAATCCATTTTACAATAGTATGAAAGTAGCATTAATCACTGGAGTCACAGGTCAAGACGGCGCTTATTTAAGCGAATTTTTATTAAAAAAAGGGTATCAAGTACACGGTCTTAAAAGAAGAGCGTCTTTGTTTAATACTGACAGAATTGATCATCTTTATCAAGACCCACATATTGAAAATAGAAATTTTGTGCTACACTATGGTGATATGACAGATAGCACTAATCTTATTAGATTAATACAAGAAATTCAACCAGACGAGATTTACAACTTAGCAGCTATGAGCCATGTTCAGGTTTCATTTGAAGTTCCAGAATATACCGGTAATGCAGATGGTTTGGGTACGCTTAGAATCTTAGATGCTGTACGTTTATTAGGCCTTGAGAAAAAGACTCGTATTTATCAAGCATCAACTTCAGAGTTATACGGAAAAGTACAAGAGGTTCCACAATCAGAAACAACTCCTTTTTACCCTCGTAGTCCTTATGCCGTAGCAAAAATGTACGCATTCTGGATTACTGTAAATTACAGAGAAGCTTATGATATGTTCGCTTGTAACGGTATTCTTTTTAACCATGAATCGCCTATTAGAGGAGAAACTTTTGTGACTAGAAAAATAACCAGAGCAGCTGCAAGAATTGGTCTAGGTTTACAAGACAAAATCTACCTAGGTAATTTGGATGCTCAACGAGATTGGGGCCATGCTAAAGATTACGTACGTATGATGTGGATGATTCTTCAAGCTGATGAAGCAGAGGATTGGGTAATTGCAACAGGAAAAACTACTCCAGTTCGTGAATTCGTTAGAATGGCGTTCGCAGAGATGGGTATTGAACTAGAATTCAAAGGAAAAGGTGTTAATGAAAAAGGATATATAAAATCATGTTCTAATCCTGATATACAAGTTGAAATCGGAAAAGAAATTCTTGCGGTCGATCCTAAATATTTCAGACCAACAGAGGTTGAATTATTAATTGGCGATGCAACAAAAGCTAACACTAAATTAGGCTGGATTCCTGAATATGACTTACAAGGTTTGGTAAAGGACATGATGACACATGATTTAAAATTGATGCAAAAAGATCAATATTTGAAAAAAGGTGGTTATGTTACTTATAATTATTTCGAATAAATAATTAAGAATTATCGATTCTCCTAATTTGTAAGTAAACTATGTTAAATAAAGAAGCTAAAATATATATAGCAGGTCACAGAGGCCTAGTTGGCAGTGCAATTATTAAGAATCTGAAAAGCAGAGGCTATTCAAACTTGATATTTCGCACGCACAAAGAACTAGACTTGACCAATGCAACACACGTTGCAGCGTTTTTCGAAGTTGAAAAACCGGCATATGTTATTCTTGCTGCCGCTAAAGTAGGTGGTATTGTAGCCAACAATACATATCGTGCAGATTTCATTTATGAAAATCTAATGATTCAGAATAATGTCATACACCAAAGTTATCTTCATGGGGTGAAGAAATTACTCTTTTTAGGAAGCACATGCATTTATCCTAAAAATTGTCCTCAACCCATGAAAGAAGACTATTTGTTAACAGATGTTCTTGAATATACCAATGAACCCTACGCTATCGCAAAAATAGCAGGTATTAAAATGTGTGAAAGTTACAATTTGCAATATGGCACTAACTTTATTTCTGTTATGCCTACCAATTTGTACGGTCCAAATGATAATTTCGATTTAGAAAAATCGCATGTATTACCTGCATTGATTCGAAAGATGCACTTAGGGAAAGCTTTAGAAAATGATGATTGGGATACTATATCATCAGATTTAAATGCTTTACCTATTGAAGGAATTGACGGAAAATCATCTAAAAATGAAATTATCTCTGTCTTAGATAAATATGGTATTAAGAAAAAAGATGATGCAGTTCATTTAGAAATATGGGGTTCTGGAAGACCTATGCGAGAATTTCTTTGGAGTGAAGATATGGCAGATGCCTGCGTCTTTTTAATGGAACAGAGAGATTTCAAAGATTGCTACAATCTAGAAACAAAAGAAGTACGCAATACCCACATTAATATTGGTACAGGAGTTGATATTTCAATTAAAGACTTAGCATTATTAATACAACAAACTATACATTTTAAAGGCAAATTATATTTTAATACCGAGAAACCAGATGGTACATTAAAGAAACTAACAGACCCCACAAAATTACATGACCTTGGATGGAAACACACCATTTCCTTATCCCAAGGAGTACAACAAGTTTATTCATGGTACACCTCCAAGAATTAATTGTTTTAGCCTATAGATTTCTATCAAACTTAATTTACCGTTAACCAATAGTTGAACAACTATTGGTTAACGGTAATAACCTATTCTTAGCTCTTTGACCAACCATTATTAAAAGCGGAAATGAAGAAATCTAATTTTATAATACCTTTATCCTTTGTAGTACATATACTGTTCATTAATTTAACACTATTTGTATATACGCCAGAAACCTACCTTAGCGGGTATAGTATTTTATACTATAACTTAACATGGCTTATAACGACATATAGTTTAAATTTTTATCCTACGGCCAGGAGAGATGGTTTTATGACCAATCTAAATACTTTCTTTAATTTATTTGTTATTTATGGATTAGTTTATTTTACTTCATTTGTCTTTTTTGGAATTCAATCCTATACACCTACCTATTTAGTTTTGGTGTACTTACAAATTTGCTTCCTGCTCACACTGTTTAGGGTATTATTTTACTGGGCTAAAAAATTATATAGAACTAAAGGATTCAATAGCACTAGAGTTGTCGTAATTGGCAAAGATAAAAACTTGCAAAAACTAAGACGAATTTTCGATAATCCAGAGTATGGATACCTATACATGGGATATTTTGACAACGTTAAATCCAATAGTTCTTCATGTTTAGGAAATATTGAAAGTTCTTTCAATTACATATTCGAAAACAATGTAGAAGAAGTATACTGTATGGCTTCAAAATTATCTAAAGCCGAAATACAGTACCTAATTGAAATTGCTGATAATAGCTTAAAAAAAATTAAAATAATTCCAGATAATAAAGAACTATTTTCTAGAACAATGTCATTAGAATTATACGGTGCAGTTCCAATATTAAACTTAAGAGCTTCTCCTTTAGATTTAGATTATTCTAATCTTATTAAAAGAATTTTTGATATACTATTTTCAAGTTTAGTAATCCTTTTTGTTCTATCGTGGCTTACCCCAATAGTATATGTGTTAATGAAAATTGATTCCAAAGGACCATTATTCTTTAAACAAGAAAGACATGGTGTCAATAGAAATATTTTTTGGTGTTATAAGTTCAGATCCATGTCCAAAAGTACTACGAGTGATACTCAAATGGCCACTAAAAATGATATTAGAGTAACAAAGCTTGGTAGAATTCTAAGAAAGACTAGTATTGATGAGCTTCCTCAATTTTTTAATGTTTTAAAAGGAGACATGAGTATTGTTGGACCTAGACCTCATATGGTGGTACATACCCAACAATACGAAAGTTCTGTAGATAAATACTTAGTGCGTCATTTCTTAAAACCAGGCATTACCGGTTTAGCACAAATTCAAGGTTGTAGAGGAGAAATCGTGAATAGGTCAGATATTGTGAATAGAGTTCGCTATGATATTTTTTATTTGGAAAAATGGTCGCTAGCATTAGATGCTAAAATTGTTTTCTTAACTGTATATAATGCCTTGAAAGGCGAAGAAAGGGCATATTAGTCCTAATGGTATTATTAAGACCTAAACATCTAGTTTTGTCTTCCCAAATAAGTAAACAGTATTGAAAATTGGTTCAAAAATAATAGGACAACTAACTACTCCTTCTTTTTAAATAGTTTTTTTATTCCATTAAAAAGTAAAAGTGCAATAAACCCAACCGCAAGACCAACTACAAATTCTACAATAATACTAGGAACACTAGGTAGCAGATGATGAAAGAAATCAATATTATGTACAAAAATACCACCAGAAACCAATAGTAAAGCAATAGTTCCAATAACCGACAAGGCCTTAATTACCTTTGGCAAGGCGTTTACGAAAAAATGACCTATTTTATCAGAAATACTATTTTCCTCTTCGTTTAAATTAATTAATCTGGTACCAAATTCATCCATTCGTACAATAAGCGCTACAATACCATAAACACCTACTGTTGCTAAAAGAGCTACTACCGAAACTACTGCTATCTGTGTAACCAAAGGCTCTTTAATAACGGCTCCTAAAGCAATTATTACAATTTCTATGGACAATATAAAATCGGTTACTATGGCAGATTTTACTTTGGTTTTCTCTAGTTCAAGAATCTCTTTTTTGGTCATCGGCTTTGCTTCTGCAGCTATATGCGCATGCTCATGAGGAACAAAGAATTCATGAATTTTTTCCGCACCTTCAAAAGCAAGGTAAATTCCCCCTAACACTAAAACAAGTGTAACCGCCCATGGTAAAAAAGCACTTAACAAAAAGGCAATAGGCAATATGATAATTTTGTTGAGAAGCGAGCCCTTAGTAATAGCCCAAAGTACCGGTAATTCTCTTTTAGAGACGAATCCTGATGCTTTTTCGGCATTTACGGCTAAGTCATCACCTAAAATCCCTGCGGTCTTCTTAGTGGCTATTTTACTCATTGCCGCTACATCATCCAATAGTGCTGCTACATCATCTAAAATTGCAAAAAAACCTGAAGCCATGTATCTTTAATTTTGGTCAAAAATAATTTAACCATATCATATATAGGAATTCTATCCACAAAAAAGATAACCCATCTCTAATTTGTATTTTTATGAGCAATGAAATAGTTATAAATTTTCAGGGATATTAAAGCTAACAAAATGAATGAAATTAACTGGGGAATAATTGGTTGTGGAGATGTTGCAGAAGTAAAAAGTGGACCCGCTTTTCAGAAGGTGCCACATTCAAATTTAATTTCGGTCATGCGCCGTAATGAAGAAAAAGCAAAAGATTTTGCAAAACGACATCATGTGCCACATTGGACTTCAAATGCAGAAGATATATTAAATAACGATGACATCAATGCTGTTTATATTGCCACGCCCCCTTCTACACATTTAACCTATGCATTACAAGCCCTAGACGCTGATAAACATGTGTATTTAGAGAAACCAATGGCATTAAACGCTTTAGAAGCACAACAAATAACTAATGCGCTTAACAATAGTACAAGTAAACTTACTATGGCGCACTATCGCCGTAAATTGCCAGCTTTTTTAAAAGTAAAAGAACTTCTTAATACCAATAGTATTGGAGACATAATTCATGTAGACCTACAAGTTTTACAATCTAAAAAAGAATTGTTCGTAGCCGATGCTAAAAATAATTGGAGAATACAACCCGAGATATCGGGTGGAGGCTATTTTTATGATTTGGCACCCCATCATATAGACTTAATGATTCATTTCTTTGGCCCGATTGAAAAAGTACATGGACTTACTAAACCCACAAATAGGAATGTAAACGTAGAAGAGATTGTTAATGGAATTATCTCATTTAAGAATGGTATTCAATTTAGAGGGATATGGAATTTTAATGCTGCAGAAGTAAACGAAAAAGATGAATGTATTATTTATGGCACCAACGGTCGTATTCAATACTCTTTTTTTGGCAGTGAAGTTGTTTTAAAAAAAAACAATGAAGAACAAATATTTTCATTTACTAACCCAAAGCATGTTCAAGAACCCATGATACAAGCTACTGTCAATTTTTTTTTAGGGAAAGTTGAAAACCCATGTACGGCTGAAGATGGTGTATTAATTATGAATTTATTAGATGAATTAAAGGGTTGTAAACATTAACCCTACCGCCCCAACAACGCTAACTTCGCAAAGAAATCTTCAAACAACAACCGATTATCAAGCTGTTGATATACCCTAATGTTTCTACCCTTTAAATTAGCTTCATAAATGCCAGATGCATTTATTTTAGGGGCTTGTTTTATTACGTAAGTACTAGAAGAAGGGTCTGGCTCAAATGAAGATTGTAATGCCGTTAATAATACTAGGGGATTATCGCCATAAATGTATACTTCTCCCATGGGCAAATTCCATTTATCAATCTTTGCCAATGCCTCTTTCATTACTTTGAATAAATGATCACCTAACTTGCCTTTATCTTTAACCTTCGTTAAAAGTTCTGCATCTGACATAATGGGTTGTCGATATACATTTCTAGGTACTTGCCACAAATTGATATTAGAATAATTAAAAATGACCTGAGCTGAGTTAATATCTATACCCAAATTATATTCAAGCGTGGTGAACCCAGGTGGTGGAATCGCCATATCTATATATTCAGGTCCACCTATCCAAACTAGGGTGATTTTTTCTGCAATTTTAGGCTCAAGCAGGTAAGCACTTGCAATATTTGTTAATCCGCCACCACACACCACGTATAAAGGTAAATTGGTATCTGTACGCATCGCTTCTTTAATAATTAACTGTACCGCATCACTATCTATTGGTTCTGAAACATCCGTCATACTCTGGTTTTTATCAGTGTATACAGTTACTGAATTCTCCAATTCCAAAATCTTAACGATTTTCATGGCTTGTTCTTTTGCATACTCTGAAGTACCCGGACCTCCAAAACCTTGCTCATACAAATGAGATGCAATTACACCCCTAATTTCAACAGAAGGTGACATTAAATGGTGAGCCAGTTGAAACAGTCCGTCTGGATCACCACCAAAATCATTATCAATTATTACTCGCATACGTGGTTTTACCAATGAATTTAATTCTGAAAGTCCGTCATGTTGAGAGAACCCAACGAAGGAAAGAGTGAAAAAGAAACTAAATACTAGTGATTTCATAATTAGTAAAATTAATCAGAAGATAATCATACTTCCATACATTCTCACTAGTCGTTCAAAACTAATTGTCAAGAAATATAACCTCGTTCTAGCATTAATGGTTCAGTAATAAAACTAATTTTAATTATCAGGTTATCATATATTTAAAATAATAAATGTATTATTGTTACAAACTGA
>TARA_R110002033_G_scaffold10857_1_pt1 | contig 26578 bp, 25 predicted proteins | sample TARA_R110002033 | Tara Oceans TARA_R110002033 (sample SAMEA4397051) | marine metagenome | biome: Polar Biome; feature: [SRF] surface water layer (ENVO:00010504); material: water (ENVO:00002006), including particulate matter (ENVO:01000060) such as... | depth 5 m
GATACCAGTGTAGATGATATTCTAAAAAAACTAGAATTATCTAAAGGTGCATTTTATTATCATTTTGATTCTAAAGAAGACTTTTTCATACAGATCATTCAAAATTTATTGGCACGTAAAATTTACAGCACTTTAATAGAACCTATTGAAGGTCATGATAATCCACTAACCTTGATAACAAAATGTTTTGACGATGCTATGGAAACCGCCGTTCATAATGAACTTGATTATGGTTGTATCCTTAGTAACTTCTTAACTGAATTTAATGGCAAGAATGAGGTAATCATGCGTCAATTAAACGAAATTGTTACTGTTTGGGAAGTAAATCTGGTTACGGCATTACAAAAAGGAAAGTTCAATGGGTATTTAGATCGTCATGTAGATTGCGAAGCAGCAGCTACTTTTTTAATGAGCTCTTATTTTGGAGTAAGAACTTTAATGACAAGTGCTGCACCAGCAGCTAAAAAATATCGATTTATGTCTCAGTTGCGTCAGTACTTTAAGAGTATAGAATCAAAAGTTATATCTTAAAAATTGCTGTTTATTACTTCTATTACCTTTGCAACAACAGATTCTGGTGTAATGGTTTCCATGACATTTTCATAACCCTCAGGATATTTATTACCGTAAATGGATGTAGGTATCGCAGGATATTTATTTCTATCGGATAGTAGCGCATTCTCTTTAGGTTGACTAAAGGGGTAAAAACCGGCATAGGGGTGGGTAATGCCCCAAATAGTTACGGTTGGCACTCCGTACATAGCCGCTAAATGAGCGTTACCACTATCCATCGCCAACATCAGTTTTAAGTTTGAAATTAAACTAAGTTCATCAGAAAATGATAATATTCCCGCTGCATTGTGGCAATTATTATATTGCTGTTCCCACGTATTAAGAACTTCTATTTCCTTTTTCCCACCTCCAAACAAAACAATATTATACTTATCAGTATCGTTTAAGGCCTTTATAACCTTTTCCATTAATGGCAACGGATACATTTTACCCTGAAACGCAGCAAAAGGGGCAATTCCGATTAGCATCTTTCCCTTAGTAACATTTAAATCTAATAATGTTTCAGGAATAGGTTTAGAAGATAGAATTTCCATTTCATTAGTAGCAATTGGATATCCTAACTTATTAAATACATCTGCATAACGTTCAAAAGTAGATGTAAGTGGTTGTAATAAAACTCTATTAGGATTAATCAATTCTTTCTTTTCAGCTCTTCCTTTATCAATTTGAATAAATGGAATTGATGAAAATCTGAAAAACTGTTTTAGGATAGTACTACGCAAAACATTGTGTAAATCTGCAACAACATCAGCATCAAGTGATTTCAATTCACGATAGAGCCTCCAAAGTCCCTTAAAACCCTTGTGCTTACCTTTTACATCAGCATTAAAAACAGAAACGTTAGGTATATCTGCAAATATTGGTGCTGTAAATGATTTTGTTAGAACGGTAATCTTAATCTGCGGATACTTCTTTATTAAACCTATAATAACAGGAACAGTCATTGCAACATCACCCATAGCGGATAATCTAATAACCAGAATGTGGGTAGAATTATTTATTGCCACGAAGGATGGGATTTAGTTCCTCATCATTATACATCTTCATTTGCTTATAAACTTTCATATACTTAGTACCATTTTCAATATCGCTAAGTAATTGATCGATAGCCAAGGAAAGATCTTTTTTTTGTTCCAATAGAATATTCAACTTTGCCTGACATTTCTCTTTATGCTCCATTGAAGCATCTACTCTAGTTGCCTCCTCTTTCATATGATAAACCTTCAATGCCAAAATAGATAGGCGATCAATTGCCCAAGCAGGACTTTCAGTATTAATAGTAGCTGACGGTTTTATCTCTACCGACTTATATTTATTTAGAAAATAACTATCGATAAATTCTACCAAATCTGTTCTATCTTGATTACTAGCATCAATCTTTCGTTTAAGAACTAACGCATCATTAGGGTTGATATCAGGATTTCTAATGATATCTTCATAATGCCATTGTACAGTATCGATCCAATTCTTTCTGTATAACAGATGTTCTATATCATCTTTATAATAAGGATTTTCAAAACTTTGATACACATCATCTTTAACGTGATATTTTTCAATACTAGTATTAAATATATTAAATGCGAATTCGCTAAACATAGAGTCCTTTTTTACAAAGATAAAGTTTAAAGAGGAAACCTATAGTTTGGTTACAAAAACTATAATTGGCACAACAATACTAGAAATAAGTACTAGTTCTAGAAACTTAGGCTTTTTAATAGACTCCAGATAATTAACTATAAAAATCACTGAAGGGAAAAATGTAATCATAACCGCATTGTTATTATCTGAAGTAACTAGAATATTAACGACGAGTCCAATTACAAAAGAAAAAGCTATTAATCTCATTATAATGACCTTGCCTACCCCAGATTTACTTAAATGTATAAATGTTGAAAATGCTAGTGCCATATTTAATATAGCAAACAATGACATTTTTAAGCTAGACCACCATTTTATAGGGAATATAGCATCATAATTTATAGCAAAATCATAATGCTCTTGTATGAAATATGGTTTATCTAACAATATTAATATACCATATAGTATTAAAATGAAACAAACCCCAACAGATATAATTACCAGCCAATTTCTAATGTTTTTAGGTTCGTAAATATAAATAGCCGCAAAAACTAAAAGTAAATAAAGGAGTGCCCATTCATAAAATATACTTGAAATACAGATCCAAAGACCGGCATCAAAAATTTTAAGTTTTATATTTTTTAGAGATTTAATACTTAACAAACGCCTCATGGCAAGCAACAAAAAGAAACTTGTAAAAATAGCTTTGTTATCGCCTAAAGTTTCCGGAAAAACTACAAAGAGTAGTGTAAAATAAAGAATGGCAAATGAATTGGATCCAGTTAGTTTATTACGTTTAACTACAAAATCAACGATAAAAACACTGAATAAAAGAATAGCTAAAACACCTATTGAAGGCACTAATTCTACCTCACTAAACGTTGAATCTAGTAGATAAAATTGAACTGACCAGTAGAATAGAAACAAAAAAACCAGAAGAATGATGAAATTCACCGGTTTTGTTTTCTCAAAAATGCTTGAAATCATCTAAGCTTTTTATATTTTTGCTGGTAAATATAGTAATAAGATGAAATCATTTTTTGAAGGAATTGCAGATTTGTTCGTAAATGTTCTATTTGCACCGTTAGATTTTTTACGTTTTGCCGATAGCTGGGCTTTGGCAAATATCCTTAATTGGATATTTATGTTAATTGGTTCTGTAGCATTCGTTTATTGGATGCTTGAATTAAAGAAGTATAACGATGAAGGAGTAGAAGATAAATCAAGTACTTCTCATTCATACTTATAATTATAAAGTTGAATCTTATCGACTTTAAGAGTTTTAAAGTCGATAAGATTCATTTTACCTAAATATCAAATCCCAGGTCTTTTCTATAATTCATTCCTTCAAAGGAAAGTTTTTCTACATTTATATACGATTGCGCAAGTGCCGATTTAAAATCCGTACCAAAAGAAGTAATTGCCATTACCCTACCACCGTTAGTTACTACTTTACCATCTTTTAAAGTTGTGCCCGCGTGAAAAACTAAAGAATCTTTAATAGATTCAATTCCTTTTATTTCCTTTCCTTTTTCATAAGACCCAGGATAACCCCCAGAAACGGTCATTACTGTTGTTGCCGTTCTATCGTCTAACTTTAAATCAATATCAGATAATGTTTGATTAGCTACCGCTTGTAGCAGTTCAACCATATCGTTTTGAATACGGGGAAGTACAACTTCAGTTTCTGGATCGCCCATTCTAACATTATACTCGATAACTTTAGGATCTTCACCTACTTTAATCAATCCGATGAAAATAAAACCTTTATAAGGCATATTATCCTTTTTAAGACCCTCTACGGTAGGTTTAACGATTCTCTGCTCTATCTTGTCCATAAAAGCTTTATCAGCGAATGGAACGGGTGAAATAGCCCCCATACCTCCCGTATTTAGTCCGGTATCCCCTTCGCCTATTCTTTTGTAATCCTTTGCCGTTGGTAAAACTTTATAACTATCACCATCGGTTAGTACAAAAACACTTAGTTCTATACCGTCAAGAAACTCTTCTATAACAACCGTGGCGCTAGCAGACCCAAATTTCTTATCTACCAACATTGACTTAAGCTCTATTTTTGCTTCATTAAGGTCATTAAGAATTACCACACCTTTACCTGCAGCTAATCCATCAGCTTTTAAAACAAATGGAGGATTCAATTCTTCCAAAAAAATAAATCCGTCTTCTACGGTTTCGGATGTGAAGCTTTTATATTGAGCAGTAGGAATATGATGTTTCATCATAAACTCCTTTGCAAATTCTTTACTCCCTTCTAGAGTTGCTGCTAATTTTTCTGGACCGATAACAGCAATAGTTTTTAATTCTTCATCATTCAGAAAGAAATCATGAATTCCATTTACCAAAGGATCTTCTGGGCCAACAAAAACAAGTTCTATATTTTCTTTTAACACTAATTTTTTAATAGCATCAAAATCGTTTACACCAATTGGTATATTTGTTGCGATTTTTTCTGTACCAGCATTTCCTGGTGCAACAAATAGTTTCGACAATTTATTACTCTGTGCCAATTTCCAAGCAAAAGTATGCTCGCGACCTCCTGATCCTAGAATTAAAATATTCATTTTATCAATTTTTGCAAAAATACTTCTTGCTCTTTTAAATTTTTATTTAGTAGAGAAATCTCTATGCTCTTTCTTCTGTAAGTCCTCTGGAGACAACGATTTGAAATAATCGTATACGATTTTTAATCCTTCACTTCTATGCACTTTTGGCTTCCATCCCAAAATTTCCTTCGCTTTAGTAATATCCGGTTGACGTTGTGCTGGATCATCTTGTGGTAGAGGCTTATAAATTACTTTTTGTTTGGTACCTGTTAAAGCAATAATCTCCTCAGCAAATTCCTTAATTGTTGTTTCGTGTGGATTTCCAATATTAATAGGGTCAGTGTAATCGCTAAATAATAAACGGTATATTCCTTCTACTTGATCATCTATATAACAAAAAGATCTACTTTGAGAACCATCACCAAAAACCGTTAAATCTTCACCACGTAGAGCTTGTCCCATAAATGCAGGTACTACTCGTCCGTCATTTAAACGCATTCTAGAGCCATATGTGTTAAAAATACGTACAATTCGAGTGTCCAGTCCATGATGTCTATGATACGCCATAGTTATAGACTCCATGAAGCGTTTAGCCTCGTCATAAACACCACGAGGACCAATAGGATTTACATTACCAAAATATTCCTCATTTTGAGGATGAACTAATGGATCACCATAAACCTCGGAAGTTGAAGCAACCAAAACTCTAGCGCCCTTTTCTTTCGCCAAGCCTAGAAGGTTTAGCGTCCCTAAGGATCCAACTTTTAAGGTTTTAATTGGAATTTTTAAATAATCAATAGGACTAGCTGGCGAGGCAAAATGTAAAATATAATCAAGTTTACCAGATACATGTACAAATTTTGTTACATCATGATGGTGAAATTCAAAATTTGAAAGCGAAAATAAATGAGAGATATTATTTAAATCTCCTGTAATCAAGTTATCCATTGCAATGACATGGAAACCTTCATCTATAAAACGATCACACAAATGAGAACCTAAAAAGCCAGCGGCACCTGTAATTAATATTTTTTTCATAATAATTCTAGTAGGCTTTTTCTTCTCCCTTAAATAGGTTTGTAACAGTTTGAATAATAATACCTAAATCCAATAACAAAGACCAGTTTTCTAGGTAGAAAATGTCATATTTAACTCTATTGATTATATCTGTATCTGCTTCTATTTCTCCTCTAAACCCACTTACTTGAGCCAAGCCAGTTATACCCGGTTTAACACTATGTCGTAGCATATACCTATTAGCTTTCTTCATATATACTTCAGAGAGGGATACCATATGAGGCCTAGGTCCAACAACAGACATCTGACCAAAGAATACGTTGTAAAACTGTGGCATTTCGTCTAAACTAGTTTTTCTGATAAATTTTCCAATTTTGGTAACTCGCATATCGTTCTTCGTAACATGCAGTGCATCATTACCACGGTTAACTGCCATCGACCTATATTTAAAACAATAAAACTCCCGATTATCCAAACCATGCCTTTTTTGTAAGAACAAAGTAGGACCCTTAGACTCCAATTTGATTAAGATAGCCATTAATGGCGTTAACCATGACAACACTAATAATATAACCAATGAAGAAAAGATGATGTCAAAGAATCTTTTGACAAAAGCATTAATCGGGTCATGCAAAGCTATCTTTCTCAAGGATAGAATTGGAATATAATCGTAATACTCGTACTTTAAATTTCTTGCAAAAATATCTTTATTATCTGGTATAAACTTTAACGTTCTTAGGTTGTTTTCTGCAAAATTAACAAGATTTGTTATTTGATCATTAGATAACTCAGCCACAGAAAAATAAATTTCATCAATATTATTTTCAACAACATATTCCAAACATTTCATCAAGGAAAAATCCTTATCTCTAACAGAGAATTTAGCCTTAAAATTTAACCCATAATCCAATTTTGTCTGAAAAATCTTTATAAGCTGCCTTGTTTTCGCATTATCACCTATTACAATAACACTTCTACCATTGCCCTTTAACAAAACCCGAAATTTCTTTAAAAGAAAAAATGCCAAATATTTAAAGAGAAAAACTACAACAGTAACATAAACAACATAACTTGCTAATGCTAGTCTTCCAACCTCAGGTTGTTTAAAAAAGCCCATATATGCATATAAGACAATTATAAACAATAAAATCTGTCTTATTAAGAGGGAAAATAACTGAATAACTCTTGCTTGTCTCTCAACGTTATAAAATTCATTTTTTAATGATATGATTATCCAAGCAATAATTACATACCCAATAAATACATAATAGTTGACTAATTTAATTTCAAATAAAAAAACGCCAAATACTAATATTGTCAAATCAACTAATGACATTAATGGCTTAATTAATTTAGACCATCTACCTTTTTTATATTTCAAGCCGAAAAATTATTTTTAAAAATTACTTTACAAATTAAATGATTTTGATTCGAAACAACTATGTTATTTGAACTTTTAAACAATTATAGCATTAACGAATACTCTAATAACTAATATTCCTAATGTTTTAAGCAATATCATTATGTAAAAAATCACATGTATTGGCAATTCTCATATGCAATTATAAAAGAACAAAAACATCCATATATCAAATACGCTAATTGAATTTAATCCAATATAATATCACTATACTGGTCATAAAAAAATTACATTTGTTTTCAACTATAATTAATTCGGGAAAATATAGAATCATTAATTTTTTATGAACTTTAAAAAAAAGAGCTTATTTCTAAATTTTAGCGGTTACACAATTATAAATCTTTTAAACTCCCTCACTCCATTTATAATTTTACCAATACTAACTTGGAATTTGAGTTCAAATGATATTGGAGTAATTGACTTATTCACAACATCTACCTTTTTTCTTACTCCTATTATTGGTTTATGTATTATTCAATCTATTAGTAAATTATACTTTACCATAGAAAATAGAAAGAAATACATTTCTGTTGTTTTCACATGTATTCTAATTCTAGGCGTAGGATCAACACTCTTGTCTATACTCGGCACATATACATTCAATATTTTCGACCTTAATACCGATAAAAAACAATTAGTGATATTAATTGTTTTTTATGTATTCTTAAACTTAATAATCGAAGGGTTTTTAATTTTAAAAAGAAATGAAGAAAACTTGAAACAATTTGCCATAATAAGATTAAGTAAGGCAGGTTTAGATATTATATTATCAATCATTTTCTTGTCACTATACAATAATTATAATGTAAGGATATTTTCACTTTTTTCTTCTTCTTTCTTATCAGCATTATTCATTGGCTATCTCTTATTAAAAGATAAGAGTATTACTTTTTTAATAGACAAAAAGTTAGTGAATAAAATATTGATTTATTCATCACCGCTAATTTTACACACTTTTTTCAATAACATTTTAAATTACGCAGATCGCTATTTCATAAACGATTATCTTGGAACAGCGCAATTAGGCAAATATTCTGTCATTTATCAACTATGCATGGTAATGAGTTTATTAATTACTTCATTTTCAATGGCATGGACTCCATATTTTATGAAAAACATGGCGATAGACAAAAAAGGATTCATGATAATTTTCAACAAAACATTTAAATACTATTCACTATCAATTTTAATATTTGGTATAATTATTTATTTTATTATGCCCCTTATTTACAAATTTTATGTTGGAGAAGATTATAAAGTTGAAAATACTATTTATTTAGCTCTATTATCGGGCTACTTTTTTCAAGGTTTATATAGATTTAAAGTAAATCAACTATTTTTTGAAGAAAAAACAGGTTGGATAGCTAGTCTATCTTTCATAAGCGCTTTAATCAATATCATTTTAAATTTTTATCTTATTCCTAAATGGGGATTATTTGGTGCAGCTTTTGCCACCTTAGTTTCATATATAGTACTCTACACAATATTGGAGATATTATTATCGAAAATTCTAAATGAAGACCTTTAAATATTCTTAAATTAAGAATACTGATTTGTTCAGATTTACTAACAGTAATTTTAAACCAATATAAAATAGCTAACATTATGAAAATCAAATTATAATACCTTAAAATTTTAGCCAACAAGGATTAAAAATCGAACTTACCTCAAAAAAACGTCTATATTAAAGTACTTTGTAATGTTGGGACAAAAAACAAAACAAAATGGGACAGAAACAAGACAAAAGAAAATTGGTGTACTTAAACATGTAAACTATAATAATGATTTGAATTTCATCTCAAATAAAATTTAAGAAATGGTAAAAACTATGTGCAAATAAAACAGACACCCCGGTAAATCAATTTAAAATACATACATAAATTGTTTTAGTCACTTATTTGGAGAGTTTAAAATTCGCACATAAAAGTTTGACATTATAACAATAAGAGATGTAGGCTTATTAAAATGTCCACAGTATAAATCACTCTTATTAATTAAATTTTACATTCCCAGTTATAATAAAGAATATTAATTCTTCATTAAAGCCATCCTAAATAATAATTATTTACCGAATTTAGACGTATGAAAAAAAAACTCACAATAGAAGTTTATGAACAATTTAACCTTAAATAGAAACGTATGGTTAATCGAGATGACTAATTCAAAATTTTTTAATTAAGTTAGTTATGATTTATTTACTATTGTTCGTTTTTCTTCTAAACGTTTATTATTTCAAAAAGAAAAATCTTTTTGCAAGTTCCTATATTATTCATTTTTTCTTTCTGTTTATTATATTTATCGGACCGGCGGTTTATTATGAATTAGGCTATATTTCCTATTCCAATAGCTTTGAGTGGCCGGACGTTATAGTTTTTGAAATATATGGAACAATTATATTTACCATCTCAATATTTTATTCATATATTTTAGCGCATACCAAAAAATCAATACTTAATAAATACTTTCAAAACTACAGAGATAGAAATCAAAAATTAATGTTTCTATATTTTTTATTTTGGTTTATACTTGTTGGATTATATCTTTTAGTATATATAAATCAACTACCATTGGTCAAATTTATTTTAACAGGTAATTTACCAGAAAGGTTTGATCAATCCGACTCTGTTAAGCTCTTCTATACGTTTTCATCATTTTTTATGATTTTTATTCCTTCGGGTTATTTCTTTTTTATTAAACATATTAAAGGTAATATATCAAAGATTCTATTGCTACTTATAGTGGTGTTTATACTTACATCAGGGGGTCATAAGGGTTTGGTAACCTTTTTTATAATATTTGCATTGTTATTTTCTGGTATCAAATTCAATTTCAAATATATTTTGATAGGATTTTTTGCCATCTCGGGTATGTTGGTTATTTACACAATAAGTAAGGGCAAAGAATTTAATAAAGAAACTTTCATGTACTTATTAGAATCGCCACCAAGAAGGTTTTTTGTCACGCAAGGTTCAGGATTTATCACCAGAATCTCAATGAAAAGAAGGAATTTATATAAAGGAGATATTTACGAATATCAAGTAATTAAAAAGGAAACATTTCAAGAAATATATCCTGGATATAATGAAAAGGGTGCTGCACCCACTATTTTTCTTGGTGATCTTCATGTTAGGTATGGTTTCATGTTTACCATAGTTTCCTACATAGTATTTTTAATAATTATATTTCCCATCATTAAAGGAACAGATAATATGCCTGATAGGAGATTATATTTATGGTGGAATTTATTCATTTTGTTTTATCTAATAGGGATGGCGGAAATTTCATATTCCAGTAGTTTGAGAATTTTACTTGCACTATTTAATTTTATAGCAATTTTGACTATTCCTTACTTAAAACTAAACACAATTGAAAAATCTTAATTTAAAAAATTGTTTAGTAATTCTAGGCTGTATAACTATATTCGGGTTATTCTTAAAAGAGAATATTAGTGCTATTTTATTCATAGGGTTCATTTTTTTTTCCCTAGTTAATTTGATAGAAAAGAAGAAGAAGAACATTATACTACAAAGAACATCTAAAATAATAATAGTTTTAATGGTGGCTTATTTTCTCATTGGAGTTACAGGGGTAATTATTAATCCAGAATCCAAAAAAAATTACTTAACAAGATTATTGCCATTTTTATTTAGTCCTTTTCTATTCTATATTTTTCAAGATCTTAGAAATAAGAACATGTTATTTATAAAATGTTTTGTTTTAGGCAACATAATTTTATTAGTTTTTCTTGATATATCGGCAATTATTGATATGATTACTAATCAATCATTGTTTATAGTTAAAGAAGGTCGTGAATATTATCGCTTTTTATATACCAGGTATACCAACCCAAATTACTTTAATCATATATATTTAAGCTTGTACACTTTCTTCTCTGCTATACTAATTTATCAATTTAAGTTGACCACAAGTAGGCTAAAGTGGATCACTTTAACCTATTTCTTTATTCACCTTTTCATGATAGGTTCTAGAGCTATGATTATTTCAATTTTATTTGGCTCTTTAATTTACCTTTTTATCCTAGCAATTATTAAAAAAAAACACCTCAAATATCTATTCATTTATATATTTTGCATTGCCAGCTTGTTTTCAATTACTTATGTTTTTAAGGATACTCTTCTTTTTAATAGGTACTCACAAGTATTTGAATGGTATGGAAAAAGAGATAATATATTAGAAAGAAATTACTCTATTAATAATAGAATTAAAATTTATATTCTGGGGGCATCTGTAATTAATGAAGGTAATGGAGGAATTCAAGGTACTGGTATAGCAGAAGAGAAAATTAAAAATACATATTCTAAAAAGTTCAAAAATGAATTTCCATTCAAAACCAAAACTTATAATACTCACAATCAGTTTATTAATAATTATATTGATTGGGGTTACGCAGGCTTAATTACCCTCTCATTATTACTTATTTTAGTTATAAAACAAGCAATAGAAAAACAAAATTATGCTTTAGCTTTTTTCTGGATAAGTTTTACATTACTATTAATGATGGAATGTATACTTTATAGACAAAGAGGAATAATGTTGTTTGTTATATTTTTCGCACTATTAGAAAACACATCAAAAAGTAATATATTAAACCCCAACATAAATGATTAACAATATTCTTGTTTCTATAATTGTTCCTAATTATAATGGCGCAAAATATATTGAAGACTGTATAAATTCTGTTTTAAATCAAACTTATACAAACTGGGAATTAATAATTTGTGATGATAATTCAAGCGACAATAGTGTTGAATTAATTAACAACTATAATGATGACAGAATAATTTCTCCAGTTATTCATAATGAGAATAAAGGCGCTGCAGTCGCAAGAAATAATGCAATTAGACAGGCAACGGGAGAGTTTATCGCTTTTTTAGACAACGATGATTATTGGGACCCTAAAAAGCTTGAGAAACAAGTAGAATTCATGTTAGACGGAAGTTACACTTTTACATTTACCGATTATGTTCAGTTCAATACAAAAAACAAAAAAAATATTAGATGTAAAAAAGTTGTTTCAAGAAATGATCTTTTAAAAAATAATTATATACTCACATCCACAGTTATTTATAATGCTGAAAAATTGGGGAAAATATATATGGCCAATATTCGTAAAAGACAAGATTGGAGTCTTTTTATCAACATAATAGAAAAATCTGAATTTGCTTATAATTTGCCATTAGCTCTTTCATTTTATCGTAAACATGAAGATTCTATTTCCTCAAACAAAATTGATTTACTTAAATACAATTTTAATTTTTATAATAAAGTGTTAGGCTACAGTAAATTAAAAAGTTTTTTAATGATGGTTAGATTTCTCTTTCATTACTTTATTAAAAAAATTAGAGAAAAGTTCTTTTGATATCATTGGAGAAATTACATTACTTATGGATTGAACAACCTTTTTATTATCATAATTAGTATTAGACAAACGTAATAGAAGCTTATTTAACTCCTTTTCACTGTCAACCACATGGTTGTATTCATTATCTCCTATTATGTCCTTTAAATGGGCGGAATAAAGGTTGTCAATATTGATTGCGATGTTAGGAGTACCAAGTGCAATACTTTCAATAGCACAGGTAGAATATATTGTAATATGATAGTCACAATACTTCATTAATAAATAAGTATTAATATCTTCCCATTTAATAAAATTACTTTTTTCTTTAAATGTTACCATATTATTTTTATTCCTTGGCTTATAAACAAAACAAATATCCGCAAACTCATCTGAAACATTTCCTACAAGCTTAAGTAGTTTACGGTCAGTATTTTCTAATTGCCCAGTTATACATATAACTTTATTAAATTTTGTTAAAAGCTTTTCTATTTCATCGGTCTTTCTCAATTTTTTGTTTGCCTCATATAAAAAAGAGTACCCGTAGTTTAAAGTATTTTCTTCTAACACCAAATTTCCATTTTTAACAATACTATTAAAATAGGGACCATAACTTAAAAAATAATCTGGTGTAAACGGTCCGTTTAAAGTTTTAGCAAAGTTATATGCCCTATGATTTTTGGTTACAATTCCATGTTGCAATTCCAAAACAGGTATTCTATTTTTTTTACAGGCTTTTACCAAGCCAAAATTAGAGTAATAACATACCAAAAACACCCCCTTGGGCTTTATGAATTTGAATAAGAAATTATAAAATAAATATCCAGCATGATATCGATGATAAATATCTTTTATTTTACTTAAATCTTGTTCTAAGTAATTTTCTAAATCGACAAAAGCTTCTATTCTTGGTGTTTTTGAGAATTTGAGAATTAAAAATTGAATTAAATAAATCCAAGACATTCCAATTAAAAATTCACCTTTTTGAAGTTTGTTTTTAGAAGAACGCCCTTTAGGAATGGGATTTTCAAATAATACATAATTATCAAAGTAATCTAACAAACCAGATGTTACTCTATCAAAATATGAATTATTAATTGCATATCTTCTTTCAGAATTTGTGAATACCCATATTTTAGATTTAAAAATTTTATGAGTTGAAAAGATGTCTAGAAATAGATTTTTCAACAATAATTTTATTATGCTTTTAGGCTTTTTAAGTATTTCACTTTTGGTTGGTTCTAATGTAATTAAATAACTTTTAATGATTGGCCAAATACAGACCCCATCATGTTTAATGTTAGCAATATTGAATTCTTTCTCAATACGGTTTAGTTGACTCATTAAAAATAATTTAATTCAAATCGGTATAATGCACAACCGTACTATTAGACTTACTATCACCTTGAGTAAATAATAATTTAGGTGGATATTCATTTCCTCGACCTAAGCTTGGAAGCCAAGATGGATTACTCACCATTAAGTCTTGACTACTAAAAACTTTAACAATTTTATATCTTGAATTTAATTTAAATATCTGCAAGAAGGAATGTCTTTGCTCTTTACCCCATAGTTCCTGCCTATCGTAATTACTTTTATTTATTGCAGTTGCAACAATATAAAAATGATTATCAAAATAACTAATTGAAGAAGGCGAATACATAAAGCTTTGATTAGTTTTATCGTGATTTATTAATTTACGTTCCCAAATATCCCCCTTTTTATAAGCTAAATAAAAAGTTGATGTTGAATCATATTCTTTTGAAAATGCTACATGCGGAGTATTATGTTTATCTAAAATTAGATTACTTATGCCATAATTACATTCAACTTTTTTGGGGTCTGAGTTACCATCTATTATTTCTATTTCTGATGGATAAGCTGGGGTTGTAATTAACTTGTCTTTATTTTTCCAAGTCATCCCCCCATCTTCAGATTTTAAATAACCAATTAAATAAGAACCTCCATTACCGTTATTAGTAAAACTATATTTTTCATTTCTTGGTAAATATTCATAATTTTTAAAAGTAATATGTAGATTATTTAATTTATCAATTACTATTGATTTGTTCCATCTAGAATATCCATTTTTTACATATAAGTACTTTGGATCACCTTTTTTAATATCTTTTATATCTGGCCAGTTAGCATAATTAGAGTACAAAATATCCTTTCCTGTTGACCAATTTTTATCTTCCGCATTTTTATGAAATAATCTTAGGCTCCACTTTCCTTTAATTATCGTATGCCTACCAAGTAGATATATTTTATCATTATTATCAATTGCGAGAGAAGGGTAAGTCATGTTGTTACCAACGAACATCGGATCGCCAAAAAATTCAATATCGTTCGGATTAACAGATTTCCTATATACAAAGGGACCCACATGTGGACCATAAGCTATATGTAAATAACCCTGACTATCAATTGATAATGAACCGCCACCATGATTATCATTTACTTCATCCAAAACAATCTCTTTTGACCATTTTTTATTTTCTTTAGAGAAAGATTTTAAAGCTATAAAATGTTTACCATCTTCATATATTAAATAGGTTGTGAAAACATGTTCCTCAGTTTCTATTATTTTATTCGAATCTATGTAAGCTGTTGCTCTTGACGAACCTTTTTGTGTCAATATCGTGGTTCTTCCTTCAATGTTTGATAACATTATTTTGACTTCTGGATTATCTCCAACAAATAATCCTATGATAAATATTACAAACGATGCTTTAAATGTCATTTTCCAATTTTAAAAGATATTCTGCAAATAACAAATCTATTTGCGAATCTAAATCTAGTGAAGATTTCTCATCCATTACATATTTTACTACTCTCTTAAAACTTGATAGTTTAGTTTTCTTTAAAGCTTTAATATTAATAATATAAATTGCACCATTATACTCCCATACTTTAGGGCAATCTTGTCTTCTTATAAAATTTCCTTTTTTTGAATGATTCAAAAAACCTTCATCATTTTCCTCAAAAAGAACATAATATGGGTTAGATTTTGTCTCTGATACTGAAACAACCATATCAATATTGCTATAAGAATTGTATAACTCTAAGGCCTCTCTTATATGTTCAGAGGTTCTAAATGGTGATGTAGGTTGTAATAATACCAATGTTTCTATTTCTCCATGGATTTTCTCAAAATAATCAACAGCATGTAATAAGACTTCATATGTACCAGCAGTATCAGTAGCCAAATTTGAAGGTCTGATGAACGGAACCACTAAGCCACTATCTTCGACCACCTCTTTTATTTTAATATCATCTGTGGAAACAATAATTTCATTATCGTTAAAAATTTTCTTTGCTGCATCTACAGCGTGTAATATCAGAGGTTTTCCTTTAAAAATTTTAATGTTCTTGCCAGGAATTCCTTTAGACCCGCCCCTAGCTGGGATAACAACTAAATTATTCATTAATGATCTAAATGTTTTATAAAATTCTTAGCGTAATCATAATCTACAGGTTTTCCAATATCAATCCAAAATCCAGTTATAGGGTTGTAAATTAGTTTTCGCTTTTCTTTTACTATTTTTTCCATTAAATCAGTTATGTCATAGTATTGATTTTTAGGAATTTCGTCTATTAATTCTTTCTTCAAAATGTAAATTCCTGCATTTGACTGATAAAAAAATGTTGGCTTCTCCTTAAAATCTATTACTTCATCACCATTAGTTTCAAAAACAGCATAAGGCACATCCACTTTGTATTCTGTTGACGACACTGCCATTTCGGCATCTGATTTCAAAAAGGATAGATAAAGATCTTCAAAGTCAACGTTAGTAAATAAATCACTATTCATTAATAGAACATTTCTGGAGTTGAATTTTTCGACTAAAGTCAATGCCCCTGCAGTTCCTAACGGCTTATTTTCCCAAATATATTCTATGGAAATTCCTTTTGAACTTCCGTCCCCGAAATATTCCTTTATTTGTTCACCTAAGTATTTAACAGATATATAAATTTTAGTAACTCCATACGATATTAATCTATCTATATTATGTTCTATTATTGGCTTATCTCCTAAAATTAGCATTGGTTTTGGGGTATTGTCCGTTAACGGGCTCAATCGCTTTCCTCTACCTCCAGCCATAATCATACATTCTAAAGGAAGAACTGATTTTATTCGTTCTAAGTCCAATACCTTAATTAAATTTTTTTCTGCTGATAATACTGGCAGAATTTTTAAATCTTTTTTTCGGTATTCATTTAAATTCAGAAAGTCATAATCTGAATGAATAAATTTGAAATTAATATTGCAAACCAAAGAAACTTTTTGATTTAAATCTTTATTTCTAACAAGCGCTCTTCTTATATCGCCATCCGTTAACGATCCAATTATAGATTCATTATCATCATAAACGAAAAGAATTAAGCGACTTACATCTCGGATAGAATTTAGCTGCTCTAAGGCCTCTAAAATTGATTTATTCTTATGTATTATTATATTTTTCATAATTCATTGTAAAGATCGTAAAATGACTTTTTAGTATTTTTTAAATGACTTCTCACTAAAACATCCATTATTTGATTAGTTGCTGTGCCATTGCCATACGGATTAGATTGATTTTGAATTTCGATATTAAATTGAGCACTTAAAGCTTTTTGAATAGCTTGAAATATATCTTTTTTATTTGGTTTACAATTAATGATACTTTTGGTCATTTCTCTACCTTTTTGGCGATCTCCAATATTTATTGTAGGTTTTTTAAATATTGGAACTTCTAATATCCCACTTGAGGAATTTCCTATTACAAAATCAACATACTGTAACGCTGAAAGATACCTAAGCTGTCCTAAAGAATTGAAACTTATAGCCTTATTGGGGTTTCTGGTAACGTAATTATCTATTATTTTAACAATAGATGCTCCTCCTTTATCAGAATTAGGTTTAGTGAATATTAGTGTTACTTCAGACAAAATGTCTAAAGCATCAATTAATTCTTGAAATTGATATTCAGCTGTATCATCTTCCAGTGTTACTGGGTGAAATGTTATTAAAACATTAGTTTTATTAAGTTTATAGTTTATAGCTTTTTCAAATTCATCAATAGACAATAATTCTAATTTTTTGATACTATCAATTCCTATAGCCCCTACATTAAAAACTGTAGTGGGGTTTTCTCCCAATTGAATTATCCTCTTTCTATAAATTTCACAACTTGCAAAGTGCAGATGACTCATTTTAGTGATTGCATGCCGTATAAACTCATCATAAGCACCTTCAGTGGTCTCCCCTCCATGAATATGTGCAACCGGTATGTTTGCTATTATGGCAGCAGTCACGGCAGCAAGAATTTCACTTCGGTCTCCAAGTACTACAATCAAGTTTGGTTCTAATCGATTATACGCTTCTGCAAAACCTATTACTGCTCTGCCCACTGCAGATGAAATAGCAAGGGCATCATCCCCTTCTAAGCCATCTTCAACTTTTGCGTCTATTTCAAATCCGTCTTTCTCTATTTGTTGGTAAGTGCTTCCAAATTCAGACATAAGATGCATACCTGTCACCAGAAGTTGTAACTTAAAACCTTCTGTCTCCTTAATTGCGTACAGTAATGGTTTTAAAAGTCCATACTCAGCTCTAGTTCCGGTAACAACGGCAATATTTCTCATATTAAATCGTCAGCTTTATAATCTTTTTTAGCTCTACTTCCTATAACCTTATCCCATTTCATTGGTGAAATACCCGTTCCAGGACGTTTAATAGTTAAATTTTTTTCATCAAAAATCTCTCCCTTTAAAATCTCTCTATTGGCAACGATACTTTTACGAGCAATTGGTTTGTTCTTGGTTTCACTTGGGCTTGGAACTTTAATTCCATTACCCATAGCTTGTTCAATATTTCTTATTGCAGTCACCATTTTTTTAAGCTCCTGGGGTTCTAACGAGGCTTTATGATCAGGACCATCCATGCTGTTATCAAGGGTAAAATGTTTTTCGATAACGGTGGCTCCAAGAGCTACGGCGGCTATAGGGATTTCAATCCCCAAAGTATGGTCAGAATAACCTATAGGCACTTTAAACACATCTTTTATAGTGTTCATCGCCGTCAAGTTCACGTCTTGCATGGGTGTTGGATATTCTGTATTACAATGCAAAACAGTAATATCTTTTATATCTGTACCAGATGAAGTAACAACATTTATTGCTTCTTCAATTTCTGACATCTCGGCCATACCTGTGGAGATTATCACCGGTTTTCCTAAGCCCCCTAGTTTTCTTAAATACGGTAAATTTGTAATTTCACCAGAAGGTACTTTCCACAAATCAATTTTAAGTTCTTCTAAAAAATCAATACTATCTAGGTCAAAAGCGGTTGATAAAAACTTAATATTCTTGGTTTTACAATAATCGATTAATATAAGGTGGTCGTTTTTACTTAGTTCAAGTTTTTGTAGCATCTTTAACTGAGATTCTACTTCATCATTGGTATTTTGTTTTTGGTAATCGGCTTTTTGAGCTGATTTACTAACAAGTTTTTTAGAGTTAAATGTCTGAAACTTAACGTAATCTACCCCTGCATCTGCTGCTGCATCTATTAATTTTTTTGCTAAAGTAATATCCCCATTGTGGTTTACACCCGCTTCAGCAATTATCAGTACTCTGTTTTTCATTATTTTATTAGTTGTTTAGCAGGATTTCCTACCCATGTCCCTTTCCCATCTATATTGTTCAAAACCACTGAACCTGCACCAACAATAACATTATCGGCTATTGATACCCCTTGTTTGATAACGGCCCTTGCTCCTACAAAACAATTTTCTCCTATTTTAACGTTACCAGCTAACACGGCTCCCGGTGCAATATGTGAAAAATTACCAATATGACATTCATGTTCTATTATGCTTCCAGTATTGATAATACATGCTTTTCCTATTTTTGCCAAAGCATTGATAGAAACGTTAGGATTTATTAAAGTAGATTCTCCTATTACTGCTGTATCAGAGACAAAGGCAGTAGAGTGTGCTAATACCAATTGTTTAATGTTTAATTGATTTAATAATGAATATAATCTTTTTCTTATGGTATTCGACCCCATAGCTGGAAATACATAACAATCTTTTACAAAATCTTTTAAATCTATATTAGCTTCACTTCCAAAATATTGAATTTTATATGGATTATCTAAATTTTCTTGCCGATCGAAATAACCTTTAATGTCAAAACCATTATCGTAAGCGACATCCATTGCAACATATGCATGTCCAGAATATCCTAAAAAATAAATTTGCTTATTTTTTGACACTACTTGGAATATTAATTACACGTTCTTCTAGCCAAATAGAATTGTCCAGATTTCCCTTTTGAGCTTTTTTAAACATGGGCAAGCTAGACATTAGCTTCCAAATAGGCCTGGTCATCACTCCTGCATCATTAGTAGCCGACAAAAACTCATCTCTAACATTAGGATTCTCAAGAACAATGGAATTTAACCAATAGTTTGCAGATGTATTGTCAGGTTCTGTAACAAAACGTGCCGATTTATTATTAAAAAAGCCTACATATTTTTGGGCTAAATCTCGTTTGTTCTGTAAAATTTCAGGTAATTTTTCTAACTGGGCACAACCAAGTGCCGCATTAATATTCGGCATTCTATAATTATAACCAATCTGGTCATGTTTAAAATCCCAACGATGAGGAATTTTAGCGGTAGTTGTTATATGTTTGGCTTTTCTTGCTAGATGTTCGTCATTTGTTAAGATCATTCCACCACCACCAGTAGTAATGGTTTTATTTCCATTAAAACTCAATGTACCTGCCAAACCTTTCGTTCCTGTATGAACATGGTTATCATAACTTCCTAACGATTCTGCTGCGTCCTCTATAATTTTAATATTATATGGCTCACAAACAGCTTTTAAATCATCAATATTAATTGGCATTCCAAATGTATGCATTGGTATTACCGCCTTTATTTTGCGTTTGGTCTTTTTATTGATACAAACCTCATCTTTAATGATTGTTTCCTCTGATAAAAATTGCTTTAATTTTTCAGGGGACAGCCCCATTGTATTTTTATCAACATCTATAAAAACAGGGTTAGCTCCTATATAACTGATTGCATTACAAGTGGCTATAAACGTTAATGACTGAGTTAACACTTCATCTTCTCTTTCTACACCTGCAAGTTGTAATGCAATATGTAAAGCTGAAGTACCGTTTACAGTGGCTATCGCAAACTTTGAACCCGTAAAATTTGCTATATCCTTTTCGAATTTGTCGACAAATTTACCTACACTAGATACAAATGTTGTATCAATACATTCATTTAAATACTTTTTTTCATTACCGGCAAAATAAGGCTCGTGAAGAGGTATAAAGTCTTCGCTCTCATAATGCGACCTAATAAAATCTATTGTTTCTTGAATCATTAAAGCTACATTTTACTATCTAAATACTTACCGATTTCTTTATGGCCAAAAGCAGGTATCATTTCAAAGAACAAATCTACAATTGGCTCTTTTGACCAAGTTCGTTGCTGTTTTATTTGGTCAATAGTGTTTTCAAAATATTCCAACTTTTTATGATTGACCTCAAGTTTGTTTTTTATGACCCCTAATTTTTGGAATCGATTCATATCCAAAGTTTCCGAATTTGTAAAAAATTCTTCGAAATCCTTCTCCCCCGTTGTATCGCTACCAGTAAATAGACATGGCCATTTTCCTTCTTTAGGAAGTACTTTTACTAAATCTCTAGCTTCTTGTTCATTTTCACATAAGTAAGGCTCATAACCTAGCGATCTTAAATATTTTACTGCAATGTCTGCAAACGATATTAAATGCAGCCCTTCATCTAGCTTTGGAAAAAAAATATCCCTATTATCGCCAAAAATACAAGACATTAAACAGAGCTCACCACTTTCTTTAGGTATAACGAAATATCTTTTTATATCATTAGGCGCTACAATGGGTTGACCTTTTTTAATTCTTTGATCAAAACCATGTAATAATGACCCATCAGAAAAAGCCACATTTGCAAAACGGGCAGTGGATATGGGTATCTCTGCACTGTTTCTCATTAGGAACATTTCCATAATGCGTTTTGAAGCCCCCATCATATTTACCGGGTTTGCAGCTTTATCTGTCGATACACAGAAATATTTTTTTGACCCTTTTGCTATTGCCTGTTTAATAGTTTTATCGGTATTAAATATATTGACCTCTATCATACGCATTAATGTGAAAGGGTCTTTCTCGCTCCTAACGTGTTTTAAAGCCGAAAGGTTAAGCACATAATCATACTTACCATCTGCTTCTATAAAAGCATCATATTCTCTAGAACCAATATCTAAAGCAAAAGTTTGAAAATCACCGTCTATATAACCAAATGAACTACGAATATCTCTAACTAATTCCACCATATTATTCTCGCTAATATCAACGACATGGAGTTTTTTAGGATTTCGTTTAAATATTTCTTTTGTCACAGCCTGCCCTATAGATCCCGCACCACCAATGACAAGAAACGAGGAATTACCTACTATTTCACTTAATTCGTTTTCATGGGTGGCAATATCATTCTCAAATAACTCCCTTTCCCTTCCAATAAGGTTAAGTATTTTCATAATTCAGATTTATTAAATGCTATTTCAGCACACTGTTTACTGGTCTTTTAACAAAAGTACGATAATTCTTATCTCTGTGTAATTGAACCATCATCTGTAATTCATGCTCAATTAATATCTCTCTGGCGAAATCAAACCATGTACAGGAATATCCATCCGTAAAGTGTTCAATACCGCAGATATTATTCTGAGTCAACTTCCTTATTATATGCAATGCCAAATTATTAGCATTAGTAGGACAACCCAACTGTTCATCGGTAACCGAAAGATTTTCTCCAGCTTTAGCCTTTTTTAAAATAGTAGTATAGAAATTCTTACCAAATTCAGAATACAACCAAGATGTTCTTATAATACAATAATTGTCCATTATCTCTTGAATATGCTTTTCACCTAGTAATTTAGATTTACCATATTCATTAATTGGATTAGGTACATCTTTAACAGTATACGGTTCATCTTTTTCACCATCAAAGACATAATCGGTAGAAATGTGTATTAAGGTTGTGTTATAACTTTTACAAACATTAGCTAAATTCTTAACACCTTCTACATTTACCTTGTAAGCAATATCCGGTGTTTTCTCAGCTTGTTCTACATTAGTATATGCAGCGCAGTTGATACAATAATCAAAATTGCCCTTTACAAATGCTGTTTCGATTTCTAAAATATCAGTAATATCTAACTCCTTGGAACTGTTAAATTTAAAATTCAATTCTTTATATGAAGGGGCTATTTTTTGCAAACATTGACCTAGTTGGCCATTGGCTCCTGTTACTAATACTTTTTTCATTTTTCGAAATCTTTGAAACTAGGTAGAAGCATATCTTTTTCTGAGACAATTAGTTTTGAAATCGGGTAGCTCCAGTCTATTCTTAAATCTGGATCACTATATAAAATGCCCGATTCCAATTCTGGGTCGTAATAACTATCACATAAATAAGTGAAAATTACTTCGTTGGAAAGTGTTACAAAACCATGAGCCATACCTTTTGGTATAAAAAGGCTTTTACGGTTTTGATCAGATAGATTCACCTTAATATGCTGCCCAAAAGTTTCACTGCTTGGTCTTAAATCAACCACCACGTCTATTACTTCTCCTCTTTGGACGGAAACTAATTTAGCCTGGGCTCCTAGTTCTTTTTGGTAGTGCAACCCACGTAAAACCCCTTTTTTAGAAATAGAGGTATTCTCTTGAACAAAATCAATATTATAACCTAAAGAGAACTCCAATTCATTTTTTCTGAACACCTCAAAAAACATCCCTCGTTCATCCTGATAAATTTGGGGTTCCAAGATTAAACATCCTTTTAATTTTGATTCAAATATTTTCATTTAATCAGGCGCATTAAATATTCTCCGTATCCACTTTTTAATAACGGCTCAGCTAACTTTTCCAGTTGTTTTGCTTTAATAAAGCCCTGGGTATATGCTATTTCTTCTATACAACCTATTTTTAAACCTTGACGTTCTTCTATTACTTGCACAAACTGAGATGCGTTCATCAAAGAACTAAAGGTGCCCGTATCTAACCAAGCAATTCCTTTATCAAGAACACTTACTTTCAACTTACCTTTATTTAAGTAAGCAATATTTACATCTGTGATTTCCAGTTCTCCTCTATTGCTCGGTTTTATTTGCTCTGCTATCTTTACTACATTATTATCATAAAAATAAATTCCCGGAATAGCGTAATTAGATTTAGGAATTTGAGGTTTTTCAACAATTGAAATAGCTTTTCCAAATTCATCAAATTCAACCACACCATATCTATTTGGGTTATTTACATGATACCCATAAATTATACCGCCTTCTGGCTTAGAATTTTCTCTTAATAATTTTTCCAGACCATTACCATAAAAAATATTATCTCCTAAAATTAGAGCAACCTTACTATTTCCAATAAACTCCTTACCTATAATAAAAGCCTCGGCCAAACCCTTTGGTTCTGGCTGAATAGCATATTGAAATGTACAACCCAATTGCTTACCATCCGACAGTAGTTTTTTGAATAACGGTAAATCATCTGGTGTCGTTATTATTAAAATTTCCCTTATTCCAGCAATCATTAGCGTAGATAACGGGTAATAAATCATTGGCTTATCGTAAATTGGCATTAACTGTTTACTTAATGCTTTTGTCAAAGGCCAAAGTCGCGATCCCGTACCACCTGCAAGTAAAATTCCTTTCATAATTATTTAGATTGATACTTTTTTAAATACCAGTCAACTGTCTTCTCTAAACCAGTATGGAAGCTTTCTAAAGCATTCCAACCTAGTTCTTTTTTAATTTTAGATGCATCAATGGCATACCTAAAATCATGACCTAATCGATCATCAACAAATTTAATTTGGTCTCTGTAACTGCCATTGCTTTTGGGCACTTTTGAATCTATAAATTCACAAATTTTTTCAGCTATCGTTAAATTTTCATATTCATTATTTCCTCCCAAAAGGTAGGTTTCACCAGCTATGCCATTAAAAAAGATAAGATCTATTCCTTTGCAATGATCCTCTACAAACAACCAATCCCTTACATTCTTACCATTGCCATAAATCGGAATTTTTAATCCTTTTATAGCTGATCTAATAATGGTAGGAATTAATTTTTCATCATGCTGTTTTGGTCCAAAATTATTTGAACAATTACTGGTCACTACGTTCATACCATAAGTATGATGATAGCTTCTAACCAAAAAATCAGATGAAGCCTTAGATGCACTATAAGGACTATTTGGCTGGTAATTTGACCCTTCGGTAAAAAACCCATTTTCACCTAAAGACCCATAAACTTCATCTGTGCTAATATGATGAAATCTATAATTTTTACCTTTCCAATAGCTTCTAGCTGCCTCTAATAATATAAAAGTACCTTCGATATTGGTCTTTATGAATTGCCCAGGAAAGCTAATTGAATTATCTACATGTGACTCTGCGGCAAAATTGATTACGCCCTTTATTTGATGCTTATGAAATAATTTTGAAACTAAGGTTGCATCGCAAATATCACCTTCAATAAAAATGTAATTAGGATTACTCCTCAATTCACTAAAATTGTGTACGTCTCCAGCATAGGTTAGTTTATCTAAGTTAACTACTCTAATATTCGGATATTTCGCTAATAAGTAAACAATAAAATTGCTCCCTATAAAACCAGCACCACCAGTAATTAGAATTGTGTTGTTAGATGGCTGGTCTGTCATAAACTACATTAAAGATTTTGCCTTCTTATTTAAATAAATGAGTGCTGAGAATATGAAAAACCCTAAAACAAGTAAAATAGGAATCAAAACTATACTCTTGCCAAAAAAGGATTTATGCTCTACCTGTGTTTCTCCAAGGTTAATTACACTTACTGGCACAGTACGTTCTTCTAATTCTAGTTTTTTAGTTTCTATATCTCTTATCAATCCCGTTTTGTATTCAAAAATATCAGCTATATTTACTTGCTCTTGGTTATCAAGAATAATTTTATCTGTTGCTGTGTTATTTCCTTTTTTAACTAGACCATTAGTATAATTAACTATAATTTCGTCTACTTGTTTCAATAATTTCTCATCCTGTTCAATTCGATTCTGAGCGTTATTTCTATAAATTTTTAATAGCCCGTTAAAATATGAATTGGAGTTAATATAATCTAAGACCTTTTTTGCAAACTCCTTACCAAATGCAGCGTTGTTGTAATAAAAAGTAATTCTATGGTTAAAAGAGCTTTTGTTTTGTAATTCTTCTCTAACTATATCTGCAATTGCATCCGTATTTTCAAAACTTTGTAGCAGCTCCAAATATTTTAAATCACTTTCAGAATTGCTTGCCTCTGCTACCCTACCTATTTCAATTTTCAAACCTGTAAAATCAACATCATCAATTCCTATAGTATTAAAAAATAAAGTATCTTTTGCTTGTATGTTAGATTGTATCTCATTTACAACGTCATATAAATAGTTTTTACTTTCTAATTGAGGCTTAACAATTACCTCTGATTTATACTTTTCCGAAATAATCTGATTTAGACCATACCCAATCGCTAAACCAATAACAACTAAAACAATAAGTAATAATAAATTTCTTTTTAGATATAAAAATACTCTTAAAAACCAATTAAAAATGGCATTAAAACCATTGCCTATTAATTGAAACAATTGCCCCAAATCAATTTCGTCGGAACTATTCTGTTTATCTGGTATTTGATTCTCGTTCATTTTATGTATTAAATATTTGCTTTAAAATTTTATCTGTAATAAGATATGTTGGCTTTACTCCTGTTGTACCCAATCCGCCAGACGCTAAAGTACTTCCTGTTTCTAATGGGTTATCCGATGCATAATATGCATAACGCACTTTTACATCTTCACCTATACTCTTTCTTATTTTAGAAGCTGACTGTATTGCTTTCTGATAATGCACACCTTCCATTTCTAAACCAATTACATTCCAAGTTGATTTATGAAAGAACTTAAGAATATCTTTATTTTGAAGTGATGTTCCTAAAAC
>TARA_R110002033_G_scaffold61484_1_pt1 | contig 26397 bp, 25 predicted proteins | sample TARA_R110002033 | Tara Oceans TARA_R110002033 (sample SAMEA4397051) | marine metagenome | biome: Polar Biome; feature: [SRF] surface water layer (ENVO:00010504); material: water (ENVO:00002006), including particulate matter (ENVO:01000060) such as... | depth 5 m
AAGTAATACGGAAATAGAAAGAATTCTAGACCATATGAAAACCTTCAAAAGGAAATAAAAAAACTGTGTACAAGCCGTGTATAATTAATTGCTTAGTTCTAAACTACTTACGAAAATTACGTTGGAATTTTCTATCTGTGATTAGTTTGCTAACTTAGTTGCTTAACCACGCAACTAATCATACACAAACCCGTTGTAGTGCATTTTGACTAACCAATAACAAATATTAAAATTCTTTATAAAAATTAGACAGAAGCTAATAACTGAAAACAAGTACAGTAAATATCTACTTTATGCAATAGGTGAAATTATACTTGTGGTTATTGGGATATTAATTGCTCTTCTTTTGCTATATAATATGACGTTCTAACAGACATTTTGTGTTTAGAATCAATAATCCAACAGAACCAAGATATTATTCTATTTGGAAAATTTCAAGTAAATGTTGTGATTAGATATCAAGTAAAAAATCAGGACAGAAAATTGGTAGGACAAAAAACACGAATACCAAAAATAAGACAGCCCAAAGAACCCACATTAAAAGAGGAAAAGTAATTAATTCTCCTTTTGATTTCGGGCTTAATGAATGAGCAATTAAGCCGTGAATACCAAGACTAAGCAATAAAAAATCAAGACTGGAGACAATAATTAAAAAATTCTTTGAATATGATTCTTTTCCAACAAAAAGAAAAATTCCTAATGCAATCGCTATTACAATAACTATTCTAAATATTCTTCTGGACATTTTACTAAATGTTTACGTTGTTAAATTTTATAAGTGAAATATGGCATAATTTTTTGCATTAAAGCTCATCAAAGGAATTTTACCATAAGATTCCATTCTTTTAACAAAATCTCTATGAAATATTTGTGATGACAGGCTTTTACTCTCGCGTTCAAGCATAGCAATTAGATCGGCATTTGCTTTTACTAAGTATATTTTCAGGTCATTAAAAACATCATCAGAATAGAAAATGTCTAATTCCATATTTGTGTATTTAATATGTTTCTTGATTTTTTCTCTTATGTCGTTCATCTGTCTTTTACCAACTACTTCTTCCAATGAGGAAATATGTACTATCTTAATTTTGGCATTGAGAGGCTTGGCAATTTCTGTTAATTTATCAATAGCACCTAAGTCTTCTTCTTCAAAATCCGTGGCATACACAATGGTTTCAATTTGTGTGTGACTTGCATCGTGTGGAATAGATAGTACTGGGCAAGGTGATTTTTCAAGGAGATGCTTGGTGGTGTTACCCATAATGATTTCTCGTAATGCACTACCGCCTTTCATTCCAGTAACGATTAATAAAGCGTCAATCTCATTTGCTTTAGAAACAATTCCGTTAACTACAGACTTATCTTCAATAGCTTCAACCTTGACATTCATTTTTTCAAAATCTGTTACTAGATGTTCTTTGCAAAAATTAGTAAGTTTTGAGTGATGTTTTTTAAAAGCATCGCCTTCAATATCTGGAAATGCGTCTTCAGCTTTTAAACTAAAATCGTCTAACATTGTAGGATAATCGAAAATATGAATCACTTTTAAAGTAGCTCGAATAGTTTTACTTAATGAATAGGCATATTTTAATGCAGCAACTGAGTTTTCAGAATAATCGGTAGCGTATAATATAGTTTTCATTTCGTACTTAATTGTTTCTTATGAAAAGCTAAATTAAGCCTTATTGGATTGATAGCTAATGACTTTTATCAGTTTACGATTATTCTCATAGCTGATTAAAATCATTTCTTTACAAGGATTACATTATTATTTTTATATCCTAAATTTTCAAACGTTTTGCAATTATAAAATCAATAGAATGAACGATTTCAGAAACAGGCCAAAAGACAATTATATTAACAAATCCGACTGATAAAATATTTACATATAGAGCATTAGTACGACGACTCAATGTAATACCTAAATAGTTTATTAAAATCTAAAAAAAATATGTATTATGAAAGAGCTACATAGCTTGCTGAGAGAGATTTCAGAAATTACAACTAATATTGAGACCAATTATCCAGAACTCTATCGCAATTTAGATGAAAATCCAATGACCATAACAACCTCTAATCATCCACACGTTAATAAGATAGCAATGCAGGAATATTTAGAAAGTTTAAAAGAGTTACTTAAACATCATTTAGAGATACATAAAAATAAATTATAGATTATGGGAGAAATAGCTACATCAAACAGGCAAATTACTTTATTCTATAGTTCTAAATCAATAAGAGCAAAACAAACCTTGGCTTATGCCAAAGCAGAAGGATTGGCTATTCAAGAAATAGATATCCTCAGAGAAAAACTTACAGGAACCCAAATAGTTGAACTTGCAGATAGATTACATATGGAAGTGGCAGACTTAGTCAATCAAGAGCATCCTTCTTATGCATCAAAATTTGAGCATCATAATTTTTCTACAAACGATTGGATAAAAATGATACAACATAATCCAGAGATTATGAAGCAGCCTATTGCTTTGCGAGGTGATACTACTATTTTAGTTGAAACTCCTACAGATATTATTAAAATATAATGGAAACAAACACTGCTCATTCTAAAGTGAAGGTATAACTCTGTTCCAAATAAAAAAGAATTGAAAATAACTAAACAAGTATTTTAATTATTCAATAAGTAAACTTTAAATTTCAGAAGACTCTCCTTTTAAAACTTTAAGATAAGTAGCTATTTGTCCTCTATGATATGTTTCGTGTTCTAACACCTTATGCATCAAGAACCACCAAAGGGTCATTGATTCTCCGTTTTCATCTTTAACCAACTCGTTAATCGATGTGTCGTTAAACGAGGAAATAATTGTATCTCGTTTGACACCAAAGTTCTTTAACTTTTTCAGCATAGAAGCATAGTTTGATTCATTGACATTTATGTGAGGTTCTTCGAAACCCATTATCCATATATAGTTTTTGTTAGTAGTTGTTGTAAGACTGAAGAAAATTTCATCAACATTAATAATATGTTGTATCAGATGAGAAAAACTCATAGCAGTATTGTTTAAACGCCAGTTAATAAATCCGTCTGGAACTTCTTTCAACCTTTTTAGGGTCAACTTTCTAATTTCATTAGATAACTGAGCTAGTCGGGCAATATCATCTTTATATGATTTCATTTTTTCTCTCTTTTTAAAATTAGCCTAATTTATAAAGTCTGTCAATTGTCTACAATGACTAAAGACAGTTTCATGATTTATAATTAATTGTTCTATTTTACAAATGAATTATATGGTGACTGGGAAACCAAGGGATATTGGAGAATAATAGATTATTAGAATATCATTCTAAATAACGAAAGCACAACAAAGAACTGAGATAAAATTATTCTTTTAAATTTAGTACTGGTGTTATGTATTCCCTGATAATAAGTTAGCTAATAAATGGAAAGTAAAAATCATAAATTCCCCTATATAAATTGTATTTGTAAAACTAAGGGAGGGAATAGCAAGAGGATAACACGCTAAAGCGGTGTTATGGTTTTATTTCCCTTCGGAACCCCCTATTTTACTAGGTTTTATAGATTTTCGATATTTTTTATATCTTTTTTTTTGTTGAAAAAACGTTCGCAGCTCAATAAATTCAATGAATGTTTATTGAAAAAAGAGAATTCATAGTGTAATTCAACATAATCCTCCCCCCTTTTCCTTACACTTCGTTTCAGGAAAAAAGGCTCGTTTAAAAGTCTTGAACACAAGCCAAAAAGTAATTTTGTTTATGGGTGTTTTTATAGGAGATTACTTTTTGACTTACGTTCGCTTATTCAACTTTTTAGTTGAATTTGACCGATCTGCATTTAAATAATTTGTTTGAACCACTTCTTTGACTGCCTTACCTTTTTGATAGTAAATGAACAGCATTTGAAATTAGCGGGCGCATAAAACGGAGGTCACTCCCCTCCTATTTATAGCCCTTTCCTAATTTCAAATCCTAAAAGAAAATCATATCAAAAAGGGAATGCGATTGGCTCTGAAAGAAGTAAATGAAATACAGCACAAATTCGATTTCATTTAATCTTGTATCGTGGTTCTAGGAAGCTTAAAAAAAAGGAAAATGCTCTTAGATAAAAAAAGTAAAACCCCATATCTTACCATAACTAACTTACGCAGGGATCCGGTTGGATTTCTTTAGTGTTCTGGTCGATAAGCGTAAAGAAGAAATCCAACTGGGCGTACTTACTTTTTGCTTTTATTTTTTTTCTTTGCAACCATCGGGAGTAAAGCAAGATTGTCATGACAATGACACATCTTGCGCTTCCCTCCTTTCTTGACTTTTCTATATACTTATGTTCATAGATATATAGTACAACCAATCCAATTAAAACCAATAGTCATTCGCTTTGAATTGGTTCAAGATTTTTGGATTAAAAGTTCGTAAGCCTCATCTAAAAATTCCCCTTCTTCAAAAGGCAATAACTGGCTTGCTAATTCTAATGTCTTTCGAATATCCAAACCATGGTCTTCGGGTACTATAGCATCATCCATATGACTTGCCATAATACAAACCTTAATTAAGGATTCAATGGTAAGAAACAGATCCGTATAGCCTTCAAATTGGAAGAAGGATGGTTGGAATTTACCTTTCTGAACATTTGAAGGGTGCAATACGGTTAACTTACTTTTTGCCAAAGCTTCTAATGTTTTGATTTTCTTCTTTTTCATAGCATTGGCTTTTAGTTCCATTGTTTCATCATGGCATGTACTCCATCCAGAATCTCCATTTCTTCATAGGGCATAAGTTGGGTAATCAGTTTTAATACTTCGCTCGTACAAAATTCTGGTTCTCCAATATATTTATCAGGTGTATACTCTGCCTCTAAAGACATAATGCAGGTCTTGAGTAAATACAAAATAAGATCCATCGCTTCTTTATAACTTTCTAAGGGCAACAATAGCATATCTTTTCCACTATTCTGGGGATTGGGTTCAAACAAGGTTAGCTTGTTTCTACTGAGTTCTTTAAGCTCTTCTAATAGAGTTACTGATGATGATTTCTTTTCTTCCTTCATGATTTTGTAGTTTTAAGTCATTTGTATGTTGTTTCATGGTTCCTCGTTTTTATAGTGAAATGCTAACTGTGGATTGCTGCTGTACAATGAAGTGCTTTCAGATGTTTCAATTGATCTTCGCCTAAGCGCTTCGCTTCTTCATAAAAGCGCTCACTTAAATGTTGTACTTTAAAAGCATCATGTTCTGAAAATTCATTTTGGGCTTTGAATCGCATAATATGGTGGGCATTGCACAGCATATAAAATTGACGTTGGAGACCGTAGGTCGTTTGCGGAAAGATTCTTTGGGGTAAATCTGTGAAATGACCACACAAATGCAATAAATAAGACAGCGCATAATGATGTGGGTTGAACTCCCAAAAAACATATAAGAGCCCTAAACATACTTGTTCCAAGGCATGATGTATCGTGGCAAGCTTAGAGGTGTATTCTTCTTTAAAATCAATGTCAACTATGGAAAGTAAATACCTAGCCCGTTCCATACGAGTATTCCAATGGGATTCGATTCGTTCATATACAACCCAATGATAAGATGGTTTAAAATTCTGAAACCCAGACAACGTCTCATTCTCCTTATACATACAAACTGTTTGAGACATAATTCGGGATAAAAAATTATTGCCTGTATTCATTTTCTTTTTAACACTAGATAAAGAATAGGTAATGGGATACACTTTACAATGCTGTTGCATTTTATTGTATAATTCATCCATGAAGTCCCCTAGCCTTTTAGAAACAGGTTTATAACTTACAATGAGTAGTGTGTAGGTGATTACCAATTGAGGGTTTGCGCATGATGGCGCTAGATAAATTTTCTGTTTCTCTTTTTTCTTATAAGCACTAATTACAAAAACAGAATGAAGCGGTATCTCTTTTTTTAGGAGGCCTAAAAGTTCATTCTTAAAAGGATAATGTGTTGATTTTTCAATTTCCATAGCTGTGTATTGAATTAAATAATTTACATTTTCTACACTTTTGTATAGTATTTCTATACTAATGTATTAAATAAATATCTATTTCAACAAGCTTAAGGTAGTTTTATTAAACAGATGTGTATAATTTCTATATTTATGTATACATTTTAAACATTTATAATGACTGAATTTGGACTCTATTTAGCAAAAAAATCAATTAATAAAGCAGAGGTTTCAAGAAGAACAGGAATCAGTAAATCCAGAATAAGCCAATTAAGTTCTAACCCTAATGCCAAATTAAGAGCGAAGGAGCTTTATATAATTTCTTTAGCAATAGATATTGATCCTTGTGAGGTATTAAAAGAAATTTTTGTCGATGTTAAACTTTCATAAGTCTAAGCCATTTTAATAGCTTCTTTCTTCTTAAACCGTATTAATAGATTACTTATATCCTCACTAATTTTTGTTTCTACTACCCTAGCATAGATTTGTGTTGTAGATAGCTTGGTATGTCCCAAAAGCTTGGATACGGTTTCTATAGGAACACCATTCGAAAGCATGACTGTAGTTGCAAAAGTGTGTCTAGCTACATGAAAAGTGATGTTCTTTTGAATACCACAATCTTTTGCTATTTCCTTTAAATAGGAATTGGTCTTTTGGTTGGAGCATAGTGGTAACACTCCATGAACATTTTTATTCGCTTTATATTTTTCTAATATATCCCATGCCTTTGGCAGAATAGGTATTTTTACGAGTTCATTTGTTTTTTCTCTTTTGGTGAAAATCCAATTCTGGTTATCAATGCCTTTTGTGATTTTATGTATTGTAAGTTCTTTCACATCCACATAGGATAAACCCGTATAGCAAGAGAATAGAAAACAATCCTTAACCTGCTCTAATCGATTTTGATTAAAAACCGTATGCTCAATGAGTTCTAATTCTCTTTCTGATAAGTATAGTCTATCGAATTTATCAAACTTTAATTGAAACTGTTGAAATGGATTTTTTGTCATCCATTCTAATTTTACAGCGAGATTGACCATTTTCTTAAAGCGTTCCAAATGTTTCATCACACCATTATTGGTCATCATCAATTGTTTTTTAGTATTCCTATAGTTTCTTAAGTATTGCTCAAAGTCACAGATAAAGCGGTAGTTCAATTGTTTTAAGTACATATCACTTGCTTTTAGTTCATGGCTTAAGAATTTGTTTAAATACCTTTCTGTGGTATAATAGTTTTTCATTGTACCATGCTTCAAAATGCTAATCATATGGTCATTATGATAGGCAATAAGCGCTTTTAAAGTTTTATGAGTATCATCTTCTCCTAGGTAACGTACCTTAATAGCATTGGCGGTGATGATTTTAGATTCTTCTAAGAGTTGTTTGTGACAATCTAGCAATTGACTATACACTTGGTCTAAATAAGTGTTTAATACTCTTATCTTATAGGTGCTTCCACGACCTCTATTTTTGGAGTTGTCCCAATCTTTAACCAAAATGGTTCTTTTAAGACTAATTTCTGAACGTTGTCCAGTTACGGTAATACGAACATAGATAGATAACTTGTTCGATGTACTTCTTGATTTTCTTGTGAAGAAAATAACGGAAAAGGTGCTGTTTGTCTGCATTTTACAAGGCTTTAGTTTGACATTTTTGTAAAAACGAAAGTCAAATTGCTTTTAAATGCTCTTTAAATTTACGACAATATTGGTAAGCGTGTGCACACCTAATTGCACACCTTTTATATGTTTTCCCTTGATATCATTTGATACCCCTAAAAACAAAAAACACTGATAATCATACGATTAACAGTGTTTTAATACAACCTATCTCTAGGTTCGTCGGGATGACAGGATTTGAACCTGCGACCACACGGCCCCCAGCCGTGTACGCTACCGGGCTGCGCTACATCCCGAAAAATAGTATCTCTAAAAAGATGCGCCAAATATACAATTAACTGATTGTATCACGCAAGTATTTATAACAACATTAATATACCTTTTCTCAGAATCGATTTTTATAGTTTCAAAAAAATAATTGACCTTTAACTTAAGAAAAAGTATCTTAGAACTCTAAATTCACATTTTTTGAAAGCTTTTATATTTTTTTTCCTATTGTTTACCTTCTTGACTCATTCTCAACAAAATCCAATTTTTAAGAATGAAGTAATTTCCATCAACAAAAAATATGATAGCATTTGGAATCCATCACTGGAAACAATAGTATTTACAGGTAGTTCTAGTGTTAGGATGTGGAAAAATCTACAAGATGTTTTTCCGAACCACCAGATCATAAATTCTGGTTTTGGAGGCTCAGAAGCAATTGATTTACTAGGCTATACTCACGAGCTTATTTTAAAATTTAAACCAAAAAAAGTTTTTATTTATGAAGGTGATAATGATTTATTTGCAAAAAAGAGACCTAAAGATATTATCAGCTCTTTAGCTGCAATAATAACTCAAATTAAAAATCAAAACGAAACAACAAAAATTATTCTTATTTCTCCAAAACCAAGTATTGTAAGATGGAATTTAAAAAGCAAATACAAAAGATTTAATAGGAAGCTTCAACGATTTTGCAAAAAAAATAATGATTTAGAATTTGCAAATGTTTGGAATATTATGCTTGACAAAAAAAAATTGAAAACAGAATTATTTATTGATGACGGGTTGCATATGAATGATCAAGGTTATCAACTATGGTATTCTGTTATTAAAAACTATATGAATTAATTTATTTCAAAAAATGAAACAAAACATTTTACTAGGAAGCATCACTTTATTTATTGCAATACTATCTATTTCATGTGGAGAAAATAAGAAGAAGGTAGTCATCAACTTTCCTGAAACTAATTTAGCTTTGGAATATATGATTCCTAAACCATCAAAAATAATAGCCACAAATTCAGCTTTTGGGTTAGATAAAAATACAGTCATTTATACTTCTCAAACCACCAATGGTTTTAAAGAAGTTGGCGAATTTCTATCACAAAAAATAAAAGAACATATTAAGTTGTCTATTCCTGTAAATACAACAAATTTAGAAGCAGTAGAAAGAGTTATATATATTAACCAATCTGACAGTACTGCTTTCCAAACGAATGAATCATACCAATTATACATAACTAAAGATTCAATCATATTAAATGCAAAAACAGCAGAAGGTGCATTTAGAGGAGTGCAAACCTTGCGGCAAATAATTCCGAATCAAAGCAATGATACACTTACAACTCATAAAATGTGGTTGGTACCTACTGGTAAAATTATAGATAGCCCTAGTTTTGAATATCGCGGTGCCATGTTAGATGTTGCCAGACACTTTTTTAGTGTTGCGGATGTAAAAAAATACATAGATCTTCTCGCTTATTACAAGTTGAATGTTTTGCATTTACATTTATCAGATGATCAAGGTTGGCGTATTGAAATAAAATCTTGGCCAAACCTTACTGTAGCTTCTGGAAATACTGAAGTGGGAGGTGGCGAAGGCGGGTTTTACACGCAAGAAGATTACAAAGTTATTGTAGCTTATGCTTTAAAAAACCATATCACAATTATTCCTGAAATAGATATGCCTGGCCATACCAACGCAGCCTCTGTCGCTTACCCTTTTTTAAATGGTAATGGTAAAACACCAAAAAAATATACGGGAACACAAGTTGGATTTAGTACTTTTGACACTAATAAAGACACGGTATATGCTTTTATAGATGATGTTGTTAGAGAAGTTTCATCTTTAACTCCTGGCTCTTATTTTCATATAGGCGGCGATGAAAGTCATGTTACTAAAAAGAAAGATTATGTATATTTTGTAAGTAGGGTTGAGAAAATTGTACAAAAACACGGCAAGCGTATGATTGGCTGGGATGAAATTACACAGTCGACTATAGATTCTACTACTATTGCTCAACACTGGAGCACACAAGAAAATGCAATCCGAGCGGCTAAAAATGGCTCTAAAATAATACTTTCACCAGGCAAAAAGGCTTACTTAGACATGCAATATGATAGCCTTTCAAAATACGGCTTACATTGGGCTGCATATATTCCCGTTGACACCGCTTATAATTGGTCACCTCAATATTACATGAAAGAGCTTAGCAAAGAAAATATTTTAGGCATTGAAGCTCCTCTTTGGTCTGAAACGATTACAAATATGGCAGAATTAGAGTATTTAGCCTTTCCAAGAATTATAGGTTATGCAGAATTGGGTTGGACTACCGATGAAAATAGAAATTGGGAAAATTACAAAATTCGCCTTGCTAATCAAACCCCATATTTAGAAAGAATGAATGTTAATTATTACCCATCTAAGCTTATCGATTGGAAAAAAGATATCTTAGAGATTGAAATGCCAATTAAAGATTAATACAAAACCTGACTAATAAAAAAAGAATGAAAATTTCTCTAACTTGTATAACCATACTCCTACTCACCAATTGCAAAAACGAAAAAAAATTGGAAAAAGAAACGGTTAAAAATAATCCCAATTATGCTTTTTATGTTGGCACTTATACAGAAAAAGATAGTAAGGGCATATATAAATATGTTTTAGAAGCTGATGGAAATCTAAAAAAAATTGGATTAGCTACTAAATCAGATAATCCCTCATATTTAACATTAAGCCCAAATAAAAAGTATGTTTTAGCAGTAAATGAAGTGAATAAAGATAATATTGGTTTTGTAAAATCTTATGCCATCCAAAATGACAGTTTAAAACACATAAGCACAGCCTCTTCAGGTGGTGCACACCCCTGTTTTGTTGGGGTAAACAAAAACGGATATGTTATAACTGCGAACTATACTGGTGGAAATATTGGTTTATTACATCTAAAAGAAAATGGAGAACTAAGTGATATACTGGATGTTCAACAACATGTCGGGAAAGGAACTACTGATAGGCAAAAAGCTCCTCACGCACATTCCGCTTGGTTTGAAAAAAATAATGACAATAACGTAATCGCTGTGGATTTAGGTACCAATGAATTATGGTTTTCGACAATAGATTCTCAATTAAACAAATTAGTACCTGCAATGCCTAACAAACTTGACATGGCGCAGGGTGCAGGACCAAGACATATTGCATTTAACCCCAATAAGACCATGGTTTATGTATTAAATGAATTAGATAATACTATCACTCATATTTCTAAATTAGAAACTGGAGAATACAAAAAAATTAGTTCTGTATCTACACTACCTAAAGAATATACCGATTATAGCAAATCGGCTGACATTCATATCTCTAAAGATGGCAAATTTTTATATGCTTCAAACAGAGGTCATAATAGTATTGCAATATTTGGTATAAATAATGAAAATGGTTCTTTGACACCGCTTGGATATGAACCTACAAAAGGTGAAAATCCAAGAAATTTTTCATTAACTCCAGATGACTCCTATTTAGTAGTCGCAAACCAAGATTCTGATAATATAATCTCATTTAAAAGAAATGATGAAACAGGATTACTTTCTTATGTATCTGATATAAGAGCACCGACTCCAGTTTGTATCTTATTTACCGAATAAATTTAATAAACTATGCTGTTTCTCTTATTTTCAAAAGCATATGCTGAATTTTTTCATAGTTCATTGGCTTTTCTAAATAATCAACGACATTTTCATGTGCGATAGCTTTTTCTCGATCTGACGGCCTACCTGAAGAAGTAAGGACAATAATTGGCAGGTTTGGACATAGATTATGTTTATCCTTATAATCCAAAAACTCAAAACCATCCATAACCGGCATATTGAGATCTAGAATTATTAAATTAGGACAACTTTTCTCTAAATAATGCACCGCCAAAAGTCCATTTTCGGCTGTATCAATATTTTCAAAACCCAAATTTTTTAATCTCTTAATAGTTAAATAATTTGTGATCTCATCATCTTCTACTAGTAATATCTTAAATATGTTCTTTTGTTCTCGCATTAGAAATGTATTTTCAATTCTGTTCCCTTATTAATTTCACTTTTAACTTTAATTGTACCTCCGTTGTTGGAAATTATAGAGCGTATGATATAAAGTCCTACACCCAAACCATCTACATGAGTGTGCATTCTTTTAAAAAGTCCGAATATCTTATCGGTGTTTATCTGATCATCAAAACCCAATCCATTATCTTTAATGGTAAATATCACCTTACCCTTAACTTCTTTAGTTTTTAATTGAATAATAGTTTTTCGCTTTGGATGCTTATATTTTATGGAGTTTGAAATTAAATTATGTACTATACTCTCTACCTGTATAGGGTCATACATTATAGTCGGACAACTAGAAAAATCTTCTTTAATGATTGTTCTACTATTTACAATTTCTTGAGAATGTATTACTCTTATTTTCTTTACGATCTCTGAAAATGTCACTTCTTCCTTCCGGCTATTTAAATTTGATTTCAAAGCAATTACATTGTTTAATGCTCTTAGCTTATCACACATGAGCTTCGCAACAAGCTGAACCTTTTCAAATAGGGGTATTCCTGTTTCTGAAATAGCATTTTCAGCTTCTAACATATCAAGCAAGCTATGAATATTTGTTAAAGGAGCTCTTAAATCATGAGCGGCCACATATGAAAACTCTTCGAGCTCTTGATTCTTTCTTTGTAAATTGCTATTTAATTCTTGTAAGTTGCTCTGAGCTAATTTCAGTTTTTCTATAGAGCTTAACAAACTGGTCACATCAAGAGTAGTTACGCCTAAGCCTTCACCTATTTTAAAAGCTCTAATTACAAATTTAAAAATCCCTTTATCGGTATGAAAAATAAGTTCATCAAAGCCAATTGGTTTTCCTGTTTCAATAACTTGTTTATATGATTCATACCTTTCTGTGCCTTGTAAATAAGGAAAGATGTCTAACATACTTTTACCAATAAAATCTTCCTTACTAATTTTCATAGTAGCAATAGCCGCTTGGTTTACATCAATAAAATTTAAATTTTTATCAAAAATTACAAATGGTGAATGGGCCATATCAAAGAAGGCTCTTCTTAGGTCATTATTAGTTTCAATAGTCTGTATGTCCATTATATTATTAGTTTTGATTTGAGGATTAAAACATAATTATGGTGCTAAATTGAATATTTTAGATTCAATACAAATAAAGACTTCTGCGAGCCTTAGTCAGACTATAGATGAATATTCAATAAGTATCGATGAATGAAATTGTATTTGGGGCTGAATGAGAAGATCAAACCTAATGATAACTAAAGAAGGAAGATAGCTGGCTATTATTAATTTACTTCCAACCTGGCTTCTAATCCCTTTTTCTAAGTAACTATTTTTTAGGTTATAAAAAATAACGTAGGTTTTATTCTAATAAAAAAGGCTAGAGATATGTTGCACATATCTCTAGCCTTTTAGCTTTTATAAAAAGTAAATACTTCTATTTTGAAGTGTTTACTTCTTTTTCTTCTTTTGGTTCTTTACTTTTTTCTTCTTCTTTTGCAGAGAAATCAGTAATACCCTGCTCTTGAAGCATATTATACCATTGAACTACCTTTTTAATATCGCTCACATAAACTCTATCTTCATCATAATTAGGTAATATTTCAAAAAAATACTCTTCTAATTTTAATTTATCATCTTTATGACTAACTTTAGTTTTTTCTCCGTTTTCCTTTTCTTGAATCTTCTGAAAAACTTCCCGTAGAGGCACTTCTTCTTCTAGTGTATAAATTGCAATCTCAGAAAGCACACTTACATTGTTTTTAAAACTTACAGTGATTTTTTTACCATCTAACAATGATTCAGCTACAAACCCAGCTCTAGTTTGTGTTAATAATTTAAACAAACCTGGTTTTCCTCCTATGGATAAAATTTTATCTAAACTCATGTATTATTTTAATTTCTAGGCAAATATTAAACTTTTAAGCTTATAAAAAAAACTAGTCTACCTTCCTTTTTTCATTTCTGGAAAACGCATTCGGTAATCCGCATTTATTTTACCTTTTGAAATATTACTTAATTTGCTTTTAATTAATCTCTTTTTTAAACTTGATAATTTATCTGTGAATAAGATGCCTTCAATATGATCATATTCGTGTTGTATTACTCTAGCAAGCAAGCCATCATATGTTTCACGTTTTTCTTGAAAATTTTCATCCAAATATGAAATTACGATATTGGCTTTTCTATTCACATCTTCTCTAATATCAGGAATACTTAAGCAACCTTCATTAAAGGTCCATTCATCGCCTGTTTCTTCCTCAATTTCAGCATTAATAAATACTTTTTTAAATCCATTTAGTGCTTCTTGTTCTTTTTTTGATAGCTCTTCATCATCAGAAAAAGGTGAAGTATCAATAACAAATAAACGTATTGGCAGTCCTATTTGTGGTGCTGCTAAACCCACTCCACTTGCATTATACATGGTTTCCCACATATTTGCGATTAACTTCTCAAGATTAAGATACTCTTGAGTAATGTTACTACCTACTTTCCTTAAAACTGGATCTCCGTAGGCTATTATTGGTAATATCATACTATTAAATTCTATTTAAATATGCTTGTAAAATTATAGTTGCGCTTATTTCATCAACTAATGCTTTATCTCTTCTCTGCTTCTTTTTCAACCCACTGTCGATCATAGTTTGAAATGCCATTTTCGAAGTAAACCGTTCATCTTGACGTTCGATTCCCATTTTTGGAAAAGCTGAAGAAAGTTTGGCTAAAAATGGTATAATCAAAGCTTCAGACTCTGATGCTTCGTTATTCATTTGTTTTGGTTCTCCAACTACAATCTTATCTACGTTTTCTTTTTGAAAATAGTCTTTTAAAAAACTTATTAAATTATTAGTTTGAACAGTAGTAAGTCCTGATGCAATTAGTTGCAATTCATCTGTTACAGCTATACCCGTACGCACTTTTCCATAATCCAAAGCAATAACCCTGCCCATTCTTTTTATTTTTAGCAAAAATAAAGCATAAATTGTTATAACTATAAATTAGTACCATTAATTACCCTCTTCGACTTATATTTGGGGAAAAATTAATTGTAAAATGACCGAATTACAACAACAAATTGAAAAAGCTTGGGATAACCGAGACTTATTAAAAGAAAATGCAACCCAAGATGCTATTCGCGCTGTAATTTCTTTACTAGATGATGGAAAATTAAGATGTGCAGAACCTACAACGAATGGGTGGCAAATAAATGAATGGGTTAAAAAAGCAGTAGTCTTGTATTTCCCTATCCAAAAAATGGAAACTTTAGAAGCTGGTATTTTTGAATATCATGACAAAATGCCACTAAAAAGAGGGTATAAAGAAAAAGGGATTCGCGTAGTTCCAGGAGCCATAGCAAGACATGGTGCTTATATTTCTCCAGGCACTATATTAATGCCTAGTTATGTAAATATTGGAGCCTATGTTGATGAAGGCACTATGGTAGACACATGGGCTACAGTGGGGAGTTGTGCTCAAATAGGTAAAAACGTACACCTGAGTGGTGGTGTTGGTATTGGTGGTGTTTTAGAGCCTTTACAAGCAGCTCCTGTTATTATAGAAGATAATGTTTTCGTTGGGTCAAGGTGTATTGTTGTAGAAGGTGTTCGCGTGGAGACCGAAGCTGTGCTTGGGGCAAATGTTGTATTGACTGCTTCTACCAAAATTATAGATGTAACTGGTGATACTCCGATAGAACGCAAAGGTCTTGTACCTGCTAGATCGGTAGTTATTCCTGGTAGCTATACCAAAAAATTTGCTGCAGGGGAATATAATGTGCCTTGTGCATTAATTATCGGTACACGTAAAGAAAGTACAAATAAGAAAACTTCTCTAAACGATGCACTTAGAGAATACGATGTAGCTGTATAAATACATCAATTTCCAAATATAAACTCCCAACACTGTTTAAATATAAGTATTGGGAGTTTATATTTTTATAATTATAGCGTCAAAAATTATTAACCCATGGCTATTTTTTTTAGGTTTGTTAATCTAAATACAAGGTTTTTGTAACAATACAAAAACAAAATTATACGATAATGAAAATTGTAATACTCGCGGCAGGTATGGGTTCTAGATTAGGAAATCCTTTTCCTAAACCTTTAACACCCTTAGTTAATGGAAAAAGCATAATGCAAACTCAAATGGACAATCTTGCTATGTACTACTCTATCGATGATATATATACCGTTGTAGGTTTTAAGAAAGATCTAATCATGGAGCGATTTCCTGAGGTAAGTTATATATACAATCCATTTTTTGATAGTACAAACACCTCTAAAAGCTTACTGAAAGCGCTTAAAAAATTCAAAGATAAATCAGTATTATGGTTGAATGGCGATGTTGTTTTTGATGGAAAACTTTTAAGTATTTTAAATCCGTATATGAAACAAAAACAATCTTTTGTTGCCGTAAATACCAGTAAAGTAGCAGAGGAAGAAGTGAAATACACTTTAAAAAACGGATTTATCGATGAACTTTCTAAATCAGTAAAAAATGGCCTAGGGGAAGCCGTTGGGATTAATTATGTTGCTTCAAAAGATATCAATTGTTTTATTAATAGACTCGAAGAATGCGATGATAATGACTATTTTGAACGAGGTCTGGAAATTGCTATTTCCAAAGATCATTTAAAAATTGCTGCTGTTGATATTTCTGCTTACAATTGCATGGAAATAGATTTTAAAGAAGATTTAGAAAATGCCAATAAACTGCTTCAATAATGAAAGTAGTTCTCTTTTGTCAAAATGCATATGCTTTTGGGATATTAGCGCCAATAAGAACTGTTTTAGAAAATGAAAATTTAACTTATAAATGGTATATTCAACCAAAATTAATAGCTTCTTTCCCCTTTAAAGATGAAGATTTCACAACGAGCATGCTCGATTTACAAATTTTCAAGAGTGATGTCATTTTTGTTCCTGGTAATGAAGTACCTTATTACCTTAGAGGGTTAAAAGTTCAAATTTTTCATGGTTTTGCAGGTGAAAAAAAAGGGCACTTTAGAATTCGCCATTATTTTGATCTTTATCTTACCCAGGGACCTTTTTTCACGAAGAAGTTTATTGAATTTAAAAATAAATTTAATGATTTTGAGGTTATTGAAACCGGTTGGCCAAAACTAGATATTTACTTTCAAAATGATACTAATAGTATTGAAAAAAGGCAAAATATTCTTTCAGAAAACGGAGCTAAAAATACAATCATTTACGCACCTACCTTCTCTCCTAGTTTAACTTCAGCTCCATACTTAACTACTGAAATTAAACAATTAGCTAATCAAAAGGATTATTATATATTTCTAAAATTTCATCCATTAATGAATCAAAAATGGATAGCTACCTATAAAAATATTGCTGCCGAACATAAGAATATTGTATTTGTTGAGGATCCCAATATTGTTCCTTACCTAAGGATGGCTGATGTATTAGTTAGCGACACATCATCTGTTATTTATGAATTTCTATTACTTGATAAACCAGTTATCACTTTTAAAAATATTTCTAATGACATTAAATGGAAGAATAGCCTAGCGTATACTAATTTGGTTACTTTGGTACACGAAACGATAACTCACGACAAATTTTCAAAAGAAAGAACTGAAATTAAAAATACATTTCATCCATATACTGATGGTAAATCGGCAGAACGTATGGTTGAAGCAGCGAAAGAATATATTTCAAATAATGGTGTACCAGAAAAGAGAAAACTTTCATTTTTAAGGCGTAATAAAATAAATAAAATTTTCGGTAAAGCTATTAAGCATCCTTTTAATGGTCAAAAAAAGGAAAAAATATCTGCTTTATTAATTACCTATAATGAAGATATGCATATTTATGGCGTGCTTGAAAATCTTCAATTCGCTGATGAAATTATTGTTGTAGACTCTTTTAGTACCGATGGGTCTATTGAAAAAATACAACAGTTTAAAAATGTTAAGCTGATACAAAGACCTTTTTTAAATTTTACAGATCAGAAACAATTTGCACTAGATCAAGCCAGTCATAACTGGGTAGTGTTTATTGATGCCGATGAAAGATTAACAGATACTTTGAAGAATGAAGTATTACAAACCGTAAATTCTAACCTACCAAAAGCTGCTGCTTATTATTTCAAAAGAACTTTTATGTTTAAAAATGAAAGAATGAGATTCAGCGGAACGCAATCAGACAAAAACTATCGATTATTCCAAAAGTCTAACGTGAAATTCGATACTACAAAAACGGTACATGAAACCTTAATTGTAGCTGGTGAGTCGGCTGTTCTTAAAAACAAGCTTATTCATTATTCGTATAAGAATTATGAAGATTTTAAGAGGAAAAGAATAAAATACACAAGTATGCAAGCTAAAGAATTACTTGCAAAAAATAAAAAACCAACACTTTTTCACTTTATTGCTAAACCATCATTTCGTTTTGTTAAACACTATATCATTGATTTCGGGTTTTTAGATGGCAAAAAAGGAATTGTGATTAGCTATTTAATGGCACTAGGTATTTATAACAGATATTCAGAATTGAAGAAACTAAGACGAGAAAAATAATCTAAAAAAGCAATTGTTTTTTCACACTCTTGTATTGCTCATTTGTTTTAATACATTTTAAACCTAAATAATAGGCTGTTAAATAAGACCAATAAAAGCCTTCTTTTCCATTTAGGAAATTCAATTCTAGTATATACTTCTTAAAAAACTCAAAGTTGACCCTTATAAAAATACCAAGTATAGAATATTTCTCACTCTTAAGGTATTTGTTTTCGGCAGAGATGGAAGCATACCTATTAAGTCTTTCTATGTAACTATCTAAAGAACGAGTCTTAAAATGTAAAAAATGAGCGGTTAACTTTTTTGTATTTCCTTCTAAAATAATACTTTCGTGCACTTTTAAACCATCAAACTTTCCTTTATTTTTTTTAAATAATCGCAGTACATACTGTTTACTCTCGGGACCAAAATTAAACACCTTATCTAAAAAAACATTCTTCCTTTTCAAATAATACCCATCAATTTTTGGGTCATGGTCTAAGGAATTCTGTAATTCTGTTATCAGTTCATTTGTTAATATTTCATCAGCGTCTATACTTAATACCCATTCATTTGATGTTTGTTCCAATGCAAACTGCTTTTGCTCACCGAAACCTTCAAAATCTTTATGGAAAATTTTAACATCATATTTTTGACAAATCTCTAACGTCGCATCTGTACTTCCAGAATCTACAACAATTATTTCATCAACCCAATTAAGGCTTTTTAGACATTTCTCAATCATTCGCTCTTCATTGAATGTTAGAATAAAAGCAGATAATTTATACTTCATAAATCCTTTTAAATAATCATAATCCCTCTAAAAAACACAAATACTAAACCTATATGCGGTTAAAATAGTTTATGCAAATCAATATATTGAGGAATGATATATATTATAAAACCGAAGTTTTTAAAAAATAGTATCTAAAGCCTTATTTTTGGCAAAAAATTGTATACCATGCAGGAAGAAATAAATAAATGTATTGAAGTTCTTTCCAAAGGCGGAATAATTCTATACCCTACTGATACAGTTTGGGGCATTGGATGTGATGCAACAAATAAAGATGCGGTAGCTAAAATTTACGTTTTAAAAAAGCGAGTAAACACAAAAACCATGATTTGCCTAGTGGCCAATGATTTTATGCTTGAGAAATATGTGAAAGAAGTTCCTGAAGTGGCTTTTGATATTATAGATCTCGCGACAAAACCTACAACAATAGTTTATGATGAACCTATAGGTATTGCAAAAAATTTAATTGCAGAAGATAATACTTTAGCCATTAGAATTGCTTCAGATAAATTTTGTCAGTATCTCATAAACAAATTTAAAAAGCCTATAGTCTCTACATCTGCAAATGTTACTGGTCAAGCAACGCCTCAAAATTTCAAAGAAATTAGTGATGTGATTTTAAAAGGTGTAGACTATGTGGTAAATTTGCACACAGAGCAAAATTCAGGAATACCATCATCTATCATAAAGCTCGGAAATGATGGAACCGTTAAAATTATCCGAGAATAGCATGATGCAAACAAATCACAGAAAAGCACTTTCAAATCCAATTTTTTCAATTATTGCAGCAGCATCCGAAGAACTCGATGTAGCTAGTTATGTGATTGGAGGCTTTGTACGTGATTATTTACTTAACCGTGGTTCTGCTAAAGACATAGATATTGTTACTGTTGGCAGCGGTATTGATTTAGCAAAAAAAGTAGCTAGTAAATTACAGGGCAAACCTGAAGTTTCAATTTTTAAAAATTTTGGTACCGCCATGGTAAAACATAATGGTATTGAACTAGAATTTGTCGGTGCAAGAAAAGAAAGCTATCACAAAGACAGTAGAAAACCTGTTGTTGAAGATGGCACCTTAGAAGACGATCAAAAACGAAGAGATTTCACGATAAATTCACTAGCAATTTCCTTAAATAAATCTGACTACGGAACGCTTTTAGACCCTTTTAATGGCATTGAAGATTTAGAAAACAAACTTATCAGAACCCCTTTAGAGCCTGGAATAACATATTCAGATGATCCATTACGTATGATGCGTGCCATACGTTTTGCTACTCAATTAAATTTCATTATTCACCCGCAATCACTCGCTGCAATTACAGCGTACAAAGAGCGAATCAAGATTATTTCAAAAGAACGGATAGTCGATGAGCTACATAAAATAATAGCTAGTCAAAAACCTTCTCTAGGTTTTTCCCTTTTACATAAAACAGAACTACTAGAATATATACTACCTGAATTAACTGCACTTCAAGGAATAGAAGAAATAGAAGGGCAACGCCATAAAGATAATTTCTGGCACACCTTAGAGGTCGTAGACAATATTTCAGAAAACACCGATAATGTTTGGTTGCGTTGGGCTGCTCTTTTACATGATATTGGAAAAGCCCCTACCAAAAGATTTGACAAAAAAATAGGTTGGACATTTCATGCTCATGAGTTTGTTGGATCAAAAATGGTATATAAACTCTTCAAAAGATTACGCATGCCCCTGAATGAAAAAATGAAATTCGTTCAAAAAATGGTTATGATGAGTTCTAGACCAATAGTAATCTCTGAAGATTTTGCCACTGACTCGGCAGTAAGAAGACTGGTTTTTGATGCAGGTGAGAATATTGAAGATTTAATGACGCTGTGCGAAGCAGACATCACCACTAAAAACCCTAAAAAGCAAAAGCGTTATAAAAATAACTTTAAACTAGTTCGGCAAAAAATTGTGGAGGTTGAAGAGCGCGATCATGTACGTAATTTTCAACCACCAATTACTGGAGAAAAAATAATGACAACCTTTAATTTAAAACCTTCGAAAGAAATAGGAATTATAAAAGAAGCCATAAAAGAAGCCATTTTAGAAGGTGAAATCCCGAATGAGTATGACGCAGCGTTTGCCTTAATGCTAAAAAAAGGGAAATCTCTAGGGCTAATTCAAAATTAAAAACTACAAAATTTCGCGTTTAAGCCCTATTTAGTATTGATTCCACAGAATATAAAATCATTCAGTTGTTTTTCTATTTCAATTGGATTAATATCCTTGTTATCAGTTGTTAAATTAAACAACCACCTCATAGATGAAAAAATCATAAAAGTTGCAAATTTAGCATCCATTTCTCGTAATTGCCCTTGCTGTATACCTTCTTCTATTATACTTGTAACTTTACTCATGTAATTATTTATAAGGGCTGTATACTCCACAAGCTTAGCTTTAATAAGTTTTAATTTTTCTTCAAAAGCAGTATGACTTCACAACTAATTTAAGTTCTTTTTATACCAAGGTCATCTCACAAAAGCACTCATTTGTAGGCTAAAACCATTCATCGAAACAAAATTGATTCTGAAAGCCGCATAATTCCTACTGAACTCATTTCGGATTTAAAATTAAATCTCCTGCAAGAGATTTGTAATTATTATAAAGTTCAACAACAGAAAACTGTTTAGAAAAAAATATAATTATGAAATCCCTCAAACCATTATTTTTTCAGAAAAAACAAACCTTATTTACAATATTCATTAGTGTAATCGCTTTATTAAGTATTACCAAATCGGTAGCGCAATTTGACACTCAATATTACCTACCACCCCTATGGAACGACTCTGATGGCAGTAATAATGACCCTAGTCGTCTTATTCTTTCAACATCCTATCCATCGAGTAATGTAACTATTCAGACTTCCGATGGTACAACGCTGAATACAACTGTAAATGTCACAGCAGGAAATCCATTTACCTTCCCATTATCTACGCTATTGGGTATGACCAACACTATAAACACTGTAGAATTTAATAAAGGTTTAATTATTACTTCAACAGAACCAATACAAGTAGTACATGAAGTTGATGCTATTAATAATAAAACATATGTAACCCTGAAAGGGCAAACTGCACTTGGAACAGATTTCTATGCAGGATCACAAACTCGAATTAATGAAGCAAGCTATGGCCCGGAGAATGTCCACTTTATTTCCGTCATGGCAATGGAAGATAACACTTCTATTACCATAGCAATGCCTGGAACTTCAGTTTTACAAGGAACAGCAAATACTTTTACATTTTCTCTGAACCAATATGAGACTTATTTGGTAAAAAATGCTTCAGGAACTGATGTGACTAACAATATTACAGGAGCACATATAACCTCAGATAAAAACATCTCTGTAGTATCTGGGGGTGTTCATCTCAACCAAAATGATAATGGTGGTGCCGCTGATGGTGGTGCAGATCAATTGATCCCTGTAAATGCCATAGATACTGAGTATATTGTTACAAGAGGCGCGAATAACCTAGATTATGCTATTATAATTGCCACTCAACCCAATACTCAAATTTTCACAGATGGTAATGTGCTACCTATAGCTACTTTAGCTAATGCAGGTGATTACTATGAATATGATATCACTGGTGTTCTAGGAGATCCACATTATATAGATAGTAATCTTCCGGTTTATGTTTTTCAGGTTTCTGGCTTATTGGGTAATGAAATGGGAATGTCGATTGTACCATCTAATTTATGTAGAGGTAGTAAAACCATTGATTTTTTAAATTTTAGTGGATCTACTAATACTGTACAAGTAATGTTAGAAACAGCTGATGAAGCTGACTTTAGATTTAATGGACAATCTACATTAGATATGGGCGTTACGGTTCAAACAGTTCCTGGGAAAACAGATTGGTCTGCATTTTATATTCCAGATAATTTGGTGTTGAGTTCTAACAATGCCTATTCCCCTTCTGGATTTTTTCAGTTGGGTTTATTAGTGGGTACTGGCTCTTCAGGAACTTTTGGATTCTTATCTGGTTTTGATAAGAACATATCTATTCTTGATCCAGATCAAGGATTACCTACAGAAGCATTTCAAGTAGCTATTACCTGTGAAGCACCTGGACAGCCATCCATATACCCTATTACTTTGCAGACCACTTGTGGAACAACTGAAATTACTGCAATTTCCACCAGTGAAGCCTCGAGTTCAGTCACTTTTACCAATACAGGTAGTGACAATTACAATATTGAGTATACGCCCGGAAGTTATACAGAATATACTACTGACGTTATCACTATTCAATTTAAATCAACACTATTCGGAGTTGACCAGGCCTTTGGGGATGCAGAAATTACAGTTTTCATCCCTCCTTTTATTGATCAAGACAGTGATGGTATTCCTTTCTGTAATGATTTTGACAATGATAATGATGGTATTTTAGATAGTGAAGAGTGTCCTACAGATATTAACAATTCTTTTGAAAACCCAAATATTTCAACCTTAGGATTAACTACTACAGAAGGTCCAGATTCAGATAGTGATGGTGAGGTAGATTTATACATAAATCAAACATCCTTTGATGGATGGTCTGTTACCAACACGGGAACTTTTGATATTATTCAAGATTTATTTAATGCAGCATCAGGTATACAAAGTATCGATTTGTATGGTTCACCAAGTGCCGCTAACATTGAAAAAATATTTTCAAATTTCACACCTAGTGAACCAATTTCTTTTTCACTAGCCTATAGTTCGGCTGAAAGTGGAGTTTTTGAAGCCGAAATATATGTTACCTATGGTACAGACGCTCCAATTTTAGTAACAACTTTACAACCAAATAGTACTGCTGCTAATAATAGTTTTGGTATTGTAGGAGAAAGCATCTCAACAGTAACATGGAATACGTATGCTACAACATTAAACCCGACGAATAGTGATGTTAAGATCAGTATAGTTTCTACAGGAACATTGGGTGTTGGTCAAAGTGGTGTTTTAATAGATGATGTTGTTTTATTTCAAACATGCAGAGATACAGATAATGATGCTGTTCCAGATTATTTAGATTTAGATAGTGACGCAGATGGATGTCCTGATGCTTTAGAAGGTAGTGGTGCATTCAAATTATCAGATTTAGATGTAGATTTGAGTTTAGGAAATACTGTTGATGTTAATGGTGTTCCTACAATTGCAACTGGAGGGCATACCGATGTAAGCTCAACAAATGTAGCTATTACAAGCGGTGAATGTGATGAGGATAACGACGGAGTTATTAACCTAAATGATGTTTGTAATGGATTTGATGATACAGCTGATAATGACGGTGATTTAGTACCAGATGGATGTGATTTAGATGATGATAATGATGGTATTTTAGATACTGATGAATCATGCGCTCCGATAGATATGGTATGGAATCACAATGATGGTTCTGGGCAGGGTCAAGCAGTTACATATGGTACTGATGCTGCTCCATTTTTCACAAGTGCCAACAATCTTTCTTTTGGTTCTGGGATTTTTGAAGACCCAGATTTCTCGTACACCTATATATTTGGAGGAGCAGATCAAGCTACATATAATGCAGCGAAAGTAAATAATGATTATATAGAAGTTTCTTTTACCCCAAATTCCAATTTATCTATTTATCAGTTAAACTTTGGATACTACACAAATGCTGCAGGAAATATTGAAAATGATATGGGTAACCATAAGTTAGCGTTAGAAATTTCAACTTCTACAGATTTTAGTGGTGTAACACCTTTACTACAAGACATACAAATTGGAGATATGGCTCCAGCAGCTGGGGGTTATGCTTTTTTTGGAAACAATATTAACGCTTTTGTACTTAATGCGAACACGACATATTATGTAAGAGTATATTTTTATGACGAACAAAATGCTGATCCTCAAAATAGAGTACGTTTTGATGATTTCTATTTTAATTTAAATGTTGAATGTGATTATGATGGAGATGGTTTAGAAAATGCGTTAGATACAGATGCAGATAATGATGGTTGTGCAGATGCTATTGAAGGAGGTGGAACATTTACATTTTCAGATCTCGATTCAGATAAATCTCTGGGAGATACAGTAGATGCTGATGGTATTCCTACAGTAACAGGAAGCCCGCAAGCAAATACAGCTGCCGTAACCGATGAAAACGATTCAACAGCTTGTCCTCCAGATGCCGATGGTGATGGTGTTCCAGATTCAGCCGATGTTTGTCCTGGATTTGATGATTTTGCTGATAATGATGGAGATTTAGTGCCTGATGGATGTGATTTTGATGATGACAATGATGGTATTCTAAATGTTAATGAATATTGTGCCATTAGTGATGCTTTTTTTGGAGGTGATGGTGGGAGCACCTTTAATTTTACATATCAAAACGCAATCTATGTTGTTTTTGATTTTGATTTCATCGATAATTCTATCGAAATAAACATAAATAATACTTCCGTTTACAATTTCAATGGGTTCAATACTATGGAATTTCAAACATCCGCGTATAATAATACCATTGAAGGTTTATTTCAATTTAGCGATAATACAACATTAAATACCCCATGGTTACCTAATAACAATGCGCTTCCAAGAGTAAGAATTGTTGTTAATGAAGCAGGTCAAGTTACTATATATGGTTCAAGAGATACAAGTTCAACTTTGATGGAACCTATGAATCCGGATCAAGGGAATTATAATAGCATCAATTGGATCTCTGGAACTAACAGCATAGCAATTACCAATCCAGACGATGATGGTCAAGATGGTTTTGCTGGAACTTCATTTGGATATGCAGCCTGTGATACGGATAATGACAGCACGCCTGATTATTTGGATACAGATTCTGATGGTGACGGGTGTGCAGACGCAATTGAAGCAGCAGGTTCTTTTACAGCAGCAGATTTAGATGGAGATAATTCTCTTGGAGCTATTGTAGATGCAAATGGTATTCCAACTGTTGCAAGTGGTGGACAAGCTACAACAGCTGCTGTAACAGATAGTGGAGACGCTACAGCCTGTGCTTTAACTAATACTCCACCTGTAGCAAATGATGATACAGCAACCACAAATGAAGACACGGCAGTAGCGATCAATGTGATTGCCAACGATACCGACCTAGATGGAACTATTGATCCAACATCAGTAACAGAAATTACAGCACCAACAAACGGAACAATAGTAATCGATCCTGTAACGGGTGAAGTAACCTATACCCCGAATACT
>TARA_R110002033_G_scaffold17470_1_pt1 | contig 26386 bp, 15 predicted proteins | sample TARA_R110002033 | Tara Oceans TARA_R110002033 (sample SAMEA4397051) | marine metagenome | biome: Polar Biome; feature: [SRF] surface water layer (ENVO:00010504); material: water (ENVO:00002006), including particulate matter (ENVO:01000060) such as... | depth 5 m
TTTTTTGTCTGTTGTGGTTGCTAAATGGGTGGCATTATTTAATTCGGTTGTCTTTTTTTCTGCATTGTTGATGTTAGATTTAAGGCTGTTATTTTGTTCAAGGCTTTTTAAAACATCTGGGAAATATGTTTCTATGATTTCATGGGCATTAAAATTGCCCTTGGGGATTGCTTCTCTATTGGGATAAAATTGCCTTACCAAAGCCTCAAAGTGCTTTTTGTAATTCATGAACTGTAAATGAAACAGTCCTATAACGGTATCATCTGTTTGAACGATTTGGGCCAGATTGGTGTTCATCCAATTAGTGGCGAAGAACAAGTACTCAACCAGCTCAAAATATTTGTTCAGCACATAATCGAACTCCTGTTTGTTGGCTTCACTCCGTTTCTCTATCAAATTGAATATGTTCTGTTCCAGATTACTGCCCTTCAGTAAAACCCTATTGTTGTTTCTGCCCTTTTTATACTCAATAGGGCCTTGGTAATAATCAATTACATATACTTTGTCGAGGACATCGTACTTTTTAAAAAAATCGACCTTTTCAATAATATCCTCGCGGATCTCATTTTTTGACAGAAAGAAAAACAGTTCATTCAGCAGGTTTGGGATCAGGTCAAGATAAAATTGATGTAAGGTCTGTTTGCTCATTTTCTTTTCTTGAATTTATTGGAATAATCCGAAGGCAACTCGGCATCTATGTCCCTTAGGTATTTCTCCAATGCCGCCATGGACGAATGCCCGGTTATCTGCATCAATTCACTCTTGGCCTCAAATGGTGATGATTCTTCTACCAGTGTCCTGTATAGACTGGTAATAAACGTGTGCCTAAAGCTATACAGTCCATAATTTTCATCCAAACCGAAAGGGTCTTTGACCACACGTTTAAATCGATTCGTAAAGTGTTCTCTCCTGCTGTCTTCGTGGGCGTCCCAAGTCCCTCCTATTTTACTTGGGGTAAATAAAAAAAGGTCTTTATCCATTTGTGATAGATCGGGCAATTCATTTAATATGATACTTGGAATCCTTTTGGTCTTCAATGGTTTGTTTTTTGCCTTAAAAACCACTATTTGCTCTCTTAGATTAATATCTCCGACCGTTAGTCTGCATACCTCCTTTGGACGCAAAAAGTTATAGGATATAAACTTGATAAACAGCAACATTAAAGGATCCTTTTCTTCTAGGTAACTGAATATTTCCTCTTGCTGGTCATCTGTATATGTTTTGTTTCTTTTCGGAATGGATTTTAATACGGGTATCTTTTTTATAAAGTTCTGTCCGATAATGTCATTGTCCTCCAGCACTTGCATGATGCTGCTCAAATCCGTTCTATAATTGTTCCTGTTACGTGGTGAGGTGTTGGCCAAAACACGGTTCAAGAACTCCGTTAGGATCTTTTTATCCAACGCTTGTACTGTTTTTATTTCTGGATGCGAGTCCGCCAGCCAATGTAAAAAGAGTTTAATCTTATTTTCATAGTTCTTTTTTGTGTTTGAGTTGATCAGCTTTTCCTTTAGTTTCAATCCAAAATCAAAGGCCTCCCTCAAATCCATGGAAGGTGTTTCTGTTGCTTCCTGTGAAGTTTTGGTGTCCTCCTGCTTTATGTTTTGTGCTTCTAACGGTTTTTCTTTTGAGTTTAACCTCTGGTATAGCTCCGTATTGTCTTCATAAGGGCTATAGCCTTGTTTTAACAGCCTTAACAGTACTTTTCTATAGGTCACCAATACGGAAAGGCGTTCCTCTTTGGTTTTATAGGTATTGGCGTCACCATAAAACGGGGTCACCCGTTTTAATTTTCCGGTCTTTGGATCTCGGAATGAAAAATAAACATACCAGCGCTTTGTTAGATCACCGCCAGCGGAATAGATTTTTGGGTTGGAAAAATTTCGTTTTAAAGACAAATCGTATGCACTTTCGTATTCACTTTCGTATGCAAATGTAAGAATTTGTTTAATTGTAGACATAAAAAAAAACGGTTTAGGAAAACTAAACCGCTGTTTTTAAATACTTTATACTTTGTAGCGGGAACTGGACTCGAACCAGTGACCTTCGGGTTATGAGCCTAAAGATTATAGATTCAATTTTAATCAAAATATCTCAAAATCAATTAATTAAGTTATTATAAATTTTATTTGATATCAATTAAAACCGTATAAAATCAAATTATTCTGTACCTATTCTGTACCCATTTTTTAATTATTTTTTTTATTTTTATACTAACCTAAAATACTTTGTAAAGCTTAGTTAAAATAGGCATTGACCTAAAAATGTACAACATAATATTAGCACCTTTATTTTACGGTTTCAAACACATATTCTGTACCCATTTTTTTAATTATTTAAATTACACCTAATACTAATCATAAAAAAGAGGCTTATGTCATCCATAAAAATTGTAATTCGTAAAAACAAACTGCGTAAAGATGGTACTGTACCATTAGCATTAAGAATTAGCAAAGATTATAAAACGAACTATAGCTTTATAGGTATATATATCTATGAAAAGGATTGGGATGAAGTAAAAGGAAAAGTGAAACGAACACACCCTAATTCTCAAAAAATCAATAATTTTTTATTGAAAAAATTGACTGAGGCTAATGATATTTCTTTTGAAGTCAATGACAGAATTTCCAGTAAAGAAATGAAAAAAAAGGTGATCGGACCAGGCGGTCAGAAATCGTTTTTTTCAGTCGCTGGTGAACGGATAGAAACTAAATATAATCGCAGCACATTCTCTGTTGCAAAGTCAGAATTGTCCATCCTTTATAATTTAGAAGAGTTTATCACTTTAAAACGTTCGTTAAATAAATCAGAAATAATTTATGGTATAAAAAAACGCAGGAAGGAACGTATAAGTAATGGTAGAAAAGCTGAATGTTCCTTTATAGATGCAGTTGCTTATTTTAAGAAAAACCAAAAACTCAATTTCCAAGATATTGATGAAGTTTTTATTAAAAAATATAAAACATTTTGCATTACTTATCTGGGACATAAAACTCGAACAATAACCAATCAACTTATTTTTATTCGTACACTTTTCAATATCGCTATCAAAGAAAATATCATTGATATTAAATTTTATCCCTTTGCCAATGAAAAAGAAAAAATTAGGATAGGCTCTAGCCATAAAATTGGACTGACTATAGAAGAGATAGAACGAATTGAAAATTTGGAATTAGAAAAATGGTCTTCTATTTGGCATACGCATAATGTATGGCTTGTAGCCTTCTATTTTGCTGGCATTCGCATTTCAGACATTGTACAATTAAAATGGTCTGACTTTAAAGATAATCGTTTATTCTATGTAATGAACAAGAACGAAAAACCTTTGAGCTTAAAAATCCCAGATAAAGCAGCTGCTATATTAAAGTTCTATAAAAAGGAAAGTAATCAAAATAATGGTTACGTATTCCCGTTTTTACGGAATGCTGATTGCAATAATGCTGAAGATATTTTTATAAAAACGAGAAATGCCACAAAATTGTTCAATAAGTTTTTAAAACGTATTGCTCTACTTTGTGATATTGACAAAAATCTCTCAAATCATATTGCCAGACATAGTTTTGGAAACATTGCTGGGGACAAGATTAACCCATTAATGCTCCAGAAATTATACCGCCATAGCGATTTAAAAACAACGTTAAATTATCAGGCAAATTTTATTCATAGAGATACCGATGATGCTTTAGATAGTGTTGTTAATTTTTAAAGAATTTTTGCTTATTTATATTAGGACATTTAATCTTTAAGCAAAAATAGCCGACCCCATTAGTTGCCATAAGTCCAAGTAAAAACTGAAACTCTTAGTTAAATTGATAAAATTTAATAGGTGTTGGAGTGGGGAAAAGCTTTTTCGACAGGATTCAAACCTGTCTAACAATTCTTAATGTTTATAAGGGTTTTGTGGTGTTAATCAATTTGAGGTGTTACAATAACAACCTTTTTAATTGAATTAGTTCGCTGAAAATTATCTTTCAATCTTATATAAAGATACAAAATTTAATAAAAAAAGAGGATAAATAGAATCAAAACTTATGTTGTTTTATCAATATTCAGTTTTTGTTTTATCCTTTTTGTTCAAGTGTTCAATATTTAGATAATTAAGAAATACAAAGTAATAGCTATAAACAAGAAATCGAAGTTGGAAACGCATATAACACTCGAAATGAATATGTTGATGTTAATCATAACGCGATATTGATTGATGTTCCATACTGAATGAAGCGGAAAACCTAACCACTGGCAGCGGTAAATTTAAACCATTCTTATTTTTACCTTTAACTAATGTAATACAGTTAGAAACTATGCTCAATTTTATCCGCCGTAGGTGGTATACTATGCTCGTTTTTTGCAATAGGAACTTAATATAATATTAACTTTACTAAATCCTTAAACCTAAAAAATTGAAGAATTCTGTTTGTTCAGCACACAGAATAAACATTAAACCTTTTATGGTAAGATCAGAAAAGTTTAATGTTTTTTAAAAAACTTCTGTGATATTAATTAGAGCCCTTAATAATTAAGAATTTATTAGATTGGACTATGGATTTTCCAAGTAAAATTTTTTCATTCTCTTTCAAAATAATTTCCAATGGGCTTTCACTAAAATTAAAGAAACATTTAATGGTTTCGCCATTATATTTCCTTGTGAAGGATATTAAATCATTAGAAAATGATATTTGTCCATACTTACCATATTGCAAAACTGGTTCTGAATTTCGTAAAGCAATTAGTTTTCTATATTTATTAAGCAATGAATTTTCATTTTTCTCTAAAGTTGTAACATTTAAATACAAATGGTTTTTATTAACTTTTATCCAAGATTTTTTATTTGAAAAACCAGCAAATTCAGTATCATCCCATTGCATTGGGCTTCGTGATTTATCGCGGTTGTATTCATTTCCAATTCTAAGTGCTTCCTCTTTAGATTTCCCGTTTTTTAAAGCCATATTATAATGTGTTCGCCCTTGAATATCCATCATTTCATCCAAAGTGTTGGCTTTAATATTCTCCATCCCTATTTCTTCTCCATAATAAATAAAAGGGACACCTTTTGCTGTTAGCAATAAAGCGGCTAAAGCTTCAGCTCTTTCAGGATTGTCTTTTGCTAAACGGCTTACAAGGCGTGGCATGTCATGACTTCCAAAAAACAAGGTTGGATAATTACTCATATTGTTTTCCATGCTTTGCAACTCATCAAATATTCGTTGTGCCGAAAACTCAGAAATACTTCCAAAATTAAAGTTAAATACCACATCCAATAATTCGGATCCTTGATATTGTTTAAGTACGTCGATCTTATCACTTCCTATTTCTCCAACTATAAAACGATTGTCGTATTCTTTAACCGACTTTCTGATAGTTTTCATGGCATTCTTAACACCTTTTTGGTTGATATCATTTAAGTGTTTTTGATTCCCGTTTTCGTCAATTGGGTTGTCATGAGTGATGCCATCCGCAGTCAGAAAATTGATGACATCCAGTCGAAATCCATCAATACCTAATTCTAACCAAAACTTTAATACATCTTGAATTTCTTCAACAACTTTTGGGTTTTGCCAATTGAGATCGGCCATTTTTACATCAAACTTATGGTAATAATATTGACTGGTTGTACTGTCAAACTCCCAAGCAGAACCACCAAAAAAAGATTCCCAGTTGTTAGGATTCTCTTTCCATATATAATAATCCCTGTATGGATTGTCTATGGATTTTTTGGCTTCTTGAAACCATTTTGATTCTGTAGACGTATGATTAACGACCAAATCCATGATTATTTTTATATTTCTTTTATGCGCTTCTTTCAAGAATATTTTAAAATCCTGCAAAGTTCCATACGTTGAATCAATTTTATAATAATCTGAAACATCATATCCATTATCCACTTTTGGCGATTGCAAAAAAGGTGTTAACCAAATACCTTTAACCCCTAAGTTTTGAATATAATCTAGCTTTGAAGTTAACCCTTTAAAGTCACTATACCCATCCCCATCGCTATCTTTGTAACTAGGCATATAAATTTCATAGAACACCGTTTCTTTCCACCAAGTTCCCTCTCTATTTCTATCTTTTTCAGTTTTGCAAGACATGATGAAAGAAACAATCAAAATTAATAAGGTTGGTTTTAATCGTTTCATTTTTATGATTGTTTCGAAATTGAATCAAGACAACAACAATAGAAACCGTTGCTTTCTATTTTTTGAAATCGGGATCCATATCAGGTGTACGAAGTCCTGCAACTTCATCTGCCGTAAGTATAAACACATTCCAACACAGACCTCTAGTTGATTCCCACCAAGTATCTGTTGTAGTCCATTTTGTCGGAATAAATTCTTTGCTATAAGGCCACTTTGGATTAAGATTAATTTCTGCCCAAGCTCTGTTCTCCATGAGAGCTTTTGCTTCTTTCCATCCATGTCGAAGTCCAACAACATACCCACAATACTCTGGCCGCATCCAGCTCCCTCCATTGTAATAAAAACCATCTCTTGCACCATCTTTATAATTAGCCTCTCCAAACTCTCTGAAAGGCTGATAATCTGGCGTTAAATAGGAATATCCTTTTTCATCATCAATTAATCGAACACAGACAGGTGCAGTTGTGCCGTACTCTGGGTGCGGTGAATTTGAAACTTTATTAAGTATTGGTATCTGATCTAAATGGTTAATGACCATTTCATCTGAAAGCATTGGTTTATTAAACAACCACAACGAGAAAAATTCTGGTTCTAAATCAGTCATGGTAATCACATCTGGAAAATCCCTATCAAACAACAAATGTTTTCTCTTTACGTCATAAAAACCAAGATAAGCGGCTTCTGCTTTTTCGATATATGCATCTGATATATCATATCCTAGTTCCTTAATAGTTTTTAGTGCAATGGCAAACATTCCTTGATTTACAGCCAGTTTATCAGTTTTAGGCTCATATTTATTTATATCAACCTGACTTAATGTAAAATGTGACTCACATATACCGTTTCTGTCTTCATCAAATTTATTTAAAACATAATCTACGGCCTTACTAATTTTGTCTTTAGGCAAGGTTACACCGTAACGTCTTTTATTCATCATAGCCCAGATTAAAAATTGAATAGTAGCCTCATTATCCTTGCACTCTATGGTTCCCATATAAGGTGTTATAATAGTCGCAACAGCCCCATTTGAATTTTGGGTTTTTGCCCATTGGTTCCAGATTTTTAAATTCAAATCTTTATTATAACTAGAAACTATGGAAAAAAAAGAATCCCGATTGTACATGTCAGGCGCATAGTTCATATTAGGAACATTCAAAGGCGTAAAATCATTAATTGAGGTTATCCATGTTAACATGTTGAAGTTTGCATATAGCATTTTTTCTATCAATGAGCCTTTAAATCCTTTTCCTTCGGCAAGACGTGATTGGGAAGACACCACAAAATCATGATGATTGGTCCAAGGCTCAACAAACAAATAACTTGTTTTAGTGACCGTTTCACCCATATCCATTCTGTTATAAGGTTGCTTTAAAGGTTGGTTTTCTTCAATCTTTAAATCTTTAATTTGTATGGTAGCTTCTTTTCCGGATTGTGTTCCTAAAAATATGGATACACTATCATTTTCTATGTAAGGAACAAGAATACTTCCCTTAAAAAGTGTCCATTCATTTTCTTTTATGGGAAACTGATCAATGTATTTGATGCCATCCTCCAATTCAATTGTTTTTTGTCCATTTTTAATTCTGAAAAGTTTAAAGGCTATGGGTGAATTTCCTTTGGAAAGAAACGAGATGGTATATATCTTTTGATCTTTAAAAGGTGCTATCATTTCAAAACCTGAACGGTTTGAAGGTTTACAGTTGAGTGTAATTAGCCTAGATTCTTTTTTAATTTCAACGGCTCCAACTTTTTGAAAATTGTCATTAATTTTTAAATCCACTTCTTTTCCTGCATCCAAATTGTACATCTCACCAAATTTCTGTTGGATATACTGTTTTCCTTTTGCTCTTTCTTCTAGGGTAGCCACTGAAATCAATTCTGGGTCAGGTAATTGTCTCATTCCCACAAAACCACCTCCATGGCCGTTAAACCTGCGACGCGTTGTTCTTGTATAATGGTTTTTATATCCTGCATCCATTAAAACCCCAACCAATTGGTTATCTGGTGTTACAAAACCTGCAGATGGAAACATTTCGTGGGCAAAACCACCAGAAAAATTATCGTGCTCAAAAGTGACATATTTAGTGGGCGTTTCTGCTGCCTTAAAATTTTCTTCAATGGTATAGTACAGCGAAGGCATACCCGATTGAAATAAATCAATGCTCTTTTTAACCACGTTGGAATTGACAATTTCATAGGTTACAGTAATTGACAAATTCAAATCGAAATCTGATAGGTAAGTATCTTTTGATAGCTTTACAGTTGTTTCATTACCGGTCCATTTTGAACCTTTCCAATCATTAATTTCAGTAATTTCGCTTAAATCCAAATTGGTTACTTTAAGCTTAAATTCTTCTGTGTTATGAATTAACAATTGGTTTCCGCTATAAATATCTACGTAAAAACCCGATTCAGTATTTCCAACTACTTTTAGATTAACATTTTGACTCCATCCAATGGTTCCAATGAAATAGAACAGTTGAATCAGAAGTATCGTTCTGATTTTTTTATATAATTCAGTCATTTCTTAATGTATTACTTTGCAGAAGAATACCTATAATCTATTATAACATCATTCGCATATAATTTGCCGTCCTTTTCAGTTATAACAGCATCTTGAGGAACCCACACTAATAGCGAAGCTTGTTCTTTAGCGATGGTAAACGTGACATTATTTTTTACATTCTCGGCTATAAAAGCTCTTTTTATGGCATCATAAATTTTTAAGTGATTTTCACCTACAGAAATCGTGACTTCTTTTGCTTCTGGATTTGGATTATAATATAGAAAAGAAGGACATGCATCATCCCTATAAAAATCAGTTGCCAATAAATTTAACTGAAGAATGTTTTCAACATTTGTTTTTGAAATAATAGAACCTGCTATACCCACATGGCCGCTTCCATAAACGCTAAATTGAGACACATCTGGATTTCCTTTTACCCAATGAGGGCCATCGCCTATAGCTACAGGTGCTTGCAAATGTTCATATTTTTCAAAATGAGCTTTTTGGATTAGTCCTTCATAAGCTATGACACCTTTGGTATATTGTTTTTGTTCTGGTATCGTTTGATGTTCATCAGCCATTTCATAAGGATAGAAAAATTTCAAGGCATTACTGGCATTCAACATCCATTTTCCTATGGCACTAGCATATCTTTGATCGTACCTTACCATGGGTACTAAGGGCCACATAGCGTCATAAGTATTCATCAAAAACCCAAAACCACCATGATCTACGGTACTTCCTACGATTCCGGATACATCATATCCATTCCAGTTTCCGACTAAAACACCCCAGCCTTCTCTACATTCTGGTGTCCCATTAAAAGTCCAATTAAGAATTTTACTGTAATCATAATTTGTTCCTTCTTCAGCATTTAACCGTGCCGCCACATAAGCTCCAAAAGGCATCAATATTTCATAAAACCTATTATCTGTCTGTGCCAAAAGTGCTTCTAACGACGATTTTGCCCCTTGCAAATATTTTGGATCTTGAAATTTTTGATAGGCTGAATACAGTACATAAGCGTGACCTGCCGCTGCATCTTGTTGCTTACAAATCCAATTATCTTTAGGCTCTAGCTTTGCATAGTCAAAATAGGAATGTGCATAGTTCCCAACCATAACAGAATCTGCTTCATAAAATTTATCAGCCACTGAACGCATAATTGTTGAATAGTCCTTTTCTTTTTGATAAAAATCTGCCAATCCATAAAACAATACATTTGGATATACGTCATACCACCAATCTCTTGCATAGCCTCCTCCTAACAATGCAACTTCTGGACAAGTATTATTCATAACAATATTCCAGTTGGTATCAGAATTAAAATAATTCTTTAACATGGAAACATAATTTTTACCGTTTTGGTTTGACTTATCAATGCCAATTAAGGTTGCTCCTAAAACAGAGCCTATGGTGGCAAGTGACTCGTGAAAAATACCATTATTATGTTCCGCCCCTTGTCTTAAGTCGCCCATAGCCGTATAGATTCCAAAAGTTTCTTGGTTGAAATTTTTACGAGAATCATCTTTCCATATCAATGGCCAATAGTCTCCCGTTTGGGCATCATCGAAAACTAAAGAGTCAAATCCTTTTGCTAAATTTTTAAAGTCCATTATTTTAAATGGTTTAGGCAAATTGGGCATGGAATCAATCCTGCCCAGCTTTATTTGATTGATTGGGTTTTCTATAACAAATTTAGAATGTTTGGTTGTACAAGAATAAAAACCTATACAAACCATTAAAATCATTAAATAGTTTATTCTATGCATTTTCATTTTCTAATGTTTCTTGTTGTTTTAAAAGTTGCTTGGCAATAATTATGGAAAGTAACTGGAGCACCCCAATAATTAATAAAGCATATCGCAAGGCAATATCTGCATTTATAAAAAAAGCAATTACTAGAAATGTACCAGCCCCTATTAATCTACCAACAAATAATCCGAATTCGTGGTTCAAGATATAAGAGAACTCATTTCTGTTTTCAATTTTAGACAGGACATCAATAACTTTAAGTTGAATGGGGAAATATGAAATATCAAGTACGGGTCTAGCTACCAATAACAAAAACATAAATATAATAACCCCAACGGAATTAAACAGTAATCCATTAAAAAAGGAAGCCAAAAAGAAAGCTATTAAACCAACACTAAAAATAATTAGCCGGTGTTTTGGTTTTGAATATTTTCCAAGAATGAGCATAATCACAGCAGCAATTACAGCACCAATGGATATAGCCGTACCCAATGCGCCTTCAGAATGAAAAAACTTCATCATTAGCATAGCTGGAGCAGTTACTATAAAACCTTGAGCCAACCCTTTTAACAAGGCTAGTTGAAGCATTTTCTTCCAAAGTTTATGAAATTTAAAATAAAGGAACTTCTCGCTTTTTGGTTTTTCATATTTTCCAAAATGAAATACTATTGAGGCAATTATTGTTATAATAAAAACTATTGCAGTGACCACTTTATATCCCGAGTTCACACCTTCATTTGTAGAGCCATTTCCATTCATTAGGTACCATCCAATCATGACTGGTACCACAGAAGCTATGATGGTATAGAAAAACGTTTCCAAACCATAGTAAAAATTCCTTGTTCTATCTTTTGTTGTTGCCAACACAAGGTAATCTCTATTAGCCCAATACAATCCAAAAGACATTCCCATAATTAAACCCGCTCCAACTAGTCCAAAATAATTTATTTCTTTTAAGGACATCATAAAAACCATAGAAATACCACTTAATAACATGCCTAAAGAGAATAATCGTTTAATATTTATTCTATTCAACAAAAAGCCATTAATAAAAAAGGTAATGGGTATCCCTGTATAAATGGCCATTTGATAAAAAATCACTTTGGAAGGGTCATTGGAATTCCGCATGATATAGGATGCTACAAAAATGTCTATTACGGGTAAAACAAAGGCGTAAATAACATTGGTAATAATCAATATTTTTGCGCTTCTTGTAAAATCTTTCCATCCTACTTTTGCTAAATCTAACATGATTGTCTTAGTGTTTTTAATATTTGGTTAATTGAAAAGCTAGCTAAACAAACATGTTCATCTGATGCTCCGTAATACATTTCAATGGTATCTCCATCAACTATATGTCCATTTGTGAAAACTACATTTCCAAAAAATCCCGTTTGTTCATAAGTGGCAATTGGTTCCATAATGGGGTCTTCAGAACGTGCAATTACTTTAGATGGATCATTCAAATCCAACAGCAATGCCCCTAGGCAATATCGATGTTTTTCTGTTGCTCCATGATAAATCGCCAACCAGCCTCTATCTGTTTTTAAGGGGGCTGCTCCCGCTCCAAGACGTTTACTATCAAATTTATTTTCTCGAGTTTTAGCAATGCATTTATGATTGCCCCAATGAACACCATCTGGCGACTCAGCTAACCATATATAATTTCCACCTAATTCTGGACTACTTGGTCTATGCAGAGCGAAATATTTATCGTTTATTTTCTCCTCAAAAATGGCACAGTCTTTATTATGAGGACTAAAAATCATTCCTTTTTTTTCAAAAGTCTTCCAATCCTTCGTTGTTCTTAATCCTACGCCTACACCATTATCTGAAACCATAGTATAGGTTAAATAATAGGTATTCTCTATTTTTGAAACGCGGCAATCTTCTATGCCATAAGATTCATAGTCTCCTTCACCAAAAAGTGACGGATACGCCTTGTCTTCTTTAAAGGTTACACCATCATCACTAAAAAGTAATCTCAAATGCGATATGGTTGTTAAATAGTCCTTCCCATCATAATTGATAACCCTGGCATCTGAAGCATCCAGTTTTGGGTCGTCAAGGTTGAAATGCAAAATTTCAACTTTACCAACAGAATTATATATAGGCACAGATAACAACCCTTCTTTTTGAACAGTACGTTCTGCCACTCTCACTAGAAGCCCTGTTTTTCCTTTAAATTCAAATACTCCAGGATTAAGCAAACATTCAATAATCATATTTTCATTGCTAGGATTTAAATCGTTTGGTGACAAAAGTGGATTTTGACTGCTTCTTTTTGATATGTCTTTCATAAAAATTTAAATTTATAATAGTCGCTATTTTGTTTTTTCTATTTCCAATAGCATGAGTAACATTTCTAAAGTTGATTCTGCCCCTGAGTTTTTATTTACTTCATTTAAACCAGTAATACCATCAAAACAGACTCCTGTACTTGGATTATACATAGCTTTATTAGCATCATTTTTACCAGACAACCACAATCCTAGTTCATTAGATATATCCAAATATTTAACGTCATTTGAATAACGATATGCTTCGGTGGCTGCCCAAAGCATAGGTCTAACTCCATAGGCTATTTGAGGATACTGATTCTTATTAACTTGAATAAAATTATTATCTACTTTATGTATCCAAAAAGCTTCAGCAAATCCATTTTGCAACATCCAAGGATAAAAATTTTCTATTTCCAATAGAGCACTATCTATATATTCCTGATTATTAAATTCATGACCTGCTCTTAATAGTGCATAAGCTTGATTGTTTCCCCATGCATGCCATAAATTCTCAGAACTTAAAAAAGCACCATACGGATAATTATCAGCATCACCCTTTTGCATAAGGATAATACCTTTAGCTAGATGATCTATCAATGTTTTAGAATCATTATCTCCAGTTCTTATATAATTATTCAACAATCCCAGAATTAATATCGCTGATTGGTCTGCTGCTGATTTTCCAGGCAGCCATGTTGGCAATTCTATTGTGTTAATAATTTCAGTAGTTAAATAAGATGTTGGAAGGTCTCTTTTAATATTTGTTATCAATTTTTCTGAGGCTGTTGCTATCCTATTTGCCATATCTCCATCAGACTTCAAAAAAGGATATGCAGACTCTATGGCCCATAATGCTCTAAATGACCACCAACCTAGAACTGCAATTGATGTTTGGTAGGTAGTGTTTATAGTAAAGTCATTCCATATAAAATTATTAAAATATCCATTTTGGTTTTGCATCTGTAAAACAAACTCAGTAAGATTTTTAAGCTTTTCCAATGCTATTACATCATCTCCATATAATTCTAAATATTTGGCTAACATCACAATGGCCCTTGACACATCATCTACGCAGGTAAAGCCCTCTTTTGGCTCAATGGCATACGTGTAATTTGGATATTCACTGTAGATATGAATAATCCCAACTTTTTTCCCATTAAAATTAATCTCATTATAAAGATGATTGAAATGGATAAAATTTATAGCACCATTTGGCAGTGGATCAGATGGGATAACTTCAATATCAGGATTTGAAATTATTTCTACCGGTTCCTTATCAGGAAAAGAGGTGTTACTGTCATTGCATGAAGCAAATACGAAAAGCAACATAATTAAAAGATACGTACTTATTCTAAACAAAAATATCATGTTATCACATTTGTATTTATTCTAATTATTTCTTAATCAAATAGTTATAACCACCCTTAAATAAGTTAAGGTTCATTTAAAAAGATAAAGCCACATGATTTTTGATTAAAAGAGAAGTAGTAAACTACTAACTACTTCTCCTTAAACAAATAAACTAAACTCAAAAATTAACTATTTTGAAAGGCTAATTAATAATCAGGATTTTGAGTAATGGTTCCTCCTGACTTATCAACTTCTCCCTGTGGAATTGGATATAAGTAATTTTTGTCTTGAAAATTCTTTCCTAGACCTGTTAAAACAGATTTAGCAGTCCCCCATCTTTTTAGATCATTAAATCTTTGAGACTCAAAACCTAATTCAACCCGTCTTTCAGACATCAACCATCCTTTTATTTGAGCTGAATCTGTTGAACTTGGTCTATCTGCTAAAGTCCCTATAGGAACCATAGAACCGTCTGCTGTGGGAGTCGTTCTTGCCCTTGTTCTAACTTGATTTATAATTGCAATAGCTCCAGGATAATCTCCTGTTTCGTTAAGAGCCTCTGCCTTCCAAAGTAATACATCGGCATAACGGATATAAATTTTGTTACTTGGTGCATCATCATTTCCTTTGTAGTCGCCAACGGTATTGCCCAATAATTTTGAAACATTTTGATTGGCAACATCTACGGTATATAATAACCTAGGGTCATTAGGCTCAAAAGCATTAATAAAGTCCTCATTTGGCGCTATAAAGCCCCAACCTATTAAAGCGCACAAACCATTACCTTTTCTAGGGTTTTGATCTGATACATGATCGTAAGCAAAAATAACTTCGTTGTCTACAAACTCTTTGGTTACATCAAAACTATCAAAATAATTAGCGTTTAAACTATAAAAACCAAGGGCATCTAATTCGTTTACTAAACTAATTACTGATGTCCAATCTTCATTAAATAAAGCAGCTTTAGCTTGTAATGCAATGACGGCTCCTTTTGAAGCTCTCCATGGCTCTGATGGATCAGGGTATTTTACATTTGGTAATAGCGTTTTTGCTTCTGTTAAATCTGAATTTATCTGTATCCAAATTTCTGTAGAAGGCACTCTTACCGCAACATCAAAAGCTTCTTCAAATGATTTTAATGGAACGGTTAAAAGTGGCACATCACCAAAATTATTTACTAAATCAAAATAGTAAAAAGCTCGTAAAAAATAAGCCTCCCCTAATAATTGATTCTTACGGGCATCAGCAATACCAACTTCCTGAGTTACTTCAGGATTGGTTAAATAACTTATGGCCAAGTTTATCCTGTTAATTCCTTCATAATCATAAAGCCAAATTCCGTTAAAAGCGCCATTATCTGGTGTAAAACTAAAAGCACTCAATTCATCCATCCAAGCTTGATCGCCATCTGGATTCCATTTCTTGTTCATATCATTAGCCGCAATGTCTTGTAAAATAAAATCATTTCTAAGAACAGCTCCTCCATCCCAATTCCATTCACCGATAAGATTCAGGGTACTAGCAAGAAGTTGGTAGGATGAACTTACAGAAGACTCAAGCGTTGTTATCGTTGGAGTTGTATCGATTTGATCTAAAGTAAGAAGGCCTATAGGCTCTTTGGTTAGTTCATCATTACAACTTACAAATATTGTAACGATACATATTGCTATTAAACTATTATATATATTTTTCATAAGTAATGCTTTTAAAATTTAACATTTAAACCGAACAAAACGGACGATGATGAAGGATACGTTCCTCTATCCATTAAATCTGTTGATTCAGGATCCATACCGGTATATTTTGTTGCTGTAAATAAATTTTGACCAGAGACATAAAGACGGATATTTTGAACTCCCGTAATACCATTGATGGTATATCCCAACTCAACATTTTTAAGACGTAAGTAAGAAGCATCTTCAACAAAAATACTTGACACTTTACTACTTCCATTATCTTCAAAAGCGACTCTAGGAATTGTGTTACTGGTTCCTTCTCCGTCCCAAGCACCTAAAATGTTGGTTGTATAATTAAATGGACGCGTATCATAATCTAATATTTTCTTAGAGTCGTTATATCTATCAACACCTTCTACCCCTTGAAAAAGGAAAGAAAAGTCAAAGTTCTTATACGATGATGAAAACGAAATTCCATACGTTAAATCTGGTATGGAGCTTCCAAGGAATTTCCTATCATCAGAATTGATAATTCCATCATTATTTATGTCTTCAAATTTAATATCCCCTGGTTTTACACTAGGGTTTAAGGTTCCACTTAAATGACTGTCAATTTCTGTTTGATTTTGATAAATTCCAATCATTTTATAACCGTAATATGCGTTAAGCGGTTGACCAACTTGTGTTCTTGTAACTTCCCCAACAAGGTTTGGAACATTAGGATGTAATTTCTCAACATTGTTTACTACAGTTCCTAAGTTTGCGTTTATGCTGTATTGGAATTCTTTGCTTGACTCTCTATAGTTTAAAGAAAACTCAAACCCTTTGTTGCTTACTTCTCCAGCATTTACAATGGTAGGGGAAACATCTCCAACAATACTTGGCAAACCAATTGGCAATAGAATATCTGATGTGTTTTTCACATAATATTCCGCCGAAAAAGTCAATTTGTTGTTTAAGAAACCTGCATCAAAACCAATGTTTGTTGATTCTGAACTTTCCCATTTTAAATCTTCGTTTCCATATCGGTTTACAACAACCTTTCCATCTGTTTGACTAATTAAAGTTAAAAAGGCATAGTTGTCAATCTCTTGATTTCCTAATTTACCCCAACCCGCTCTAAGCTTTAGATTGGATAACCATTTAACATCTTTTAAAAAGGCTTCATCAGAAATTTTCCATCCAGCAGAAATTGAAGGGAAATAGCCCCATCGGTTTTTTTCTGAAAATCTTGAAGATGCATCTGCCCTCATATTGGCAGTAACCATATATTTGCTATCAAACACATAGGATGCTGAACCAAAGTAAGAGAACAATGCCCATTCTGAAGCACTTCCACCATTCCATAAATCGGCTTCAGTTGCACCATAATCAATATATCTAAAGGTACTATCTGTATTATCAAAACGCGCTCTACTCGCTCCAATTGAAGAGCTATAATTATCAATATATTCCATTCCTATCAAGGCACTGATATCATGTTTGTCACTGAACGTCTTTACATAATTTAATGTATTATTAAACGTGATGGTACGTGCTTCGCCTCTCTCTTCACTTAAATTATTTGGACGATTTTGTCTTCCTAATCCTTGATCGGTAGCATTTCCACCGCCATCATCATCTCCGAAATTCTCATTAAACGTTTTGTTATGAATAAATGACAAATCAACACCAACATTAGTTCTAAAAGTCAGTTCTTTATCCTTTAAAAAAGAATATTCGGCATATATGTTTCCAAATGTTCTAAAATCCTTTCTTACATCATCTGTAAAATAAGCCAATGCAATCGGGTTTTGTGACCATTCGTATTTATCACTTTCCCAGCCACCATTATCTCTATCATTATTCACATAAAAAGGCAAATCTGTAAAAGGATCTCTTTGAGAATACGTAGGGTCATTAACATCTTTATACACCCCGATAACTGGTGGTCTCAATAGTGCATGTCTAATAATTCCAGGCGCATCACCTTTTGAAGATAATTTATCTTGTGTGGCATAAGTTAACTGAAGATTGGTTCCAATTTTCAACCGATCCGTTAAATCAACATTAAGATTGGTTCTATAACTTAACCTTTTGTATTTATCATTATCAAATATGACAATACCGTCTTGACCATAATAGCCTAATGACATTAAAAATTGAACTTTATCACTTCCACCACTTGCCGTAAATTGCAAGTTTTGTGATTTTCCAGTTTCAAATAATTCATCCAGCCAATCAGTATTGGAAAAATCAGCTCTACCTTTGTCTGCAGTGTAAGGATTAGTTCCCGTTCTATCAGAATTATTCCATGCCTTTTCAACAGTATTCATGTATTGTTCCGCATTCAGCATATTTGGTAAGTTAGAGGCATAATGCAGTCCTGTAAAATAATTTACATCAAAAGATATTTTCCCCTCATTTCCACTTTTTGTTGTAATTAATACTACACCACCCGAAGCTCTTGAACCGTATATAGCGGCTGCAGAGGCATCTTTTAAAACAGTCATTGATTTTATATCGGCTTGGTTTAAAAAATTTATATCTCTGGTTGGAATCCCATCGACAACATATAATGGGTTGTTGTCACCAATAGTTCCTAACCCACGAATACGCACTTCAATAGGATCACCAGGAGCCCCCGTACTAGATGTTACCTGTACCCCTGCAATTTGTCCTTGCAAAGCTTGGGTAACATTTACGACCCTTGTTTTTTCAAGATCTCCCATATCTACAACAGAAACCGCCCCTGTTAAAGTTGACTTTTTTCTTGATGAATATCCCACAAGCACTACCTCATCTAATGCCTGCATATCTTCTAATAACGTGATATTAATTTGGGATTGTCCGTTAAAATTGACTTCCTGTGTTGAATAACCTATCATACTAAAAACAAGGACAGAATTAGTTGCAACATTGTCTAACGTATAATTTCCATCAAAATCAGTTGCTGTCCCTGACGATGTTCCTTTTATAATAACATTTACCCCAGGTATGGGTCCATTGTTATCTGTTACAATTCCCGTTACGGTTTGTGCATTTAACGCACTTCCAAATAACATAAACCCTATAAAATAAAGGTTATATATAATGCGCCTTTTCATAATAAAAGAGAATTAAATTGATTAATAATTTGAGTACTTGTTTTCATGATATTAATTAGTTTAGTGAGTTAATATGTTATCAAATCTGATTTGAAAATCTGATGATAAATATAGATTGAGAGTACGACAAATAGTGTACACTATGTCGTCAAAAATGTACACTAACTATTAACAGCCTCTTTTTTAGACAATTAAAATGAGTTATTCTTGATTTATGCCTGAATTATTTTTGATTTGATAATTTTTAGGGGTTTGATCATACATTTTTTTGAACTCCCTATAAAAATAAGATCGGTTATTAAAACCTGATCGATAACAAATCTCTGAGACGGTAAAATTGCTTTTTTTCAATAGTTCGGCTGCATACTGTAGCCTTATGGTTCGAATTAGATCTCCTGGAGAAAAACCAAAATTTTGTTTAATTTTTCTATATAATTGTGAATTACTAATCCCTAGATTTTCTTCAATAAACGAGCTTTGCAGATTGTCATTTTCTATGTTATTACGAATTAAATCGATAACATTTCTTAACAATTCCTTATCGTCATTATGTAATTCAAGGTCTTTAATGTTTTCAATAAGAGTATCTTGAGCCAAATGCTTTAAAATAAGCTCCCGTTCTTGTAAAAGTTTTTTAACCCTGATAAGAATGTGCTCTGGATGGAATGGTTTTGGAATATATGAGTTCGCTCCACTCTCAAGTCCTTCAATACGGTGTAAAATAGAGCTTTTAGCAGTCAGCATTATAACAGGTATATGACAGGTTCTATCATCGCTTTTAACTTTTTTGCAAAACTCTATGCCATCCATTACTGGCATCATAACATCACTGATAATGATATCGGGAAGGTTACTTTTCATCTTTTCAATGGCTTCCAAGCCATTATTTGCAATAATGATTTTGTAATTTTCTTTTAATAATTCATTTAAAAACAATTGTATCTCTCTTTCATCTTCAACAATCAGTATCACTTTACGTTGCTCTAAAAAAGCTTCAAGTGATGACATTTTATTTAATACAACCTCTGAGTCATTTGGACTTTCATCAAGTATATTTTTAAGGTAATCAGAAATTAAAACCTGGCTTTCCTCCGTATCAATTTCCTTGCTTTTAAATGATTCCTTACTGCATGGAACCATAATTGAAAAAACAGTTGCTTTATTTGGTTTGCTCGACACATCAATGTCTCCCCTCAACACAGTTACCAGTTTTTTAATATACGCCAACCCAATCCCAGTTCTAAATAAATCTGTTTCTGATTTTTCTCCTGTTTCAGTCAAGAAAAATCTATCAAATAAAGAGTCAAGTTTTTCTTTGGAAATCCCCTTTCCTGTATTGGAAACTTTTATAGATAGTATCTTTGATTCATCGCCCTCTATATTGAACTCCAATTTAATACGGCCATCTTTAGGTGTATATTTAAACGCATTGGACAACAGGTTAAAAATTATTTTTTCAATTTTGTCCTTATCGTACCAGCCTATTAATTCTGTAGGTAATTCTAAATCATATTCAATATTTTTATCTAAAGCCCATTCATCAAACAGCTCCGCTATTTGCTCAATTAAATTAACCAAATCAAACTGCTTTACGGTAACTTCCAAATAATCATATTCAGCCTTTCTAAATTCAAGTAATTGTTGTGTCAAAAAAAGAAGCCTAGAAGAGTTTCTCTGAATCATGTTTATAAACTTCTTACTTCGCTCACCTATGTTTTCAGATTCTGCAAGCTTTTGTATAGGCCCAACTATTAAGGTTAGAGGTGTTTGAAATTCGTGGGCAATATTTGTAAAAAACGTCAGTCTGTTTTGATGAATTTCCTCCTCTCGCTCTTGGAAAAGAATGGTTTGTCTTAGTTTATATTGTTTATTAAAATAGCTCCAGACAAACAGGAGAAAAAGAAACAATAATATGGCGTAAATAAACATTGCCAAATTTGATTGCCAATAAATAGGTTTGATTTCAATATCAATTGCATGAACGGGGTTGCTCCAAATACCATCACTATTGGACCATTTAATCCATAAAGAATAAGATCCTTTTGGCACATTGGTAAAAGAGATGATTTTTCTGTTGTTAATGGAATTCCAATTTTGATCAAAATTGCTAAGCTTATAGGCATATTGACATTTTTCACTGTTTATATATGTTAAAGCTGCCAATTCTACATCAAAAAAGTTTTGATTGTGCTGTAAAACTATAGAAGGAAATGTTTTTGAATTTGGAGATACAACCAATCCTTGATAGTATGGAGTTTCCTGATTTTGACCACTAATTTTATCAATAAGAATGTCCGGTACAATTTGGGATTCTTCTATTTTATAAGGTAGAAAATAATTAAACCCCTTTATTCCTCCCATAAAAATAAAATCCGAATTATCATTTTGATAAAAAGCTCCGTCTGCAAATTCATTGTTTTGCAAACCCTCATTTTTACTATAATTAATGAACTTTGACTCTTTGAAAACAAAATTAGATAACCCGAAATTTGTGCTTATCCAAAGATTGGATTCTGTATCTGAAACAATCCCGTGAACCGTATTGTTCGGAAGGCCTTCTTTTACAGTAAAATTTTTAAATCTAGGTTCTTCATCTTCTTTATAATCTTCTAGCACACTTAAGCCAAAACTTGTTCCAATCCATAGCCTTTTTGTTGAATCGGTATGAAGACATAAAATATCATTGTTTGACAAACTTTGAGGATCGTTTTTTTTGTTTTTGAATGTTTTAAATGTACTTGTTGACTTGTTGAAAAGATTCAAGCCACCTAACCTAGTTCCTATCCAAAACTCATTATTGTTTTTTGGTATTATGGAAAAAATAATATTGCTGCTTAAAGATTCCTTTGCCCCGTTCTCAGCTAAATATTGCTTAAAGTCAGTTATTTTTAATTTTTCCCCATAACGTGAAATTTTAAAACGGATCATTCCATAACCATTGGTTCCCAACCAAATGAACCCGTTCTCATCTTGATAAATAGCGTAAGTAGACTTAAAATATGAGCATTCTTCACTTCCAATAATATCAGGCCAACCAAGAAGTTTTGATTTTTTTAAATCAAAAACATTGATTCCTGCACCATCAGTACCAACAAAAATAAGATCATCCTGTCCCCTACAAAGCGAATACACCGCGTTGTTTAAGGAGCTATTACTTTCATTATAGTTTTGATATGTTAATGGCTCGTTGGTATTTAAATAGAATTTTGAAGGAAAACGAAACAAACCTTTCCCTTTTGTTCCTACCCAAAATGAATTTCCGTTTACTTCTAAAAATGCTCTTACAATACCACCATCTATTTCAGGTATTTGGGCTTTAGAAACTAAATTAAACACTTTTTTTTGTGGGTACATTTTAAAAAGCCCATCGCCATCGGTCCCTGTCCAAATAACGTTTTCAGTTCCTTGTAATAATGTTGTTATTTTTTGGTTCTTCAGTTTCTTGGCCCATGTATTATTTAGTATTTTCCCTAAACTATCAATGATAAAATAACCCGAATCACCATAGAGCAGGAGACCTGCTTTAGTTCTAGATATAATATTATGAATGGTGTTTTTGCCTACTTCCATCTCAGTCTTGTCATCAAAAGAATATAATACAGGTTTACCAGAAACGGTAATAAAACACAATTTGTTTTGAGACAAAATATCAAAATCTATCACATTAGTTAAAATTCTCTCAACTTTAGAAACTGTTTTTGCGCTTCCTTTATTGGTTTTTATTTTTAAAGAATACAGTTCATTGTTATCTAATAGTAAAAGTAATTCGTCATTTTGTGAAAATGACATTTTCTTAACAGCATGACTGGGAAGATTTTTAATTTTCAATAGTTGAAAACCATCACCATTAAAATATCCAATTCCCCAATCTTTAACTGCACAAAATACCGTTTTGGAACCGTCAAGAGCCATATTGAATTCTGATTCAGAAAAAGGAGGCTTGTCCTTTCTAGAAAAATAATATCGGTTAAACGTGTTTGTTTTTTTGTCATATCTATTTAAGCCGTGTACAGTCAATACCCAAATATGCCCTGTATTATCTTCGTCAATTTTAAGAATTACTTGGTTGGTGAGACTGTTTTCATTATTTAATTCAGGCCTGAAGATCTTAAAACTATTACCATTATATCTGTTTAATCCATCCCAAGTTCCAATCCATAACAAATTTTCAGAATCTTGAAAAATTGTATTTACAGAGCTATTGGAAAGTCCATTTGTATTATCTAATTGCTCGGTAGAATATTTAGCATCAATAGCATTGGATTTATCAATAGAGGTATCTTGAAAAGAAAGCATCTCTATTTTATTTTTAGGTAGACTATTTAATGCCGTTTGCTCATGCTTTTTACTACAACCTAAAATTGATAAAAAAAAAATTGCTATTAGTAATTGACTGAACTTCAAAACTTAATTTAATTGATTAAAAACTTAGGAACCAAAAAACAACATTTTAGACAATTGTTGTCTCTTTTCACAAGAATACGAATTTTACAAAAATATTGTATGCTTTTAATTGATTATTTAAATTACGTGCAGTTATAGCTATAGCACATTTTTTACGAAAGATATTTAGATACACTCGTTCTGTTTTTTTGAAATCTTTAAATTATAAAAAAATTAATTTATAGGTAATAAAAAAACTTCAATCCATAAAAGCATAAAGGTTGTATGGTTATGATTATAAGGCAACTGGACTCAGATTTTTAGTTAACAAAACTTAATAAATACATAATTGAAACTAAAATAATTAGGATGGTTTCTATTTTATTAAGATAATTTTCATTTATAGTACATCAGAACAAATGACAATAAAAAGTGGTTGCCCTATGGTAACTTAAAACTCGGAACCTTTGAAATCACTAATAAAATTTAAATATCATTGAAGCCTCTTCACTACGACCTACGGGATAAAAGATGTGTTGTAAACTAATCATGTAATACTAAAGTTTCTTGATCAAATCACTTCCTTTGCCAAAAATAGCTTTTCTATGGCATCATAGCTTTCCAATTGGTCATCGGGCAAAATATCGTTTATAAGTTCAAGTATGGTCACTATTGCCAATTCATTTGAAAGATATGGTGTTCTTGGTGAACTTGGTGTCCCTTCAAGTTCCAAAGCTGCTATACTTACCCTTAACAGACAGGAGATAACATAGCGCAATTCGCTATTGTCACTGACATGAAAGATCACTTCTTGGGATGTTTCCTTTCCACTTTTATAGAACCTGCGTTTTCTCGGCCTTAAAAGCCCCTTGATGGCTGCTAGTTTTTCTTTGTCCGTTTTCTTATTGTTTTTAGTATTTCCTTCCATTGTCCCGAAGATTTATTTAAGCACCTGATCATTATATAGCAACAGCCTTTTGGATTTGTCCAAAAACTCCAATTCCTCATAGGGTATCAAGTTCTTGAAAAATTCAAGTACATCGGCAAATTGCTTGTGTGCCTCTTTGATGTCCCTTGTTTCGTCGTTGGGGTCATAGCCGTCCAATGCCATGATGCATACATTTATAACGGCTTCAAGGGTATAACCCAAATGTTCATAATTTTTTATATAGGCATAGTTAATGTAGTTTCCCTTCCTATAGACATATTTGGGTGTTGGGGTGAGCAGCCTATAGTGTTCCTCAGCAGCTCTGTGAAGCTCCTTGAGCCTTTTATTGTTCTTCTTTTTAAGTTGTTTTTTATTTTTTTTGTTTTTCATCGTTGTTCGTTTTGTCTTGTATAATTTCATCAATGCGGTCCAAACAGTGCATTTGTTCGTGTGGCAAGAGCTCCAAGATCAGTTCCATGACCTTGGTAACACTGTGTTCGGCAATATTACTTCGATAGGCAGGGGATGTAAACACTCCGTTACCATCCAGACAATAATAACAGACCTTTAAAAGTTCCTCTATGTAACTGGTTATATCCTCGTTACTTGAAACCTCGATACTGATGGTTTTCCGTGTTCGGTTTCCATAGGGTTCGCTTTTCATGCCCAAATGGTCATCGAGCAAACCTTTAATTTTTTTGAGTTTCTTGATCTTGTGTTTCATAGGTTCCCTTTTTTTGCTTTATCATCGGATAGCATGAGCTTCCGTATTTCGTCCAGATATATGCCCTCTTCCAATGGGATCAGGTTCTTGGCAAACTCCAGTACTCTCTTTACATCGGATTCCTTATTACTAATGTGCAAGGTCAGGTCTTGCTGACCCTCTAAGGCCAGGATACTGACATTGAGCATGGACTTTAATGTGCTGAACAGGTCTACATAATCATATACCCGAGCGTAGTTCAAATAATAGCCTTTATCCCCGTCTCCTATTGGGGATAACAGCTTGAAATTTTCCTCGCTCAAATCCCTTATCCTTTCCAGGTTTGAAAGGACTTTTTTCAGTTCTTTTTTATCATTCTTGGGTGCTTTATTTTTCATGATTCTATGGGCTTGTTTCTTTAAGGGGTAAAAGTTCTATTGCCATTTGTAAAACTTCCATTATATTATATTGAAAACCATTTACCTGCATTGGCGGGACAACATCGTCCTGTAAACAGGTCACGCTCAATATCATCAGGGATTTGGCCATGCACAGCATTTCAAAGGGGTTTTCGAATTCGAATTTCCGAACCAAATAATCCGATTCATGATCGTTGGCTGATTTTTCAGAGGGGCGTTCTGAATGTGAATTAATCTCATCATGTACTATAATTTCCCTAAAAACCGATAGTTCTTCACTGAACAAAAATTTAATTTCCTTGATGAAAAGCCCCAATTTTTGTGACAGTTGGTCCAGTTCCTTTTCGGTTATCCTGTATCTGTGGTCATATCTGGCGGATGAATAGGCTTCTTCCAATAAGTCCAGCAATCCGGTCTCTGCATCCGATTCCACCAAAAACATGCTTTCCAGTTCGTTCAACGATTTCAGCACATAGGTTTGGTGGTTCTTGATGCTGTGGCATATCTTGATCCTGCCACATATAAACCGCTCTAAAACCCTATACCCCTGTTCAAAGGTCTGGTGCACCATAAAGGCACTTTGCGATAGGTTCCTTTGTGCCTTGAAAAACTGGATGCCTCTTTTAAAGGACTTCATTCTGGACATGTCCCTTTTAAAATCCTGCTTGGTCTTTTCAACGAGACTGGTCGGTTCTCCCATGGGATAGTTCCAAATTGAATTGTCATTGGCTGTTTTGTAGACCAAATCCTTTTCGTGGCAGTTGTTCAAAAAATATAAGTTTCCCTGCTGTAACTCACTGTTGGAATGGCCTAATGTAAAAACCCGGTAACCGAAGTCCTCATGTTCCGAAAAAATATTGTTTATAGCGGGCATTATATGCTCAACGCCTTCTTTTTGGGAAAGTTTCGTTATGATGTTCAATCGGTACTTGAACGGGTGATTGGAAGTCCCTTTGTTAAGATACATACGTTCAACATCCACGGCCTCTACTATTTTGGCAATGATTTCATAGAGCTGTTTTGGATTGTCCCCTGCCCTATTTTCGACATTTGTGATTTCCATGTTCTTTGTTTTCCATAAACTAAACGAATAAACCTTGCGTACCGAACCAAACTATGTTGTATAATACCAATTTGAATTTGTTTTTTACTTGTGGGAATTTC
>TARA_R110002033_G_scaffold40829_1_pt1 | contig 26353 bp, 20 predicted proteins | sample TARA_R110002033 | Tara Oceans TARA_R110002033 (sample SAMEA4397051) | marine metagenome | biome: Polar Biome; feature: [SRF] surface water layer (ENVO:00010504); material: water (ENVO:00002006), including particulate matter (ENVO:01000060) such as... | depth 5 m
TCTCCAAAACCGTTGATGGGGGTTCGAATCCCTCCGCCCGTGCAAAAAAATATATCAAAATGGCAAACATAGTTAATTATATAACAGAATCATTTGAGGAGTTAAAGTCAAATGTTACTTGGCCTGCTTGGGCTGAGGTACAGCGTCTAACGATTATTGTTGCTATTTTTTCAGTATTATTCGCCTTGGCAACTTGGGGAGTAGATGAGTTTTTTGCAAAAGCATTAGCTGGATTTTTTAATTGGATAAAAGCTTAATTTTTGTGATGACAGATAATAATGTAAAAAAGTGGTATGTTGTTCGTGCAGTTAGCGGACAAGAGAATAAAGTGAAAGCTTACATAGAAACTGAAATTTCTCGTTTGGAAATGGAAGATTATGTTTCTCAGGTCTTAGTTCCTACTGAAAAAGTAGTTTCTGTAAAGGATGGTAAAAAATTAGTTAAAGAGAAAGTTTACTTTCCAGGTTATGTGATGATTGAAGCTAACTTGGTTGGTGAAATTCCGCATATTATTAAATCGATAACTAGTGTTATTGGTTTCTTAGGTGAGACTAAAGGTGGTGAGCCTGTTCCTCTTAGACTTTCAGAAGTGAATAGAATGTTAGGTAAAGTTGATGAGTTGGCTGTTAACACAGATACTCATGCTATTCCTTTCAACTTAGGTGAAACTATTAAGGTTATTGATGGACCTTTTAATGGTTTTAATGGTACAGTTGAAAAAATCAATGATGAAAAGCGTAAACTAGAAGTAATGGTTAAGATTTTCGGAAGAAAAACACCATTAGAATTGAGTTTTATGCAAGTTGAAAAAGTATAATTTTTGTTACATTACCTATAATATCTATTGCAATCGCTTCCAATGATTGTAATATAAAATTTTTAAAAAAATGGCTAAAGAAATTAGTAAAGTAGTTAAACTACAAGTTAAGGGAGGTGCTGCGAATCCGTCGCCACCGGTTGGACCTGCTTTAGGAGCTGCTGGGGTTAATATCATGGAGTTCTGTAAGCAGTTCAATGCTAGAACACAAGATAAACCTGGCAAAATATGCCCAGTACAAATTACTGTGTATAAAGACAAATCATTTGATTTTGTTATTAAAACTCCTCCTGCGGCCGTTCAGCTATTGGAAGCTGCGAAGCTTAAATCTGGTTCTGGTGAGCCTAATCGTAAAAAAGTAGCTAGTGTTACTTGGGAACAAATTAGAGCTATTGCTGAAGACAAAATGCCTGACTTAAATGCATTCACTATGGAGTCTGCGATGAGTATGGTTGCTGGAACAGCTAGATCTATGGGTATAACTGTATCAGGAGACGCTCCTTTTTAATTAAGAGAAAGACAATGGCAAAATTGACAAAAAAGCAAAAAGAGGCTGCTTCAAAAATTGAAAAGAACAAACTATATTCTTTAAAAGATGCTGCGGCATTAATTAAAGAAGTTTCTTCTGCAAAATTTGATGAGTCTGTTGATATCGCAGTACGTTTGGGTGTAGATCCAAGAAAAGCGAATCAAATGGTGAGAGGTGTTGTTACATTACCTCACGGAACAGGTAAAGATGTTAAAGTATTAGCATTAGTAACTCCAGATAAAGAGGCGGAAGCTAAAGAAGCTGGAGCAGACTATGTAGGTCTTGACGAATATTTACAAAAAATTAAAGACGGTTGGACAGATGTTGATGTGATCATCACTATGCCAAGTGTTATGGGTAAATTAGGTCCATTAGGTCGTATTTTAGGACCTAGAGGTTTAATGCCTAACCCTAAAACAGGTACAGTAACTATGGATGTTGCTAAAGCTGTTCAAGAGGTTAAAGCTGGTAAAATCGATTTCAAAGTTGATAAAACTGGTATCGTACATGCAGGAATTGGTAAAGTTTCTTTTGGAGCTGAACAAATTTTTGACAATGCACACGAAATTATTCAAACATTAATCAAACTTAAACCAACTGCTGCTAAAGGAGTATACATCAAAAGTATCTACCTTACAAGTACAATGAGTCCTGCTATTGCATTAGACCCAAAAGCAGTATAATTGGTAGTTAATAATTTTTAGTATGACTAGAGAAGAAAAATCAATCGCGATTGAAAATTTAACTGCACAGTTAGCTGGTACAAATATTGTTTACGTAGCAGATATTTCTGGACTGAATGCAGATACAACATCAAAATTGAGAAGAGCTTGTTTTAAAGCTGGGATTAAATTAGAAGTTGTTAAGAATACTTTACTTGCGAAAGCAATGGAGGTTTCTGAAAATGAATATGGTGAGTTACCAGAAGTTTTAACTGGAAACAGTGCAATTTTCATTGCTGATGTTGCGAATGCACCTGGAAAAATCATTAAAGATTTCCGTAAGAAATCGGCTATGCCAATTTTAAAAGGAGCTTATGTGAATTCTGAAATTTACATTGGAGACGACCAATTAGATATGTTGTCTACAATTAAATCTAAAGAAGAACTTCTTGGAGAGCTTATTGGATTACTTCAATCACCTGCTCAAAGAATTATCGCTGCACTTCAAAACAAATTTGCTGGAGAAGAGCAAGCTGAAACTGAGGAAGCATAATAACAACCGAGTTCATCTCAAATGTTATTACTTACAACGCGCACAATAAACAAAATATATTTTACAAATCATTTTAAACGATAGAAAAAATGGCAGATTTGAAACAATTCGCAGAACAATTAGTTAACTTAACTGTTAAAGAAGTTAATGAATTAGCAACAATATTAAAAGATGAGTACGGAATCGAACCAGCTGCTGCAGCTGTAGTAGTTTCTGCAGGTGGTGGAGAAGCTGCTGAAGAAGCTCAAACTGAATTTACAGTTGTATTAAAAGAAGCTGGTGCTTCTAAATTAGCAGTTGTGAAAATGGTAAAAGAACTTACAGGTTTAGGTTTGAAAGAAGCTAAAGATGTAGTTGATAGCGCACCATCAAATGTTAAAGAAGGTGTTTCTAAAGAAGAGGCTGAAGGTCTTAAAAAATCATTAGAAGAAGCTGGAGCTGTAGTTGAACTTAAATAGTTTAACTTAGTTTAAAGAATAAGGTTTAGGTCTTGAGTTTTACCACTCAAAGACCTAAACCATTTTTCGTATAACAAAAGTCTAGAATTTTATGGCTTTTGTATTTTATATTTTACTGCATTACGAGGAAAAAAAATTAACAGATAATAAGAAAGTAGTTATCCTAAATTGATTTTTAAAGATGTAATGGTTGTGAAATTTAGTAAGGGTGAAATAAACCTTGCAAAAAAATTACTTTTATAATCAAAATTTTGTCCATTGATGATTACAAATCAGACTGAAAGATTGAATTTTGCCTCTACAAAAAATATCCCGAACTATCCAGATTTTCTAGATGTTCAGGTTAAATCTTTTCAAGATTTTTTTCAATTAGAAACTAAATCTGATGAAAGAGGCAATGAAGGACTTTATAATACCTTCATGGAGAATTTTCCAATTACAGATACAAGAAACAACTTTGTATTGGAATTTTTAGACTATTTCGTAGATCCACCACGTTACACAATCCAAGAGTGTATCGAAAGAGGTTTAACACACAGTGTGCCTTTAAAAGCTAGATTAAAACTTTATTGTACAGATCCAGAGCACGAAGACTTTGAAACGATTGTTCAAGATGTATATCTTGGAACAATTCCTTACATGACGCCAAGCGGAACATTTGTCATAAATGGAGCTGAGCGTGTAGTTGTTTCTCAGTTGCACAGATCTCCAGGGGTTTTCTTTGGTCAGTCTTTTCACGCTAACGGAACAAAATTATACTCTGCTAGAGTAATTCCTTTCAAGGGTTCTTGGATAGAATTTTCTACAGATATTAATAGCGTAATGTATGCTTACATCGACAGAAAGAAAAAATTACCTGTTACAACTTTATTCCGTGCTATTGGTTTCGAAAGAGATAAGGATATCCTTGAAATCTTTGACCTTGCTGAAGAAATTAAAGTTTCTAAAACAGGACTAAAAAAATATATCGGTAGAAAATTAGCTGCTCGTGTATTAAATACATGGCATGAAGATTTCGTAGATGAAGATACTGGTGAAGTAGTTTCTATCGAACGTAACGAGATAATCCTTGATCGTGATACAATTATCGATAAAGATAATGTAGAAGAAATCATTGATTCTAATGTTAAATCTATTTTGTTACATAAAGAAGATGCTAATCAAGCTGATTATGCTATCATTCACAATACGTTACAAAAAGATCCAACAAACTCTGAAAAAGAAGCTGTTGAGCATATCTACAGACAATTGCGTAACGCAGAACCGCCTGATGAAGAAACTGCTCGTGGTATTATTGATAAATTATTCTTCTCTGACCAACGTTACAACTTAGGTGAAGTAGGTCGTTATAGAATGAACAAAAAGTTACAGTTAGATATCCCAATGGAAAAGCAAGTGCTTACCAAAGAAGATATCATCACGATCGTTAAGTATTTAATTGAGTTAATTAACGCGAAAGCAGATATTGATGATATTGACCACTTATCAAACCGTCGTGTTAGAACAGTTGGAGAACAATTGTCGCAACAATTCGGTGTAGGTCTGGCTCGTATGGCTAGAACTATTAGAGAGCGTATGAACGTTAGAGATAACGAGGTGTTTACACCAATCGATTTGATTAATGCTAAGACATTATCATCTGTTATTAACTCTTTCTTTGGTACTAATCAGTTGTCTCAATTTATGGATCAAACGAATCCATTAGCTGAGATTACGCACAAGAGAAGATTATCTGCGCTAGGACCAGGAGGTCTTTCGAGAGAGAGAGCTGGATTTGAGGTTCGTGACGTTCACTATACGCACTACGGACGTTTATGTCCTATTGAAACACCAGAGGGACCAAACATTGGTTTGATTTCATCTCTTGGAGTTTATGCTAAGGTAAACGGAATGGGATTCATTGAAACTCCTTACCGTAAAGTAACTGAAGGTGTTGTTGATTTAGAGTCGACTCCTATTTACTTAAGCGCTGAAGAAGAAGAAGGTATGTTAATCGCTCAGGCGAATATCGAAATGGACAATTCAGGTAAAATTATCGCTGAAAACGTAATTGCGCGTCAAGAAGGTGATTTCCCAGTTATTGATCCTGTAAAAGTTGATTATACAGATGTTGCACCTAATCAAATTGCTTCAATTTCTGCCTCACTAATTCCTTTCTTGGAACATGATGATGCGAATAGAGCCTTGATGGGATCTAACATGATGCGTCAGGCCGTACCATTAATTCGTCCTGAAGCACCTATCGTTGGAACCGGATTAGAGCGTCAAGTAGCTTCTGACTCTAGAGTATTGATAAATGCTGAAGGAGACGGAACAGTTGAATACGTAGATGCAAATATTATTACTATTAAATACGATCGTTCTGAAGAAGAAAGAATGGTTAGTTTTGATACTGATGAGAAAACATACAACTTAATTAAATTTAGAAAAACGAATCAAGGAACAAGTATTAACCTTAAACCTATCGTAAGAAAAGGGGATAGAGTTATTCTTGGTCAAGTTTTATCTGAAGGGTACGCAACTCAAAACGGTGAACTTGCTTTAGGTCGTAACTTGAAAGTGGCATTTATGCCATGGAAAGGATATAACTTTGAGGATGCAATCGTAATTTCTGAGAAGGTTGTTCGTGATGATATTTTTACTTCTATTCACGTGGATGATTATTCACTTGAAGTTAGAGATACAAAATTAGGTAACGAGGAACTTACAAATGATATTCCTAACGTTTCTGAAGAGGCTACAAAAGACTTAGATGAAAACGGTATGATTAGAATTGGTGCCGAAGTTAAACCTGGTGATATTCTTATCGGAAAAATTACTCCAAAAGGGGAATCAGATCCTACTCCAGAAGAGAAATTGCTTCGTGCAATCTTTGGGGATAAAGCAGGTGATGTAAAAGATGCTTCATTAAAAGCATCTCCATCTTTACATGGTGTAGTTCTTGATAAAAAATTATTCGCGAGAGCGGTAAAAGATAAACGTAAACGTACACAAGACAAAGATGCTTTGGGTGCTTTAGAAATGGAATTCGAAACTAAATTTGTTGAATTAAAAGACAAATTAGTAGAGAAACTTTTCTTAATCGTTAACGGAAAAACATCTCAAGGTGTAATGAATGATTTGGGTGAGGAAGTTTTACCAAAAGGTAAAAAATACACTCAAAAAATGCTTTATGCTGTTGAAGATTTTGCTCACCTAAGCAAAGGACAATGGGTAGCAGACGATGCAACTAATAAAATGGTGAATGAATTAATTCATAACTATAAAATTAAGTTGAATGACTTGCAAGGTTCTTTACGTAGAGAGAAGTTCACGATCACTGTAGGTGATGAATTACCAGCAGGAATTTTGAAATTAGCAAAAGTTTATATCGCTAAGAAGCGTAAGTTGAAAGTAGGGGATAAAATGGCTGGACGTCACGGTAACAAAGGTATTGTTGCTCGTATTGTTCGTCATGAAGATATGCCTTTCCTTGAAGACGGAACACCAGTTGATATTGTGTTGAACCCGCTTGGGGTACCTTCACGTATGAATATTGGTCAAATTTATGAGACGGTATTAGGATGGGCTGGAATGAACTTGGGTAGAAAATTTGCTACTCCAATTTTTGATGGTGCTTCTCTTGACCAAATTAATGAATTGACTGATGAAGCTGGAGTACCACGTTTTGGTCATACGCATCTGTATGATGGTGGTACTGGAGAACGTTTCCATCAAGCAGCAACTGTAGGTGTGATCTATATGTTAAAATTAGGCCACATGGTTGATGATAAGATGCACGCACGTTCTATCGGACCATATTCATTGATTACGCAACAACCACTTGGAGGTAAAGCTCAATTTGGAGGTCAGCGTTTTGGAGAGATGGAGGTTTGGGCACTTGAGGCTTATGGAGCTTCTAGTACACTTCGCGAAATCTTAACAGTTAAATCTGATGATGTTATTGGTAGAGCTAAAACTTACGAAGCTATCGTAAAAGGTGAATCTATGCCAGAACCAGGATTACCGGAATCATTCAATGTATTGATGCATGAATTGAAAGGTCTTGGATTAGATATTAGGTTAGAAGAATAAAAAAGTTTTCAGTGACAGTCTCAGTATTCAGCTTATGCTGTTTACTGAGACTGAAGCTGTTTATGATAAATAAAGTTTTTAAGATTTATACCCGTAAATCGTTCCGATTTTTTAAAGACAGTGTGTTTTTAATTAGCACTTCAAATTACAATTTGGAGTTTAGAGAAGTAAGCCGAGGTAATGTTGAGTCGAAAGTATGAAAGTTCGAAAGTTTACAGATCTTAAGAGATTTTGAAAATTTAAGGATTTTACCCTTAGACTAGAACGAGAATCAATTTTCAATTGCTAATAAATCAATAGTAAAAACTATGATGAATAATAGAAATAATAATAATAAAGATAAGAATCCTGTAAAAAGGTTTAACAAAATATCAATTGGTTTAGCTTCTCCAGAATCTATCTTGAAAGAGTCTAGAGGTGAGGTTTTAAAACCAGAAACAATTAATTACCGTACGCACAAACCAGAGCGTGACGGTCTTTTTTGTGAAAGAATATTTGGACCTGTTAAGGATTTTGAATGTGCTTGTGGAAAGTACAAAAGAATTCGTTACAAGGGAATTATCTGTGACCGTTGTGGTGTTGAAGTTACTGAGAAAAAAGTACGTAGAGATAGAGTAGGTCACATCAATCTTGTTGTGCCAATTGCTCATATCTGGTATTTCCGTTCTCTTCCTAATAAAATTGGTTATATTTTAGGTCTTCCATCTAAGAAATTAGATATGATCATATACTACGAGAGATACGTAGTAATTCAAGCAGGTATTGCTAAAAATGCTGAAGGTGAATCTGTTCAAAGATTAGATTTCTTAACTGAAGAAGAATATTTGAATATCTTGGATACACTTCCAGCTGATAACCAATATTTAGATGATTTCGATCCTAATAAATTTGTTGCCAAAATGGGAGCAGAGTGTATTATGGACTTATTAGCACGTATTGACCTTGATGAATTATCTTATCAATTGCGTCATTCAGCTAATAACGAAACATCTAAACAACGTAAAACAGAAGCATTAAAAAGATTACAAGTTGTTGAGTCTTTCCGTGAGTCTAACTTGAACCGTGAAAACCGTCCAGAATGGATGATTATGAAAGTGGTTCCTGTTATTCCACCAGAATTACGTCCGCTTGTACCACTTGATGGTGGTCGTTTTGCAACTTCAGATTTAAATGACTTATACCGTCGTGTAATCATCCGTAACAACCGTTTAAAAAGATTAATGGAGATTAAAGCTCCAGAAGTTATCTTGAGAAACGAAAAACGTATGTTGCAAGAATCTGTAGATTCATTATTTGATAATACAAGAAAAGCATCTGCTGTTAAAACAGAATCAAACAGACCATTAAAATCATTATCTGATTCCCTTAAAGGTAAGCAAGGACGTTTCCGTCAAAACTTACTTGGAAAACGTGTAGATTATTCTGCTCGTTCGGTAATTGTTGTTGGACCTGAATTGAAATTATTCGAATGTGGTATCCCTAAAGATATGGCAGCCGAATTATACAAGCCTTTTGTTATCCGTAAATTGATAGAAAGAGGAATTGTAAAAACTGTAAAATCAGCTAAGAAAATAATAGACAAGAAAGAGCCTGTAGTTTGGGATATCCTTGAAAACGTAATTAAAGGTCACCCTATATTACTGAATAGAGCCCCTACTTTGCACAGACTTGGTATTCAAGCATTCCAACCAAAATTAATTGAAGGTAAAGCAATCCAATTGCACCCTTTAGTTTGTACGGCATTTAATGCGGATTTTGATGGGGATCAAATGGCAGTTCACTTGCCATTAGGACCAGAAGCTATTCTTGAGGCACAATTATTAATGTTGGCTTCACACAATATCTTAAACCCTGCAAATGGAGCTCCAATTACGGTACCATCTCAGGATATGGTCTTGGGTCTATATTATATGACCAAAGAGAGATTGTCTACTCCTGAAAAGAAAATTTTAGGTCAAGATCTAGTTTTCTATTCTGCAGAGGAAACAAATATTGCATTAAACGAAGGAAGGTTAGAATTGAATGCTCGTGTGAAAATTAGAGCAAAAGATTTTAATGATGCTGGAGAATTAGTGTACAAAATTATTGAAACTACTGCCGGACGTGTATTATTTAATGAAGTAGTACCTGAAGCAGCTGGATACATCAATGATGTATTGACTAAGAAAAATCTTAGAGATATTATCGGTCACGTATTGAATTCAACAAGTGTTCCTGAAACGGCAGCCTTCTTGGATAATATGAAAGACATGGGGTATAAATTTGCCTTTAGAGGGGGACTATCTTTCTCATTGGGTGATATTAGAATTCCAGATCAAAAACCACAATTAATTGCAGATGCTAGAGAGCAAGTTGAAGGTATCTCTGCAAATTATAACATGGGTCTTATTACAAATAACGAACGTTACAACCAGGTTATTGATGTATGGACATCTGCAAATGCGCAATTGACTGAGTTAGCAATGAAAAACATTAGAGAAGACCAACAAGGTTTCAACTCGGTGTATATGATGCTTGACTCTGGGGCGAGGGGTTCTAAGGAACAAATTCGTCAGTTAACTGGTATGCGTGGATTGATGGCTAAGCCTAAAAAATCGACTGCTGGTGGTGGAGAGATTATCGAGAATCCAATTCTTTCTAACTTTAAGGAAGGTCTTTCGATTCTTGAGTATTTCATTTCTACTCACGGTGCGCGTAAAGGTCTTGCGGATACTGCCTTGAAAACGGCGGATGCAGGATATTTAACAAGAAGATTGCATGATGTTTCTCAAGATGTTATTGTTAACATCGAAGATTGTGGAACATTAAGAGGTGTTGAAGTATCAGCATTGAAAAAGAATGAAGAAATTGTTGAATCATTAGGTGAAAGAATCTTAGGACGTGTTGTTTTACAAGACGTAATTAATCCTTTGACTAATGAAGTTCTTATCGAATCTGGACAACAAGTTACTGAGGCAATAATGAAACGTATCGAAGCTTCTCCAATTGAAGGAGTTGAAGTTCGTTCACCATTGACTTGTGAGGCTGTTAAAGGAATCTGTGCTAAATGTTATGGTCGTAACTTAGCTACTGGTAAGATGACACAAAGAGGTGAAGCAGTTGGTGTAATTGCAGCACAATCTATTGGAGAACCAGGTACACAATTAACATTACGTACTTTCCACGTTGGAGGGGTTGCGGGTGGTATATCTGAAGAATCTAGCATTGTAACTAAATTTAATGGTAAATTAGAGATCGAAGATCTTAAAACTGTTAAAGGTGAAGACAATGATGGTAACGCAGTAGATATTGTAGTTTCACGTTCTACTGAATTAAAATTAATCGATGAGAAAACAGGTATTCTATTAAACACACATAATATTCCTTACGGATCTAGTATTTTTGTGAAAGATGGTCAATCTGTTGGTAAAGGTGATGTTATCTGTAAATGGGATCCATATAATGGAGTTATTGTTTCAGAATTCACTGGTAAAATCGCTTACGAAGATTTAGAGCAAGGTCAATCATTCATGGTTGAAATTGATGAGCAAACTGGTTTCCAAGAAAAAGTAATTTCTGAAGCTAGAAATAAAAAATTAATTCCAACTTTATTAGTTTACGGTAAAGATGACGAATTGATTCGTTCTTATAACTTACCTGTTGGAGCCCACTTAATGGTTGAAAACGGTGAGAAAATTAAGGCTGGTAAAGTCTTAGTTAAAATCCCACGTCGCTCTTCTAAATCAGGAGATATTACTGGAGGTTTACCTAGAATTACAGAGCTTTTAGAAGCGCGTAATCCTTCGAATCCAGCAGTGGTTTCTGAAATTGATGGAGTAGTTTCTTTTGGTAAAATTAAAAGAGGTAACCGTGAGATTATTATCGAATCTAAGTTTGGTGAAATTAAGAAATACTTAGTTAAATTATCAAGTCAAATTCTTGTTCAAGAAAATGACTTTGTAAGAGCGGGTGTTCCTTTATCTGATGGAGCAATTACTCCAGAAGATATCTTGAGAATTAAAGGGCCAGCAGCTGTGCAACAGTACCTTGTTAATGAAATTCAAGAAGTTTACCGTCTTCAAGGGGTGAAAATTAACGATAAGCACTTTGAGGTAGTAATACGTCAGATGATGCGTAAAGTTAGAGTTCAAGATCCAGGAGATACATTATTCTTAGAAGATCAATTGATTCATACAAAAGACTTTATCTTTCAAAATGATAAACTTTACGGTATGAAAGTTGTTGAAGATGCGGGAGATTCTGCTAACTTGAAAGAGGGGCAAATCGTAACACCTCGTGAATTGCGTGATGAAAATTCATTATTGAAACGTAACGATCAAAATATCGTTGTGGCTCGTGATGTAATCACTGCAACTGGTACTCCAGTATTACAAGGTATCACAAGAGCATCTTTACAAACTAAATCATTCATCTCTGCTGCTTCTTTCCAAGAAACAACTAAAGTATTGAACGAAGCTGCAGTAGCAGGTAAAATCGATTACTTAGAAGGATTGAAAGAAAATGTTATTGTAGGACATAGAATTCCTGCAGGAACTGGTATGAGAGAATATGATAATGCAATTGTAGGTTCAAAAGAAGATTACAATGACATGATGGCTAATAAAGAAGAATATATTTACTAACTTTAGTAATAAGTCCATAGTAATTAGTGATTAGTCTTACGGCTAATCACTTTTTGCTATCATTTAGTTGCTAATCCTTACTACTTAAATCATGAAAGAACAACAAGACCAGATCAATATCGAATTAGATGAAAAAACAGCTGAAGGAATTTATTCTAACTTAGCTATAATAAATCATTCTTCATCTGAATTTGTACTTGATTTTGTAAGTATCATGCCAGGTATTCCTAAGGCTAAAGTGAAATCAAGAATTGTCTTGACACCACAACATGCTAAAAGATTAGTAAAAGCATTAGCAGATAACATTCACCGTTTTGAAACCGCTCATGGCGAAATCAAAGAAACTGAACAAGCTCCCATTCCGCTTAACTTTGGTCCTGCGGGACAAGCATAATGTAATATCCAGAAAGGCTCCATTTATATGGGGCCTTTTTTTTGCTTAATTGTCAGCAAACTGCTTTTCTAAAGAGGTAAGTGAAAAACATGGTCGGTTTAAGTGCAGAAAACATCTATATCTTGCAAGGGCTTCGTTAATTAACGAGTTTTCTAGCTGTTCATCGTAAATATTTTGTGTAGGGCTATAGTGGTGGTATCTTTGTATAAGAATTAGCACTGTAAGCTAATCAACTAGATAAAAAAAGCCCTCATGAACACTACTTCTACACAAAACAAATCAAGAAATACAATCACTATCTTATCAGTATTTGTTTGTACTTTATTGTTCAGTTTTTCTGGTTATAGTCAAAATGCAGTGGGTTCAGAAATAGCTTCTTCGGTTAACGAAGGTACTATCAATACAGAAATTAAAGCAGAGAACTCTAAAGCAAATGCTAATATGGAATTTGTATTATGGTTTATGGGATCTAAACAAAATCCTAACTCTACAATTTCTACTGAAGGAATCAATACAAAAAAGCAAATTATCACTTCTGGTATTGCGCCAAACAGAGTTTTAATTAAAGCTTTCTTAAAAAAAGCAGTGAATTATGAAACTGCTATATCGTAATAATAGTTTTAGTATTTGTTATATTGTAACGCTGATCATTATTGATCAGCGTTTTTTTTTTAATACAACAATAATTATGTAGAGCGGTATAAAAGGGGCTGTTTTGCAAATAAGCTAAGCTGATGGATTGTTGTAGTCACGATAAAAGCCAATAAAAAAGTCGGAGTAGTTTAAAACTAGTCCGACTTTTTTAAAATCTATTTGTGTTTAGCTCCTATTCGAACTCTGAAGTGAAGAATAATTTAACCGAAGGATATTTATTTTGTGTCATCTGAATTGTGAAATCAGAATCGGCTAGGAAAACTAATTGTCCGTATTTATCTTTTGCTAAAAATTTCTGTTTAATACGCTTAAATTCTTTGAACTCTTCGTTCTTAGGATCGTTTGGTTTAACCCAACAAGCTTTGTGTACAGGGAAGTTTTCATAAGTACATTTAGCGCCATATTCATGCTCTAGACGATATTGAATAACTTCATACTGAAGTGCACCTACAGTACCAATTATTTTACGGTTGTTCATTTCTAGAGTAAACAACTGCGCAACTCCTTCATCCATTAGTTGATCAACACCTTTATCAAGTTGCTTAGCTTTTAAAGGATCAGCATTATTAATGTATCTAAAGTGTTCAGGTGAGAAACTAGGAATACCTTTGAAACTCATAATTTCGCCTTCAGTCAATGTATCTCCAATTTTGAAGTTACCAGTGTCATGAAGACCAACAATATCTCCAGGATACGAAATGTCTACGATTTCTTTTTTTTCTGCAAAGAAGGCATTTGGACTAGAAAATTTTAAATTTTTCTTTAAACGAACATGATAATAGGGTTTGTTACGCTCAAAAGTACCAGACACAATTTTGATAAACGCTAATCTATCTCTGTGTTTAGGATCCATATTAGCGTGAATCTTAAATACAAAACCTGACATTTTTTCCTCTGTAGGATCTACAAGCCTAGTTTCTGACTCTTTAGGACGAGGCGAGGGTGCAATAGCTACAAAGCAGTCTAATAATTCTCTAACACCAAAATTGTTTAAGGCAGAACCAAAAAATACTGGCTGTAATTTACCATCTAAATAATCTTGACGATCAAATTTTGGATATACTTCATCAATTAATTCTAATTCTTCGCGTAAGGTATCGGCTGGTTTTTGTCCTATTATTTTCTCTAATTCTGGATTTTGAACATCAGAGAAAGCAATTGTTTCTTCTATGTTTTTACGATTATCACCGCTAAACAAGTTAATGTTTTGTTCCCATAGGTTATAAATGCCTTGGAAATCGTAACCCATTCCTATTGGGAAGCTTAGAGGAGTGACCGTTAAACCAAGTTTTTGTTCGACTTCGTCCATTAGGTCGAAAGCATCTTTACCTTCACGGTCCATTTTATTAATGAAGACAATTATAGGAATTTTTCTCATTCTACAAACAGATACTAATTTCTCTGTTTGTTCCTCAACTCCCTTGGCAACGTCAATTACAACAATAACACTGTCAACAGCAGTTAAAGTTCTAAAGGTGTCTTCGGCAAAATCCTTGTGACCAGGAGTATCAAGAATATTGATTTTTTTATCTTGATAGTTGAAGGCAAGGACAGAGGTTGAAACAGAAATCCCTCTCTGACGCTCAATCTCCATAAAGTCACTTGTAGCTCCTTTCTTTATCTTATTATTTTTCACGGCACCAGCCTCTTGAATCGCTCCTCCAAAAAGTAGCAATTTTTCAGTTAATGTAGTTTTACCAGCATCTGGATGCGATATAATTCCGAACGTTCTACGACGTTGTATTTCTTTTAAAAAGCTCATATTATTGTAAATAGTTTGCAAAAGTACTATTTATAAATGCCATTTAAAAAAAATGCGACTTTCTTTTAAATTCAAGCTGTCTAAAATTTCGGCTATATATAATGATTAACAATGGCGTTGTTGTTTTCGAATAAAAAAAAAGAAAAAATTTTGTTGTAAAAAGGGCGCCGATTTTTAAATCACACTATGATGTGAATTTATTTTTACTGACACTTTGTAAGGCTCAGTAAGTACTTACTTAACCTTTTTTTAGATGATAACTTTTAATATATTATGAGCTATATCTGTTTCAATACTATTTTAATCTCCATATAATTGGTTTACGTGAGATGTAGAATTATTATGATAATACTTCTGTTATCAAGATATTAACTTATATCTATATAATATTTTGTTAATAGTATATCTATAAGTTGTAATATATAATCGAATTGCTATTTTTGTTCGCCTTAATTAAAGAACGGTCACGGCAAGTTCATTTTCATTTGTTAATTCTAATGGTGTATATTTGGACTCAAATAAATGCTTTTCATAAAGTAGTATAATAAGAATACAATATAAATTAAAATATAAATTACATAATGCTATTAAAAACAATACAAATGAAGTCTGTTAACATTACTATTGCCTTTGTGCTTTTTTTATTTTCAACAACGTTGATGAAAGCACAAGAGATAATTAAGGATAGCGTTGTCGCTCCAGTTAAAAAGGTACAATCTGGCGGAAGACAAAAAATTGACGGTATTATTGCTACAGTTGGAGATTATATTATTTTAGATTCAGATATTGATAAATCGTATTTAGAAATTTCAGGACAAGGGGGTTCTATCAAAGACATCACGAGATGTCAAATGTTAGGAAAATTGATGGAAGATAAATTGTATGCGCATCAAGCAATTCAAGATAGTATCAAGGTTACAGATGCTGAAGTTAAAGGAATGATGGATGAGCGTATCAATTATATGGTTGGACAAATTGGATCTATTGATAAAGTAGTTGCATACTACAAAAATGATTCAGAAGAGGAATTTAAAAGTTACTTCTTTGATATTTTGAAAGAGCAAAAATTGAGTTCTGAGATGACAAAGAAAATCGTTGAGGAAGTAGAAATTACACCTGAAGAAGTTCGTAATTTCTTTAAATCGATTCCTAAAGATGAATTACCACAATTTGGTGCAGAAATGGAAGTAGCACAAATTGTAATTACACCTAAGATTTCTGATGTTGAGAAACAAAAAGTGATCGATCGCTTGAAAATGTTTAAACGTGAGATCGAAGAAGGTTCTAGTTTTGCTACCAAAGCAATTTTGTATTCTAAAGATCCAGGATCGGCAAAAAATGGTGGTTATTATAAAATGAATAGAAAAACACCTTTTGTAAAGGAGTTTAAAGAGGTCGCTTTTAGTCTACAAGAAGGTGAAATATCAGAACCATTCGAAACTGAATTTGGATTTCACATTATTATGATTGACAAAATTAAAGGACAAGAGGTAGAATTGAGACATATTTTATTGACACCATCAGTATCTGCAGATGCAATAGAAGTGGCTAAGGAAAAGATCACCACTATTCGAAATAAAATTGTAAACAAGGAGATTAGTTTTGCTGATGCAGCAAGAACAGAATCTGATCAAAAAGAGACTAAAGCTAATGGTGGGGTTTTAATTAATCCAAAGACGCAAGATACTCGTTTTGAATTGACAAAAATGGATCCTAGTCTATACAGTCAAGTATCTAACTTGAAGGACGATGAAATTTCTCAGCCAATATTAGATACTGAGGAGAATGATAAAAAGAGCTACAAATTAATTACAGTAACAAATCGAATTAATGAGCATCTTGCTGATTATGCCACAGATTACATAAAAATTAAAGAATTAGCTTTAAAAGAAAAGCAAATCAAAGTAATAGGAAAATGGTTTAATGAAAAAATTAAAGAAACCTATATTAAAGTCTTAGGTGAATACAGAGACTGTGAATTCACAAATAACTGGTTAAAGAAATAATATTTTTAATAGTTAATAAAAAAGAGTTAGTTTTATGATATCATAAGCTAACTCTTTTTTAATTTAAATACATTCGAAAATGTCTGATGTAGCAGCAATACATAATTTGGTTCAAAAACGTATCCAATTAAAAAATGAAATCGCAAAAATAATTGTTGGTCAAGATGAAGTCATCGATCAAATCTTGATTTGTATTTTTAGTGGAGGACATGCATTACTAGTAGGAGTACCTGGATTAGCAAAAACATTATTAGTAAACACTTTGGCAAAAGCATTGGGCCTAGATTTTAAACGCATTCAATTTACTCCAGATTTAATGCCTTCAGATATTTTAGGGAGTGAGATTCTTGATGAAAACAGGAAGTTCAAATTTATTAAAGGTCCAGTGTTTTCAAATATAATCTTGGCAGATGAGATTAATAGAACACCTCCTAAAACGCAAGCAGCTTTATTGGAAGCAATGCAAGAACGTTCAGTAACCATTGCAGGAGAAAGATATGGGTTGGATTTGCCGTACTTTGTATTAGCTACGCAAAATCCCATTGAACAAGAGGGAACATATCCGCTTCCTGAAGCGCAACTAGATCGATTTATGTTTGCTATTAAACTAGAGTATCCAAGTTATGAAGAAGAGGTTGCAATAGTGAAGAGAACGACAACTGATAGTAAGGAAAATGTAGATGCTCTTTTTACATCGGAAGAAATAATAGGTTTCCAACAATTAATTCGTCGTATTCCTATTGCCGATAATGTTATAGAGTATGCCGTTAAAGTGGTAGGTAAAACGAGACCTGCCAATAGCTCAGCTACTGATTATGTTAAAAATTATTTAGATTGGGGTGCTGGTCCTCGCGCATCACAAAACTTAATCTTAGCAGCAAAAGCGCACGCAGCTTTTAAAGGTAAATTTTCTCCAGATATAGAAGATGTAAAAGCAGTAGCGGTTGGAATTTTGAGACATCGAATTATTAAAAATTATAAAGCGGAGGCCGAAGGATTAACAGAAGAATCTATAATAAGTAATTTATTGTAGATAGTTATAATATCAAAAAAAAGCTTCAAGTATCTGCTTGAAGCTTTTCTTTGGTAGTAGTTTTAAGTTGTACTGCAAATCAGAAGATGATTTCAAAATTTTCTGAGATATTATTGTGGAGAGTTTTGTCTTGAATCGGTGTTTTAACTAACTGGTCATGAATATTATGTGGTAAACTATTTATTTTTGAGATATGTGTATTTTATGTCGCTTTATTATATATATTTGACAGATATATTGGTAAACCAATCTAACAAACCAATTTGATTTAAAATTTATTTTATGAAAACAAACCGAATTACTCCAGGTCTAAGTGACTTAAATTTTAAGAAAGGAAAGGCTCTTTTCTTAGGACTTACAATGCTATCTCTTTTATCATGTGATAAAGACGATGTTGAAGAATCTGCTGTTGCAGCGAGCGCAGTAACTGAAACTACTGTTGCTGATGCTAACACAAGTAAAACTACGACATATCCTGCTACAGTTTTAGGGATAACAACATCTACTTGGAAAATTAATTCACACACAGGGAGTCCTTCAAAAAGTAAGTATTGGGACGACATTAGAGATTCGGGTGCTTCTTTTAATACGTACACGAATTCAGACTATTTTTATACTGATGGAACGTGGACATATTTTAAAACTTGGAGAGGTTTAAATACGTCATCTTCTTCTAGTAATCCACGTGTGGAATTGAGAGAATTGATTAGTGGGAAAGAAGCTAAATGGGATGGTTCTGTGGGTACACATACTATGACTTGGACAGTTAAGGTAAATCAATTACCTAAAGGTGAGGATGGCAAAACAGGAGTGCTATGTTTTGGACAAGTTCATGGTCCGGAGAAAAATGCTAAAGGTGTCGAAGTAGATGATATTATTAGAGTTCAATTCTTGGGAACAGCAAATCAAAAATCGGGTGCTGTTAAGTTAAAAATTAGCGGTTATATTACAGAAAAAGTTCTTGGAGCTAGTAAAACTTATGATGGGTATTCATTAGGTACGGAATATAGATTTTCTATTAAGTACACTGGTAGTACTGTTTATTTGTATAATGGGACTAAATTAGTTTTTAGTCAAAAGATGAATACTTCTACAGAAGCTAATTACTTTAAAGTTGGTAACTATTTACAATCTGTTAAAGGAATGAGCTACGATGGATCTTTTGGATTAGTTGCAGTGAAAGCCTTGAGTACTAAACATACATAATAAAAACTAAAAATCTATAAAGGGGGCTATCTTGTTTGAGATAGCCCTTTTTTGCATAGAACAAGTCGCTTTTAATAGCTACTCATAATTCACTTATCGATTTAATTCAATGTTGAGAGTCAATTCTCGAATCAGCAATATTTACATCATTAATTACTAATAATGCAGTATTAAGTTAAAAATATGCTCTTTTGTTAATTTAATTTAATGTAAGCTTATATTTTGCAATAATAATTTTTCAAAAGGCTAGTTCCATTAAATTTTTTTTAAATCTCGCCAATAATCCTTAAATTTGCAGTACAAATAAATAAAAAACACCTATATACTATGGCTTTTGATATTGATATGATTAAAAAAGTGTATGCAAACATGACTACTCGTGTTGATGCGGCACGTGAAGTTGTTGGACGTCCATTAACTTTGACTGAGAAAATCTTGTACAACCACCTATGGGAAGGTAAAGCGCAGCAAGCTTACTCAAGGGGTGTTGATTATGTGGATTTTGCTCCAGATAGAGTAGCATGTCAAGACGCAACAGCTCAAATGGCTTTGTTACAATTCATGCATGCAGGAAAGAAAACGGTTGCTGTACCAACTACAGTACACTGTGATCACTTAATTCTAGCTAAAGTAGGTGCTGAAAAAGATTTAGCAGTAGCAAAACAACAGTCAAGCGAAGTTTTTGACTTCCTTTCTTCTGTTTCTAATAAATACGGCATTGGATTCTGGAAACCAGGATCAGGAATTATTCACCAAATCGTTTTAGAAAACTACGCATTCCCTGGTGGAATGATGATTGGTACCGACTCTCACACTGTAAATGCAGGTGGTTTAGGTATGTTAGCAATAGGAGTAGGTGGAGCTGATGCTGTTGATGTAATGTCAGGAATGTCATGGGAATTAAAATTTCCTAAATTAATTGGAGTGAAGTTAACTGGAAAATTATCTGGTTGGACTGCACCAAAAGATGTTATTTTAAAAGTAGCTGATATCTTAACTGTAAAAGGTGGAACAGGTGCTATTGTTGAATACTTTGGTGAAGGAGCTACAAATATGTCTTGTACCGGTAAAGGTACAATATGTAACATGGGAGCAGAAATTGGAGCAACAACGTCAACATTTGGTTATGATGATTCAATGCGTAGATATTTATCTGCAACAGGACGTCAAGATGTCGTAGACGCAGCTGATGAAGTAGCTAGTTACTTAACTGGAGACCCAGAAGTTTATGCAAATCCAGAACAATATTTTGACCAAGTTATAGAGATTAACTTATCAGAATTAGAGCCACATATCAATGGACCTTTTACGCCAGACAGAGGGACGCCAGTTTCTCAAATGAAAGTTGAAGCTGCTACTAACGAATGGCCTCTAAAAGTAGAATGGGGACTAATCGGTTCTTGTACGAACTCTTCTTACGAAGATATGGCTCGTGCAGCATCTATCGTTAATCAAGCTGTTGAACACGGAATTACACCTAAAGCTGAATTTGGAATTAATCCAGGTTCTGAGCAAATTAGATATACAATCGAAAGAGATGGAATAATTGCTACTTTCGAAAAAATGGGAACTAAGGTATTTACTAACGCTTGTGGACCATGTATTGGTCAATGGGATAGAGCAGGTGCTGATAAAGGAGAGAAAAATACAATTGTACATTCTTTCAACCGTAACTTCTCTAAAAGAGCAGATGGTAACCCAAATACACATGCATTTGTAACTTCACCAGAGATGGTTGCTGCTTTAGCAATTGCTGGTAGATTAGATTTTAACCCACTTACTGATACTTTATTAAATGATAAAGGAGAAGAAGTAATGTTGACTGCTCCTTATGGTGATGAATTGCCAAAAAGAGGATTTGATGTTGATGATAACGGTTTCCAAGCACCAGCTGCTGATGGATCATCTGTTAAAATTGCAGTGAGTGAATCATCTGATAGATTACAATTATTAGCGCCTTTTGATGCATGGGATGGTAAAAATATTACTGGAGCTAAATTGTTAATTAAAGCTTTCGGAAAATGTACTACTGACCATATTTCTATGGCTGGACCATGGTTGCGTTTCCGTGGACATTTAGATAATATTTCTAACAACATGTTGATAGGTGCAGTAAATGCATTTACTCAAAATACAAATTCGGTAAAAAATCAATTAACTGGAACATATGATGCAGTTCCTGCTGTAGCACGTGCATACAAAGCTGCTGGAATTCCTTCTATCGTTGTAGGTGATCACAACTATGGTGAAGGATCTTCTCGTGAACATGCTGCTATGGAACCTCGTTTCTTAGGTGTGAAAGCAGTTTTAGTAAAATCTTTTGCTCGTATTCACGAAACAAATCTTAAAAAACAAGGATTGTTAGGATTGACATTTGCTGATGAAGCTGACTATGATAAAATTCAAGAGGATGATACTATCAGCATCATCGATTTAGTTGATTTTGCACCAGGTAAGCCACTTACATTAGAATTTGCACACGCTGATGGAAGCAAAGATTTAATCTTAGCTAACCATACTTACAATGCAGGTCAAATTGGTTGGTATGTTGCTGGTTCAGCATTAAACTTAATTGCTGCAGAAGCATAATAAAATTATCAATACAAGTTACTAAAACGTCAAGCGAAAGCTTGACGTTTTTTTTATACTCTAAACTATGTTAAAGTCGCTATAAAAGCCTCTTTAGAATTTTTTATTTTTCAATTTATGATTTAAATTCGCTTTTAAAATACTTTTATCGCTATTTTAGCGTTGGATTAAAAAACTGTAAATAAATTGTGGTGCTTCAGACTGCAATAAACAGTGGTATTAAAATTATTATTGAATCAAAAAAAACGTTTATGAAGTATTCTGGTTGGATTTTAGGACTCTTTTTAATAGGTGGATTTAGTGGATTTTCTCAACAAAAATATACAGAACACACCGTAGCAAAAGGAGAGACAATCTCTAAAATTGCACAACAATATCATGTAAAAGCTAGTGAAATTTATGCATTAAATCCAGATTCACGTAAAGGCATTAAACTAAAAGCTACATTACTCATACCTAATGGCGCTGAATCTAAATTAGATCCAATTAAAAGTGCTGTCGTAACTAAAAGTTATAAAGCATATCCAAAAGAAACCCTTTACAGCATTGCTAAAAAGCACGGAATTACAGTTAATAATTTGTACGAACTTAATCCAGGCTTAAAAGCTACAGGTCTAAAAAACGGACAGCAAATTAATGTTCCCGCTACTAGTACCGCTGTTGTTGCAACTACAACTAACACTGAATCTCAGAATAAACCACAATTAATTCCTGTCGAAAAAATAGCTTCTAAAGTATCTGAAAATGCTGATGGAGCTATCGTCAGAGAAATTCAAGCAACAGAAACTAAATATGCTATTGCAAGAGAATACGGATTGACAGTTGCTGATCTTGATAAAGCGAACCCTGCTTTAGAATCTGAAGGGCTGAAAATTGGTCAGAAGATTATAATTCCAGTAAAAGCCAATAACAATTTTACAAGTCCTACAATTGCTGAAGTTGTCAAAAAAGAAACGCCGACCAAAGCTATTGCTGTAGTAGACGAAGTAAAAGAGAAAGAAATAAAAAAGCCAATAACTCCAGTTTTAAAAGTAGAAAAGCTAGAAGAAGCTGTGCCAGAATATACTGTTGTTCGTGAAGTGCAAGCTAGAGAAACAATTTACGGTATTTCTAAGGAATACGGTATTACTGCTAAAGAATTAGTTCAGCAAAATCCTAAAATCAAATCAGGATTACCTGTAGGTTATAAATTAACAATTACAAGCACTAAACAAGTTGAGACGGCTCCAATAACTGAAGCAATTGCCGATATTGAAAGTAAAGAGAATACAGATAAGAAACATAATTTAAGTACTAGAGATGAAGAGTTCCTAGATAACTTAGTTACCGCAGCTTCAGAAAATCTAGGAATACGCTACCGTTATGGTGGTACTACAAAAAATGGAATTGATTGCTCAGCATTAATGTGCAATACCTTTAGTAATTTTGATATTCAACTTCCTCGAACATCTATTGAACAATCTCAGTACGGAACTGTCATTAACAGTGAAGAAGCTAAAAAAGGAGATCTTATCTTTTTTAAAACTAGCCGTAGAAACCGAATTAATCACGTAGGGATGATTGTTGATACTGCTGATGGCGATATTAAATTCATACACGCTTCTGTAAGTGAAGGTGTAATTATATCTTCTGTCAAAGAGAAATATTACAGTAAAAAAGTAACGCAATTTAATCGTGTTCTTTAATTCAAATAATGTAAAAATGCTCTTCGGGGCATTTTTTTTTGCTCTTTAATTATCTTCTACATCACTACTGATTGACCCATTGCTTCCACACGGTCATGGTCGTTTTTTAAATCCATATATTGATTTTTAAGCATCGCCAATTCATTTATCGATAAATCGGTGCCATGATCTCTAATTGTGTCCTCGTAATTTTTTTTGACTACGTTCTCGCCCTCTTCGCAAGCATCTAAAATTACTTTCCTATTCTTTGAATTCAATGCTAATTTGACTTCTGTCCAGGTGTTAAAAAACGAAGCCTTTCTTCGATCGCTTATAAAGGCTTCTGCCTCTAATCTTCGTACTTCAGAAAGCAGTTCTGATTTGCATTTTACACTGGTTTGAATAAATTGTGAAAAAAGTAATTTCAAATCATTTTCTTCGGTTTCTTCAATGGCCATCTCATACCCTTCTATTCGATCATTATTCACGATGATTAGATTATTTAATAATCCAATTGTTTTTATATCATCCATCTTGCCCGCAATTTAATTTGAGTTCTCCTTTATTTATTATACAAAGATGGGGTATTTATCGAATGGTACTGTTATGAGATTTTTATTAAAGTTTATGCATTATCCATAAATTTAAGTTAGCAGTTATTATTGAAATAGTTGTTTTAAAATAAAAAACCACCAATATTTCGTGGTGGTTTTAAGAATGAGAAAATTTGGAAAGAGAATCTTCTAAAAATTTTTATAATACATGGTGGGCAAGCACTTTTTGCACTTCGTACACATTTACTGATTTGTTAAATTGTTTTCGAATACTAGGCTGCAATTCACTAGAAACCCAAATCTTTAATTCGGCATCTAAGTCAAAGGTTCCTGCAGTTTCTATACTAAATCTAGTGATACTTTTATAGGATACTGACTTGTATTCCGTTTTACTAGCTGTTAAGCCTTGCTTGTCTACGAGGATTAATCGTTTTGTCGTAAATATAAAGGTATCGCGTATAAGCTTAAATCCTAATTCTATTTCTTCGCCTTCGATTAATAATTGCCCATATTGTTTTAGCAATTGATCTTGGCTTACTGAACCTGCATTACCTAATATTGCTGAAAATAATCCCATGTTGTATGTGTTAATTAGTTATTATTTAAACTAGTAATAATTGCCATCACGTCTTGATCACCTAGACCTTCTTCTTGTGCTTTTTTGAAACTGTCGTAAAGCGGTTGTATTAATGGAGCATTTAGTCCCGCTTCTTTTGCTAAGCGTAAATCTTTAACAAGGTGTTTGAGTGCAAAGGCAGCAGGGTAGGAGTCATTTAAAATGGCAGGAGCTTTTATTGCAGTTATTCCATTTGCACAAGCACCTTGATTAATAATATTGAGCATGTCTTCCTTACTAACACCGTTCTTCTCTGCGAATAATACTGTTTCTGCTAATCCTTGTAAATTCAATCCTAATAGATAATTGATTGCTAACTTAGCGGAGCTTCCTACTCCAGGAAGGCCAACATTTATTGCTATTTTACCCAAAACATCAAAGACAGGTTTAGCATAATTGAAGTCAGTTTCAGTAGCACCTACTAAGATGACTAAGGTTCCGTCCTGTGCCGGCTTCACACTTCCGGACACTGGAGCATCAATGAAATTTAATTTCTTGCTCGCACATATTGAGGCTAATTTTCTAGAAGTTTCAGGTGAAACAGTACTCATATTAATGATTGTTTTTCCTGCAGTATCAGCAGTAGCTAAGCCATTATTATCATTAAATACAGCTAAAACTGCCTCATCATTTGATAACATAGTAATTACGATGTCACAGGACGCTAATAATGCCGCAGGGCTACTAGCAGATTTTGCCCCGGCAGCTATCAAGTCGCTCTCTTTATCCTTAGTGCGATTATACACGGTGACTTCAAAATTTGCTTTTAGTAGGTTTTTAACCATTGGATTTCCCATGTTCCCCAGGCCGATCCATCCTATTTTAAGTGTATTCATTTTACAGTATACTTTATTAGTTATTTAGAGTAAGTGATAAGTTGTAATTGAGATAACTAAATTACTTCTTAATTTCGATTCTTTAAGTATGCAAAGCTTATAGTTTTTGCTAAATTTTTAAGAAGCTCCATCATTTTGGCATGAGTATTTAATTTGCTTTTATTCCAAATTAGACTTAATGTAAATTAGCTTATATATGACGGAATTTGAGAAATTAATGCTAATCTAAGAAGGATAATTTATGACCTTTGAGCAAAATAATATAAAGCTTAAAAATGGGAAAGACAAAATTAGTTATCAATAATAATGGATCAATAAAGATTGATGGGGAATTTGAAATTGTTGCTGCAAACGGTACTGTTTATGGACTAGAAGGTAGAACAACATTAGGATTATGTAGATGTGGTTTGTCTGCCAATAAACCTTTTTGCGATGGTTCACATAGAAATGGATTCGAGCACGAGTCAGTAGCTTTCAATTTACCACCTATGAAAACTAAATAACACTAGTTTTAAATCATAAAAAAAAGCTGCATTCTATTTGAATGCAGCTTTTTTTTATTTCTCGTTTTCAAGTCGGTCAATCATAGTTTTCATTTCTTCGATTTCTTTCTTTTGGGCTCTAATGATATCTTCTGCTAATGCTTTGACTTCGGGATCTTCGATTGCAGCGCGTTCACTTGTTAATATTGCAATCGAATGATGGGGAATCATGGCGCGCAACCAAAGCAAATCACCTACAATTGGTTTTTGTGTTCGAACTAAAAACAAAGCAGATAGAAACAACAATGCGCTTCCCAGCATAATTCCTATATTTTTCTTTTTATCAGTATACATTTTCAGCATGAATAAAAGCATAATCACTGCCATTGTTGAAATTCCTAAACAGGACATATAAAATCGAGTTAGCGAAAAATAGACATGGTCTATACTATAGGTATTCAAATACATTGTACAATACATAGCAATAAACGAACAAATTAACATCAAGTAGAAACGAGTATAGTTGCTTTTTGTAGGAGTGTCTGTAGAATTTTCCATGATATAAATTTTAGTAATATTATTTAAATTGACTTATAAATCGGTCTTATAAATTAAAGTTAGAAAAAATGAGAACTATAGCCAAATAGTTTGAAGACTTTTGTAAATCTAGTAATCAAACTAAATAGTTATATAGGTACAATAAAAAAGGCCCCACTAAAATGTGAGGCCTTAATTAAAAAAAACAAACAACAATTATTATGGTATTAAAACTTTGTCGATTACGTGAACAATTCCGTTACTACACTGTATGTCTGGGATTACCATAGTAGCAGCTGTCGGTA
>TARA_R110002033_G_scaffold170954_2_pt1 | contig 26250 bp, 25 predicted proteins | sample TARA_R110002033 | Tara Oceans TARA_R110002033 (sample SAMEA4397051) | marine metagenome | biome: Polar Biome; feature: [SRF] surface water layer (ENVO:00010504); material: water (ENVO:00002006), including particulate matter (ENVO:01000060) such as... | depth 5 m
AAAAAGTTGGTTTTGAGCCAAATCTCCAAAAACAGCCTTTATTTCAATAAATTTCATTGGGTTTTGCATCGAAAGCGCAGCTGTTCTAATTAAAGTACCGCTCATCGTATCGACAATTTCGTAACTATTTTCATTGTCATCTATACCGTCATTGTATTTTGCCCAAGCAGCAATAATCAAAGCAGCTTTTTCAATTTTTTTATTCGAAAGTAATTGCGCTTTAACTGTAGGCAGAATAAACAAAGGAATTTTAGCAGAGCTCTCTTGACAAATACGAAATAATTGGTCATTAATATGCGGATTTTGGAATCTCGAAATAATGCTTTTCTTATATCTTTCAATCGCATCTAAATCAGAATCACTCAAAGTAGGTGTAACTTCTTCATCTAAAAATGCTTGTAAAAAAGTCAAAAAATCATCATCACTGGTTGCTTCGTAGACCGTCTTGTATCCATTTAAAGTTCCTAAAATCCCCAAAATTGTATGGCTAGCATTTAAAAGTTTGAGTTTTAAATTTTCATAAGGAGCGATTGCATCAGTATAATGCACTCCTACTCGCTCCCATGCTGGTGTTTCATGTACAAATTTATCTTCGATAACCCATTGTGAAAAAGGTTCTACAATAACAGGCCATTGATCGTCAATCGAGAAATCTTCTTTCAATGTATTGCGATCCTGTGAACTAGTTATTGGATTAATTCTATCCACCATCGTGTTAGGGAAAGTGGTATTTTCAGTAATCCACTGTAGCAATTCAGGCTCTACTTTACTAACATACTCTAGCAAAGATTTTTTTATGGTGTCCCCATTAGATTTAATATTGTCGCATGAGAGTATGGTACACCCTGCAATACCGCGAAGCTTTCGTAACTTAAATGACTGAGTCAGGTAACCAAAAACCGTTTTGGGGCTGAATGGATTTTTTATATCCTCAGCCACAGCAGGATGATTAATATCAAAGGCACCCGTTATTTCGTTTAAATGATAACCATCTTCAGCAATAGTAAGTGAGATAATCTTAATATCAGGACTAGACATTCTTTCAATTACAGCTAGTGGATTTTCTGGTCCATAAAAATACTCAACAATCGATCCTATTATTTTTGCTTTGTGAGCGCCATTAGGCTCTTTAGTATAAATGGTGTATAAACCATCTTGATCCTTCAAAATATTATACATCTTTCTATCAGAGTCTAAAAGATCAACTCCACAAATACCGTAATTCAAGTCTTTGTATTTATCAATGAGTTCGTTAATATAGTACGCTTGATGAGAACGGTGAAAATTACCAACTCCTATGTGTAGAATACTAGTTGTGATAGCATCTCTATTGTATGCTGGAACACCAACATTTGCTGGTAATACTTCTAAATTTTCGGCATTGAGGTAATGAAATTTCGCCATGATTTAATGGTAATCTTGATTTGTAGTTTATTTATTTCAATGTTTAAAAATACACTTTTAAAATTAAAGATGGCTCCTAGTTTCAAGCAGAATAAAAAGCATTAAAAAAATAATACTCTTCAGTACAAAGAGAGGATTTTAGGTACTTTATTCCTGCTTAAATTTTCTATATTTGTGAGCATCCCTCATAAAAGTAGTTCAATTATGGATTTTAGAAAAATAAATAACTTATCGGTAGAATGTGTGATTTTTGGACTTGATTCAGACAATTTGAATGTTTTATTGAGTAAAAGGAAATTGAATTTATATAATGATAGTTTCCCTATAATTGATGATTGGATGCTTCCTGGCCAACATGTTTATAAGAGTAGTAATTTGGCTCAATCTGCCGATAGTATTTTGAAAGACCTTACAAAAGAAACGCTTACCAACAAGAAACAATTTAGGACTTATGGCAGTAATCGTCGGGCAAATACTGAAAAAGATATGTTGTGGATACGCAGTAAAGGTGGCGATGCTCAGAATCTTACTGTTGTTTACTATTTGGCAGTAGCTGTAAATGCAATTGCAATTGAAAATAACGAAAACTTGCAATGGTTCCCAATTAAGGATTTGCCAGAAATAGGTTTTGATCACGAAACAATTATAACTGATGCATATGAGGATTTAAAAAGTAAGGTAGTGACCGAAACAATTATGTTTGATTTGGTCCCAATAAAATTCACATTAAACGAATTACAAACTGCTTTTGAAATCGCCTTAAATATCGAATTAGATAATCGAAATTTTAGAAAAAAAGCCATGAACAAGCCATATATTGTGCCGTTAGAGGATAAAAAGAAAGTTGGTAGTTCTAAGAAGCCCTCAAAATTGTACATGTTTAGTAAAGACATATTTGACAAACTTTCAGAAAAAGACAATATTATTAGTACGATTTTATAATTATTAAAGATTAGTTTGAAGTTGCTAACAGTATTTTGAAATAAGTTTCTTTTGTAGAGCCGTTTTCTTCCCTAGAAAAGCCAATACTCCTATGCCTATTTTTTGAATTGATAATGAAATATTAGGCACATAAGCATCCATCATTTGTATGGCAATTGCAGCACTTAAAAGATTTTTAGGAAGTCCGTTTTTGTAAACTTTTTCCTCTGTAGCAAGTCCGTAAATTACTTGTAAACCTCTTTTTAGATCCATCGATGGCGATACCATTACTTCAAAGACTACATCATTTTTAGACTCATTTAAAAACTGGTGACGATCAAAAGGTTTTATTTCATAATGATCTCCTGATTTAAGAGTTAACTTCTTCCCATTTAAATTTACCATCAACTCGCCAGAAATAATTTTAAATTCCTCGGTTATTTTTGTGTGATAATGCACTCCAGCCTGTCCTCCCGAAGGTTTTACTACCGTTCTAAAAACTAATTTCTCATTGGATTCGAATAGTATTTCGATTTGATCTTTAATTATGGGGTTAGAAAATTTTAGTGTAGCGGCAGTCATTTAGATTTATTGAAATAATATGTTATAAAAGTAGAACAAACAATCTTACTGGTTTTTATAAATTTTTGATATTAATTATCGAATGTGGTAAGGAGAGCACCAAATAGTTTAATGAAATACAAATCGTTAGCCCTGATAATAGTGAAAAGCCTTAACGGAATGAAAACCCTATTTTATAGATATGGTAGAGCGACCGTAGGAAGCTCCTACCAGATTTAATAAAATAAGTTTGAAGCCGGCGAACTTGTAACGAATAGCAGGAGACAGCTGTAAAAAGCAGTTAAAATTTGAAGCTTAAAATCCATTTTAAAAGCCTTTTAAATACTTACATTTGCAAAAAATTAAATCGCTACATGACAAAAGCCCACTATATAAAATTGATTTTGATCTTAGGATCTCTTACTGCCCTTGGACCTTTTTCTATTGATATGTATTTACCGGGGTTTGCTCAAATTGCTACCGACTTAAATACTACAGTGGCGAGTGTCGCAATGACATTATCGAGTTATTTCATAGGAATTTCCGCAGGACAATTATTATATGGTCCATTACTGGATCGTTACGGTCGTAAAAAACCATTATTTATAGGAATGTTGGTCTACATTGCCGCTTCATTAGGATGTGTATTTGTGAGAGACATCGATACTTTTATAGGTCTGCGATTTATACAAGCTGTGGGAAGTTGTGCTGCGACAGTGGCCTCAGTTTCAATGGTACGTGATTTATTTCCAGTTAAAGATATTCCAAAAGTCTTTTCGTTATTAATGTTAGTAGTGGGATTATCTCCTATGCTAGCTCCCACTGTGGGTGGCTATGTAACCGATTGGTATGGTTGGCACATGGTGTTTGTGATATTGATGTTTATTGGAATCATTATCATGCTGGCGGCACAATTTGGTTTGCCTAATAGTTATGAGCCCGATACTTCAATCTCCCTGAAACCAAAACCTATTTTAAAGAATTTTGCCAACGTATTAAAAGAACCTCAATTTTACACCTATGCTTTCACGGGAGCAATTGCTTTTTCGGGATTGTTCACCTATGTGGCGGCTTCACCTATAATTTTTATGGATATCTACAAAGTAGACCCAAAAATGTACGGTTGGATTTTTGCCTTTATGTCACTAAGTTTTATTCTTTCCAGTCAGTTAAATTCTGTACTATTAAAATGGTATCGTAGCGAGCAATTAATATATGGTGCCTTACTAACACAATCAGTAGTAGCGGTAGTTTTTTTAGTACTAGCCATTAATAATATGCTGGGATTATATGAAACGATAGGAATGTTATTTCTATTCTTAGCCTGTTTGGGAATTTCTAATCCAAATACCGCAGGATTAACTTTAGCGCCTTTTTCAAATAACGCAGGGAGTGCTTCGGCATTGATGGGTGCCATTCAGTTGGGACTTGGTGCGCTAGCTTCATTTGCTGTAGGAGTATTTGTTACAGCATCGATTTATCCTATGGTAGTAATTATGGCAACGTCAACAATCGTAGCATTAATTGTACTACTTATAGGTAAACGTAATATTAGAGTTAAGCATTAAAAAAAGAAACAAGCTTATAAGCTTGTTTCTTTAGGTGTTTTTATCTTTTTGTCTGGTCGAATAATCATTCTCAAAGACTGATCTCTAGCTAGATATGCAATCATCCAGTTGTAGAACGTTTTTATTCTATTACGGTAGGTAATAAGCGAAATTAGGTGAACAAATAGCCAAATTGCCCATGCAAAGAAACCTTTGAAGTGCATCTTTGGTTTTGGCAAGTCAACCACAGCTTTGTTCTTACCAATGATTGCCATCGAACCTTTATCATTATACTCGAAAGCTTTTAATGGTTTATTTTTTAACATCAACTTAAAGTTCTTAGCTAAATTTAGCCCTTGCTGTATAGCTACCTGAGCTACTTGAGGATGTCCTTGTGGGAAATTCTTGTCAGTTAATTGAATACAAGTATCTCCAATCGCATATATGTTATTTGTTGCATTAACTTTATTATATTCATCTGTTGCCATTCTTCGGCCACGACCATAACTTTCAACAGGAATTCCTTCAAAAATCATTGCAGAAACACCAGCTGCCCAAATCAAATTTTTTGTTTGAATTGTTTCGCCATTCTCTAAAAATACGGTATCGTCTACATAATCTAAGACACGATTGTTCAATTTTACAACTACACCTAGATCTGTTAAAGCATTCAAGGTATCTTTTTGTGATTCCTCACTCATGGGTGCAAGAAGCGTTGGGCCTCCATCGATCAAGTATATGTTACTTGCTGCTGTGGCCAGCTCTGGATATTCCTTCATGAAAACGCTTTTCTTCATTTCGGCAAACATTCCAGAAACTTCTACTCCTGTAGGGCCACCACCAGCTACAACAATCGTTAATAATTTACGACGCTCACGCATGTCTTTACAGATTGCAGCTTTCTCTAAATTTTTCAAAATAGTATTACGCATGACAATTGCATCGTTTAGCGTCTTCATTGGGATGGCATTTTTCTTCACGTTCTCAATCCCAAAATAGCTAGTCTCAGCTCCTGTAGCAAACACTAATTGGTCATAATGAAGTTCGCCATTATGAAGGATAACTTTATTTTCTTCAGGTACGACGCGCTGTAATTTACCTAATCTAAATTGTAGGTTTTTTTTCCCTGCAAAGAATTTTCTGAAAGGATAACTAATACTTGATGGTTCTAAAAAAGCTGTGGCAACCTGATATATTAAAGGCGGAAAAAAATTATAATTGTTTTTATCTACTAAAGTAACGTGCACGTCTTTATGATCTAGCAATTCTTTAGCTAGATTTAGTCCTGCAAAACCTCCTCCTATAATAACAATATCCATATATGTAAATTTAACTTTGTAATTATTGCATTGTAATTGTGTCGATATAACATTTTTATCTTTTGAAAAAAAATCGAATCGACAACTAGTAATGATAAATTGAATAGCCAAATAGGCTATCACAAAATAAAAAATTAAATATACACAATAAATAAAAGAGAATTAGCGCAAAACTATTAAAAAAGGGTTAAAATTAGATCATGCTATGTAATACATTCATAATTAATAATTTATCTTTTTTAAGATAAATGAGTTTTTTTTGTAACTTGTACTAAACATGTTATTTATGAACATCAAACAAAAGTGGCTAAATCTAATAGGAACTAAAGAAGATTTCTCTCTAGAAAGGAGAATTTTTCATGGCGTTTGTTTAATTACTTCACTTGTACTTTTAATTTCCTTTCCCGCCAACTTTTTTTTAGGTCTGCTTATCTTTGGTTACGTGCTTCTAGTAGCTTTAATTTTATTATTGATTTTATTTTATTACTCAAGATACAAGCAGCAATCTCGCGCAACATTTGCCATTTTTGCCGTTTGCATTTCGTTTGTACTAGTTATTGGATATCTTTTTAACTGCGGTATAGACGGTCCTATCATACTGATTTTTGCCATAACATTTGTGATTTATGCCTCCATCGTCAAGAAGGAACAATTGTTGTTCTGGATGCTTTTTCAACTAGCTATAGCTTATACCTTACTTTATTTAGAATATTCCTATCCAGATATTATTTATGTTCATTATGAGAAACCTTCTTTTAGATACTTGGATACTGCTTTAACGTTAGGCATTTTGTTACTAACAATCTTCTTGACAATTCGTTATTTAAAGACGAATTACAGACAACAGCAGGAATTATCAATTAAAAAAAATGAAGAACTTCAAAAAGCAAATGCAACAAAAGACAAGTTATTTGCTATTATTTCTCATGATTTGAGATCTCCTTTTAATGCTTTAATTGGTTTAAGTCAAATTTTGAAAGATCAACAAAACGAACTTGGAGAAATAGAGAAAGAGAAATTTGTTACTGCTATTTATGACACTTCTACAAAAACTTATAATTTGTTACAGAATCTTTTAGAATGGTCGCTTTCACAAACAAATGAGATACATTTTTCACCTGAAGAAATTAACTTGAAAGATTTCATAAAACAAGCTATTGCCATGCCATCAGAGGTGGCAAGTAGTAAAGAAATAACTATAAATTTAAATATTTTTGAAAATTATAATATTGTTGCAGATAAAAATATGTTCGAAACCGTAGTTCGTAATCTAGTCTCCAATGCAATCAAATTCACAAGTACTGGCGGCATCATTTCTATCAGTTCCTTTATAAATCATAAAGGAACAACCTTAGTAGTATCTGATAATGGTGTAGGCATGAGCGTCGCTACATTAAAAACATTATTCGATGATTGCACTACTCAAAAAAATGATGAACATATAGCTGAGAGAGGTACAGGTATAGGGTTACTTTTGTGCCGTGATTTCATAGCTCAGCATGACGGCATTATTTGGGCAGAGAGTGTTCAAGGAGAAGGAAGCACGTTTTATGTATTCTTGAAAAATAGTAGCGTCTAAAACAAAAAATAACCATTATAAACTCCCTAAAGATTTATAATGGTTACTATTAAAAGCGAAGAGTTCTTACTTCTGCTTCATTTTTTGTCTTTTAACTGGTTTTTCTACTGGTTCATTTTTATTTTGTAAAATGTAATTAGCCAGTAATTTTTCGATCAGCTCATCTTTAGTTAAATGGTGGAAAACCGTCTTAATTTTTGTTTTCAATTCGGTATCTACCTCGTGGTTGGGTTTCGTTTTAAATATTTGTTTGGCCCACAATAGTGTATTATTGTCTTCAATACTAGATGTACTAGGCTTCTTAAATTGCGTAAATTTAATTCCTAATTCTTTTTCAAAATCCGCAATTTCTTTCTCTTCTTCGGGTTGCAATACGGTTAATGAAAGTCCCTTTGCTCCTGCTCTCGCTGTTCTACCAGAACGGTGTACATACGCTTCATAAGCATCAGGTAGATGGTAATTTACAACATATGAGATTTCCTTGACATCAATACCTCTGGCGGCAAGATCTGTAGCAACCAAAATATTGATGTGTCCCTCACGAAATTGTTCCATTATACGATCACGAATCCCCTGTGACAAACTCCCGTGCAAGGCTCCTGATGAAAAGCGGTTAATCGCCAAGTTTTTAGCTAGTTTGTTTACAGCTGCTTTGGTTTTACAAAAAATAATTCCGCGTTCTCCTTCACTCGAATTCAAAAAATGCATCAAAACATCTAGCTTCTCAATGGGGTCAACAACGATATACTCATGATCGATGCCTTGATTCCCTACCGTTTCCATATTAGCACTAACCTGCACTACATTTTTGTTTAGGTAATTTTGAACTAGTTGCTTAATTGTTCCCGGCAAAGTTGCTGAGAATAAAAAAGTACGGTGTTCTTTTGGTAATTCAGCTATGATTTCGTCCAAGCTTTCTTTTAAGATAGAAACCATTTCATCAGCCTCATCTAGAATAAGAAAATTAGTTTCTTTCAAGTTGATTGCTTTACGCTGAATCAAATCTATTAAACGTCCTGGAGTAGCTACAACAATATGTGTAGGTTGTGATAAACGTTCAATTTGTGGTTTTATAGGAATTCCTCCGCAAGTTGCTGCAATAGAAACTTCGGGTAAATACTTAGCAAAATCCTCTAAGTTTTTAAATATCTGATGTCCTAACTCTCTTGTTGGGACAAGAATAATCGCTTGAACATGATTTGCTGCAGTATCAATTAATTGTAAAAGTGGTAATCCAAACGCGGCTGTTTTACCAGTACCTGTTTTTGCCAGACCAACCAAATCCGTTTTATTTTGCAATAATAATGGAATTGTTTTTTGTTGAATTTCTGTTGGAGTAACAATTTTCAATTCGGTAAGCGATTTTAATATAGGAGATTCAATTCCTAAATCTGAGAATTGTTTTGACATTTGTTTGGATTTATTATTTTATAAAAAATAGTTGTTTTTGCATGCGTCTAGTTAACCTTGAGATACTGACCTGAGAGATGGAATCAGTAAGCATTCCTGATAGTTATCAGGAATGCTTACTGATAAATTTATTCTTCATCAGGTTCGTTCATGATTTTCTCACGGTATTTTTTACCTATAAGTAAAGTCATTTTTAATTTATAATCGTCAACAAGCCATTCCCGGTAGTTCTTACTACATTGACTAAGGCATTTTGAGTAACGTTTAATACGGCAATCGATATCTTCGTCTAGTTCTTTAGACAGTGATTTTGCTTCTTGCAAAGTCTCAGTATTGTCCACACACATTGCTGCATGTTGCTCAAGAGACTTTTCAAGTACAACTTTTGAACGTAAATTTTGTGCTATGGCAAGCTTGTGCTCTTCATCTACATCAAAAGTTACTTCGGCAGTTTTACTAAATTTAGCACGTAATTCTGGTGGCATTGCATATTTAAAATACAATTCAATCTCAGTATCATCACGTAAGTTTTCAAGATAGAATTCAGGTGATTTAAAAATATGTTGCCAGTTTACTGGTTCGCTCCACAGTCCAAAACGGGCTGCATTGTTTCCTAAATCTATTACAGTAAATATATCCTTATTAGGTAATTTACGCGATCCACGACCAATCATTTGGTAATATAGTGTCAGTGATTTTGTCGCTCTATTTAATATAATCGTTTCAACAGTAGGCTCATCAAAACCAGTTGTCAAGATCCCCACAGAGGTCAAAATAGCATCTGTAGTGTGCTTGAACCAGTGTAGAATTTCCTTTCTCTCTTCAGTACTACTTGTATTATCTAGGTGACGAATAGGATAACCTGCTTCTCTAAATGTTTCGTAGACATATAAAGAGGTATTGATACCGTTATTGAAAATAAGGGTTTTTTTACCTAATGATTTTTCAGTGTAAGCATGCAATAATTTCTCTTGCATCGCCATATTTGTATACAAATCATCAGATGATTTTACAGTATAATCACCATTGATACCTACTTTTAAAGAAGTAAGCCCTACATCATAGCTATATGTGATGGCTTTAGCCAAAAATCCGTTATCAATTAATGAGCTGATGGTGTCACCTACAATCAATTCATCATAACTTTGATGCATAGGTAATTTTATATTCGAACTCAAAGGTGTTGCTGTCACACCTAAAATGAAAGCATTCTTAAATGAGCTCAATAATTTTCTAAATGAATTGTAATGCGCCTCATCGATAATTACTAAACCTATATTATCAAGGTGTAGTTTCTCATCGTTGATACGGTTTTTTAATGTTTCTACCATCGCCACAAAACAAGAGTATTCGTTTTGATCTGGAAGTTCTTTTACCTTACTATTAATGATTTTGTTTTTTACATCAAAACCTTTCAACATTTTTGAGGTTTGCTTACACAGCTCTATACGGTGTGTAAGTACAACCACTTTTTTGTCATTATTAGCCAGGTATCGACGCACAATTTCAGAGAAAATCACCGTCTTACCTCCTCCCGTAGGAAGCTGATAAAGTAAATGGTGTTGTTTTGGCGCGTTATCGATACGTTCAAAAATGGCATCAATGTCATTTTGTTGGTATGCGTAAAGTTGTTTTTTAGTTTCTTTTTTTTCTTCTATTGAATTTTCAAACATTGCTTTTTCTTGGGTTTTTGCAAAAATACACCGAAAAAACAGTTTATCGATAGTAATTTCGATAAAATATAGCGTGAACCTTAAATAAAATTGATTTATAGTACTTATAGCGTTATAATCGTTCTAAAATTGCTTCAAATTGCCCTTTATTCTTCCATTTTAGCCTTTTCGCCTCATCATATATTGCTATAAATCTCGGGTTAAAATCGCTATATACGCCATTTGCAACTGCATATTGTGTGGCTTGCTCAAATGAATTCAGCATACTTTTAAAAAATAATTCTTGAATAATCGTGTTTTCAGATGCATAAGTTTGAGCAATTTCGATATTGTACAACATCAAATTTACGACTACATAAGGATCGACTCCCAAAACTATAAAGTGTTTGATAAATTTTTGAGCCACTGACCTACGCATTTTCGACTTTGGTTTTTTCCTTCCTTTTTGCACAGGAAAATACTCATGCGAAATTTTAAGTTTGGCCTCTTGAAGAAGTTTTTCCTCTTTTGGATTAAAAACAAAATCATAGTACACTTTCACGGGACTAAATTTCTCATACAATTCAATCAGCTGCTCTTCTAATTGTTCCTTGCTAAGATTTGCTAAATATTTTTTTAAATCGCGTTTACTCATAGTTCGTCCTTTTAACAATTACAAAGTTAAATTACTTTCACTAGCAATACCATTATAATGAATCATAATACTTAATTTTGTCGCTTATTAAATAAAATAATCACCATGTTAAAGCTGTTTAAAATTGTCGCTATCTTAGAAGGTATATCTTATCTTGCCCTATTCTCAAATATGTTATTTATAAAACCAACAAATTTTGAGTTATATCATACCTTATTATACCCTATTGGTATGAGTCACGGTGTGCTTTTCATTGGATATTTAGTATTGGCTGCACTTTTAAAAAATAGCATGAAATGGTCTTATAAAACTTTTGGTATCATTTTAGTAGCGTCTTTAATTCCTTTTGGAACTTTTTATATCGAACAGAAATACCTGAAAAATGTATAAAACCATCGAAAAAGTATTTGGTTTCTTATATCCTATGTTTAGGAAATGGGGAATGGGATACAGTTTTTCTTCTTATCTGAGCTTATTTATCAATATTGCACTGCTATGTGTCTTAGCGTATGCCATCTACATGGTATTCAGACTCATATTAGTGACTATAATTGTGTTTATAGCGCAACGAACAAAGACACAATTTGATGATTTTTTAGTTACGAATAAAACCGCAAAGTACATTGCGCATTTAATTCCGTTACTTTTTATTTATAAATCAGTTCCCGTCATTTTAGAAAAATTTGAATATTGGGAAAGTGTTTTTGGTAAATTGATCGGTATTTATATTGTATTCCTAGTATTGTGGATAATAAGAACAGTATTTAACGCCTTACGTGATTATTTAAAACAGAAACCTCGCTATAGCGATAAGCCTATTGATAGTTTTATTCAGGTAATCATGATTGTCCTTTGGATGGTTGGAGTTACGGTGATTATTTCTAAATTATTCGACTTACAATTTAAAGAATTATTGACAACCTTAGGAGCTGTTTCAGCTTTAATTATCTTAATTTTCAGAGATATAATTTTAGGATTTGTTGCTAGTGTGCAAGTGTCTATAAATGATATGGTTCGAATAGGCGATTGGATCACAATGGAAAAATTTGGTGCTGACGGAGATGTGATCGAAATCAACTTGACTACTGTTAAGGTGCGAAATTTTGATAATACCACAACTACTATTCCTACTTACAGTTTGAGTTCTGACTCTTTTCAAAACTGGAGAGGGATGCTAAAATCAGACGGTCGAAGAATTAAGAGGCACATTCTAGTTAAAAGTAGCAGCATCCGTTTTTTATCTGATGCTGAATTAACACGACTAAAAAGTATTGGTTTAATTAGCGCTTACATCGATACGAGGAAAATCGAAATCGAGAAATACAATATTGATAATAACATTGATAAATCCCTAGCAATCAATGGCCGAAATATGACAAATCTTGGTCTTTTTCGAAAATATATTACGCAATATTTACGCAATCATCCGGCATTAAATCAAGACATGCTATTAATGTGTAGACAATTACAATCAACTGCTCAAGGTGTTCCTATCGAAATTTATGCATTTTCTAGCGATAAACGATGGGAAAATTATGAATATGTAATGTCTGATGTTTTCGATCATATTTTTGCTTCTGTAAAATATTTTGATTTAGAAGTATTCGAATTGCCTTCAAAAGGAACTTATACAGCTTAATAAGTAATTTATGAAATTAGAAACGACAAGCTTACAATTACGTTTACTACAGTCGTCAGATTTACAGGCGGTACATGACTTGCACTGTATTCCAAAAGTAGCAAGATATAATACACTTGCTATACCACAAAAACTTGTAGAAACTGAAACCATAATTACTCCTCTTATTGCTGCTAATTTTCAAGAATTTATTAGCAACTACACCTTTGTAATTGAAACCAAGAACGATAAAGAATTTGTAGGGGTGTTTGGTCTTAAATTAGGTAAAGCAAAGTACAATAATGCCGAGATATGGTATAAATTAGATCCACAGCACTGGAACAAAGGATTTGCAACTGAAGCTGTCAAATGTATTTTTGATTTTGGTTTCAATCATTTAAAACTGCATCGCATTCATGCTGGTTGCGCCGTAAAAAATATAGGCTCAGTACGAGTGCTAGAGAAAGTAGGAATGATTAGAGAAGGACACGCTAGGCAAACCTTGCCATTAGCTTCAGGTTGGTCTGACAATTATGAATATGCAATTCTTGATACTGATTTTATAGAAAACAAAAAGAGATAGCAAATTGCTATCTCTTTTTTATTTAAAGAAGTCTGTTCCTCACAAACTCAATTTCTTTTTTACCATGCGCTTTAGGTTTGCCATCTTCTCCTAGATTCACCATTGTTGTGCTTTCGATACTAATTATTGTTTCACGGGTCATCATGTTTCTCGCTTCGCATTTCAATGACAAAGAAGTAGTTCCAAATTTTACTACATCAATACCAATTTCGATAATATCGCCTTGCCTTGCTGAACTCCTAAAATTTATCTCAGACATGTGCTTTGTAACAACTTTAGAGTTCTCTAATTGTATAATAGTGTATAGTGCTAATTCTTCGTCAATCCAAGCTAATAATTGTCCTCCAAATAAAGTTCCGTTCGGATTTAAGTCTTCGGGTTTTACCCATTTTCTAGTGTGAAATCTCATCTTATTAATTTAGTATTGCTAAAATAAGATTTAGAAGTCAAAAAATGTTTAATTTTAGAAAAAAAAGATGAACAACAGAGATGTTTTTATAAAAGAGTTTCGATCAGAAACCATAGGATCTGTAGGTGCTCAGTCATCAGCAGAGGAGCAATTTCAAAATGAAGTACTGCGTCCAATATTAAAATTACAGAATGAATTATTTATCGCTTCATTCAAAAATTATATTGCAAAAAATAAAGGTGATTTTGCGAATTTCACATTGGAGAAGAAAAATGCATTTGTAGAAAATAGTATTCAAAAGGACACAAAATATAGAAATACATTGAAAGGTTTTGTTGTAGGATTATTCACATTAGAAGAGTATGAAACTTACGCTGCTAATACTTCAAATTTAAATAAACGGATTATGAGTATGTTGCAAGAACGCTTAAAAAGTCAATTGCAACTTTTTTAATTACCAAAAATGAAAAAGCGGTTTACAATACCTGAGGTATGATAAACCGCTTTTATTATAGGCTATTTTTTATTTAATGAATCTATCGTATAATTTAGGACAAACTTTTTGCATTGTCTCTGGTTCATCGACATTCCAAGCAAATTTTAATATGGGATAATTTTCATCATTTGTAGTGAAATTATTGTAATCTATAAAATCAAATAGCTCATGTGTAGTTAAGGCTTTAAAAGCACTTACAGCCACGTATGCAAAACCTTCAAATTCGAATTCATCTTCCTTGCTAGCATCAATGATTTGTAAAATAGAATCTGGATTTTTAACTGCGCTATAATATGCGTCTTTACCTTTAGAGATCAACCAACACCTAAAGTAGTCAAAACCACCATCTGTAGAACCATCATTCACAATATATGCAGCGCACCATAGCTCTTGATTATAGGTATCATAAAGCAATTTATCAGTACGTAATCGAAAGCCTATTATCTCTTTTGGTGACAATTTTTCAAGTTCTGCAATCAGATATATTTCCTGATCTTCTTGACTGGAAGTGTTTTTTATCGAATTTTCAATAATAGCCCAATAGGTATTTTCATCAAGCATTTCACTAGACTTATTGAGGACCAAACTATCAGCTGAAACTGCTACAACTGATGAGTTAGGACTTACAGTTATTACGCTAGTTTGTCCTTGAGAAAAAGTGCTCATAAAAATAATCAACAATAATGACGTAATAGTTTTTTTCATAAAGCAGCTTTTTAAAAGTTCCAATCCAGATGTTTTCCTTCGGTAAAATTAGCTAATTTTCTTTGGTTATATCAAATCCTGCAACATAAAAATTAGGGTCAATTGTTAGTTTTATATCAGCTTTTGAAAAGGTCATACTATTCCAATTTATTGTTGGTTTCAACAATTGTTCCTTACCATCGATTGTAACCTTAACAGGCATATCAAAGTCAGCCACAGCATTAGCCCATCTAAAAAATAAATTACCGTCTTGACTATAGTATTCTAATGTTGGAATGCGCACATCTCTCAAATACTGATCAAAAACTTTCGAAAAATCTACTCCAGCTTCAGTGCTAATAAAGTCTTCGATTTGCTTCGTTGACACTGTTTGATGATAAAAAGCACTATTCATACCCCTTAGAATCGATCTCCACTCATCGTCATTGTTGATAATTTGTCGAATGGTGTGCAACATATTAGCACCTTTATAATACATGTCACTAGACCCTTCATTGTTAACATTATAGTGACCAATGATAGGTTTATCATTTGAAATATTTTTTCGAAGTCCGCGCACGTATTCATAGCCGGCCTCTTTTCCATAATGATATTCAACAAACAAGCTTTCAGAATAATTAGTAAAGCTCTCATGTATCCACATATCTGCAATATCTTTATACGTGATATTGTTTGCAAACCACTCATGCCCTGACTCGTGAATAATGATAAAATCAAATTTCAATCCCCAGCCCGTTCCACTCAAATCGCGACCACGATACCCATTCTTATAGCCATTTCCATAAGTTACCGAACTCTGATGTTCCATTCCTAAATAAGGTACTTCAACAAGTTTATAGCTGTCCTCGTAAAAAGGATAAGGACCGAACCAATGTTCAAAAGCCTGCAACATTCTAGGAACATCTTTGAATTGTGCTTTGGCTTTAGCTAAATTATCCTTCAAGACATAATAATCCAAATCTAAAATTCCTTTTTCTCCTTGATATTTTTCTGAAAACGAAACATAATCACCTATGTTTATGTTTACACCATAATTGTTGATAGGATTTGTTACAACCCAAGTATATGTTTTGGTTCCGTCTTTTAATTTTTTAACGTCTTGCAAGCGACCATTAGACACATCCATTAAATCACCAGGAACATTCACACTTATTGTCATGCCCTCAACTTCATCGTACATCTGATCTTTATTGGGCCACCATACACTAGCACCTAATCCTTGACATGATGAAGCGATAAATAAATTTCCGTTGACATCTTTCTTCCAAGTAATACCTCCATCCCATGGTGGATTAACAGCAACCTTTGGTTTTCCGTTATAGAAAACGGTAAGTTCTTTTAAAGCACCAACTAGCTGTTGTTCTTTCAACTTTACAAAAAACACATTACCTTCTCTTGTGAATTCTAACGCCTTTCCATCTTGTATTATGCGAGTGATTTCCATTGGATTTTGTAAATCAATTTGCATCGTATTAAAGGCATCTATTACTTTATATTGAATAGTGTTAGATCCTGTAATTGTACTATCTACAGGATTCACTTTTATATCCAACTTATAATTTGTCACATCCCACCAGGCACGTTCTTTAGTAATGCTTCCGCGAAGAGAATCTTGCCTACTAAATACAACATCCGATTTATTTAAGAGGCCTTGCGCACTAATAAGGTTCGAAGCTAAAAGTGCTAAAAGAGAGAGATAATTAGAATTTTTCATTGTGTGATATTACTGTTAGTGACTTGATATTTTTTAATATGAAAAATCATAAGTTCTCTATAAACTTCGTCAATAACTGCACACCATAAGCTGTTGCATGTTTGCTTTTGGCAAATTCATCAGTACCAAATGCAACGCCAGCGATATCTAAATGTGCCCATGCTTTATGACCTTTAGTAAAGTATTCTAAAAATTTAGCCGCAGTAATGGCACCTGCCAATGGTTTGCCGCTGTAATTACGAACATCTGCAATCTCACTTTCGATATCTTGATCATATGCTTCCCACAACGGTAAAGGCCACATGCGTTCTCCAATACTATCTCCCGCTGCTTGAAGCCCTTTGGCAACAGCCTCATTATTTGTGAATAAAGCGGCACATTCATGTCCAAAAGTCCCCATACTACTTCCTGTTAAAGTTGCAATATCTACAATGTATTCAGGATTAAAATTCTTAACCATATATGCCAAACCATCTGCGAGGATTAATCTTCCTTCGGCATCAGTATCAATTATTTCTATAGTTGCACCGCTGTAACTTTTGATTACATCACTCGGTAAGAATGATTTACTACTTACAGCATTCTCGGCGCAAGGAACGATGGCCGTTACTTTAACTGGTAACTGTAAATCAGCAATTAATTGCATGGCTCCAAAAACCGCTGCTCCACCGGCCATATCACACTTCATGTCTAGCATGCCTGACGTTTTAATATTCAAACCGCCCGTGTCAAATGTTATCCCTTTACCTACTAGCCCAACATGTTTTAAATTTGTCGTAGGAATATTTGGTTCATAATGCATTACTATAAATTGCAATTCATTTTGACTTCCTTTACCAACAGATAAGAATGCTTCAATTCCTTCAATTTCACATGCTTCTAGACCCAGCGCCTTTACTTTGAAACCATATTTACTACCGCGATCAACAGCCCATTCGGTTAAGTATTTAGGTGTTAAGCGGTTAGGAGGTAAATCGACTAATGTCAACGTTTCTAATTGCGCTCTAGCAATTTTTATCGCTTTATCAATCGTGATATTATAATTTGTTTCAGATAAAATTTTTAGTTCAAAATCCGTATCTAGAAAAGGATGTGTCTCTTGCTTTTTGTAATGTCCTAAATTATAGGTACCCAAAACTAATCCAGAAATTACTGCTTCTACTTCATCATTAGTAAATTCTGTTGGTAGTGCTAAAGCCGTTGTTTTCGAAAAAACTGCTTTATCCTTGCTAGCAACTTTCCTAAAAATAGTTTTAAGTGATTTATAATCTATTTTCTTTCCTAAACCTAGAAACAGGTAAGTATTACCTTCTTTTTCAACAAGATAAGTAGTATCTTTTTTACCGTAGAATACTTTTGAAGATAGTACAACATTGTCAAACGTAATCGGAATTACGTTTTGAGCTGATGTTTCAAATACAGGAACTAAAATGGTTCCCTCAAAATTATTTAAGTTATTTATTTGTGTTGTCTTCATATGTTATTTTAGTAAAATTTCAAAGCTTAACCATGCTAAGCTAGCTTTAGATTATTCAAAGTAAATATAGGTATTGCATTTTGATCTAAAAATAAAACCCAATAATAAATCAATTTACTATTGGGTTTAATATATAAAAACTTATAACAAAGTCTTTTATTTTTGGCGGCTTTTTAAAACATTCACCACATCTTCTAATTCAAAACCTTTGGCTTGAAGCAAAATCAAATAATGAAAAAGTAAATCAGCGCTTTCTCCTAAAAATAAATCGGCATTGTCATCTTTAGCTTCGATTACCACTTCTACTGCCTCTTCACCTACTTTTTGAGCAATTTTATTCATCCCTAATTTAAAAAGTGACGCCACATAACTTTTTTCAGAATCGGCATTCTCTCTTCTAGTTTTGATGGTTGCTTCTAAGTTTGATATGAAGCCATAATTTGACTTATTCTCTGTTTGCCAGCAAGTATCTGCACCTGTATGACAAGTAGGACCAACTGGTTTTGCCTGAATTAATAAAGTATCACCATCACAGTCATTTTTTATGTCTACTAAATTTAAAAAGTTTCCACTTTCTTCCCCTTTAGTCCATAGCCTTTGTTTTGAGCGACTAAAAAAAGTTACTTTTTGAGTATCTATTGTTTTTTGGTACGCTTCTGCATTCATGTAACCCAACATTAAAACTGCTTTGGTTTCACTATCTTGTATAATGGCCGGGATTAATCCGTGTGCGCTTTTTGAAAAATCTATGTTCATTTTCTACTATTTAATGATTAAAAGATTCAAATATTGAAAGATTTTTAGATCTGACTTCTTTGCTCTTTTTTCTATGTTTTATAATCGCACTGCGATATTATTATTTCTCAGTTCTTGCTTCAAGGATTTTATTTCAATTTCTTTAAAATGAAATACGCTTGCCGCTAGTGCTGCATCTGCCTGTCCGTTATTAAAACTGTCAACAAAATGCTGCATGTTTCCTGCTCCTCCCGAAGCAATAATCGGAATATTAACTAGCGTTGATAGTTTAGCCAAAGCTTCATTAGCAAAACCATTCTTAGTTCCGTCATTGTCCATCGAGGTAAACAAGATTTCTCCCGCTCCTCTATCAGCTACTTCAACGGCCCAGTCAAATAAATTCAATTCCGTAGGTACTTTTCCGCCCATTAAATGTACGATCCATTGTCCATCAACTTGTTTAGCATCAATCGCTACAACCACGCATTGGCTTCCAAATTTACTAGCCAAATCATTAATTAACTGCGGATTTTTTATCGCTGATGAATTGATCGAAACTTTATCTGCTCCGTTTTGCAACAATACTTCAACATCTGCTACAGAAGAAATTCCTCCACCAACAGTGAACGGTATATTAATTGTTGCTGCAACTTCACGAACCAAATTGACTAATGTTTTTCGGCGTTCTTCCGTTGCTGAGATGTCTAGAAAAACTAATTCGTCAGCTCCTTCATCCGAATAAATCTTCGCTAATTCCACCGGATCACCAGCATCACGCAAATCTACAAAATTTACGCCTTTAACTGTACGTCCATTTTTTATATCTAAACAGGGGATTATTCTTTTTGTTAACATGTATAGTAAGTATTAATTAATAAGGATGAAGCATTAAGTTTTTTTCTGATTATTTTTAGCAGAGATGATAATGCTTTTTATCAGTTTTAAAACTTCAACGCCATCGTTATGTAAACTCTCAAATTCTTCTAGTGAAAGGTATTTTGTTGCTTGTAAAAGTTCTAACCAGTATAAAGTCTCGTCTGCCTCTTTTTGAGAAATTCCCATTTTATGAATAAAATCAGCTCTACTTTCCGCATTTTTCGCTTCTCGAATATTAGCACCTATTGAAGTACCGCAACGCAAAACTTGTTTACTCATGACATATTCATTTCTAGAAACTAAAGTCTTGTAGAGGTTAACAATTCTAATCGCAAATAAAAAACTCTTTACCTTGATTATATCTTCTCCCATACTTACAACTTAATCCTTATGACTTACTACTCAAAACGTAGTTCTCTAGTTGTTTCATTGAAATCCTTCCTTCGTAAATCGCTTTACCTATAATTGTTCCTTCACAACCTAATTCGGCTAGTTTAGGTAATTCATCAAAAGTCGAAATTCCACCTGAAGCGATTAATTTGATTCCTTGGGCTTCCGCCAAAATCTTCGCGTATAAATCAAAACTCGGACCTTCAAGCATTCCGTCTTTGGCTATATCTGTACAAATTACGTACTCAATTCCTTTTGATTGATACCCTTGAATAAAAGGAACCAACTCCTGATCTGACTCTTCTAACCAACCAGAAACAGCTACTTTTTCGTTATTTGCGTCAGCACCTAGAATGATTTTATCAGCTCCGTATTCAGCGATCCATTTTTCGAAAATGGTTCTATTTTTTACAGCGATACTTCCACCAGTAATTTGGTTCGCACCACTTTCAAAAGCAATTTTCAAATCGGCATCCGACTTTAATCCACCACCAAAATCGATTTTTAAACTCGTTTGACTTGCAATTTGTTCTAGTATTTTATAATTGACAATTTTGCTTGACTTCGCTCCGTCAAGATCTACTAAGTGTAAGTATTCAATTCCATGTGCTTCAAATTCTTTGGCAACTTCAAGCGGGTTTTCGTTGTATATAATTTTAGTGTTGTAATCGCCTTTTGATAAGCGAACACATTTTCCGTCAATGATGTCTATGGCTGGTATTATACGCATGATTTCTTTTTGGTTTCAGGTTTAAAGTTTAAAGTTGCAGAAAATTTCCCAGAATTTTCTCGCCTACGTCACCACTTTTTTCTGGGTGAAATTGGGTTCCGTAAAAATTGTTTTTTTGCAATGCCGATGCATATTCTAGTTCGTAATTAGTAGTCGCAATCGATTCGACGCAATCAGGAGCGTAAAAACTGTGGACTAAATACATGTATTCGTCTTCTGAAATGTCTTTAAACAAATCCGATTTCAAATTGTAAATCATATTCCAACCCATTTGAGGCACTTTTACTTTATTCGAAAATTTAAGTACATCTACATTAAATATACCTAATCCTTTTGTGTCTCCTTCTTCGGTTTTATTGCACATTAATTGCATTCCAAGACAAATACCTAATACAGGTTGTGTCAATGTTGGAATTAATGCATCAAGACCACTTGCCAAAAGCATTTTCATGGCTGAACTCGCTTCACCAACACCTGGAAAAATTACTTTGTCCGCTGCTTTTATCTCGGCTGGATTATTACTCAATATTGCCTTATATCCCAATCTTTCGATGGCAAACATAATGCTTTGAATATTCCCTGCTCCGTAATTTATTATTACTAGTTTCATTTATATAGGCTTTCAGCTTTGAGCTTTCGGCTTTGAGCGCATTGCACATAGCCGAAAGCCCATAGCAATTACAACATTCCTTTCGTCGATGGCAAAATCATTTTCTCTGTGTCGCGTTTTACGGCAACTTTTATCGCTTTGGCGAAAGCCTTGAAAATCGCTTCAATTTTATGATGTTCATTGTCGCCTTCGGCTTTGATGTTGATGTTAGCTTTTGCACCATCCGAGAATGATTTAAAGAAATGCAAGAACATCTCTGTTGGCATCTTCCCTACCATTTCACGCTTAAATTCGGTTTCCCAAACCAACCAGTTCCTACCTCCAAAGTCAATAGCCACCTGCGCTAAGCAGTCGTCCATTGGTAAACAAAAACCATATCTTTCAATACCTAATTTGTTTCCTAATGCTTTAGCAAAAACTTCTCCTAGAGCAATGGCTGTATCTTCAATAGTGTGATGCTCATCTACTTCTAAATCTCCTTTTACAAGAATTTCTAAGTCCATTTGGCCATGGCGTGCAATTTGGTCAAGCATGTGATCAAAAAAGGCAATTCCGGTTTCGATTTTGCTTTTCCCTGTACCATCAAGATTCAAGTTGATGTAAATATCAGTTTCATTTGTTTTTCTCGAAATCGTAGCTGAACGTGCTTCTAATTTCAAAAACTCATATATCACTTTCCAATCTGTAGATTGCAAACTAATCACATTATCTAATTCCTCACGTTTTGAAGCAATTTCAGAACTTCCAGCACCGTCAGCCGTGTTCATAAAAATGGCCTTTGCTCCCAAGTTTTTAGCCAATTCAATGTCAGTTAAACGATCACCTAATACAAATGAGTTAGCCAAATCATAAGCCGGATTATCAATATATTTAGTCAACATACCCGTTCGCGGCTTGCGAGTAGGTGCATTATCTTCAGGAAAAGAGCGGTCTACAAAAATATCGTCGAATAAAACTCCTTCATTTTCAAAAGCTCTCAGGATGAAATTTTGCGTTGGCCAAAACGTATCTTCCGGAAAACTATCTGTTCCCAATCCGTCCTGATTTGTTACCATTACTAATTCATAATCCAGCTCATTAGCAATTTTAGCCAAATACTGAAAAGCTTTTGGGTAAAACTCTAATTTATCAAGGCTGTCTAATTGATACCCTTCTGGTTCCAAAACAATCGTTCCATCACGATCGATAAAAAGTACTTTTTTCATTTTTATTTAAGCTTTTAGCTGCTAGCTTTTGGCCTTTGGCTAGTTGTGTTTTATTTTTTATTTGGGCGTGTCCCTCCGGGTCGGGCTATTCGTTCCCGCTTTTTTATGACTACGTTCCTCGGTCATAAAAAGAGCTCCACTGCTATCCCTCACGCACTTTATATCTAATTATGTATTTATGCTTAACCTATTGCTACTAAAGCTTCCATTAATTTCTTGTTCTCGTCTTCCGTACCAACGGTGAGACGCAACGTATTTTCACAAAGCGGTTGTGTGGTTCTATTTCTAATCACAATGCCTTTAACGATTAATTCATTGTATCTTTTTGTCGCATCATCAACTTTTATTAGCACAAAGTTAGCTTCAGTAGGATAAATTTTAGAAACAAATTCTACTTCATCTAATACTTTAAGTAAATCATCTCTTTGTATTACAATAGAGTCTATTTCAAGTTTAATTTTCTCTTTATCAGCTAGTCTTTCTAAAGCTCTTTGTTGTGTCAACTCATTGACATTATAAGGTGGCTTTATCTTGTTTAAAACCGCGATAATTGCTGCCGAAGCATAACAAATCCCCAAACGAATCCCTGCCAAACCATACGCTTTCGACAAGGTTTGAGTGATAACCAAATTAGGATATTCATCTAATTCAACCAGCCAACTTGGTTTTTTTGAGAAGTCAATATATGCTTCATCGACAACTACCAATCCTTTGAAATTTTGCAATAAAGTTACCACACTTTCATCTGCAAAAGAATTCCCTGTTGGATTATTAGGCGAACAAAGGAAAATCATCTTTGTGTTTGCATCAACCGCTTCAAGAATACTTTCAATCTCTGGTTGAAAATCAGTAGAAAGTAGTACTTCTCTATTCTCTACCGCATTAATATTAGCTAAAACGCCATACATTCCGTAAGTAGGTGGCAATGTTATTACGTTATCTGTTTTAGGTTCGCAAAACGCTCTAAAAAGTAGATCTAGCACTTCATCGCTACCATTTCCTAGTAAAACTTGGTTAACTTTCAAGTTTCTTTGTTTTGCTAAAACGGCTTTAACACTGCTTTGTTGAGGATCAGGATACCTGTTTACTCCATTTTGATACGGGTTTTCATTGGCGTCCAAAAAAATCATTTGAGCTACGTCAAAATCCTTAAATTCATCACGTGCCGATGAATACGGCTTCATAGTTTTAACGTTCTCACGAACTAAATTATTTATATCGAAATTTTCCATTTTCTTATGTTTGTAGAGGAAAAAATTAGAATCAAGAGTCAAGAAGAAAAGACTTTTATACTGTGTCTACTTCTCTAATATCTTGCATCTTGTTTCTTGCATCCTATTTCTTGTCTCTTATTCTAAACTCTTCAATCTCAAAGTTACAGCATTCTTATGTGCTTGCAACCCTTCCGCTGCTGCCATAATCTCAATAGCGTTACCAATATTCTGAATTCCTTTTTCAGAAATTTTTTGGAACGTCATCGATTTAGTAAAACTATCTAAATTGACACCACTGTAATTCTTAGCGTAACCGTTTGTTGGCAAAGTATGATTAGTCCCTGATGCATAATCTCCAGCACTTTCAGGAGTATAATTTCCAATAAAAACAGATCCTGCATTTTCTATTCTGTTGATGTAAAAATCATCATAAGCAGTGCAAACAATAAAGTGTTCTGGTCCGTATTCGTTGATTAAATCTAAAGCAATTGCATCGTTTTCGACAAAAATCAATTTAGAGTTTGCTATTGCTTTCTCAGCAATTTCTTTACGAGGCAATTGCTCTAATTGAAGTTGAACTTCTTCTTCAACGGCATCAATCAATTTTTTAGAAGTCGAAACTAGAATCACTTGACTATCTACGCCATGTTCTGCTTGCGACAATAAATCTGAAGCTACAAAAGCAGGAACAGCCGCATCATCAGCAATAACTAATAATTCTGAAGGTCCAGCAGGCATATCAATGGCTACTCCAAATTGTGTTGCTAATTGTTTTGCTACGGTTACAAACTGGTTTCCTGGTCCAAAAATTTTGTACACTTTTGGTATCGTTTCTGTCCCAAAAGTCAAACCAGCAATCGCTTGAATTCCACCCACCTTTAATATTTTAGTAACGCCACATAAACTGGCAGCATATAAAATTGCTGGATTAATATTTCCTTTTTTGTCTGGTGGTGAACACAACACAATTTCTTTACAACCTGCTATGTTTGCAGGAACCGCCAACATTAATACAGTTGAAAATAAAGGTGCTGTACCACCAGGAATATATAAACCTACTTTTTGGATGGGTCTTTTTTCTTGCCAACATTGCACACCTTCGACCGTTTCAACTTCGACCTTAGCTGTTTTTTGAGCCGTGTGAAATTTTTCAATATTGCTTTTTGCTAATTGAATCGCTTCTTTTAACTCAGTAGGAACATTAGCTACTGCATCTTCAATTTCTTGTTGTGAAACTTCTAAATTTTCGAAAGTCACACCGTCAAAAATCGAAGTATATTTGGCTATAGCGGCATCCCCATTTTTTTGAACTTCCTTGAAAATCTCTTTTACTGTGAGTTCGATATCGTCAACCGTTTTTGTAGGTCGCTCTAAAATTGCTGACCAGGTTTCCGGTTTTGGGTTATATATTTTGTTCATGATTTTTAGTTTAAAGTTTAAGGTTTAAAGTTAAGCACTGCTTGACAAACTCTAAGTTACTTACAACTTATGAATTACTACTTAAAACTTAATTACAGTACCATTTTTTCAATTGGGCAAATCAAAATCCCTTCGGCTCCAGCGTCCTTTAATTGATCGATTACATCCCAAAACGTATCCTTATCAATTACCGAGTGTACACTACTCCAACCTTCTTGCGCTAGTGGCAAAACTGTTAAACTACGCAATACTGGAAGGATTTTTCCAACTTCCTCGATTTTGTCGTTTGGTACGTTCATCAAAATGTATTTTGATCTACGCGCTCTTAGAACTGATTCTATTCTAAATTTTAAAGTGTCGATTAACTTTTGAACTTCTGGAGTTACTTTTGGCGAAACCGCAAGTACTGCTTCACTTTTATAGATAATCTCAACTTCTTTCAAATTGTTTTTGAACAAGGTACTTCCGCTTGAAACGATATCTACAATAGCATCAGCAAGACCTATATTAGGAGCAATCTCAACTGACCCAGAAATTTGGTGAATATCAACGTTTACTCCAAAAGAGTTGAAATATTCGATCACAGTATTTGGATAAGAAGTCGCGATACGCATTCCTTCTAAGTCCTTGATAGATTTGTATTCGAATGCCTTAGGAACGGCGACAGATACTTTACATTTAGAAAACCCTAATTTTTGAACTACTTGGATTCCTTTTCCTTTTTCCACTAATAAATTATCTCCAACAATAGCAATATCTACTACTCCATCAATTAAATATTGTGGAATATCTGAATTTCTAAGATATAAAACTTCAAGAGGAAAGTTAGATGCTTCTGCTTTTAGTTGGTCGATTCCGTTATTTATTGAGATCCCACAATCTTTTAAGATTTGGATACTGTCTTCGTTTAAACGTCCTGATTTTTGAATTGCAATTTTTAAAGTACTCATTTTTTTATTTTTTTTTTAAGAGTTATGTCTGAGTACAGTTTAAGGCAATAAAAAACCCGTTTGATGTACTC